>Ga0272449_1005299_pt1 | contig 10131 bp, 9 predicted proteins | sample YNPCB0241_FD_198679 | JGI IMG/M metagenome (GOLD analysis project Ga0272449, IMG submission 198679) | Hot spring sediment microbial communities from Yellowstone National Park, WY, United States - YNP-CB-024-1 | ecosystem: Environmental > Aquatic > Thermal springs > Hot (42-90C) > Sediment...
CGCGCCGGACGCTCCGTCCGTCTGGCCGTGGACGTCGACCCCGTGACCATGACGTAACGTGGCATTCGCGGCCACGTCTGAAGCGTGGGAGTGAAGGGTACTTTGGCGGTATTTAAAATCCTGGAAATAGGCGATCCCCTCCTGCGGGAAAAGGCCCGGCCCGTGGAGAAGATCACCCCGCAGGTACACAGGCTGCTGAACAACATGGCCGAGACCATGTACCACGCCCGGGGGGTGGGGCTGGCCGCCCCGCAGATCGGGGTTTCCAAGCGGGCCATCGTGGTCGACGTGGGGGAGGGGCTCATCGAGCTCCTCAACCCCGAAATCACGGCCGCCAGCGGTGCGGTGAACGGCTTGGAGGGGTGTTTGAGCATTCCGGGCTTAGAAGGAGAGGTGGTCCGGGCGGCGCAGGTCACGGTCAAAGGGCTGAACCGCCACGGTACCGAGGTCACCCTCGACGCCGAGGGGTGGCTGGCCCGCGTCCTGCAGCACGAGATCGACCACCTGGACGGCATTTTGTTCGTGGACCGGGCCACCACCGTAAGGAAGGTGTAGCCGTGCGCATAATCTTCATGGGTAGCCCCCGGTTTGCGGTTCCCTCTCTGGAGGCCCTGGTGGCCGCGGGACAGACCGTACTCGGCGTGGTCACCCAGCCGGACCGGCCGCGGGGCCGCAGCGGGCGTCCGCAGCCCACCCCGGTCAAGGAGGCGGCCTTAAGGTACGGGCTTTCGGTCTGGCAGCCGTCCCGTGTAGGAGATCCCGGGTTTGTGGCCGCGCTGAAGGAACTGGAACCCGACGCCGTGGTGGTGGTGGCCTACGGCCAGATCCTGCCCCGCGAGGTGCTTGCCATCCCCCGTTACGGCTGTATCAACGTCCACGCCTCCCTGTTGCCCAAATACCGGGGGGCGGCCCCCATCCACCGTGCCATTATGAACGGAGAGACCGAGACCGGCGTGACCACGATGTACCTGGACGAGGGGATGGATACCGGCGATATCATTTTTCAGGCCACGCTTGCCATTGGCGAAGAGGACAACGTGGGCACGGTGCACGACCGTCTGGCGGCCTTGGGGGCCGGGGTCCTGCTTGATACCCTGGCGGCCGTGGAGGCGGGCACGGCACCCCGCGTGGCCCAGAATCACGGGCTGGCCACTTACGCTCCCCCGCTGACGAGGGCCGACGAGCGCATCGACTGGCGGCGTCCGGCCCGGGCCATTTACAACCACGTGCGGGGCATGGACCCGTGGCCGGGTGCCTACACGGTTTACGATGGCCGGATCTGGAAGGTCTGGCGCGTGCGGTTTGAGCCCGGGTCCGGGGGCCGGCCGGGCGAAATACTGGAGGCGACTCCGGACCAGGGCATCCGCGTGCAGGCCGGTGACGGCACGGTGGTCATCACGGACCTGCAGCCGGCGGGCGGGCGGCGCCTCTCGGCCGCGGAGTTTTTGAGGGGGTACCGGGTACGGGTGGGGACGGTTTTGGGCGACGAGGGGTAACGGATACGGCTATCAGAAAGCGGGTTTTCATCGGCCTGCTGGCGGGCACCGTGCTGGTGCTGGGACTCGGGGCCCTTGGTCTGTACTATGCCTTTTTCGGACGCTCCGTCGTGGCGCGGCAGGTGGTGGTCTTTGGCCTCCTGGCCGGCGCCGGGATCCTGGCCCTGGTGACGGCGGTGGGGGTAGTGATGCTGGTCTTTAGCATCTGGCGTGGCCGCGTGGGGCGGCGGGCGGCCGAACTGGTGGGGCTGGCCGTGCACGGACTCTATCCCTTCGCCCTGCGCCTCGGGGTGCTGCTGGGCCTGGAGCCCATGCGCATCCAGCAATCCTTCATCGCCGTGAACAACCAGCTGGTGCAGGCCCGGCAGCTGCGGGTGGCGCCGGACCAGCTGCTGGTGCTCGTCCCCCACTGCGTGCAGCGGAGCACCTGTCCCCACAAGATCACCGTCAACGTGGATAACTGTCACCGCTGTGGCCGGTGCGTGATGACCGAACTCCTCCGCCTGCGCGACCTTTACGGTGTGTACCTCGGCGTGGCCACGGGTGGCACGGCCGCCCGCCGTTTCCTGGACCTCTACCGGCCGCGCCTGGTGGTGGCCGTGGCGTGCGAGCGGGACCTCATCAGCGGCATCCAGGACGCCCACGGCATACCCGTGTGGGGCATCACCAACGAGCGCCCCCACGGGCCCTGTCTGGATACCTGCGTGGCCCCCGCGCGGCTCGAGGTGGCCATCCGCTCCTTCGCCCGGAAGGTCCGCCGGGAAACGGATCCCGACCGCGGATAAAGTTTTAGAGGGATCCTACGGGGGGCTTGGTATTGAAGGCACGGGAAATCGCCCTTGCCGTCCTCAAGGCGGTGGAAGAAGGGGCCTACGCCAACATCGCCCTCGACCGGTTTCTGGAGCGTCACCGGCCCCACAAGCTGGACCGGGCCCTGGCCACGGAACTGAGCTACGGGGTGCTGAGGAGCCTCAACACCCTCGACTGGGTATTGGCCTCCTTCGTGCGCCAGCCCCTGGCGGCCCAGACGCCTTGGGTGCGGAATATCTTGCGTTTGGGAGCCTACCAGCTGCTTTTCATGGACCACATTCCGGACGCGGCGGCCTGCAACGAGGCGGTGGAGCTGGCCAAGAAATACGGTCATCCCGGGGCGGAGAAGTTCGTGAACGCGGTATTGAGGAACGTGGCCCGCCGCAAGGAAGAGATCGTCTATCCCGACCCGGGTAAAGACCCCGTGGCGGCCATCGCCCTACGCCACTCCCATCCCATCTGGCTGGTGGAGCGCTGGCTCAGGGAATTCGGCTTCGAGGAGACGGTGCGCCTGTGCCGCGCCAACAACCGCATGGCGCCCAACACGGTGCGCACCAACACCTTAAGAGTCACCCGCGAGGAGCTGTGCGGGATACTGCGGGAGGAGGGCGTGCAGGCCGCGGCCACTCCCTTTGCCCCGGAGGGCCTGGAATTGAAGGGCTTCGTCTCGTACCGGCAACTGGCCAGTTTCCGGGGCGGCCTTTTCCAGATCCAGGACGAAAGCTCGATGCTGGTGCCCCACGCAGCGGCCCCCGCCCCCGGCAGCCGGGTCCTGGACGCCTGCGGGGCACCGGGCGGCAAGGCCACCCATTTCGCCCAGCTTATCAAGGACACGGGGGACGTCCTGCTCATCGACCTGCACCCCCACAAGCTGCGGCTGGCAGAGGAGAACTGCCGGCGTCTCGGCATCACGTGCGTGCGGACCAGGGCCCAGGACGCCCGCCGCCTCTCGCCTGAACTTGCCGGTTGGGCCGACGTGGCCCTCGTGGATGCCCCGTGCAGCGGGCTGGGGGTTTTGCGGCGCCGGCCGGACGCCCGGTGGCGGAAGACGGCGGGGCAGATACCCGGGCTGGTGAGATTGCAGGCCGCCATCCTGGACAGTGTGGCCGCCGCCGTGCGCCCGGGCGGCGTGCTGGTCTACAGTACCTGCACCATCACGGAGGAGGAGAACTACGCCCAGGTCCGGGACTTCGTGGCCCGCCATCCCGACTACACCTTCGAGGACCTGCGCCCTTTTCTGCCCGCCGGGCTGGACCTGCGGGACACCATGCGCCACGGCTACCTGCAGGTCATGCCCCACGACTTTGCCATGGACGGTTTTTTCGTGGCCCGTTTGCGAAAGAGGGGTACGGTCGTCTTTGCAAGTATATAATTATTAGGGCCCGCGGGTGAGGCTATGACCGGACTCTTCCTGATGGTTCTGAGATACCTTTTTCTGGTTTTGTTTTATGTTCTCATAATCTGGTTATTCTGGAATTTAATTCGGGAACTGCGCACGATGGGAAGACAGGTTGCGAACGGTGAATTCGAGGGTGCCGGCGGCGAGCAACCGGAGCTGGCGACCTCCCCCCGCCTGGTGCTGCTGGAGGGCGGGGAAAGGCGCGTCATTCGGGTGGGGGCGACGACGCGCATCGGCCGCGGACCGGACAACGAGGTGGTGCTCCCCCGCGCCGACGTGTGGGAGTGCCACGCCCGCATATTGTTGCGCCACGGCCAGTACTGGCTGGAGGACCTCAGCCCGGACGGAGACACGCGCCTGAACGGTCTGCCCGTGGACGGTCCGACCGTCCTGGCCCACGGGGACCGGGTGGAGGTGGGGGGCGCCACCCTGCTCTTCGAGCGGTGGCCGCGGGCGGCGCGGGCCGGCACGGCCTAGCCCCGGGGTGAGGCGGTGTGCGCCGTGTGGAGCTCCTTTTGCTGCTGGCCGTCGGCCTGTACCTCGCGGTGGGGCTGGCGGTGCTCTACGGCGCGGGTATCGTGAAAAACGCGCGCGTGCCGCTGGTGGTGGGCGGGGCAACGGTGGCGGCCCTGCTGGCGGTGCACTGCTACTGGAGCCGGTCGGGTTTTCGCGGGGACCCCACCCTCTTCCCAGCCGTGGCCCTGCTGGCCGCCACGGGACTGGTATTCCTGTTACGCCTGGACCTGGAGTACGGTCTGCGCCAGTTCGTGTGGCTCCTTACCGGACTGGCCGTGCTGGCCGTGACCACCGGCCTGTTGCGCGATTACCGGTTGCTGGCCGACTACCAGTATCTCTGGGTCGCGGCCGGCGCGGCGGCGCTGCTGGCGCCTCTGGTCTTCGGGCAGGAATCCGGGGGGGCGCGGAGCTGGCTGAAATTGGGTGCGGTCCAGTTTCAACCCTCGGAGTTCGCCAAGGTGTTCCTGGTGGTGTTTCTGGCGGTTTTTCTGGCCCGGGCCACCGAAAGGTGCGCAACGGGAATGCGTCTCTGGCTGCCGACGGCCGGGTTGCTGGTGCTGACCCTGGTGATCCTGGGACTGCAGAACGACATAGGGACCGCCGCCATCTATTTCGCCACCTTTCTCACCCTGGTCTACGCCGCCACGGCGCGCGTGGTTTTTGTGGCCGGCGGCGTGGTGCTCCTGGCGGCGGGAACCGCGGTCCTGGCGTGCGTCGCCCCCCACGTGCGGGTGCGGCTGGAAACGTGGCTCAACCCGTGGCCGCAGGTTCAGACCCACGGGTATCAGATTACCCAGTCCCTTTTCGCCATTGCCGCCGGGGGCATTACGGGCACGGGACTGGGGGCCGGCCACCCCGAGTTCGTGCCCGCGGCCCACACGGACTTCATCTTCGCGGCCGTCGTCGAAGAAATGGGGCTCCTGGGCGGCGTCGGGTGCATCCTGGTGTTTGTCTTTCTGGTATACCGCGGCCTGAAGATGGCCCTGGAGTGTCGGGACCGGTTCGGCACGTTGCTGGCCACGGGCTGCACGGCCTTGCTGGGGTGGCAGGGGTTCGTGATCATGGCGGGCGTGACGCGGTTGCTGCCCCTGACCGGGGTAACCTTACCCTTTGTCAGCTACGGGGGCAGCTCGCTGGTTACCTGCTTCATTTTGCTGGGACTGTTACTCAACATCTCCCACGCCGGTGGCGGGAGCGCCCATGAAGGAAAACGTCGTGCGGCTGGGCCGCGTGGTGCTGGCCGGGTTTCTCGTTCTCACCGTGCATTTTGGTTACCTCCAGGCGGTGCAGGGCCCCGTTCTGACGGCGCACCCCTCTAACCGGCGCTTGGCCGCCTACGAGCAGGAGGTGTTGCGCGGTACCATCACGGACCGCCGGGGTGAGGTTCTGGCGCGCAACGAGGGCCCCGGACAGCGGCTGTATCCGCGGGGCCACACCGCGGCCCCGGTGGTGGGCTACCTTTCCCGGCGCTACGGCCGCACGGGCTGCGAGGCGGCCATGGACTACTACCTTCTGGGTTTAAATCCCGAACTCAGGCTGCACAATATGGTTCGGAGGCTCAAAGGCGAGGTTCCGCGGGGAAACGACGTGCGGCTCACCCTGGACGCGGAACTTCAGGCCCACGCCATGAACCTCATGCGCGGTCGGCGGGGGGCCGCGGTGGTGCTGGATCCGCGGACCGGCGAGGTGCTGGCCCTGGCCTCCCAGCCCTCCTTCGATCCGGCCGCCGTGGACGAACGCTGGCCGGAGTTGAGTACGGATCCGGACGCGCCCCTGGTCAACAGGGCCACCGACGGGGCCTATCCCCCCGGATCTCTCATGAAGCTCATTGCGGCCGCCGCGGCCCTGGAAACCGGCAAGGTGGCCCAGAGTGAGGTTTTCTCCTGTCCGGGCCACGTTGTGGTGGACGGCTTTGATTTGCGAGACACCGCGGCCCACGGACGGGTGGACTTGGTGCGGGCCCTGGCCGTCTCGTGCAACACGGCCTTCGTCGAACTGGGCCTGCGGGTTGGCCCCGAGGGCCTCTTCCGTGCGGCGCAGGCCTTCGGCTTCGGCCGGGGAAGCGGCCTGGAACTGCCCGAGCGGGGGGCCTCCCTGCCGGCACCGGAGGGGATGACACAGCCGGAGGTGGCCGCCACCGCCATCGGCCAGGGCCGGACGCTGGTCAGCCCCCTGCGCATGGCCCTGGTGGCGGCGGCCTTCGCCAGCGACGGGGTCATCATGAAGCCGCATCTGGTGGCCGCCGTGACGGACCCCGAGGGCCGGCCGGTGTTCGCGTCCGCCCCCCGGGTGTGGCTCACGGCCACCACGCCCCAGGTGGCGGCGGCGGTCAGGAAAGGCATGGTGGCCGCGGTGCGGGAGGGCACGGCCAGACAGGCGGCCCTGCCTGGCGTCACCGTGGCGGGCAAGACGGGAACGGCCCAGAACCCCCAGGGAGCACCCCACGCCTGGTTCGTGGGGTTCGCCCCCGCCGAGGCGCCCCTGGTGGTGGTGGCCGTAATCGTGGAGAACGGCGGCGCGGGCGGCACCGTGGCCGCCCCCCTGGGCCGGGAGCTCTTGAAGCTAGCGCTGGCGCGAAGCGGGTCGGAGGGCCGTGATCGGTAAAGTACTGGGCAACCGTTACGAGATAATTGGACAACTTGGTGGCGGCGGTATGGCCGTGGTCTACAAGGCCCGGGACCGGTTTCTGGGCCGCCTCGTCACGGTCAAGGTGTTGCGGCCGGAGTACACCTCGGACCCCGACTTCGTGCGCCGCTTCCGGCGCGAGGCCCAGGCGGTGGCCAGCCTCTCCCACCCCAACATCGTGAGCATTTACGACGTGGGGCAGGAAGACGGCACCCATTACCTGATCATGGAATACGTGGGGGGAGAAAGTCTTAAAGAGATCATCCAGCGCTGCGGACCGCTGGAGCCGGAATACGCGGCGGACATCGCGCGCCAGGTCTGCCAGGCCCTGGAGCACGCCCACGCCCGGCAGATCGTGCACCGGGACATCAAGCCCCACAACATCCTGGTCACGCCCGAAGGCCGGGCCAAACTTACGGACTTCGGGATCGCCAGGGAGTTGCACAAGGGGACCATCACCTACGCCGACGGCATTATAGGGACGGCCCACTACCTCCCCCCCGAACAGGTGAGCGGAGGACCGGTCGGGCCCCAGGGGGACCTTTACTCCCTCGGGGTGGTCCTGTACGAGATGCTCACCGGGCGGGTGCCCTTCACCGGCCACACACCGGTGGCCGTGGCCTTGAAGCACGTGCGCGAAGAGATACCTTCGCTGGCCGCCTGCGGCCTGCCGGCGGAGCTGGCGCGGATCGTGGCCCGCGCCACCGCCAAGGATCCCGCGCGCCGTTACCGGCGGGCGGCCGAGATGGAGCGGGACCTGGCCGGGTTTCTCGGCCTCGACGAGCCTTTGGAGTACGCTCCGGCAGCGGAGGCCGATTACCAGCCGCCCGTGCGGCGCAAGCCCCGCGAAAGGGCGGTGCGCAGGCGGCGCCCGCTGCTGTTGCTGGTCAGCACCCTCCTTTTGGTGGCGGGGCTGCTGGTGGGGGGGTGGTACGGACTCCGCCATTACCTGCACGGCGCGGAGGTGACCATGCCCAACGTGGAGAAGTTACCGGTGGCCGTGGCGCGGGCCACCCTGGAGCAGGTGGGCCTCACGAACATCACGGTCACCTCGGCTTACCACAAAACTCTGGCCGAGGGCCTGGTCATCGACCAGGATCCCGCCCCCGACACCACGGTCAAGAAGTCGCGGCCGGTGCGGCTGGTCGTGAGCCTGGGGCCCGAGCTTTTCCGGGTGCCGGACGTGCGGGGCAAGACTGAAGCCGACGCGCGCCTGGCCCTGGAGAACGCGCGTATGGAGGTGCTGGTGGAGGAAATCTCAAGCAACGTACCCAAGGGCCTGGTGGTGGATCAGAACCCCGCGGGCGGGACCCCGCGACCCGCAGGCACCAGGGTGCACCTGCTGGTCAGCAAGGGGCCCGAGCCCGTCTTACGCACGGTACCCGACCTCGCGGGTCTGACCCTGGATCAGGCCCGCAATCGGCTGGCCCTGGCCGGCCTGCTCCTGGACGAGGCCGTGGTCCGCCAGCCCAGCGACCGGTACCTGCAGGGGCAGGTCATGGCCCAGGACCCGGCGCCCCAGACCGGAGTCCCCGAAAGGTCCGCGGTCCGTGTGGTGGTGAGCAGCGGCCCCGGGCCGCCGCCCCGCGAGGCCGCGGTGGAGGTGGAGGTGCCCTCCGACGGGCGGAACCACGAAGTGCGCATCGTGGTCTCGGACGTGCGCGGGGAGACCCCGGTCTACGTCAACACCCACAGTCCCGGCGAAAAGGTGGTCAAGACCGTGGTTTATTACGGGAGGGCAACGGTGAAGGTGTACCTCGACCAGCAGCTGGTGCGGGAAAAGACTCTGTGACAAGGTGACGGAACTGCATGCTCGAGGGAGTGGTGACCAAAGGCTACGGGGGCTTTTACTTCGTGTACACTCGGGAGGGCCTCTGGCGCTGTACCCTGCGCGGCAAGATCCGCTACAGGGGCGAACAGGTGCTGGTCGGGGACCGGGTACTGGTGCGGCCGACCGGCGACGGTGTGGGCACCGTGGAGGAAGTCCTGCCGCGCAAGACGAGCCTGGTGCGCCCTCCGGTGGCCAACGTGGACCAGGTGGTGATCGTGATGGCCGCGGCCGAGCCCGAGGCGGACCTGTACCTCCTGGACCGCCTGCTGGTTTCGGTCGGGGCCACGGGCCTGGAGGCCGCGGTGTGCGTAAACAAGGCGGACCTGGTGGAGTCCGCAGAGCCTTCCTGGGTAAAGGTTTACCGCCGGACCGGCTACCCCGTGGTGACTACCAGCGCCGTCACCGGTACCGGTCTCGACCGGCTCGTGGACCTGCTGGCCGGTAAGGTCAGCGTGCTGGCCGGGCCTTCGGGGGTGGGCAAGTCCAGCCTGCTGAACGCCCTGGTGCCCGGCCTGGCCTTGAAGACCGGCGAGATCAGCCGCAAGCTCCGGCGCGGGCGCCACGTGACGCGCCACGTGGAGTTGCTGGTGTTGCCGCAGCACGGGTTGGTGGCCGATACTCCCGGCTTCTCCAGTCTTTACCTACCGCCCCTCGCGCGCGAACAGCTGGCCGGGTTGTTTCCCGAGATGGAGGAATACCGGGGCCGGTGCCGGTTTGCCGTCTGCCTGCACTATCGCGAGCCGGACTGCCGGGTGAGGGAAGCGGTGGCCGAAGGTAAGATCGCTCCCTGGAGGTACGAACACTACGTGAGGTTCCTGGAAGAAGTTATGGCGGAGGAAAGGCGTTATGATTAAGGTGGCCCCCTCGATCCTGGCCGCGGACTTCGCCCACCTGGCTCAGGCGGTGCAGAGCGTAGAGCGGGCCGGAGCCGAGTGGCTGCACATCGACGTAATGGACGGGCACTTCGTGCCCAACCTGACCCTCGGGCCGCCCGTGGTGGCCGCCCTGAGACCCCACACCCGGTTGCTTTTCGACTGCCACCTGATGGTGAGCAATCCCGACGCCCTGGTGGAGCCTTTTGCCACGGCCGGGGCGGAACTGGTGACGGTGCACGCCGAGGCCTGCCCGCACCTGCACAGGACCCTGTGCCGCATAAGGGAAAGGGGATTGCGGGCCGGTGTGGCCCTCAACCCGGCCACGCCGCCGGCGGCGGTCTCGTACGTCCTGCACTTGGTGGACCTGGTCCTGGTCATGACGGTCAACCCCGGCTTCGGGGGGCAGGAATTCCTGCCGGAAATGTTACCCAAGATACGGGAGCTGCGCCGCATGATCGACGGGCTGGGCCGGCCGATGGACCTGGCCGTGGACGGAGGAATCGACGGCGAGACCGGGCCTTTGTGCGTGGCCGCCGGCGCCACGGTACTGGTGGCCGGGACCTGGGTGTTCCGGGCCCG
>Ga0272449_1005300_pt1 | contig 10129 bp, 10 predicted proteins | sample YNPCB0241_FD_198679 | JGI IMG/M metagenome (GOLD analysis project Ga0272449, IMG submission 198679) | Hot spring sediment microbial communities from Yellowstone National Park, WY, United States - YNP-CB-024-1 | ecosystem: Environmental > Aquatic > Thermal springs > Hot (42-90C) > Sediment...
CTCATTTTGACAGGCTAAGCCCACCTTTTTGAACACCTCAAACATAGCCCTTGAGGAGCCAACTACCTTTAATTCCCTGCTGTAAGAGGGCTCAAGCTTTGGAACAAACTCCAGGGCGTTCTTTACCACCTGCAAAAGCTCTTGGCTACTAAAGGGCTTTCTTAACACATCCACCGCACCAAGCCTTGAGGCACTTACCACCGCGTCCGCATCCGCATAGGCGGTTATAAAGATCACCGGAATGTTAAAACCCTTTGCCCTCAGTTTTTCCATCACCTCCGTTCCCCTCTCACCCTCCAGCCTTATATCCATCAAAAGCAGGTCGCTCTCTGGCAGATACTCCTCCAAGCCCTCCGAGGACTGCAGGGCAACCACATCAAAGCCCTTTGAACTGAGAACCCTTTTTATAGAATGTAAAACCCCAAAATCATCATCCACCACTATAACCCTCATGCCTTGACCTCCACTAAAAAGGTAGAACCTTTTCCTTCCTCGGAGAAGACGCTCAGCCTTCCCTCAAGCATTTGCACATACCTGACCACCGTAGAAAGACCAAGCCCAGTGTTAGCCCGCTTTGTGCTAAAGAAGGGGTCAAAGACTTTCTTTATGTGTTTTTTGGGTATTCCATGCCCGTTGTCCTTTACTATAAGGACTGTCTTTTTTCCTTCTTTCCTGAGGGAAATTTCTATCTTACCTTTTCCATCCACCGCCTCTATGGCGTTTTTGAGTAGATTGCTGAGTATGATCTCCAAAGCGGTTTTGTTGGTGTATAGTTTAAAATCCATCACATCCAAAACCAAGTCTATGCCCTTCTTCTTTATGACGGGCTCGTAGATCTCTAACACATCCTTCACCAACTGCCAAGAGCTAAACTCCCTCTTTTCCTCCTCCACAGGTCTGGCAAACTGTAAAAAGCTACTCACTATTTTATCAACCCTTTCTATAGATGCCCTAACCACTTTTATGTCATCCTCGTTCCATTCGCTTACTTCAGATAAAAGCTTCAGAGGGAGGGTGGCATTTTTTAGTTCATGGGCAAGGTAGGCGCTCATCTCCCCAAGCAGGGAAAAGACCTCCATCCTCTTCACCAATTCCTCGGACCTTTTTAGCTCCGTTATATCCTTTAAGGTAAAGATAAAAGCATTCACCCAAGGCACCAAGACCGCCAAGGCGTAGCTCTCCTCCCCCTTCTTGTTTCTGAGCTTTACCACACCCGTGTAGGTTCCCTTCTGCCCTAGGCTCTCCCTTACCTCTCTTCTTTCCCTCGGTCCTTCCAAAAGCACTCCCACCTTTCTTCCAAGCAGGTTCTCCACCGAAAAGCCATAGTTCTCAACCACCCTATTGCAAAAGTATATGCTTCCCGCTTCGTCTAATATTAGAACGATCTCCTGTAGGGTGTTAAACAGGTTCTCATAAAAGTTTCTTGCAAATTCTAAGTTGGAAAAGATGCCCTTAAGGTCGCTCAAGCTTTTATGCACAAAGTCTGCCAACTCGGTTAGCTCATCCCTCTCCCAAACATCCTTCTTGGTAGGCATACCTCCCCTTTTAAACTCCTCTATCATTTCCCTCACTTGCCCTAACCTATCCTTTATTCTAAGAGAAACAAGCACTCCCAAGAGTACGCCCACAAGAGTAAAGAGAAAGGTAAAAGCCAAGGTAATAAATCTAAGGGGAGATACGATCCCCTCTATGTATTCCCTTTTGATCTGATAGTAGAGATAGCCTATAGTGTATGAATAGCTTTCTATGGGGATTTTTAAGTAGTCTGGACCCTCAGGAAAGTAGCTCCCTACTACCTTCTCCTCCGGCTTCGAGGAGGCAACCACCCGGTTGTTGGCATCTACGAGGACCACCTCCTTTACGCCCGGTATTTGAGAAAGGGCTTCAATTTTGTTAAAGGCTCTCCAGTAGTTTTCCATAAGGATAAGCTCTATGAACTCATCCTTCTGAGATCGCACGGACTCTTCAATGGTGTTCATCACATGCTGTTTTAGTTTGTTGCTCAGATAATTTATAGTTAGCAAAGACATGGGTAGAGAGCAGAAGGCGATTACGAAAACGAAAGCGAGGGAAAGTTTTAGTCCTATGCTGGCTTTTCTGAGCCTTTCAGCAAAAGCCTTCATCTGATTTTCTTTATGTAGCTTATCATATGGGCTATGGTTTCGTAATGTTTTGGCTCAAGGTAGGTAAAGCCCAATATGCCCATGTTCTTTAGAATTTTCCTCCCCTCCTCATCCTGATGCATCTCTAAAAGGGCACTCTTTATAGCTTTCACTGCACTTGGGTCCAGTCTTCTGCTTGCTACGACAGGTGTGGCTGGGAAGGGTCCAAACTTTTGGATGATTTTAAGTTTGTTTGTAATGTGTGGTGCCACTAGGCTGGTATGTTCATAGACTATGCTATCCACGCTGGCACCCTCCACAAAGCCCTTATAGACCGCCATGATAGACTCGTAATGAGAGTAGGTGTATATCAAGGGTTTAAAAAACTCAGTGGGAGAGTATCCGTTCTTCAGAAGAAAGTAAGTGGGGGCAACGGAACCCGAGTTGGACTTTGGGTCTGAAAAGGCGTAAGGTTTTCCCTCAAAATCAAGGATTGACCTGTAGGGTCTGTCTTTTTTGGTTATAACATAGGAATAGTAGTAGGGACCATCGGAGGTAAGTGGGACGGCGACGAGGTAATAACCATACTTTTTGTGCCCTTCCGCATAGGGGGCACCGCAAATGTAAGCCATATCCACCTTTCCGTTGAAAAGATAAAAATCCATTTCATCGTAGGACTTGGCAAAGACTGGACTAAAGCTAAAGCCCGTTTTCTTTGAAAGGTAGTCCAAAAAGTCCTTTATGGTTTTTACATCCTCCCTCGTAATGACCGCGGTAAATCCTACCTTTATATCCCTGCCAAAGGCTAAAAGAACACTCAACAAAAGTGCAAAAAGGACCATCATGGCTAAAAATTAAATTTATGATGAATTTGGTGGTTTTAACAGGGGCGGGCGTGTCTGCGGAGAGCGGTATTCCTACCTTTAGGAATAAAGGGGGACTTTGGAAGAACTTCAAGCCCGAAGAGTTGGCAACGCCGGAGGCTTTTAGGAGAAATCCAAAGCTGGTCTGGGAGTGGTATGATTGGAGAAGACAGCTCATAAGCAAGGCACAGCCCAACAGAGCCCACAAGCTTTTGGCACAGCTGAACGCGGTAATAATTACCCAAAACGTGGATGGTTTGCACCAAAGGGCGGGCACAAAGAAGGTCATAGAGCTTCATGGGAACATATGGAGGGTCCGATGCCTAAGCTGTGGAAAGGAGTATGAGAATTACGAGGTGCCCTTAGGGGAGATACCTCCGAAGTGTAAATTTTGCAATGGGCTCTTGAGGCCGGCGGTGGTTTGGTTTGGAGAGGGTTTGCCATTGGATGCTTTGGAGGAGGCTGAGCGGTTGGCAAAGTCCTGCGAAGTGTTTTTGGTGGTAGGAACCTCGGGGGTTGTCTATCCGGCGGGACTTCTTCCCTTTGTGGCAAAAGAGCATGGTGCCAAGGTGGTAGAGATAAACACAGAGAGCACTCCCATATCCGAGATAGCGGACATAGTTATAAGGGAAAAGGCAAGCGTGGGAGTTGATAAGTTTATACAGAAGATGTTAAATTTATAATGCAAAATGGACAGGAAGGAACAGATACTTGAACTCATAGCAAAGGGATACAACAATGTTAAAACCCTTGCGGAGCACTTTGGTGTTTCCCTAATGACCATATACAGAGATGTTAGAGAATTGGAGAGGGAAGGAAGGATCGTAAGAAGACACGGGGAGCTTCTTTTGAAAAAGGAAGAGGAAAAACAGGTTCAGGAGATAGGCGTATGCGCTTACTGTGGGAAATTATCCGACAAACGGTTGGAGTTTGTGTATAGGCTTAGTGGTAAAACGGTCTGCGCTTGCTGTGCCCACTGTGGGCTTCTTCTCTTTAAGGAACTTCAGGGCGGTGAGGTTCAATCTTGCATGACCAGAGACTTTATATCGGGCAACCCAATTAACTGCTTTTCCGCTTGGTATGTGGTAGATTCTTCGGCGGTGCCCTGCTGTAGTCCATCCGCCATAGCTTTTGGCAATAAAGAAGACGCAGAGAAGTTCGCAAAAGGCTTTGGAGGAAAGGTCTTTGATTTTGAGTCTGCAATGCGGGCGGTGGAAGAGCTTATGAAAAGAGGGCAGAAAGTTATATGGGGGGTAAAGTAATGGAAAGCATAGAAAAGGCGGATAAAGCCCTTCACAAAGCCAAGAAGAGTAGAAAATCTAAAGTTGCAGTCTTAAAGGCGGATGGATTATCCTATCTTATTATATAAGGAGGAAAGTGCATGACATCTATAGTTACTATAACCGTAGATGGGAAAACCCTTGAGGTAGAAAAGGGCAAGCCCCTGCTTCAGGCTTTACTGGATGCAGGCATAGAACTGCCTTACTTTTGCTATCATCCCAGGTTGAGAATTATAGGTGCCTGTAGGATGTGCATTGTGTATAACGAAAAGACGGGCAGGCTTATAACCTCTTGCAACACGCCGGTGGAAGATGGGATGGTTATATCCACCAAGCATCCTGCGGTGGTGGAAAATCAAAAATACCTTTTGCAAGCCTTCATGACAAGGCATCCCTTGGACTGTCCTATATGCGACAAGGCGGGAGAATGCGACCTGCAAAATTATGGTGCCCTCTTTGGACCTCAAAAACAGATAGTTCCCGTCTCTGCCCTTGAAAAGGAGAGGCATCAGTTGGACTGGGAGAGCGACTTTTTGGAGTATTACTCCAACCGATGCGTAGTGTGCTATAGATGCACTCGGGCGTGCGATGATGTGGTGGGTGCAAGGGCTCTGTATGTGGAAGAGAGGGGCTTTCAGTCAAACATAGCGCCCACCCAAAGACCTATGGACACCTCCACCTGTGAGATGTGTGGGATTTGTGTGTATGTATGCCCGGTGGGTGCCATAATCTCAAAGCCCTTCAAGTACTGGACCAGAAGCTGGCTACTGAAGAGGGACCTGACTGCCTGCAACCTTTGCCCCGTGGGCTGTGAGGTACAGATAGAGTACGGAGTGGGAGACTGGAGGTCCAAAGAAAAGGTGTATAGAACCAAGCCCACCGATAGCTTGGACATATGTGCCAAAGCCTTCTTTGGCTATGACCTTTTGAACGACAGTAGGTTAAGAAAGCCACAGCTTTTTGGTAAAGAGGAAACCTTTAGCAGCACTGCCCAGATCCTTGCCACCTACCTAAAGGATGAGGGCACCACCGCCATAGTTATATCTGGATACCTCAGCAACGAAAACTTAGCTCTTCTTAAGGAGATTACCCAAAGAAGCTCCGCCTTGGTTAGCACTACATTAACCGCCAACCTCTATCCCTTCTTGAAAACCTACGGAGAGTATAAGCCCATAGGCATTGAAGACCTGAAGAATTATTCCCAGTTTCTGTTGGTGGGAGAGGACCTAACCTCCACAGCACCGGTGCTTTCTTATTACATAAAAGGTAAGGTCTTCAAGGTGGGTAATGTGGAAAGGGATGCAAAGCTGAACCCAGAGGTGATAAGCTGGGAGGAAGCTCAAAAACTGGATGGCAGAGGTTTGCTGATCTTTAACTTGGAGGGTGTTTTTGGAGAGTCCGCCAAGGAGTGGGGTGCAAAGGTTAGAAAGTTCAAAGAAGAAAAGGGCTGGGATGTTATGTTGGTCTGCAAAGAGGCGAACTTTTTGGGTGTGCTTGAGAACTTCTCTTGGGAGGAGCTCACAGCCATAGAGAGCTTAATAAGGCATGTGGAGGAGGGCAGGGTAAGAAACCTTCTGATCTTTGGAGAGGACCTCTTTGACCTTTATGGCTCGGAGAGAATTTCCAAGCTTAGGGAAAAAGTAGAGCGCTTTGTGGTATTTTCTCCCTTCTTAGATGGGCTCTCTTCTCTGTCCTACTTTAGGGTGCCCATGTTCTTGATGGGAGAAGAAGAAGGAACATACTCAACCCTTATGGGTAAAAGGAAAACGAAAGGCTTTTTGCCCGAGGGGGGTAGCCTTCAGGAATTTTTAAAGAGCCTTTTGGATAACCTTCCAAAGGGTGGAAATATAAACAGGCTTTCTGAGGAACTGTTCCCTCAGGAAGGTCTGGTGGAGGTGCATCTGTACAGGAGCAATTGGCTAACGAGAAGGAGTGCGAACCTTTCAAAGCTTTATGAAAAGAACAGCCTTTATGAGGGGGCAAAAAGTGTATAAGCTCTTTAAACTTATTCTGCTCTTTGTGGTGCTTGCCTTTGCCTTTGCCCCCGAGATGAAGCTAAAAAGAGTCTCTGGGAACATCTACATGGTTAGAGGTGTGGATGCCCTGCCCTCTTTGGAAAACAGGGGGTTCATGTCCAACGCCTTTGCGGTGCTAACCAAAGAAGGATGGGTGGTGGTGGATGCGCTGTCTACTCCCGAGCTTTCAAAGGAGTTTATGGAGAACCTATACAGGGTCAAAAGGGCACCCATAAAGTATGCCATAATAACCCACTACCATCCAGACCATTGGTATGGTGCAAAAACTTACAAAGAGTTTGGAGCGAAGATAATAGCCCACCATGTTTTGATGGAGGAATACAAATCCGGTCAAGCCCAGATGGCTCTGGATGGTGCCAAACAGAGGTTCAAGGGTCTTTTTGACAGCGTGGTGTTGGTGCCACCAGATATAGTGGTAAAGGAAGACACAGAACTAAAGGTGGGAGAATACACCTTTAAGCTGATCCCCCTCAAACACAGTGCCCATACTAACAACGACCTTGTGGTTTATATGCCAAAGGAGAGGGTGCTCTTTGCGGGAGATTTGGTTAGCTACAAAAGGATCATTTTTGCAGGGGATAGAAACGCCAGCGTAGGGGGATGGATAAAGGCTCTTAGGATGCTCAAAGGCATGGATGTGGAGGTTATCCTGGCTGGGCACAACGAGCCACTAAAGAAGGATGCCATAGACGACACTTTGAACTACCTTACCTTTCTCAGGGAAAGGGTAAAAAAGATGAAGGAAGAGGGCAAAAGCATAGACGAGATAAAGCAAGCACTGGCGGAAAATCCCTTTAAGGACTACAAAATGTATAATGAATTTCACAACGTCAACATCTTTGCGGTGTATAACCAATTGGATTACGAGGAAGATTGAGGGTTTTTTGGGTTAACGGCAATCCAAACCCAAACTTTGGGGGCACGGAACTCCATACCGTAAGTATGTTAAAACATCTGAAAGGTCTTTTTGACATAACCTTAATATGTGCCAAGGGCAGTTTTGTGGATCAAAATACAGACTTTGTAAGAAAGCTTTACATACCCTTTCCCCACAGTCTAACACTGCCGAGCATGATAAAGCTGTATAGGGCAATAAACTCAGAAAAGCCGGATATTGTGGTAGCTAACAACGGAAAGGAGTATCCAGATGTTCTCTACTGCGGAAAGTTGGCTGGTAGTAAGGTTTTTTTCTTCAGGCACATGTCCCGTATGAGAGAGTGGACAGTCCGGAAGTTTGTCTTTCCCTTTGTGGATAAGTTTTTGGCAGTAAGCCAACATGTTAGGCAGAACTTAATAAGGGAAGGCGTGCCACCGCAAAAGGTGGAGGTTGTTTATAACATCATAGAAGAGGAGAGGTTCAAAGCTACTCAAAAGCCAAAGAACGGCAGGCTAAATGTTCTCTTCGTGGGCAAGCTGGATGAAGGAAAGGGTGTCTTTGACTTGGCAAGGGCTTGTTTGGAGCTCTTAAAAAAGGACTACCCCATTGAATGCATCTTTGTGGGCAATGGAAGGGCAGAGGCGGGTTTGAAAACCATGGTCCAAGGCTACCGTGAGAACTTTCTCTTTGTGGGCTATACCCCAGAGGTGGAAAAATACTATGCCCAAGCCCATGTATGCGTTATTCCATCAAAGGGAGAGGAAGCCTTCCCAAGGGTTGCCCTTGAGGCGCTAATAAGTGGTTGTGCCTTGGTGGTTTCCGACTCGGGAGGGCAAAAGGAGGCGGTAATAGAGGGTTTCAACGGCTACATCTTTGAAAGGGGAAACCCAGAGGCACTTAAGGAAAAGCTCTCCTTAGCTTTGGAAAACTGGGAAACCTTCTCCCAAAACTCCCAAAAGCTATACTGGGAAAAGTTTTCCACCCAAAGGACCATAAACAAAATCCTCGAGATTTTCACACATTGAACTTAAAGTATATTATGTCTCCGTCTTGAACCACGTAATCCTTGCCCTCCAACCTTACCAAGCCCAGCTCCTTTGCCTTGTTTAGGGATGGGAGGTTTTTGTATTCTTCGTAGTTGATGACCTCCGCCGCTATGAAGCCCCTTTCTATATCCGAGTGGATCTTTCCCGCCGCTTGTGGTGCCTTTGTGCCCTTTTTGATGGTCCAAGCCCTGCTCTCCTTCTCGCCGGCGGTAAAGAAGGTTATAAGTCCAAGCAGACGGTAGCCCTCCCTTATTAGCTTATTTAATCCCGGTTCTTCAAGCCCGTAAGCCTTCAAAAGCTCAAGCTTTTCTTGACCTTCTAATCCGATCAAGTCTGCCTCAAGCTTGGCACACATAACCACCACCGGCGCAGACTCTTCCTCTGCGTAAGCCTTTACCTTTTCAGACCACTCATTGCCCTGTGGCAAATCTTTCTCTCCCACATTGGCAACGTACATGGTGGGTTTGATAGAAAGCAAAAATAGAGTCTTCTTTGCATACTCTATAGTTTCCTCTCCAAGTTCTTCTTTGTGCCTCCTCAGAGGCTCCATTCTGTCAAGGACTGCCTTTATCTTTTCCAAATGTTCAAGCTCCTCTTTTGCCTTTTTGTCTCCAAGCCTTGCCATCTTTTGAACCTTTTCTAACCTCCTTTCCACCGTCTCCAAGTCTTTGGCTATAAGCTCCAAGTCTATAATCTGGGCGTCCCTTATCGGGTCAACCTCTCCCTCCACGTGCACCACATCCGGGTCCTCAAAGCATCTCAGAACCTGAACTATGGCATCCACCTCTCGGATGTTTGCCAGGAACTGATTACCCAGACCCTCCCCTTTGCTGGCGTTTCTTACCAAGCCCGCAATGTCCCAAAACTCTATGAAGGTGGGTGTGATCTTTTTTGACCTCTCCTTTTGGGCTATGTGATAGAGCCTTTGGTCTGGCACCTCCACCACGCCCACGTTGGGTTCAATAGTGCAAAAGGGATAGTTGGCAGATTGTGCTTTTGCCGACTGCAAAAGGGCATTAAAAAGGGTTGATTTTCCTACGTTGGGAAGCCCCACTATTCCACAGCTGAACCCCATGTCAAAGGGAGTTTATTTTATCAGAAATTCTTTTTAGAACTTCCTCCTCCTGTGGATAGGCAATGCCAAGCTCCTTTATTCTCTTTATCAGTGCCAAGGCATCCTCAAAAAGACCCTTTCGCTCGTAAAGATAAACCAAAACCTCAAAGGAATTGATCTGCGGCAGTTTTCCGCCGTTTCTTTCCTTTAACTCTTCCGCATACTTTGGAAATAGTTCCACATCTCTTTTTGCAACCTCCTCCATCTTCTCAAAGTCTTTGAGTTTTTGATAGAGCAAAAGAAGGTCGTTGAGTATCAGATGTTCCTCGTAGGGTGTGCCTTCCTGCTTTAGGGCTTCCCAATAGAGCCAGTGGGCGGTTTCAAAGTCCTTCTCCAAAAGGGCACTTTGGGCTAAGCTCCCAAGAAAAGTCCTTTTTGTGTAGGCGGTTTGAACATCTCCATTGTCAAAATGCTTAGCCTTGTAAGGAAAGTTCAAGTTCTTTATGGTTTTTAAAGAAAAGTAATACTTTACCTTCTTTTGCCACTTGGGTTCCAACGATTTATACCAATCCCAAAGGTCCAGGGCTTTGAGTATTCCACCCTTCTCTTTGAAGATCCTAAAGACCTTGTCTAACATACTTTAAATATATTCCAATACCACCGAGCACGTTGAAAAGTAAAACTAAAGCGGTAAAAATATGCAGTATTATAGGGACTATCAGAAAATCCGTGCTTATAAGGGCAAAGGGTATGGAAAGGCAAAGGGTTAAAAAGCTGTAGAAGGTTATTGCCTGCCGGCGTGGTGGGATTATCTCAAACATCAAAGGTGCATCCTTTAGACCAAAACCGCTCAGATGGAACCATACCAAAA
>Ga0272449_1005301_pt1 | contig 10129 bp, 4 predicted proteins | sample YNPCB0241_FD_198679 | JGI IMG/M metagenome (GOLD analysis project Ga0272449, IMG submission 198679) | Hot spring sediment microbial communities from Yellowstone National Park, WY, United States - YNP-CB-024-1 | ecosystem: Environmental > Aquatic > Thermal springs > Hot (42-90C) > Sediment...
TGAAATATAAAATTGTTGGTATAATAATAGCAGTATTAATACTACTGTTTTTTACAACAACAGTGTTTTGTTCACTATCAGGTAAGAAGATAGGGGTGGATCCAGGCCATGGTGGGTCAGACCCTGGCAGTGGCTGTTTTGGCGTATGGGAAAAAGATTTTACTTTAGCAGTAGGGTTGAAACTTAGAACATATTTACAAAACGATGGTGCATCTGTTGTTATGACACGGACAACAGATACTGATGTTTCGTTAACTACAAGATATAGTTTGTTTAACAGTAACAATTGTCATATTTCGTTATGTGTACACAACAATTCTGCTGGTTGTCCATCAACAGCGCATGGTGTTGAGACATTTTATTGTTCGTTGAACGCGTATCCGTCAAGTTCAAAAACTTTGGCTACAAAAGTGTTGAACCGTGACCTCAGTATGGTGAAAAATGATAGTCGTGGTGTTAAAGAATGTTTAGATGCAGGTAGAGGGTTTCATTTTGCAATGACACGGTATCCAAACATGCCAGCGACATTGTCAGAAAATTATTTTATTACAAACGAAGAAGAATGTTCTACAATACACGCACCTGATTCTGGCAGAGACAAAGTTGCACGGGCACATTATGCAGCAACTTGTGATTATTTCAATGTTACACCAAACTTACCTTCAGTAGCATACCAAGCAAAACTTGTTTCTTTTATTTATCCACAAAGTATGTATAGTGGAGATAGATATCAAGTTCAACTTTATATGTTGAACGAAGGGATAGTCACCTGGACTACTGATAAAACAAAACTTGTTGTGGTTAATCCACGAGGGAAACAAAGTGTGTTCTACGACAGTTCAACTTGGCTTTCTTCTGATAGTCCATGTTTTGTTAGTTCAAATGTTGGACAAAATTCACAAGGGTTGTTCAGTTTTTATATTAAAGCACCTGTTGTACAACAAGTTACTCAATATACTGAATATTTTAATTTATACCAAACAGGAGCTGGATATTTCAGTGATTATGGTGGTCCTTCAGATACTGAAGTTAAGATGGTTGTTACAGTATATCCAAAATCTTCTTCTGGCGGTGGTGAACCTGGTGGTGAAGGTGAATTTGGTTTATCAGATATTGTTGTATCAAAATCAACTTTTGTCCCTGTGAATAACGAAACAATAGAAATTTCGTATTATGTTACACTTACAACAACTGCGCTACAAACTTTGAAAATATACGATAGTTCTAACATTTGTGTGAAAACAATATACGACAATGTTGTGGTAAGTAGTGGGAACAAAACAGTAATATGGGATGGGAAAAACGAAAATAACGAGTTTGTCTCTACAGGGAAGTATAAAATTTATCTTAAACTTACCCAAGGTGGGAAAATCGTAGAAAAAACTGCTAATGTATATGTATATTGTGACAAACCATCAGTAATTGTTGAACCTTTAGAACCTGTATTAAATGTTGTAGATAATGGTATCAAGATCAAAGTGTTTATAACATCAGCAGTTGAACTTGCTGAAACAAAGGTTAATTTTACTTTGGTTTCTGAAGATAATACTACAGAAAATCTTACCCGTGAACTAAATTTTTCATCACAAGAACAATGTTATTATACAGTTCTTACTGATATACCACAAAATGTTAAGAAAATAAATTATGAAATAGTAGTAAAAGATGTTCATAATTCGTCTTCTGTTGTAAAATCTGATGATATAATTATAGAACCAGTACATATTGAAAATGTAAATCTTAATACTACAACAAAAATAAAACTTTCTGATGGGAACCCTGACGATGCTGAAAGTAGTATAACAATCCCTGTTCAAAAAACTAGTGGGTCAATACAGGTAATATTTAAAAAACTTAATCGTTTTACAGTTAATAAAATAAGCAATAATAAATTTGTTGGTTCTACAATTGATTATCCAGTTGCAGCATATGAAATATCTACAATACCACAAAACCTGTCTTTTGTATCACCAGTGAAAATATCGTTGTTATATCCTGATATAGACAATGACGGGTTTGACGATGTTTATTATCTCCCTGTTGAAAGATTAAAAATTTTTTATTGGAATAACTTTGGTTGGGAACTTGTCGGTGGTGAGGTTGATAAAGGACAAAAGATTGTTTCAGCAAATGTCCACCATTGTTCAGTTTATGCTTTGTTCCCAACTAAAGAAAATGTTGTTCTTGATCCACAATATTTTAAACCACCAAAAATTGTTAGTTATACACAAAATAATAAATGTGTACAATTTAAAAATATAACTAATTTTCAACCTAATACTGAGATAAAAATTTTTGATCTCAAAGGTAGAATAGTGAAAAAAATTGTTAACAACGATGTATGGGATTTTACTGACAACAACGGTTCTTCAGTTCCTTCAGGAATATATATTTATCAGTATAAATTTGGTAACGAAACAGTTAATGGCACAATAAGTGTAGTGAAATAGTTAAGGTTAAAAATAGTGAAAGATGTAGGAGGGACTTTCTAGTCCCGATAAATGAATCTTAACCACCAAGGGGGTAAAAAAAACATATGAAACAAATAAAAACATATATAACATATATACTGGCCTCACTATTATTACACACATTATTATATTCTAGTGTTCCTACAGGGATAAACTATCAAGGTAGGTATGAAGAAGGTGGTACACCGGTTACAGGGACACGTGTGTTTAGGTTTAAGATTTACGATGCAGAGGTAGGTGGTAATTTGTTATGGGACAGTGGGGATGTATCATTATCAGTTGTTAATGGTTTGTTTAATTATGTTTTAGATTGTTCTAATATAGACTGGAAGAACAAAACGCCGTATTTAGAGGTTTCAGTTGGAGGGACAGTGTTATCACCACGTGAGAAGATACAATCGTCGCCGTATGCGTTTTATAGTTCGTCAGCGAGTTATGCTGATAGTGCTGGTTTAGCAGAAAATGCGAACAAGTTAGGTGGGCAAAGTCCATCATATTATCTTGATACATCAGCTGCTGCACAAACAAAATCTGGTAATCTTACTGTGAACCAGTTAACTGCGAACAAGTTAGTACTTAATTCAAGTACTGTTACAGTGAACGGTGTAGAGATGTTTTTTGTACCCCGTGGCGCAATCATAATGTGGTCAGGAAGTGCAGCTAATATACCGCCAGGATGGGCGTTGTGTGACGGAACAAATGGTACACCTGACCTCAGGGATAAGTTTATAATAGCTGCTGGAGGAACATACAGTCCCGGTGCAACTGGTGGGTCAGCAACACATACACATACTGTAGATATCGCAGCGTTTACTTCTGGTTCAGCAGGGGATCATTATCATTCTATTGACCCGCCAGCTACTACTACATCTTCTGCGGGTTCTCATTCACATATTGCAGCGTTTGCTGCTGATGATAGTACCCTTTATTGGAACCGTGTTGCAGCGTCTTATAATGCGAATTATTCAAAACCTGTTTCAGGAAACAGAGCTACAGGAACTTATTCTATGGCATATGGTATTTCTACAACTACTGATGGTGCTCATACACATACTGTAGATATTGCAGCATTTAATTCTTCTACTGCAGGTGCTCATACTCATACTATTGATCCGCCAGCAACTACTTCATCAAGCGCGTCTAATTTACCACCGTATTACGCACTTTGTTTTATTATGAAATTATAAAATTTTATCCTAGGAGGAAAAAATGTCAAGACCTGATTTTGAACAACTAAGAATCGCGTTGTTGAACTTAGGTGAACCTGAATATGTTCCGTTAGCAGAACTTGGTATTGACAAAAAAATTAAAGAAGCGTTTTTAAAGAAAAAGATTAATTCTATTAAAGACGAAGTTGAATTTTGGTATCAAGCAGGGTATGATTATATAAACCTTGCTGCGAAATACGATACAGACCTTTTAAGCGGGAAAAGAAAGTTTTCACAGACAGGTCGTGCTTGGGCAGAAGAAACTGCTGGAGTGATCACTAATGAAGAAGATTTTGAAAAATATCCTTGGCAGGATATTATAAATAGTATTGATTATTCAGTGTTTGAAGAAATACAGTCTGTTTTACCTAAAGGGATGAAAATTATAGCACGTGCAGGCGATATTTTTACATATTCTTGGCATTTGATAGGGTTTGAAAACTTTTGTTTTCTTCTTGCGGACAATCCCGAACTAATAGAAAAAGTTGTGAACCGTGTTGGCGAGATTATTTTTGGTATGTTAGAACGAGAAAGTTCTTATCCTAATGTTGGTGCAATATGGTATTCTGACGATATTGCATATACTGAAGGACTTATGGTATCACCTGCTGATTTAAGAAAATATTTATTCCCGTGGATGAAAAAAATTGGTGAACTTGCAAAATCTAAAGGTATACCTTTTATATACCATTCTGATGGCGACTTACGACAAGTTATTGACGAACTTATTTCTTTAGGTGTTAACGCGTTGCATCCTATAGAACCAAAATCAATGGATATCAGAGAACTTAAAGAAAAATATAAAGGTAAGTTATGTTTGATAGGTAATATTGAAGTTGATTTATTATGTCGTGGAGAACCATCAGAAATTGAACAACAGGTTAAACAACTTATAAAAGATGTAGCGGTAGGAGGCGGGTTTTGTCTTGGTTCAAGTAATAGTGTACCAAACTATACAAAATTAGAAAATTATATCACAATGATAAATACAGCAAAAAAATATGGTGTCTATCCTATAAAAATTGAAGAATAAAGAAAGGGGGTTGTTATAACAATGTTTAACTTAAGTTTGATTTCAGAAAGTTTAATAAAAGGTGACGCAGTGAAAGTTAAACAATATGTAGAACAAGCAATAAATGAAGGTGTTGAACTACAAAAGATTTTAAATGAAGGGTTAATTGCTGGGATGAATGTTGTAGGAGAAAAGTTTAAGAAAAACGAAATTTATATACCGGAAGTGTTAAGAGTAGCACGTGCGATGCATGCAGGGTTGTCTGTTCTTAAACCGTTGTTATCAAAATCTTCGGTATCACCAATTGGAAGGTTTGTAATAGGTACGGTTAAGGATGATCTACATGATATTGGTAAAAACTTGGTAGCGATGATGGTAGAAGGTGCAGGGTTTGAAGTAATAGATTTAGGTATAGATGTCCCTCCGGAAAAATTTATAGATGCAGCAGAGAAATACCGTCCTGATGTTATAGGTTTATCAGCATTATTAACCACAACAATGTTTAGTATGAAAAGGACAGTTGAAATTTTGAAAAATGCAGGAATAACAGCAAAAATAATAGTTGGTGGTGCACCTGTGACACAAAAGTTTGCTGATGAAATCGGTGCTGATGGTTACGCACCAGATGCTGTCTCAGCTGTAGATAAAATTAAAGAACTTATTGGGATAAAATAAAGACAAGAAAGGAGTTGGATTATGATAGTTATTGGTGAACGAATCAATGCTACTCGTAAAATTATCGCTACTGCTATTGAACAAAGAAATGTTAAACTTATCCAAGAAGAAATAAATATACAACTACAGTCGGGTATAGTAGATTATCTTGATGTTAACTGTGGTCTTGGCAGGACTGATATAAACAAAGAGGTAGAAGATATGAAATGGTTGATGAATGTAGTACAAGAGATTACTGACATTCCGTTAATGATTGATAGTCCAAACTACGAAGTTATTGAAACAGCATTGAAAATGTATAAAAACAAATCAAAACCTATCATAAATTCTATAACTTTAGAGAAACAACGATATGAAAAAATTTTACCTTTAGTAAAAGAATATGACACATCAGTTGTTGCTCTTACAATAGACGAAAACGGTGTGCCAAAAAAAGCTACAGAACGTGTAGAAATTGCGAAAAAAATTATAGATTTGTGTAAAAAATATGATATAGATGAAGAAAGAATATTTTTTGATTTTATGGTAAAACCGGTAGCTGTAGAACCTGACCAAACAATAGAATTTTTAGAATCAATAAAAACAATAAAAACTTTGTTTCCTAAAGTGAAAACAGTTTGTGGTGCAAGTAATATATCGTTTGGTTTGCCAAACAGAAAGTTGTTAAACTCTGTTTTTTTAGCAATAGCAATAAGTTATGGCCTTGACGCAGCTATTATTGATCCTTCAGATAAAAAAATAGTTTCTGCTATATATTCAGCAGAAGCGTTGTTAGGTAAAGATGAGTATTGTATGAGATACATAGATGCATATCGGGAAAACAAGATAGAATAAAAATGTTTTTTAAAAAGAGGTATTAAAATTATGAACAAAACAAAAAAAATTGTTTTTTATTACATATATATTTTTATGTTTCAGTTCTGGATAACAAATTATTCTTATTCTGCAGTACCAAAAATGGCTGCTGAAGGAAAATCTGTAGTTCTTACAGTATTCAGTTGTGCAGGTTCTACAAGAAGTGTTTCAACACAAAGTTTGTATTATTCTTTAGCAGAACCTGGGTGTATAAGTACATTTTATGATACAAACAAAAAAGTACAATTAGGATTTTTTTGTTATCAACCATCAGCTGATTATACACCGCCTGCAAGTATAACAGACCTTAAAGCGTTCACAAGTCCGTTCACTGGATGTATAGATTTACAATGGTTATCCCCTGGTGATGACGGGTTGGACGGTAACATTATCGGAGGGATGTTTGCAATACAGTATTCTTCATGGACAAATTTCCAAGATATTGTTTGGTCAACACAAAACGCACAAGTTTTTATTTCAACTGGTAGTGTAGTAGACCCTGTGGTTCCGTTGACTTATCGGTATTATACAATACAAAATTTGTTACCAGGTGTAACATATTATTTCCGTGTTTGGACAAGAGATGATGCTGATAACTGGTCTAGTATTTCTGTTGGTGCAACAGCATACGCTGGTGTACAAGATTTGACACCGCCTGCTAAAGTTACCACACTTGTTGCATCAGTAGGAAGTGTACCAGGCGAGATTGTATTAAGTTGGCTTTCAGTAGGTGATGATGGTTTTTCAGGAACATTACTACAAGGAAGTAGGATTCATATTGCTTCAACAACAGTTCTTTCACAAGCTGTGGATCAAAACTATTGGGTTCAAAAAGGGACTACAAATGCTGAAATAAAAATATCAACTTCTGGAGTTCCTCCGTATACTTTGGTTACATACAATGTTCTCAATTTACAACAAGGTGTAACATATTATTTTAGGTTATGGGTACAAGACGAAGTTGGGAACTGGTCTGAAATATCAAATACAGCAACATCTTATGCAAAAGTTGATACAGAACCACCACCAGTACCACAACTTTTATCACCACAAAACGGTTCTTCAACAACAGAACTTACTCCATCGTTTGACTGGACTGATGTTTCAGACCCCTCTGGTGTTACATATAGTTTTCAATTAGATGTACGAAACACTTTTGCTACACCAATTGTTTCAGTAACAGGTTTGACATCTTCTAATTATACTGTTACACAACAACTTAGTGTTAATACAACATATTATTGGCGTGTAGAAGCAGTTGATGGTAGAGGGAACAGGTCTGGATGGTCAGAAATATGGAGTATATTTATATCACCACCAGCACCACCACCTACAGAAGTTTATTACGGCAACTTGTTTGGTCTTAAAACATCTGTTCCATATTACCCATCACTCAATACTGCAACAAAAAAGTTTGCTATAAGGTTTACACCACAGAGGTCAGCTACTGTATCAAAAATTCATATATATGCTACAGCTGCTGGTTCACCACCATCGTATACAATTGGGTTACAAACAGATAACAACGGTCTTCCTTCAGGAAACTATATTTCTGCATCTACTGCTACGACAACAACTTCTTGGTGGGTAGAAGTTGATATACCAGATGTTCCAGTGATTCAAGGAACAACTTACTATATTGTTGTCTCTTCTGGAACAACGGAACCTACAAGTTCAAACTATATTTATGTTCGTAGTGGTCTTCCATTGAACAAGTTTTTACCTTTAAGTCCGTTAATTATAGATACAGCAGCAAATGTTCTTGACTATGACATTTCACAACCTTCATCTTGGGCAGTGAAAGATTACCAACCAATATATGCGTTAGAATATACTGATGGTAAGTTAGAAGGTAACCCGTATGTAGGATTTGCTGATTATACCCAAACAGGTATTTCTTGGTGGGAAATATGTGGGTCAACAGTTGTAGGTCAAGAGTTTGTTGTTGAAGATTCTACAAGATATGTTTCTCATATTGGTGTGTATGTGATAAAGAAAGGTTCTCCAGAGGACAATTTGTATTACGGTATTTACGATATTACAGATGGTAGCAGTGTGATGATAGATTCAGGCGTTGTTGCAACAGCAGGCGAGGTTATCACTACTGATTATCAATGGGTTGAAAAACCGTTATCAAATGTTGTTACATTAACAAAAGATAGAAAGTACAGAATAACATTTTATTCACCAAACTCTACTTCACAACTTAATTCATACCTTATTTGTGTCCCTAATACAGTTTCTGCAAATACAAAATATACACAGCTTTCATGGGGTGGGACAAACGGGTATGCAGTAAAATCGCTTAACAACGGGTCTACTTTTTCATCGTATTCAACACGAGATCTTACTTTTAGGTTTAAAATTGCAACACAAGTTCAAGATACACAACCACCTGCTGTACCAACACTTGTCTCACCAATAGGGTTGTCATCAACAACTTTAGTAACTTTTGTATGGCAAGAAGTTAGTGATCCATCCGGAGTAAAATACAATTTGCAGTTAGCACAAGATAGTAGTTTTACTACTCCTATTTTAAACCTTACTGATTTATCTCAAGCGAGATATACCGTAACTTCGCCGTTAGCAGAAAATACAACATATTATTGGCGGGTACAAGCGGTAGACGGTGTTGGTAACCAAAGTGCATGGTCACAACCAGCAAGTTTTGTAATAGATGCTACACCGCCAGAAAAACCTGTTTTAATTTCACCACAATACGGTGCACAAGTGAGCACTGTACGACCATCGTTTCACTGGTCAGATGTTACAGATCCATCAGGAGTAAATTATGTTTTTCAGATAGATGACGAAGACAGTTTTTCTTCACCACTGATAATAGAAGAACAAGGGTTACAACAATCAATCTATACTTTATCTACAAACCTTTCTTATGGTACAATATATTATTGGCGAGTGAAAGCAGTTGATGGTGCAGGGAACGAGAGTATATGGTCAGATATATGGCAGTTTGTGGTTATATATTCTACATCAGTAGAAGATTATACTCCACCTGCAAAAGTTACTACATTAACTGCAGAACCTGGCAGTGTAATAGGTAGTGTAAAACTTACCTGGATATCAGTTGGTGATGACGATTTTGTAGGAAGTTGTGTTGGTGAAATACGAATACAATATAAAACTCAAGCAACTGAGTTTGACAAAAACAATGCACAGGTCGTTATTTCTACGACAATAACACCTTATGAACAAAGAAGTATAGAAATTCCCCAACTTAATGTAGGTGTAACATATTATTTTGCTTTATGGATAAAAGATGATAGTGGTAACTGGTCTGAGATATCAAATATAGCGTCGTCAATAGCGTTTGATATTGAAGATAAAGTACCACCAACTGTTACACACAAACCATATAGTTATATCGGTATGTTAGGGAACAAAGTTGTTATAATTGCAGATGTTTATGATGAATATGGTGTTAAAGAAGTTGTTTTAAAATATAGGAAAAGAGGTGAAAGTAGTTATCCTGGCGAAGTAAAATTTGTTCCTTATCCAGATGCAACATTGCAAAACTATCGTTGTAAAGCAGAGATACCTGTTTCATCAGTTACACTTTCAGGGATAGAATATTACATTATTGCATACGATTTTAAAAATAACAAAGGATATTACAAATCTGCAGGTAATCCACAATCGTTAGATGTTTCTCAACAAAATTATTTTGTAGGACCGTTTGAAACAAACGAGTTAGTTGTTCCTGATGGTAATCCTGAAGATGGTAATACGATGTTAATATTACAAACACCGCAAGATGTGAAACATGATATTGAAATAAACCAGTTGGAAAACAATATGTATAAAGCAACACAAGATGATACTGAGGTTGATATTAACAAAAACAATGGTTATCCTTTAGCTGTGTATGAGATACGACCTTATGCAAAAAC
>Ga0272449_1005303_pt1 | contig 10125 bp, 6 predicted proteins | sample YNPCB0241_FD_198679 | JGI IMG/M metagenome (GOLD analysis project Ga0272449, IMG submission 198679) | Hot spring sediment microbial communities from Yellowstone National Park, WY, United States - YNP-CB-024-1 | ecosystem: Environmental > Aquatic > Thermal springs > Hot (42-90C) > Sediment...
GCCAGGGGGGATGAGAGGGGTCAATGGGAAGTCGCCGGGAGCGTCTTCCATCCAACCATCAGGTAGCCAGACCCCCATAGTGGGATGTCTGAACGAATTTCTTAAAGTTCATAAGCGTCGGGCTGATTCTACAAAGCCCCTTCGGGTCTCCAAACAGCCCGCAGGGCTTTGCTGAATCAGCCCGACGGTTTACCGTCGGGCTGAAATGCTGACCATCTGCCCGTTGGTCATTCCGTCATTGGTCATTTTCTCATTGGTCATTCTGTCATTGGTCATTTGTCATTGGTCATTCCGTCATTAGTCATTGGTCATTTCCCCATTGGTCATTTCCCGCTTGCCCTCTCCTGCCCTTCGGCATATAATACGGGCTGTATTCCGGAGACCATTGGGGGAGCAGCATGACGCTGGTCTACGGGGCTATCGCGTGGATTGCGGGCATCGTTCTGGGCAAGGCCCTCCATCCGCCCTGGCAGGCCCTCCTGCTCCTCGGACTGGCGGCCGTCGTCGTCGGGATTGGCTGGCGGGATCAGCCCCCCATCCGCTCCTTCTGCGCCCTCCTCCTGGTGGCCGCGCTGGGGGCAGGACGGCTCCTCGTCGCCCTCCCCCGCCTTCCCCCCAACGCCCTGGCCCACTACAACGACGTCGGCCCCGTCCTCATAGAGGGGACCATCGCCGCCGCGCCGGACGAACGGGATACCGTCACCCGCGTGCGCCTGCGGGCCGAATCCCTCACCCTCCCCGACGGCCAGCGGGTCCCCGTCCAGGGAACCGCCCTGGTCTACCTCCCCCGCTACCCCACCTTCGCCTACGGCGACCGACTGCAGGTCACCGGCCTCCTGCAGACCCCGCCCGAATTCGCCGACTTCTCCTACCGCGAGTACCTGGCCCGCCAGGGAATCTTCTCCCTCGTCCGGCGGGCCCAGGCCGTCCGGGTCGGGAAGGGGACGGTGAACATCCTCCAGGCCGTCCTCCTCTCCTTCCGGCAGCGCGCCCAGGCGGTGATCGGCCGCATCCTCCACGAGCCGGCCGCATCCCTCCTGACCGGCATCCTCCTGGGGGTGGAGGGCGGCATCCCGAAGGACGTCAATGATGCCTTTGCCGCCACGGGCACCAGCCACATCGTCGCCATCAGCGGGTTCAACATCGCCATCATCAGCGGCCTCTTCTACCAGGTCTTCCGCCGCTGGTTCGGACCCCGACGGGCCGTCTGGCCGTCCATCGCGGGCATTGCCCTCTACACCCTGCTGGTGGGGGCGTCGGCGTCGGTGGTACGGGCCGCCGTCATGGGCATCCTCTACCTGGTGGGACGAAACCTGGGCCGCCCCACCTACGTCCCCGCATCCCTGGCCGCCGCGGCGGTCGGGATGACCCTCTGGAACCCCCTGGTCCTGTGGGACGTCGGATTCCAGTTGAGTTTCGCCGCCACCCTGGGGCTGGTGCTCTACGTGGACCGGTTCCAGCACGGGGCCCTCCGTCTCCTGACCCGTGTGACCTCCGAGGAGCAGGCCCGGCAGGCCATGGGCCTTCTCTCCGATGCCCTGCTGGTCACCCTGGCCGCACAGATTGCCACCCTCCCGTTGACCCTCTACTATTTCCGCCGCCTCTCCCTCGTCTCCCTCCTGACCAACTTCCTGATCCTTCCGGCGCAGCCCGCGGTGATGATCTGGGGCGGACTGGCGACCCTGGGTGGGTTGCTCTGGCTTCCCCTGGGGCAGTGCCTGGGCTGGGTGGCCTGGCTCTTCCTGACGTACACCATAGAGGTCGTCCGGTGGGCGGCCGGCATCCCCTACGCGTGGGTGGACGTGGGCCGGATGACGGCGGCGGGGACGTGGGCCCTCTACGGCGGAATCGGCGCGCTCACCGCCGTTGCGGACCCCCAGATGCGGGCCCGTCTGCGCGCCCTCTGGGGCAGTCTGACGGGGCGCCTGAGCGACCGTCTCCTGCTGGGCACCGCCGCGCTCCTCCTCCTGCTGGCGGGGGTTGCCCGCTTCTCCCTGCCCGACGGCCAGTTGCACGTCGTCTTTCTGGACGTGGAGGGCGGGGACGCCGTCTTCATCCGCACCCCGTCGGGGCGGCAGATACTGGTCGGTGGGGCGCCGGGGACGACGGACCTCCTCTCGGCCCTGGGCCGCCGGATGCCCTTCTGGGACCACGACCTGGACCTGGTCGTCCTCACCCGTCCCGCCGACGACGTCCTGCCGGGCCTGATCGCGGTGCTGGAACGGTACCCGGTCCGCCACCTGATCGCCCGCGACGAGGACTGCGCGGGTACTCTCTGCGGCCACTGGCGGCGGGTGGTCTCGGAGAGCACGCGAGCGGTCTGGCGGGGGGAGCGGGGCCTGCAGATGACCCTGGACGACGGGCTTCTGCTCACCGTCCTCCACCCCGGCCCCCTCCCGCCGACGGGTCGGGATAACTCCGTCGTGGTGCGGCTGGACTACGGGTCGGTCTGTTTCCTGCTGACGGGGGACGTGGGGAAAGGCGGGCAGGAAGCGCTGGTGGACGCGGGGGCGTGGCTGCGCTGCGACGTCCTGAAGGCGCCGCAACACGGGGGAACGCTGGCCATGACGGACCGCTTCCTGAAGTGGGTGGACCCTGAAGTGGTGGTTATCCCGGCAGAGGACTTCCCGATGCCGGGATGTCCGACCGTGGACCAGCGTCTGGAGGACCGGCATGTCTACCGGATCGCGGAGCGGGGGACAATAACGATCATCAGCGAAGGGAGCCGCTACTGGGTGGAGACGAAGAAATAGGAGTTCAGTTCCCCTTTCCCCCAAACCCAAACTCCAGGGCAGGGGTAGCAGCGCAACCGCAGGTGCGTCATCAGATTCAATGCCCGACACCGAATGTGGGCCTGAGTCCGCTGCGTCTCCAACAAGCGGGCACTCATATGGGGACTTCTGTGAGGACCGGCTTGTTGAGATGCCCGGCGAGGTCATATTGATGGTCACAGGTGTACCGGAAGGCAACCGCCTGCACCACGAGGCATCTGGCTATGGCATATGGCACCATCGCGTGAGCCAGGTGCTTTTCATTTCACTCTTCGGGAAGAGTAATTCACGTGCGTTAGGCCTTTGCACGAAGAGCGTAGTCCACACAGGTTCGCTCACTGTGGTTGGATTCACCGACGTCATTGTGCTGATCCACCCCAACACCGAAGCACGCCTCCGAAATGATTCTGTTGTGGGCGCCGGGACCCGCAGTTGGCAGTGCGAGTGGTGGGGCTGTTGCGGCGGTGGAAACCGGCGACGGCCCAGGCGCCGCAGCAGGAGCCGCAGGAATCCCTCACCCGCGTTATCACCTACACCTGTGACTCGTAGCACCGCCTGACCAGGGCGGAATACTCCTCCGGCAAGTGGTACGAATATGCCTGTGATGCCGTCGGCAACCGCAACGCCTGCACCGTCACCACCCCGCTTGCCGGAACCGCCGTCACCAAGTATACTTATCTGGCGGAGGGGCAGTATGTACGGCCTCCTGAATCCCATCAACTGGCCCCTGCTCCTGAGCGATCCGATACCAGAGAGATTGGTGCTTCTGGTGTGCTCTCTTTTGCAGTGTATGGCTCTGGGCGACCGGGCTGGCCCTGATCGGTCTCCTGCTGTGGCTGGAGGCCCCGCGGTGGGCACTGGCAGTCCCCGAATCCCGTCAGAGATTGCGTGAGGAAGCGAGGAGCGATGAAAAACCAGAGGCCCGGCATCCTTGTCGTCGTTGCCTACTTCCTGATCAGTCTGGTCTACAACGCGGTCGTCCCCCTCTGGGAGACCCCGGACGAGGTCGGACATTTCGGGTATATCGTTCATATTGTCCAACATCGGTCTCTTCCCAGGATGGAAGTAGGGCACCTGGGGGAGGCCCATCAGCCGCCGCTATACTATCTCCTCGGCGCCCTGATGGTGGCTCCGGTGAACCTGGACGACCCCACTGGTGCCTTACAACACAACCCACGGTTTATCTGGAGCGGCGGCGGGACCGAACCCAATATCGGCTTCCATAGCCCGGAAGAGTTCCAGTTCCCCTACCGCGGATGGGCGCTGGGCCTGCATCTGGTACGCCTTCTCTCCTCCCTGCTGGGAACTGGAACGGTCTGGTTCGTGTACCGGGTAGCCCGGCAGATTTTCCCCAACCAGCAGACTCTCCCCGCACTGGCCGCCGCGACCATCGCGTTCAACCCCCAGTTCCTGTTCATTACATCTTCGGCGAACAACGACAACCTGCTCGCGTTCACGACCACAGGACTGCTCTGGTACACCCTGGACCTTCAGGAGCGGATTGCCCAGCGCGTGCCGGTTTCTCTGCTCCGCTGGGTCGGCCTGGGTGGATGGATTTGGGCCATCTTGATGACCAAATGGACGGGACTGGCGGTTGTCGGCGTCGCCGTTTTGGCCCTGCTGGCGGTCGGGTGGCAATCCCGTCAGGCGTCCCGGATGGTCCGAGGGCTGGCGATCGCCCTGCTCCTGGCCGCGGTCGGAACTTCGTGGTGGTGGCTGCGGAACTGGCGCCTCTACGGTGACCCCCTGGGATGGCAGGCCTACCAGCAGGTCTTCGCGGTCAACCTGCGGAGCACGCCGTTGACTCTTTCGGATGTGCAGGCTATGTTCCGAACCCAGTACCGGTCCCTCTGGGGCGTGTTCGGCTGGATGACGGTCTATGCTCCGCCCTGGTTCTACCGGGTAACCCTCTGGATGGGAGGGGCCGCTCTCCTGGGATGGACGGTCCAAATCCCTCTCCGGAGGTTCCGTTCGTACAATCTGGGCGGGCTCCTGTTCCTGCTGGCTGCCGGTCTGGCCCAGGAGGGGTTTCTCTTATGGATCGCCCAACGGGCCAATGAGTCTATGTGGCAGGGCCGTTATCTCTTCCCTGTAGTTGCCCCTATTGCCGTTCTTCTGGCGGGCGGGTGGGCAGGATGGGCCCCAAGGAGGCTGAAGGTGCTCCTGGGAGCCTTTCTCGGCCTGGCAGAATTGGGGGTGGCCCTATTCCTGGCCCTGGTTGTGATCCGGAACGCCTATGCGCCCCCGTTGACCCCGGACCGGGTCGTTATCCCCAACCCTGTGCATGTCCAGTTCGGAGACCAATTCCTGCTGCGAGGCTACGAGGTCCGGCAACGTCCGGGCCAGATGACCGTGGTTCTCTACTGGGAGGCTCTGCGTCAGCCCGATTTTGATTACTCCGTCTTTGTCCACCTGATGCAAGGAGATCAGTTGATTGGACAGCGCGACCACCCGCCGGGCGGTGACCGTTCCCATCCCCCAACCACATGGCACCCAGGGGAACTGGTGATAGACCCCCATCCGGTACCGGTCCCGCTCTGTTTCTCCGGGAAAGTAGAAATCCGGACGGGAATCTACAACTGGATGACAGGAGAACGGCTCCCCATCCTCCAGGAAGGCCAACCCGTTGGGGATTGGATTTTGCTTTCAGAAGCACCAGTCAACCCGATTCCCCATTGGCTTCTCTGGCCGTCCATCCTGGCAATCGGAGCGGTCCTGGTCTACTTCGGGCTTCGGGTTTTCCAGAGGCCGCCAGGGTGTCGGAGGGCCGCTGAATGAAAGCGCAGAGGTGGCTCCGTCTCCTTCGCGGGGATTGGGCAGGGGGGCTCCTGCTGGCTCTCTTTACCGTCCTCTTCTTCTGGCCCCTCTGGGTTGCCGGATACCGTTTCCCCAAGGGAAGTGGGGACCTCTGGGGAGCCTGGTACCCCGTTTGGTCCTTCATTGCGGAATGGCTACGACAGGGAGTCGTCCCCCTCTGGAACAACCGGTTATTGGGCGGCGACCCCATCTTTTCGGACATCCAGTACGGCCTTTTCAACCCCATCAACTGGCCCTTGTTTCTGACCCATCCCATTCCCCACTGGCTGATCCTGCTCCGCGGGGCATTCCCCCTCTGGCTGGCCGGGGCCGGCATGTACCTGTATCTGCGCCGTTCGCCCTTCTGGCAACTGAAACGGCCCCCGGCACTGGTCGGAGCGGTCGCGTATATGTTCTCTGACCCTTTCATTGTCCACCTGGGCAATCCTCCCTTCAACGATGCGATGGCCTGCCTGCCCTGGGTGCTCCTGGGCATAGACAAGGCGGCCCGCTCTTGCCGAGGAATTCCCTTCGCCGCGCTGGCCGTGGCTCTCCCGGCCCTCTCCGGCCATGGAGAGATGACCCTCTACACCGCCATCGCCGTCGGGCTCTACACCCTCTGGCAGATCGTAGAAGGTGGATGGTCAGGGATGCTCCACCGGCTGGAGCGGCTGCTGCTGGCTGGACTGATAGGCATCGCACTGGCTACCCCGGCCCTGCTACCAGGGATAGAGCGGCTCCCCCTCACAGAGCGGGCAGGGATAAAACCGGAATTGCTCTGTGGCTATGCCTTTCCTCCAGCCATGGTGGTGAATTTTCTGAGTCCCCTCTTCCACGGCCGGAGCCTGGAGCAGTACTGGCCGTCCTGGCCCCGTGTAGAGAGCGGTTATGCGGGTGCCGTGGCCCTGTATCTGGCTCTGTTGGGAATGGCCAGGGGCCTTCGCTTCTTCAGAACATGGTGGATAACTGGTGTAGCGCTCCTCTTTTTCGCCTTTGCTCTGGGTTGCTGGGGGCCGGTCTATCCGGCGCTGGTCCGATGGTTTCCGCCGGTCGCGCTCTTTGGAAAAACCGCACGGGCAAATTTCATCGTCTCTTTTGCCGTTGCCGTGCTGGCCGCTCAGGGCCTGGAGCTTCTCCGCCGTAACTCTCGGCGTTGGACTCTGGTCTGGGTCACTGTTCTGACTGCAGGCGGTCTGATCCTCTGGCTACAGGCACCGGCGTGGACGTCTACGGTACCGGCGGGCCCCCATCGCACTCTCGCGCTGACTGGCCTGCGCTTCGCTGCTCTGCTGGCGGGGGCCTCCGCCCTCCTGGGCTGGGCCGCTGCCCGGGGCCGCCTCTGGGGCCGGGCCGGCCTGATTCTCCTACTGCTGGCTGAACTGGTGGCCACCAGTGCCCTGGCGGAGACAGAGCCCACACCGAAACCCGACGCGACCCACGCGGCCGCCCTGGCCTTCCTGCGCGCCGACCCCGGCTGGTTCCGGGTGGACGTGGACCCGGCCGCGCGCGGCCTCTGGCCCCCCGTCTTCCTGCAGATGGATGGATTTGAAGTCCCCCAGGGGATGGGAAACGCGATGGACCTGCGGGAGTTCAACATCCTGCGCTGGAGAATCCCCTCGGCGACTCACCCCGCCTACCGGATGCTCGGCGTCAAGTACCTGATTGTCCCCAAAGGTGCCCCGCCCGGCGGGGAGGGTATCTGGCCCGTCTTCGTGGACGACCCCCTGGTGGACATCCACCTGCACACCCTGGCCCTCCCCCGCGTCTGGCTGGTCTACCGGACCGAAGTGGTCGGGAGTTACGGCGAAGCACTGGAGCGGGTACTGGACGAGAACTTCCGCCCCGAAGAAGTCGCTATCGTCCAGAACGGCCCCCGCCTGAATGGAACAGGCCAGGGAAGAATTGAACTGGGCTACTACGGCCCCAACGACGTGGTCCTGCACGTGGAGACGGACGCGCCAGCCCTGCTGGTCCTCTCCGATACTTTCTATCCCGGCTGGCGCGCGACAGTTGATGGCCAACCGGTCCCCATTTACCGGACCAACGCGGCCCTGCGGGGAGTTCTGGTGCCTGCTGGGGCCCATCGGGTGGAGATGCACTTCCGGCCCCGAACCCTGCAGGTCGGGTTGGGGCTGACTGCGGCGGGAGGACTGGCGTGCCTCATCCTATGGTGGATGGAGCGACGACGACAATGAAACGCATCCGCTGGCTGGCTCTTCTGTTTCTCTTTGTGGCCTGGGCGCTGCGGACGGCCACTCTCACCCTTCAGAGTATGTGGATTGACGAGGTGATGGCCCTCTACTTCACGCGCGGCACCTTCACCGAAACGATGCGCACCATCGTCCGCCCGGAGCACAACGGCCCGCTCTATTACCTCCTGCTCTTCTGGTGGCGCCACCTGGTCGGAGATTCGGACTTCGCCGTCCGGTACCTCTCTGTTCTCTTCTCCGTCCTGACCATCCCCCTCCTCTACCAGTTTGCCCGGCGATTGCTGACGGAGCGGACAGCGGTTCTGGCCCTCTGGCTGACCGCCTTCTCGCCGTTCACCCTCTGGTTCGCCCAGGAAGCGAAGATGTACGCCCTCCACATGTGGGCGGCAACGGCCTCCACGCTGGCCCTCTTGGAGGCATTTCGGAAAGGCCGCTGGTGGCGTTGGGCCTGCTACGCGGCGCTGGCCTCCATCACGCTCTACAGCCACCTCTTCGGCGGATTCCTGGTCCTGTCCCAGGGCGTTATGAGCGGCATCCTGGGCTGGAAGCGGTGGCGGCGCTGGCTGGCCTATGGCCTGACGATGTCCCTCCTGGCACTGGCCCACACCCCCCTGCTCCGGGTCGCCTGGAACGTGGTCCGCTACTACCAGCCCCGCGATATCTGGCGGTACTTCGTCCCGCTGAAGGACATCGCCCAGGACCTGATCGGGCAGTACTTCTACCGGCTATCCTACCTGGAAGTCACTCCCTGGCTCCTTCTCCCGCCAACCCTCTTTCTGATATGGGGCATTCTGGCGCTGATCCGCTTCCGCCGAAGGGACGCCTGGATTTTGCCCGTCCAGGCCCTGCTGCCCGTGCTGGTCTTCTACCCGATTTCGTTCCGGGCCCCGGTCTACTCGGCCAAATACCTCTCGGCCGTCGCTCCTGCCGTCCTGATTCTGGCGGCCTGGGGGATAGAGCGGATGGCCCGCGTCTGGCGGCCGCTGGGCATCGGACTCGCCATCCTGGGGCTCCTGATGGTCAACGGTCTGGTGCGTGACCTCACCGACCCGGCCTTCCAGCGGGGGGACTGGCGCTTCATCGCCCGCTACGTGGAGACCCACGAGGGGCCCAACGACATCGTGGTCATCTCCGCTTTTTACTGCGACCATGCTTTTCGGCGATACTACCACGGCCACTCCGCCATATTTCCCTTTGAGGCCAACCCCTACGAGCCGGAATTCATTTATCGGGGACTCCCAGAGCACCACGACCGGATGTGGCTGATCCTCCACCACGACCAGGCGATGGCACCCAAGAACCGCCTGATAGAAGCGGCGGACGCTATGTTCCCGCGCATCACCGAACAGTACCCCAACGCCGGGCAGATCACGATGATCGCCTACCAATTACGGCCCACCGTCCCGACACTCCCGGAGGAGGCCCGGCCCCTGCATGTCTGCTTCCAGAACGGCCTCTGTCTGGTGGGCTATCAGGTGGACGCGACGGCGCTCCCTGCCACCGAGAACCTCTCCCACCCCCCCAGCAACTGGCTGCACGTGACCCTATACTGGCAGCGGACGGATGCTTTTGACGGCGTCCCCTTCCGCCCGCTGGTCCGGCTGATAGACAGTTCCTTCAACGTCTGGGGGGGAAATATGGACCGGCATCCCGACCTGCTGGACCACTACCCGCCGGAGGACTGGCCCACCGACCGCCTGGTGGAGGCCCACTACGACCTCAACCTGAATCCGGTGACGCCTCCTGGAAACTATCGCCTGGAGATTAGCTTGGCGGTCAATGGAGACGAGAACAAGCGGGTTCTGCTGGTGGACCCGCCATCAGGGATGCCCCCTGACCGCTGGGTGTTTGAGGACATCCGCATCCTCCCGTAACGCAGACCCCTCTCCCGACCGCTACACCATCGGCGTGGGGATATACGACAGCGCCAGCGGTGTCCGCCTTTCCCTGCCAGGACAACCTCACGATTTCCTGCCCATCCAGCCACTGGAGGTTCGCTGATCTGTGATTGTTTCAAATTCGGCAAAGGGGGGAAGAGAGGCAAATCTCACTGTTTTTTGGCCCCTTGACAGAATCCGCTTCCTCTGCCATACTTATCCCCGCTATGGAACAAATCTTCCGTCAACTCTTCGGTGAGGATTTGGTTCTGATGGGGATTGTCGGCACCGTGCTGACGGGCTTCGCCACCGGTGTCGGCGCGCTGCCGGTTCTCTTCACCCGGCGGGTCCCGGAGCGGATGCTGGACGCGCTGCTGGGCTTCGCCGCCGGGGTGATGCTGGCCGCGACGGCCTTCAGCCTCATCGTCCCGGCCATAGACCTGGGGGGCATCGGCCCGACGGTGGGGGGAA
>Ga0272449_1005304_pt1 | contig 10124 bp, 7 predicted proteins | sample YNPCB0241_FD_198679 | JGI IMG/M metagenome (GOLD analysis project Ga0272449, IMG submission 198679) | Hot spring sediment microbial communities from Yellowstone National Park, WY, United States - YNP-CB-024-1 | ecosystem: Environmental > Aquatic > Thermal springs > Hot (42-90C) > Sediment...
CCTGCTCAGCGAACTCGGCTCAGGCCAGCTCACCTATTCCGGCGACAAGGGCTCGGGCAGCCTGCGCATCTCCGGCGGCTGGGTCGAAGTCCTCGACGACCACGTCCGCGTCCTTGCGGACGAGGCCGAAGAAAACAAGGCCGCTTAAGGGCGCGACGAGGATCTTGCTTCCAGCAGGGGAAGCCCCTTGTCTTTGACCAGATCGGGCAGCGCGTAGCGGCCCTGCCGCTCGTTTTCGACGAACCACCGGTAGTTCTCACCCTCGGGATCGGGCGCCGGCGTGACGCGCGGGTAATGGATGGGCAGCCTGTCATCAAATCCCCGACACGCTCTCAGGAAAGCGGCAATGAACGGGACCTCTTCGAAGCTCCTTTTATTGCCGCCGTATGCCCGCAGCACCGCCTTCTTTAAGGCCTCGATGGCCCTCTCACGCGGATCGCTTGCGGCATCGTCCCCGTGCCACCGCGAGTACCACACCTTCAAGCCTTCCGGCGTGCGAAGGTCGCAGCTTTCCAGATCGAGACGGACGCTACCGAAGCCCAGTGGCCTCCCGCCGCCCAGGCGTAGGAAATGCCCCTCCGGTAACTTGAGTAACCACAAAAGCGCCCCCAACTCGACGAGGGAGAGGTTTTCAACGTACAGGTCGAACGTGAATGCCGAGCCCGGCTTGACCCAGCCACAAACCGATCGGTTCTGATTGTCTTGCTGTTCCTGGCCGTTGATTTGCGGACGCCGGTATTCCTGATTCGGCGGTCCCTCCTGCGTCCGGTCTTCCAAAGGATTCGTCCAGTGCCCGGGCAATAAACCGTTATGATGCGGATAGACTTTCCTGCCGCGCAGCCCTTTGCCGCGACGATAGCCAGCTTCCGTCTTGTTGAGGCCGTCCTGTTGCGCTTCGCCCTGCGGAGACTTCGCCACGTAAAACCGGCCCTGCTGCGGCTTGGGCGTGGAGAGAATCGCCAGCGGCAGGGGCGGGCAGAACTCCTCAATAGCGTCCTCGGTTTCGCAACGCACCGGCCCCACGCGCACTAGGCCGCGCGCTGCGACGCGCTCCGCTTTGTTGCTTGACGGCTCGCTGTGCACCCATCCGAACACGCGATCCGCCGGCGACAGCTCCTTGATCTTTCCGGCCGGCCTCAACGATTCCGGAAGCAAATCCCAAGGCGAGCATTCATAAAGCTCGCGCGAAATCATGACCGGGAAAAGAGCTTCCACCTGCTTCTTGCCCCGGCCGAGGCGGGCATAACACAGCGTGCCGTCACGCAGTTCCAGGTACTGGGGATCGTAAACATGGCGCGACCAGGCGGTCCGGCCGGGTTCATGGCCGAGGTATTGGTCGGGCTCCCCTCTTTGCCTCCGGCGCTGAGCGATCTCGTCCTTGTGCAGTCGCTGGTAGTTCTCGATCAGTTCCCGCCACTGTTGTTTTAATTCATCGGTCAGCGGAAAAGGACCAAGTTTCTCGCCTTCCTCGTCCTGGAAAAACACGCGCTCATCGTGCTTGCGGTTGATGTTCGCATTGGTGATGCAGACCCAGCCCCGGACAATTTTGGGTTGCCCCTTGTCTCCTTGCTGTGCTGTGTGCTTCGCCAGATCGGCGGCCTCCGTCACCCTCCGTATTTCGACAACCCTCCAGTATTCGAAGCGTCCCGAGCCGTGTCTCACGTGCTCGATTTTGCACACGACCTCGTCCCCGTGCTCCGGCAGCTCGTCTTTAGAGTAACGGGGCGCTTTCCCTGAAATTTGCCCGTTCCGGTACCGCGGCAACCACGCCGCGTGCATTGGACCGTCCGGTGTGCCGTCGTTGTTGACCTTCGAGGTTCCCGTGAACAGGTGGATCATCCCGCCCGAAATCCGCGCCGGGATCATGCGTAACCCCTCGCGCGCCTCCATCCGGTAGGCCAGGCGCGATTTGTACTCGTCCGAGAAGCGGCAGAAACGCGAGTTGGTAATCGTCTCGTAAGCCGAACGCAGCATGCCGCGCACGCTGGAGGCGGCAATCAGGGGCTGGCCGTCTGCGTCTTTCCTTATGGGGAAGGTCAGGTGGTCGTTTTGGTTGTTGCTCGCGTTCTCGGGATCGATCAGCAGCAGCGGCGTGACGACCTTCATGCGCACACGGATGCAGCCCGTATACCGTTCCGGTTCGTACCGGTCTTGCCTCACTGGTTCGCCGTCCCCGAGGTCGGGATCCTGCACATTTCGAGGCGGGGCCGGAACGAAATTGTAAGGATTGTGAAACCGGTGTCGTGGCCGATCGCCCCCGCCTGCGGGCCCCGGTGACGGCCGTGCCGGTGCTGCACCTTTGGGGGGTTGCGGCGATCCCCGGGCTTGCGCTTTGGCCCCGGGCGGGATGAATTCCCCGCCCGCTTCCCGGATCTTCTTCGGCTGCCCACCCACACGCTCGAACTCGACCTCCTTGCCATTCAGCTCTTGCAGACGATCCAGAACGGACTGGGACACCTCTCCCTGCGCCACGTTGAAGGGTTTGTCGCCAATTCTCACCTGGATGCGCGGCGGCTTGTTCTTGCCTGCCTGCGTCACTACCAGAGTGCCTCGTTCCAGCTTCATGGCCTGTCCTCGATCAGCACGTCAACCAGTCTCGTCGCCGCGATGCGCACGGCGCCCGTTTCGGGATCTTCCTCCCAGTAGTGACGAACCTTCAGGCGGGCGTGCCGTCGCTGTAGTTGTTCGGTGCTGACGGCCAGGGGCAGCACTTGCCGCAAGCCCGCCCGGTCACCGACCTGCGTGAAGTCTTGAGGCAACTTCTCCATTACGTAATCTCCCAGCAGGATCCAGGCTTCATCGGAGGGCCGGAGCGCCTCGCTGTGACCGCCGGATTCACCGTCGTCGACCAGCAGCCGGCCGGACAGGCTGCCTCCGTCGCGCCAGATGAGGACCTCGGCGGAGGGCCCGAACAGGCGCAACTGCTGGAGCCAATCGCGACGCACGGGCGGACTGAGTTCCGGCTTGACCCCGCTCGAAAGCTGCCACCGCTTGTCCTGAGCTTCGTAGCGCCCCCAAGTCACGCCGTCGTCGCAGTGCGCCAGTGCCCAGCGCAAGTCTTCAGGCAGGCCTTCCGGCGCGGGTCCGCCGTTCAACAACCACTCGAGCACTTGCTCGCACTTAGCAGGGGTGAGCGCCTCCATCCGTGCGCCCGCCAATTCCCTCTTCGCCTCACTCATTCCGGATCCTCTCCTGTCCCTCCTTCAGAACCGGGAGCTCGTGGAATTGTCGAATCGCTTCGTCAATCCGCCCGGCTGCTTCACCTCGCGGCGGCTGGCCCGGCTCAAGCTCTGCGGTCAGCCCATCCTCAAAAATCAAGCGCACCCAGCCTCTCATCCATCCCCGACCCACGCCCGAGCTGCCGCCGAAAGTCAGCCTCCCGTTCAGCACGTCTTTCAGCAAGAGGAGAACCAGCCCGAGCTCACCGGGCTCCGGATTCAGCAGCTCCAGGGTCACCCTGGCCGAGCCGCCTTCCTCGGTCTGTTCCTGGAACAACGCACCTTCAATGACGCCTTGCGTGAAGCGATCCAATGCGATCCGCGTCTGCCTACGGGGACGGCTGTTTTCGATGAAGACCTCGGCAACGCGTAGCCGTGAAGCAGCAGGTCGAATTTGCCGGGACCCTTCCCCTTCCCGAATCTGCGGGCCAAACAACCGCTCGACCCAAATTTCCGCGTCCTTCTTGTCTTCCCGCACCAGCCGTGCGATGCGCAAAGCGCGAGCGCGGAGTGCGCCGGCAACACTGGTCCCGGGCAGTACGGGTCTCCCCGCGCTCCGCAAGTGAATCGCGTCAGGACCTTCCGGATTCGCACCGGGACTGCGGACCAGGAGGTCGTGAACGGGGGAAACGTGCAGTTCGATACGGATCGCTCTCCTTCGGTCCTCCGGATAGTTGAGCGCCTCCGCACCATCCGGCCAGGCGGCGCGAATTGCTTCCAGGGCTGTCCCGTACTCGGGCTGCTGGCCTAGGGGGTTTTCGTGATCCGTCAGCAACCACTGCATCCAGCCCTGTTCGGTGCTCAGATCGAAACGTCGAGCCTTCCACGAGGCGCGCACCTGGCCCAAGCCTCGCGACCGGCGCGCGCCAAGGTGAGCCTCCCCGTAGCTGAAGGCATCGAGCGCTCCTGCCAGCAACGAGAGCAGCTCGGCTTCATCGCCGCCGCCCGGCGACGGCAGAATCATGTCTACGCGCACAGGGAAGCGGGTGCCCGCGGGCAACACCTCGAAGTCGAACTTCTTGTGTGCCTCGGCCACGCCGGTTGCAGGATCGATGGCGACGCCGTCGCGGATTTCGATCGTGAGGTCCTCTGGCAGCTCACCCAGCGCGTCGAAGATGACCAGTGCACTTTGTGAACCGTAAGGGTCGCCGCGTTCGGCTCCGAACAGCCGGGCAATCCTTGCCTTGTCGAGCTCGCTCGGCGTCTTGCGATAACCAGCCAGCCAGTCGGCGAGCGCCGATCGGAGGCAACCACCCAGCGTTGTTCCCGGCAACAGCGGCCGGCCTTCCAAAGGGTGCCGCAGTACCGGCATGTCTACAATGGCACGGGACTCACCTTTCAGATGCGCGGCAGTCTCCAGCGTCAGGGTGCCGCTAATCACCCAGCGAGCCTGGATCGGGCGCGGCGGCTGCGCGTCGTCCAGCGGCGCGTTCCCTGCTTGCATCAGCTCACCTCCTTCCGGGTGATCGCGCCAAACAGCGCGTCTAGAAATGTTGCCGTCAAGGTCGCTGCGTGTTGCTTGAGAATCCGATCGGCAGACTCCCGATTTCGCAGACAACGCTTCTGAGTCAGCACCGCCAGAGCAGCGTCGTCGGCGGCGGCTTGCCTGAGCGCTTCCCATTGCGATGACTGATCCGGTGTGAGCAACGCTTCGAGCCATTCCTGCAAGCTCTTGCCGGCGATCCTGCACTCTCTCAACTGCCTCGCTGCCTTCTGGTCACTGTCCCTCCATTTTTCGATCCAGGTCTTGAGCGTTTCGAGCGCGGCAGGCGCCCTCACCTCGTCCTGGGCATGCCGTAGCAGCGACCGCAGTTGTCCCAATAACGCTTTGCTCGGCGCCTTTTCCACCCGCGCCGCCAGCTCGAATGCCGCCCGGTGGAGTTCGTCCTCTGCCGCTTCCAGAACCAGCCGGCACTCGATCAACTCCAGCAGTTGTTCGTCTGCCGCACTGTCCGCACCAGGCTGTCGGCGTCCGAGCTTTTTCTCCCCGCTCCACCTGAGCTGGATCCGGCGATGCTGGTCATCGTGCTGGAGCACTATGAGCCTTCCGAACCCTTCCGCGCGCCGCTCGCCAATGCCTTCGTGCTCCAGCATTAGCAGCTTCGCGAAATCCAGCCGCTTGAGAGCGCGGACGACCAAGACCGATCCGGCCCTCACCGCCCAGGCCTGCGGCAGCTCCAGGCCCCACTTCTGGTTGAAGCCGCCCACGATTTCGAAAGCCCAGCGTCTTCGCTCAACTTGAACTGCTCCGTCGAGGCGGCGGCAGATCTCCCCTTCGACGCATGCAGGATCCACCTGACCGGTCCGGGGATCGCGCACGATGCAGGGTGAAGTTAGCAGAATCCGGAAACACGTTCCTGCTTGGACATCCGTTGCAAGCAGACCAGTCGCACCCGCATATTCACGGGGAACTTCAGGGAGGAACTCAACCCGGGCCTCACCGCCATAACCGGCCCGTCGCGAGCGTCCTATCACCACGGGACGCTCGAGCAGGCTCCGAAGCCGCACCACGCTTTCGTCGCCCGCTTCCATGAGCTGGATGACTCCGCAGAAGCTCTGTCCCGCCTCGAGGAATTCATAGGCGAAAATCGCCCCGTGTTCTCGTCCTGCTTGGTCTTTCCAGGCGCGGCCTTTCTGCCGATCGCGCTGGTGGTGGACTCGCATGTCGGCCCATGGCTGGCCCACCACCCACAATCCCGCGCTCATGCGCGGGCTAACAAAACCGGCGCCAGGAGGCTCGAGTTGTTCCTCGGGCCAGTGGTCTTCGCTCTCTTGCGCCGCCGCACCAGGGCCAGCGAAGCCGGCCAGATCCCGGCCTTGGTTCGTGTCGTCTTTCAGGACCCGCCAAGAGAGCGGGACCGGCAGCGAGCGTTCGCCCTCGATCTCAAGGTACGCGTTCAGATAACGGACCTGTCCCGACAGCACCAGACGCCGGAACTCCTCGCCTTCGGGATCGGCCCCGGCGTTCAGCAGACGGCGGGCGATGACGCCACGTATAGAACTGCCGGGAATGAACATTTGCGTGCCAGCGCTGTTGGGATCCCCTGCCCGGCTCGTCACGATCAAAGGCGATTGCAGTGTCAGCCGATAAACCAGATACCGGGGGTTCGATCCGCCACTCATGACTCCGCCTCCGCAAGCCGTCGCGTCATCTCCGGATCCCCATCCAGCGTCAGCAGAATGTGACCCCGCCCGCGATTGCGCATCAGGCCGCCGTGCCGCGTGGCCAGCGCGCACAAAGCGAGCACCCGCAGCTCTTCACGCCCCGGAACGTGGCCGTCCAGCCATTCCAGCGGCGCATCGAAATGCAGCCCGCGCAGCACAACCCGCGAGGAGCGCAAAGTAGTTTCTGCCGGCGCCCCGCTTTCGCGCTCTTCCGCGGTTTGGTAACGGATCGTGGTCAGGGCTCGCAGGATCGCGTCAGCCGACAACGGGTGAATCTTGCGCTGTACTGCCGCTTGGACCGCCTCCCTCACCGCTTTGGGCAGCAGCGCGTCGCCGATGCGCAGCCGGCACGATTCATCCACCGCGCGAGTCTTGCCCAGGACGTGCACGGCCGCCTCTTGCAATGCAGGAAAGCATCCGTGCATGGAAAGCCATGAGTCCCGCAACAGGCCCCGCAACGTGCGTCCGGCGATGAAAGGCAGTCCCGCTTTGTCGTGTTCGACCTCGATGTCAACGACGCCGGGCGCCGCTTCGCCGCGGCTGAAGGTCGCGTCGGAAAGCAGCTTCACTCTCAGGAAGGATGGGCTCTTCAAGCTCGTCATCTGGCTCCTGCCTCGCTTCTGGGGGGCTCCAGCCTCAGATGGAGATCCATAATCTCGATCGCATCTACCATTGGCGTGGCGTTGCCCACGAATCCGTCCTCACCCAAACCGCCCGGCAACTTGAGATCCGGTTGAGTGGCCCTCCAAACGGAAAGCTGCCTGCGCACCGCCTCCGGGCCTTCCCGCGTGAGCGCCCCCAACTGCTTGACACGGTTGCGGCTCAGACGCCACGCCAGGTCGCCGCGGAACCCCTGCTCCGGCTGAGTCAGCGGCCCGGGGCCAAGCACCTCCAGCTCCAGCCAGTCCCAGCTCCGCCGGTTGACCGCACGCGTGACTGGATAAGGCCGCATGGTCAACTTGAGGTTGCTGGCGCGGTAGGCTGCCAGCCACTCTTTCACGGATTGCGCCGAAAGAAACGTACCCACCATCCAGTCGACCCAGCCCCCATCGTCTCGTGCCTCCTTGCGCGCAGACTTCGCCGAACTGCACAAGATTTTTGCCGCCTCATAGGCGCGATAGAAGGGCGCGTGGCTCCTCACCAGGGCCACGCCCGCACAGGCTGTGATGTGGACAGGAAGGCCATTCTCCCCGAGGTGCGGGACGCTGTTTTTCTCGAACTCCCGTATCGCTGCAACCGCCAGGTCCAGAGCGATGCGCCCGTCAGCGACGAAGGTCATGTCGTCACCACCGAGTACGATCGGACGCAGCGGCAGGAAGACCTCGCGAACGCCGTTGATCTGGTGCAACGGGAACGACAGCTCTTCCGGCTGCCCAACCAGCCGGGTTCCGTCTGTGCGGCTTACCTGCTGGCGTTCCAGACGGATGCACGCTGTGATTCGCCCCACCAGCCTGCTTAGCACGTCCTCCGCCAGCCTGCGGAGCGCGGAGGACCACTCCTGCGCTTCCTGCTGCACCCGCTTATCCGGGGCATCCACGCGGCGGCACAGCCACTGACGAATCAGCTCGCCTACACCGTTACCGTCCACGTGGACGACACCGATCAGACTCGTTTCGCCCGGAGAACGTCCCAATTCGTCCAGATCGTCGGGGAACGCCACAGTCCAATCCGGCGCATTTTCCAGCTCCGCGGGCAGAAATCGCTTCCACCGATTCTTCGAGTCTTGGATTCTGGAACGCAGAAGCTGGATCCGGCTGGACACAAGCTGACCGTCCTCATCCACCGCGCTCGCGGGCAGGCCTGTGACGGCACAAGTTGCCGTAACGCTCAAGCCGGCTTGGGGAACACTCGGGCGTCGCTCGAGCTTCTGCCGGGCCAGGTCGGCGTGCAGCGACAACCAGGCTTGCGCCAGGTGACCGGGATCGAAAGGCCGATGAGCAATGACGACTTCAATGCCGGGCGCGATCTGCTGGAGCCGCCGGGTGAAATCGCGGGTCCACTCACGGGTCACGCCCAGGCTCTCGAACTGGAGCAGGGCATTGCCTCCTCCCGCAAGGATTACGGCTCCTTCAGGCGCTTGCAATCCCTTCGCGGGATCGAGCGCTTGCTCGACCGCATAAGAGGCCGCCAAGACATCCCTGAGGCGGTTGGAAGAGAACACATACTGCTGAATCCGGGCTAAATCTATGGCGGTTAACACAGGCATGCTCAGCTCTCCAACCACTTCTTGAGCGACTCCAGATTCGGGGGAGCGCCTTGCCAACCAGCCCAGGTACGCAGATCCTCCAACCCGAACACGTGAACGCTCATGAGCCCGCGGACGCGAAAGGCGCCCGTCGGTGAGGGCTCGTCGTCCATCTCGGCGCGGAGATCGGTCAGAGTTCCCCCGTCGGCCAGACAGACCAGCCCGGGGCGGGCCAGATCTCCTGCAAGCTGCCTGGATCGGACGGCAATTTCGAAAAGCTTTTGTTTGCACGTCGCTTTGTCGGCCGCAGTCGTGCAGGAGATGAAATAAGAGCGGTAATTGCGGACCAATGCGACATCAATTTCTGACTGCGGGGGCCTTGACTCTCCGGCGCCTCGCCGGAACACGTAAAAGCCTGAAACCACCTCGCACCCCTCGCTGAGCAGTCCCGTTTCCCTGATGCGGGAAGCCACCCAATCCTCGAGCCAGCAGCCGCTGAGAAAGCGACGCCATTGCTGGAACCACGACTCCCGTTCTTGGCGGCTCAAGCCCCCAATCTGCTCCTCCGTCGGAAACTTGCCGATCGAAAGTTGAAGATCTAAGGCTTGTGGATCAAAAGGAGTTTCCAAACAGCGCTGCGGGTCTTCTTTCGGGAACGCCTCTTTCATCTGCCTGTGAAGGCGTCCCGCCAGCCCCGGTTCCGACAGCACCTTTCGCGCGATTTCGTTGACATCCTCGCGCTTGGGGGCCGGTTCCTTGCGCGTGCTCCTTTGCAGCCGGCATCCGTGCAGATTCAGCACCGTTTCCAAAGCGAGGGGCGGCGTCTGAAGCTCGCTCAGCGTACGTACCTCGCCGTTGTCGAACCGGAGCCGGGGCGAAGCGTCTGGACCGCCGTCATCCAGGTATGACGCGTCGGCCGAATTCCCTCCATTCTCGTAGAAAACACGCGCGGCGCTGGCCGCCATTACCTTCGTGCCGCCGGTGTAATTCAAGAGGATGTGCCACCCCCGCGAATGGCTTCCCATGAGACGCTTGAGCGTCTGGCGGACTTCCGCGGCTGAGGCTGCATCGGGAACGCAAGCAAGTTCGATTTCGGTCCGCCACTCCAGCGCGTTCGTTAACGTGCGCTGGAGGTTCTCGGCAGCGCGCTGGGTTTGCGGACTGTGAACCAAGACGATCTTGTCCGGCCGCAGGGCCAGGGCGCTCAGATAATTGGGAAGTGGATTCCCGCCCACCAGGAGCGCCAACAAACGTTTGACGTCTGTCTGCACTGGCATTTTCTCCACGGCGCTCCGATAATCGGCATCATTATACCGCGCCGCGGAGAATTTTGCGCTAAAAAATCAGGGGCACAAATTCCGCCAGATAGCGGCGCCAGACCAACCAGGTATGCGCGCCGGGCGTCTCCACCCATGTGTACTTGACGCCTTTGGACTTCAGCCATTCCAGCAGCTTGCGATTGCCCTCGATCAACCGATCCTCCGTGCCGCAGGCAATCCACAGCAGCCGCAGTTTCTGGTTGGCCTTCTCGTCGAGCGTCGGAAATACCTTGTCGA
>Ga0272449_1005305_pt1 | contig 10123 bp, 11 predicted proteins | sample YNPCB0241_FD_198679 | JGI IMG/M metagenome (GOLD analysis project Ga0272449, IMG submission 198679) | Hot spring sediment microbial communities from Yellowstone National Park, WY, United States - YNP-CB-024-1 | ecosystem: Environmental > Aquatic > Thermal springs > Hot (42-90C) > Sediment...
TAGCCTGGTCAGAGCGCCCGGCTCATAACCGGGCGGTCGAGGGTTCAAATCCCTCCGGACCCAGTAATATTCGATTCAGATATTGGCAATCTCTGTCAAAAAGGCTTATAAAAAATGTTATTCGGTTATATTATGCTACCAAAGGTTTCGATAATTTGGCTAAACTACAACAGTGCCAGCAATCTGGACATAGTTAAATCTTCCATCGAAAACAGTTTGAACCTTGATTATCCCAATTATGAAGTCATTGTAGTCGACAACGGTTCGACGGATGGAAGTTTTGAAGTCATTAGGCAGATTGCAGAGAAAAAAGACAACTGTAAGGTGATAAAGTTAGAAAAAAATCTTGGATTTTGTGGAGGGAATAATGTTGGATACAGAGCCCGAGATCCAGATTCAAAATACGTCGTTTTGTTGAACAATGATTGCATTCCCGAAGAAGATAGTTTGCTGAAGCTAGTGGAGTTCATGGATGACAGAGCAGAAATTGGTGCCTCCCAAGGAATAGTTCTAAGATACGACAAAGATAAGATTGACACTGCGGGAGATTTTATATCCAAATTTTTAGCTTCGCATGCATTCTTGAAAGGCGAAGAATTAAGTATAATCAAGAAAATTAAAAAACCATATTATATATCCTATGCGGATGGTTGCTACTGCATTTACAGGATTAGTGCTGTAAAAAGGATCATGGGCGAGAGACTTTTTTATGACGAATTTTTCTCATATTTCGACGATAACTTTCTGGGGTTGAAACTTTGGAGCAAAGGTTTTAAAGTGGCTTGCCTACCGGAAATAGTTGGTAGGCACTACAGGAGCATGAGTTTCAGTAGAATAACGGACTTCCAAAAGTATCTTGGTCTGAGGGGCCATATTGCACTTTTACATGTTACAGATTCTCCTTACAATAAATTTTTATTAAAACATTCTCTATATATTGCATTATTGATGAAAGATGGATATCGAATTGGTCCGAAAAAAGTTAGATTACTACTTAAAGCTATAAAAGATGGGAAAAATCTCGGGAAAATGCTAAAAGATAGGGGTGAGTTTATAAACCTTCATAGTGTTCCCAAAATAGACTACAACATAAAAAACATTCTTCTGGGTATTATTCTATCATTTAAAAGCTCTCTTGCTGAAGAGTTTCGCAAAATAGGAAGTAAGTGCATTTTGGAGAGGATTGATAGCCTCTATGTTGAACCATGATTTTCTCTATCATAAAATTTCCAAAATGTTAAGGTTACACTCTTTTCTCAAGTGATTTCTTTTTATTTCTCAGATTTCCAATTAAGTTTCCCCCAGCCAAAACTTCACGATTTCTAAGGGAGATAATGAGCTTCCCATTTTCATCATATTCTCGAATTCTAGGCGCAAGTAAATACTCGGAGACGAGGAGGAGTCATGGAGTCTAGACTTTCTTTTTTGAAATGTTTTCCAGTCCAGAACTTTCATCTAAGCTTATCCTATCATGAATTTAAAAATTTTTTATTAAATAAGAAGAAGAACCTTTTTGTTTTATTCACTCTAAAAGTTTGAATATTTCTAATCGAAAACTTATAGAGAAAAGTTAAAGAAATTAAAAAGATGTCAGCTTCTGTGGTATGCAAGATTAAACCGAGAGTTTCTATTATTATTTTAAACTGGAACGGATGGAGGATACGATAGAATGTTTAGAATCCCTTTACAGAATAGATTATCCGAACTACGATGTCATAGTTGTAGACAACGGTTCCACAGATGACTCAATAGAAAAAATTAAGGAATACTGCGAAGGGAAAATTGCTGTCGATTCAAAATTTTTCAAACACGATCCGAGAAACAAGCCTATTGAAGTCGTAGAGTGTGGAAAAGATGAAAAACCAGATATCCCAAAAGCTCAAAGAGATAGGCTATTCCTAATAAAAAACGATAAAAACTATGGATTTGCTAAAGGGAACAACATCGGAATTCAATGCGCATTAAAGGCTTTCAATCCGGACTACATTCTGCTTCTTAACAACGATACCGTAGTTGACAAAAATTTTCTGACGGAGCTCGTGAAACTGATGGAAAGCGATGGAAAGATTGGGATAGCCGGGCCCAAAATATACTACTACGATTTCAACGGCAGAAGCGATGTCATATCATTTACAGGAGAGGACATCATATTGGAAAAAGGCTTAGTAAAAAGATACGGTTGCGGAGAAATAGACAGCGGACAGTGGGACAGACAAATGGAGGTTGATAGGCTTGAGGGATCCTGTATGCTGATTAGAAGGGAAGTCTTTGAAAGAATTGGCCTTCTTGATGAGGATTATTTCCTTTACTGGGAAGACACGGATTTTTGTATCAGGGCAAAGAGAGCTGGATTTAAAAATGTATACTGCCCAAAATCGAAAGTATGGCATAAAATTGGGGCATCAACTGGAGGAATGGATAAGATTGTTCCCGTAAGAATATACCATGGCACAAGAAATCGCATCATCTTTATTGCCAAAAATTTCCCCGAGCATTATTCTAAATTTATTGTTTATCTAGCACTCTACAGGTTCTGGCGTGATCTTGGGGCTTATTTACTCTATCGTAGAAACTTTTCGGCTGCCAAGGCATATCTTAAAGGCACGATCGATGGTTACAGAGCCGCAAAAAAGTACCGATTAAAGGTATGAAATATCTTCGTAAACTTGGATTTCCTCTCCTAAGCAGGCTTTTTCCGTATTTTGAGAAATTGAGAATCCACGTTCTCCCCGTCCATTACTATTCTCCAATACCCGAAATCGGAAAATTGCGGAAGAAATTTGGCAGAGAGTCTCGGAACTTCCGGGAATCAATATGAACAAGGAAATTCAGCTTAGGTTGCTCGAGGAATTTGAGAAGTATTCGGATGAATTCAACAGCTTTCCTTTGCAAAAAGGAGACGGATTTTACGTCTCCAATCCGAATTTTGGATCCGTGGATGCGGAAATATACTACTGCATGATCCGCCATTTCAGGCCCAGAAAGATAATTGAAGTCGGAGCTGGATTCTCAACCCTGCTCGCAGCTGAAACTGTTGAAAGAAACGCTATCGACTGCGAAATTGTTGCTATAGATCCCTACCCTCAGAAATTTTTGAAGGCGAATAAAAGATAAGAGTGGTAGAGAAACCTGTGGAGGAAGTAGGACTAGAAGAGTTCAAAGCTCTCGGAGAGAACGACGTACTCTTCATAGATTCAACGCATACGGTAAAGATGGGGGAGATGTTGTGTATCTTTATCTCGAAGTGCTACCAAGGCTAAAGAAGGGCGTTTTAGTGCATTTTCACGACATATTTCTTCCACTGGAATATCCAAGGGACTGGGTTATGAAAATGATGCGGTTTTGGAACGAACAGTATCTTCTCCAGGCCTTTCTGGCATTCAATGCCTTTGAAGTTTTATGGTCGGGAAGTTACATGAATCTTAAGCATCCGGAAAGGCTTGAAAGGATTTTCAGGTCTTATGTCAGAAACAGAACTTTTCCGGGAAGTTTCTGGGTTAGAAAAAACTAAAACAAAAATTAAATTAATTTATAGAAAGGCAATAGTAGAGGTAGAAAGTTTTTTATACATTTCACGTTATAGTTAAAACAGTTACAACAAAGATGGGATCGTTTATGAGTTTATCAGATGTAAAAATTATAAACCTACCAAAAATAAGTGACAGAAGAGGAAACCTTACTTTTATTGAGGGGAATAGACACGTCCCCTTTGAAATCAAAAGAGTTTACTACCTTTATGATGTACCAAGTGGCGAATCAAGGGGGGGACACGCTCACAAACGTCTTCATCAATTTATAATCGCTGTAAGTGGCAGTTTCGATGTCATATTAGATGACGGATTTGAGAGAATGAGATATCATTTAAACAGACCGTACTATGGTTTATATATTCCTCCTATGATCTGGCGCGAATTGGATAATTTCTCCTCCGGCGCGGTCTGCTTGGTCTTAGCCTCGGAATTTTATGATGAAGATGACTACATAAGAGATTACGAAAGTTTTAAAAAGATGGCAAGAGAAAAAAGGTTATGACAGAGAAAATCAAAAGCTACATCCATCCGACTGCTAAAATAGCATCTACTGTAAAAATTCTTGGTCAAGAAGTTTATATCGGAGAAAACGTAATAATACATGATTTTGTTACAATCTATCCCAACGTGGTAATTGAAGACTTCGTGGAAATATTCGAGGGGGCAGTGATAGGAAAACCTCCGGCAAATTTAAAGACATTTGCTAGAAAAGTCCCACAAGATTTGAAGCCTACGAAAATAAGCAAAGGATGTATAATCTCCCCCCATGCGATCATCTATACAGACGTAGAAATTGGTGAGGAAACTTTTGTTGGCGATCATGCTTCAATAAGAGAGCAATGTAGAATTGGAAAAAGGTGTATTATTGGAAGAAATGTAACGATCAACTATAACACACGTATTGGGGATTATACAAAAATAATGGATGGCACACATTTAACAGGAAATATGGTAATTGGGTCTAATGTTTTTATAAGCGCGCTAGTTTCAACAACCAATGACAATACTTTCGGATTAATGGGTTACGACGATAAATTAATAAGAGGGCCAGTTATTGAAGATCACGTAAAGATAGGAGCTGGAGCAAAGATTCTACCAGCTATAAGAATAGGTTTCGGCTCGATAGTTGCAGCTGGAGCTGTTGTCACGAAAGATGTTCCTCCCATGAAATTAGTGATGGGTATACCCGCCAGAATTGTTAGAGATCTAAATAACAAAATACTAGGAGAAAAACTTTAATAAGCTTATGGGGAAACTTGTTATACCTTTTATTGATTTAAAAAGAGAATACGCTGAAATAAAGGAAGAAATAATTCAAGCGATTAGTAAAGTTTTAGAGAGCGGTCAATTTATACTTGGAGAGGAGTTAGAAAAATTCGAAAAAGAGTTTTCAAACTACATTGGAGTAAAATATGGGGTTGGTGTAAATTCTGGTTCCGATGCTCTTTTTCTCGCACTAAGAGCTCTTGGAATTGGAAAGGGTGACGAGGTAATAACCGTTTCCCATACTTTTACGTCGACAGCCGATGCAATTGTAAGAAATTGCGCAAGGCCTGTTTTCGTGGATATTGAGGCTGACACTTATTGCATGGATGTGACAAAAATAGAAGAAAAGATAACAGATAAAACAAAAGCAATTATACCTGTTCATATCTATGGCCATCCCGTCGATATGGATCCAGTTATGGAGATTGCTGAAAGTTACGGGCTCTACGTAGTAGAGGATGCTTGTCAAGCACATGGTGCTGAATACAAAGGCAAAAAAGTAGGTAGTATAGGAGACATAGGTTGTTTCAGCTTTTATCCCACAAAAAACTTAGGGGGCTATGGAGATGGAGGAATGATAGTCACAAACGATGAGGAACTAGCCGATAAACTAAGGATGCTTAGAAATTATGGCTCACGAACTAAATACCATCATGAATTTTTAGGCGTGAATAGTCGTTTAGATGAAATACAGGCAGCAATATTAAGGGTTAAATTAAAACATTTGGATGGATGGAATAAGCGGAGAAGAGAAATCGCCAAGCTTTATAATCAACTTCTGAAAAACTCTCAGAAAATAGTTTTACCAATAGAGAAAGAGTTTGGAAAACATGTTTATCATCTTTATGTGATAAGACTCAAAAACCGAGATTCTCTTTGCAAATATCTCTTTAAAAATGGAATTCAAACGTTAATACATTATCCCATTCCAGTTCATTTACAAAAATCTTACCAAATTTTAGGATACTCTTTCGAAGCACTTCCAGTGACAGAAAAATGTGCAAAAGAAATTTTATCGTTACCTATATATCCAAATTTAAAAGATACAGAAATAGAATACATTGCAGAAAAAATCATAGAGTATGAGGAGCGTGAGGAAAATGACAGATAAAAACAACAGAAAACTAGACGTTTCAATTATAATAGTAAACTGGAACACAGATAAATTGTTGGAACAGTGTTTAAGTTCAGTCATACAAAATACTCATAATATTTCCTATGAAATTTTTGTTATAGATAACAACTCGATGGGCACAGGATTTGAGAGAGTTAAGAAAAAATTCTCAAAAAAACCAAATTTATACTGGTTTAAGAACAAAGAAAATATAGGAGCTTTAGCATGTAATCAAGTTTTACCTTATTGTAGGGGGAGATACATACTATTATTAGGTCCAGATACAATTGTCCTTCCTAATGCTATTGACAGAATGGTAGAATTTCTAGACAATAGACCTGAAGCAGGAGCTGTAACCGCTAAACTGTTAAATCCGGATGGTTCACCGCAAAATTACTATTACAAATTTTGGAACCTTCAAATGCTTTTCTTTTCAACTTCGATTGGTAAAATTTTAGATAAAGTTCTTTTCAAAGGTAGATTTGAACGATATTATTTTGGGGGAGATATTAACCCCAACGAGATAACAATAGTTGAACAGCCTTGTGCTGCATGTTTTATGTTCAGACGAGATCCTATAGCATTAGATTATATAATAGATAAAGATTTCCCATTTTATTTTAATGATGTTGAGTTATGCAGGAGAATATACGAGAAGGGCTTCAAAATATTTCTGTTACCTACTGCACAGGTTATTCATTTTCAGGGTTCTTCTTTTAAAAAAGCGGATGGCAGATGGAAGTCCAAAGAATATAGATTAAGCGCTATAAAATATTTCAAAAAATATTACGGTATCAAATTTATATTCGCTAAATTATTGTTAATGCTAGACAATTTTGTAAATCGTATTTATTCGACAATCTCTCAAAATTGGATAGAAATGCTTAAAAAAGAGCTTTCTGACTGCAGTACTGTTTTGGACTTGGGATGTGGTTATAATTCCCCAATTCAATATTGTAACAATATAAATCTCTCTGTGGGAGTCGAAATGTTCGAACCTTATCTAAAAGAAAGTGTTAAAAAAAGAATTCATGATGAATATATAAAAGGAGATATTAGAAGACTCGAATTCAAACCAAAATCATTTGACGCTGTTTTATGTTTAGAACTCATTGAACATTTAACAAAAGAGGAAGGATACGAGTTAATAAAAAAAATGGAGAAATGGGCAAGAAAAAAGATCATTATCACAACTCCAAACGGATATTTGTGGCAAGATGGATACGATAATAACCCGCTACAAATGCATAGGTCTGGCTGGAGCGTTGATGAACTAAAAAAACTAGGGTTTGAAGTTTATGGGATTAGTGGATGGAAAAAGCTTCGAGGATATAGAGGTCAGATAAAATATAAACCTAAGTTGTTTTGGACTATCATTTCAGGTTTAACCCAGAAAATAACCTACAGATGTCCAAGATTTGCCTTTCAATTGTTTGCCATTAAATATCTTTAACTAGTTGGTAGATTTTAAAAACTGTTACTTTATTGTTTTATGTAACATGAATCGCACTAAAAAGTTGAGTCTTACCGGAGTTATATTGTTAGACTTGGCAAGGTTCCCCGATGAACGGGGAATCTTCACCGAGATCATGCGGGCTGACTGGAAAGAGCTGCTAGGTGAAGACAGCATTGTTCAGGCAAACCTATCTGTAACATATCCGGGAATCGTTAGGGCATGGCACAGACATCTCCGCGGCCAGACCGACTACTTTCTGGTATTGAAGGGCTCTATCAAAGTCTGCGCCTACGATGATGAAGAGAATTCGCCTACAAAAGGCCATCTGGTCGAAGTTGTCCTCAGCGAGGCTAAAATGCAGATATTGAGGGTTCCGGGAAAATACTGGCACGGGTTCAAGGTTGTAAGCCATGAGCCAGCTTATGTAATATACTTCGTGAACAGGCTTTACGATTATTCAAACCCCGATGAGGAGAGGAGGCCCTGGAACGATCAGAGCATAATTCCAGCGGCGATTAACGGAAGAAGGGATGATCCTAGGGTTGGAAAGCCCTGGGACTGGTTCTATCCCCCGCACAGGTGATGCGATGAAGATCCTCATTACAGGAGCGAGCAGCCTTCCGGGCTACAGAACTGCGCTGGAAGCCTTGGAAAGGGGACACGAGGTCATCGCTTTATACTACAAACATCCAGTTCCAATAGAGGATGGAAATTTGAAGAAGGTTGCGATTGACATAACAAAAGCGAATGATTTAGCAAAGCTGATTTTTGAAGAAAAACCCGAAGTCGTTATTCACATGGCAGCGCTTGGCGATGTCGACCTTTGCGAGAGGGACAAGGAGCTTGCATGGAAAACAACTGTCAGGCCCAGCATAGAAATAGCATCCCTCGCCTCAAAGCTTGACTTCTTTGCGATCTATCTCTCCACTGACTACGTTTTTGATGGCGAAAGGGGAAACTACAAGGAAAACGATGTCCCGAATCCTATAAATTACTACGGCTTAACAAAGCTAATGGGAGAAGTAGCCTTTCAATGCTGCGAAAGACACGCAATTGTTAGGGCAAGCACGATCTACGGCTTCGGCCCTGGAAGGGCAAACTTTGCAAAGTACCTATTTGAAAAGCTCAAGGCAAATGAATACGTCAAAGCGGTTGCGGATCAGTACACTTCCCCAACCCAGGCATCGCTACTTGGAAAGGCCATAGTTGAGATTGCGGAAAGGGAATTGAACGGGATCTTCCATATTGCCGGCGAGAGGATGAGCAGATACGAGTTCGCAGTCAGAGTTGCGGAAGCCTTTGGCCTGGAAAAATCCCTGATAAAGGAAGCGAAAATGGAGGAGATGAAATGGACTGCAAAAAGGCCAAGGGATTCCAGCCTTAGCTGCGAGCAAAGCAGAAGGATTATAAAGATTGACTTTCATTCAACAGAAACGGCTTTTAAAACGCTGAAGGGGGAAATGGCATGAAGATTTTGATTACAGGCGGCCTAGGATTCATAGGGAGCAATTTGATAAGGTACATGCTGAAGGAGCACAAAGACTTTGAAGTAATAAACCTGGACAAGATGGGCATAGGCTCAAACGAGAAAAACCTAAGGGATCTGGAAGGGGATGAGAGATACAGGTTTATCAAGGGCGACATCCTTGACTTCGGGCTTGTATCTGAGCTGATAAAGAAGGTCGATGCGGTGATAAATCTTGCAGCTGAAACTCACGTTGACAGGAGCATAGCAAATCCAAGGAGCTTTCTTGAAAGCAACACGATTGGGACATTCAACATTCTCGAGGCTGCGAGGATTTACAATCCAAGGATAAGGATCCTGCACATGTCAACGGATGAAGTTTACTCGGACATCCTTTCGGGCTCGTACAGAGAAGAGGACAGATTAAAGCCATCTTCTCCGTATTCAGCTTCAAAGGCCGCAGCGGACATGTTCTGCCTGGCTTATCACAGAACATACCGCCTCGATGTAATAATAGCGAGGTGCACGAACAACTTCGGCCCCTATCAGTTTCCGGAAAAGCTCATTCCGAAAACCGTTATAAGGGCAAGGCTTGGAATGAAGGTTCCAATCTATGGCACCGGGAAAAACGTTAGGGACTGGCTCTACGTTTTGGACAACTGCGAGGCAATAGATCTGCTCCTGCAGAACGGAAGGGCTGGAGAGATATACAACATCTCCGCCGGAAATGAGCTGGAGAGCATTGAAATAGTCAAAAGGGTTCTGAGGATCATGGGGAAAGATGAAAAAATCATAGAGTTCGTCGAGGACAGGCCGGGGCATGATATTCGCTACAGCCTCGATTCGACGAAAATAAGAAAAGAGCTCGGATGGAAGCCCAGGCATTCGCTTGATGAAGCTTTAAAAAGCACAGTTGAATGGTATCTGGAAAACGAATCCTGGTGGAGGGAGATAGTGGATGAAAGGATTCTCCATCCAACCCCGTGGAAGCTGAGGTGGTGAAATGAAAGGAGTTATTCTTCACGGCGGTGCTGGAACCAGGCTCAGGCCTTTAACTTTCAGCGGGCCTAAGCAGCTGCTTCCAGTTGCAAACAAGCCCGTAAGTCAGTACGTTCTTGAAGACTTGATTTCAAGCGGTGTCAAAGAAATCGCGATAGTCCTTGGAGAGATATTTCCCGAGCTGGTCAAGGAATACTACAAGGATGGCTCCGCATTCAACGCAAGGATAACCTACATCTACCAGGGGAAACCGCTCGGAATTGCTCACGCCGTAAAGCTCTGCGAGGAGTTCG
>Ga0272449_1005306_pt1 | contig 10123 bp, 7 predicted proteins | sample YNPCB0241_FD_198679 | JGI IMG/M metagenome (GOLD analysis project Ga0272449, IMG submission 198679) | Hot spring sediment microbial communities from Yellowstone National Park, WY, United States - YNP-CB-024-1 | ecosystem: Environmental > Aquatic > Thermal springs > Hot (42-90C) > Sediment...
GGCTTCTGGAAAGATACGGGCCGCGCCGCGTTATCGATACCCCGATTTCCGAAGCTGGTTTCAGCGGAATAGCGTTGGGGGCAGCCATTGTTGGCCTGCGCCCGGTTGTTGAAATGATGACCATGAACTTCGCCATCGTCGCCCTGGACCAGATTTTGAACCACATAGCCAAGTACAGATACATGTCCGGCGGCCAGCTCAAAGTGCCGCTTGTGATACGGGGACCCAACGGACCCGGACGCGGTTTGGCGGCTCAGCACTCGCAAAGCCTGGAGGTTTGGTTTGCCCATACGCCTGGACTTAAGGTGGTTGCGCCATCAACACCTGCAGATGCCAAGGGCTTGCTCATCTCATCCATACGGGACGACAACCCGGTCATCTTCCTGGAGCACGCGGGGCTTTACACACTGAAAGGAGAGGTGCCCGAAGGGGAATACGTGGTGCCCATCGGAAAAGCCAGTATTCTGCGCCCCGGCGAAGATGTGACGATAGTAAGCTATTCGCGCATGGCGCAGACATGCCTGCGCGCCGCGGAAAAACTGTCCGAAGAAGGAATAAGCGCTGAAGTAATCGATTTGCGGTCACTGCGCCCAGTGGATATGGAGACGGTGGTCAACTCGGTTCAGAAAACCAACCACGCAGTTGTCGCCCACGAGGCGTGGAGATTCTGCGGCATGGGCGCTGAAATCGCCGCCCAAATATACGAGCTGGCGTTCGACTACCTGGACGCCCCCGTCGAGCGGGTGGCCGGAGAAGATGTTCCCATGCCTTACGCCGCGAACCTGGAGCGCCAGGCAATCCCAGACGCCGCCCGAGTAGTAGCGGCCGCCAAGCGCGCCCTGTGGCGCCAGGTCCCATCCCCCAAAGAGGAAGAGCGAGGAGAGATTGTATATGGGCCAACTGACGATGCCAAAGTTGGGTGATACCATGGAAGAGGGAACGGTGGTCAGATGGCTTAAAAAGCCTGGAGACACCGTTCGCGAAGGCGAAGTCATCGCCGAAATAGAAACCGAAAAATCAGTTATGGAGATGACCGCATTCGAAAGCGGCGTCCTAACAGAAATACTTCTGCCAGAGGGCCAAACCGTTCCCGTAGGAACACCAATAGCCTATCTGCGCACCGAAGGCGAAGGCGAAGCCGAACCCGCCCCAGCCGCCGAACCCCCCTCCGCAAAGAAGCCGGAACAAACCAAAGCCGCAGAGCCAGCGCCTCCGCCGAAACCGGCAGAAACAGAACGTACCGTTGGAGAACGGCTGAAGGCCTCACCGCTTGCCAGAAGGCTTGCGCAGGCAGAAGGTGTGGATTTAAGCCAACTGCGCGGCACCGGTCCGGGAGGAAGGATACTCGGCGCCGACGTGAAGGAATTCCTGGCCGCCAGAGGCAAAACAGCAGAAAGGGCTGCTCCTGCGGCAGAGCCGTTGGTGGTGGCCGAAAAGCCCGAACAGCTCGTCCAGCCAAGCCGCATGCGCAGGACCATAGCTCGGCGCATGGTGCAGAGCAAGCAAACGGTTCCGCATTTCTACGTTACCGTAGAGGTGGACATGAAGGCGGCCGGCGAGCTCAGGACTTCGCTGAATGCACTCGAAGGGGAGCGCCCCAAAATCACCTTCACCGATATGATCGTCAAAGCCGCCGCAATAGCCCTCACAAAAGTTCCGCAGGCCGGCACCCAATACCAAGAGGAGGGTTTGAAACCGCCGTCCGGCATGCACATCGGCATAGCAGTGGCACTGGATGACGGTCTCGTGGTTCCGGTGCTCAGAGATGCCGACAAGAAAACCCTGCTATCGATCGCCCGCGAAACCAAGGAGCTTGCAGAACGCGCCAGGCAGGGGAAACTAAAACCGGATGAATACAGCGGCGGAGTCCTCTCGATAAGCAACCTGGGCATGTTCGATGTAGAAAGCTTCTCGGCGATTATCAATCCGCCGGAAGCGGCAATACTTGCGGTTGGTTCAATCCTGGAGGTCCCTGCAGTGGTAAACGGTGAGATAACCATCCGACCGCGCATGAAGGTAACCATGTCAGCCGACCACCGGGTTCTAGACGGCGTTGTGGCGGCCAAATTCCTCCAGGAGTTCAAACGCGCATTAGAGCAACCGCTGAGCCTGCTGGAGTAAGAAACTGCAGGGGCGGAAAGAGCAGTTCTTCCGCCCCCGCTAATTTCATCAATACCCAGGCCGAACTACTTGCTCATCAGTTTCGCGCGAACGTCGTCGAGCTGTCCCGCGGACCCGAGAAGTTCGTTGCGGCTGGCAATGAACTTTGCGTACTCCTCCTGGAATATCCTGCCGGGATCTCGGAAATCGAACTTATCCGGATGGTCCCGGAAGAACTCCCGATGCACGCGCGTCCAAACAAGGCGGCCGTCCGTATCGATGTTGATTTTGGTAACGCCGAGTTTGGCCGCAGGCAGATACTGCTTGGGATCAACCCCCGATGCGCCCTTTATGGCACCTCCGGCAGCGTTTATGCGGGCCACTTCGTCCTGAGGAATCGAGCTGGAGCCGTGCATCACCAGCGGGAAGCCCGGCTTAAGGCGCTGAATTTCCTCCAAAACTTCGAAATGGATAGACTGCTTGCCGGAGAATTTGTATGCTCCGTGGCTTGTTCCAATGGCGCACGCCAAGGCGTCGCAGCCGGTTCTTTCGATGAACTCCACGGCCTGCTTCGGATTTGTCAGATGCGCATGCTCCTCATCAACGGAGATATCCTCCTCCACTCCGCCAAGCTGGCCGAGCTCGGCTTCCACGCTTATGCCCTTTTCGTGTGCGCGCTCTACCACGCGCTTCGTAACCGCCACATTTTCCTCGAAAGGCAGGTGCGAAGCATCGATCATAACCGAGCTGTAAAAGCCTGAATCGATGCAGTCGTAGCAGGTTTCCTCATCGCCGTGGTCAAGGTGAACCGCAAAGATGGCTTCGGGGAAGATCTCCTCCGCGGCTCGAACCATGGCTTCAAGCATGCGCTTGTCGGTGTATTTCCGAGCGCCCTTAGAAATCTGAAGAATGAACGGCGCACGGGAATTCATACAACCTCTGAAGAGGCCCATAGTTTGCTCTGCATTGTTCACGTTGTAAGCACCCAGAGCATACTTTCCATAAGCGATTTCAAAAAGCTTCTTGGTGGGAACTATCACTCTTTCTTACCTCCAGAAAAGGGCCGCACACCACCAGGGTACGGCTGTTTTGTACCATTTTATTTTACAGATTTTAAGCTAAATGTGCCAACTGACAACCGGAGCAGATCACTACAACTCACCTAGTTGGCGAACTCGAAAGATCTGTGCGATCCCGAACCCCATACTCTGACCGCCGTTTTTGCCACACCGGCAAAAAGCCCCTACACCCGATTAGCCACCCTTTGCAAACCGCTTTACCTCTCCAATTGCTCGCCATTCGTTCCGGCAGAACGCCCCTCAGCAAACGATGCCACGAAAAGCTGTATCCCCCTGCCGGCAATGGCCGAGGCCACAAATCCAAGAACAAAAAGCAGTGCTACCCTGGCCGCAAGCAACAGTGCTTCCTCGCCAATGCTGTTGCTGTGCTTTCCGCTTTGCATCGGCGCCTGCAAATAGGAAAACGCCCAAGCGAAGACCACTGCCAGCAAAGCAACCCCTACTACAAAACCTATCAAGCCCAACACCCTAGCAACACCAACTGCTCGAAGCTTCATAAGGTACCATCCGAAGAGGAAAACCGCCAACTCCGGCGGCAAATCCTGTGATTTAAGAGCTTAACCGGAAACCGGAGTGACTCACGCTTGTTTCACCACCACCGCCTCCAGCACATCTGCAACATCGCGGCATTTATCGATGGCGGCTTCAAGCATGTCGTAAACCTCTTTCCACTTTATCACATCCAGCGCCGAGGGTCCTCCATCGAAAAGCTTGGCTAGAGCCTGCCTAAGCAGTTCATCGCCTTGGTTCTCCAACTCGTGAATACGCACGCAGTAGTTGCGCATCTTTTCGGTGTCGCTGAGATCGGCCAACTCAGCAACGCCACCAGCCACCTCTTTGCAAGCCTCTACCACCAGCCGCGCCAGCTCAACAGCCTCCGGAGTTGGGCTTTCGATTTTGTAAATCACCATCCTATCTGAAGTGGCTTCTATACAATCGATTACATCGTCCAAACCAACCGCCAACTCATGAATATCCTCCCGGTCCAGCGGAGTAACGTAGCTTGCACCAAGCCTTTTGAAAATCTCGTGCACTATCACATCTCCCTGGTGCTCGATACGCCGTATCTCAGCGGCCTTTTGAGAAACATCGGTATAGTCCTCCATCATTCCCAGAAGGGCCTTAGCGGCCTCCACCATTTTTGCCGCCGCTTCATCAAGAAGGCTGTAAAATTTTTTCTCCTTGGTTACCAGATTCATTCACAAACTCCCCGCAAAAATCTACCCGTTTATCCTCGCACACCCTTGTTATTCGCCGTTTACTGCGGCTTTCCTACACATCCCACGGCAAGAGGCAAATCCGAAGCATTTCCCTCGGAAGCAATCAGTCCCCAGGGCCTTTCAAGGTTCTGAACACCACCAGTCGAGACTCTTTTCTTGGTCAGCAGCCCCTCAACCCCAACCCTTCTCCCACCCAGGTGAGAATGGAGCGCACGATTCCCCTCTCCCGAAGCTGGGAGAGGGGTCAGGGATGAGGGCAAGCAGGCTATCCACTTTTGAAAAGCCTAGGGTTTGTTTTTGGAGACGTTGACAGGTGGATGGCAAACTTGTACTATTAGGGCAAGGAGGGATGTTTATGTTCAGGACCCTGCTTATTTCCACAGTTGTGCTTTTGGTTTTAGGCGTGGGCTCGCCGGTGCGCACGGCAGAAGCGCAGGAGGCTCCGGAGCCTAAAACAGCCAAGGCCGCACCAACTCAGATAGGCGATTGGATGCTGATATGGACCATGAATCTCGGTTCCGCGAAACCGTCTGATGCCGTGAGCTTGTTCGCCAGCTTGGCCCCGGATGTGGAGGGCAAATTCCCCAGCGGCTATCTGTGGCATCGGTTTTTCGTCGATGAAGCAACCAAGACCGCGGGCTTCGTTTCAGCGTGGACTACCCAGCCCAACCTGGATCGGATAGCCGAATCCATGCCGGCTGCGGTTGCCAAGATTACAGAGTTCTTTATGAGTCACGGCCTGACCGAGTCGGATTACACAGTGCGCGTCCTTCGCCTCCTCCCGCCGAAAACCACCGAAGAAGACGCTATTAGAAACGTGATCAGCGGGATGTTCAAGGCGATTTCCGCAGGGAATGTGGATGCGGCCGTTGCCTTCTTCACGGACGATGTTGAGCTGAGTATGGAAACCCCGGAGGGGCCCAGGACCATTTCCGGCAAGGAGTCTGTGCGCCAGGGAATGTCTCAGGCGCCGCCCGAAATGGCTAATGCCTTCAAGACGGTGCCTCCGCTCACGGTAAAGATTGACGGGAACTCGGCTTCGGTTAGCTACACGCAGTATTTCCGCTTCCCGCGGCCAGACGGCAGCGGCATACAAAGCATGCCTATTCCGGTTTCGATGTTGATGAAGAAGGTCGGAGGGTCTTGGAAGATCGCCAAGGTCGAGTACAAGGCTCCGGAGAGACAGCCGTAGCTTCTGCATTCAGCAACCGAGTCTTTTAGGCATGGTCTCCCACCCTCGAACGGTGGGTGGGAAAATTGAAGCATGAACGTATAGGGGTAAATGGATGCTGTCATGCGGGATCGTGGGATTGCCGAATGTGGGTAAAACCACCCTTTTCAATGCGCTTACCCGCGCTTCCGCCGAGGTATCCAACTACCCCTTTACCACCATCGGTAAGAACGACGCGGTTATTCCGGTGCCGGACCCCAGGCTGTCTCAACTGCAGAAACTGACCGGTCAGGAAGAGGCTCGCCCGGCCACCTTTGAGATTGTGGACATCGCCGGCCTGGTGCGCGGCGCCCACAGGGGTGAAGGCCTCGGAAACGAGTTCCTCGGGCACATACGGAATGTGGACGCAGTGCTCCACGTGGTGCGCTGTTTCCCCGCTCCCCATGTTTCACACGTGGAAGGCTCTATAGACCCCGTGCGCGATATAGAAGTGGTGGACACCGAGATGGCCCTGGCTGATTTGGCGTCGCTCGACCGCCGCATCGACCGCGTGCGCTCGCTGATGAAGAGTAGCAGGGCTCATGCCGAGGAACTGCACGCGCTTGAGCAGGTCCGCGCGGTTTTGGAGCGCGGCATGCCCATAAGAAAGTCTGGCTTGCCCGACTCCGTTCTGCAGTACATAAAACCGCTTTCCCTCCTAACTGCCAAGCCTCGCATAATCGTGGCAAACGTTGGCGAAGATGCCGCAGAAGGGTTGGAACAGTTGAAGGCTTGGGTCGACTCTCAGAGCGAGACTTTGTACACCATTCCGGCCAAGCTAGAAGCAGATCTTACCGAGCTTTCTCCGGAGGAAGCGCAGGCCTTTGCGGAAGAGCTTGGGGTGGATGCCTCCCCTGTTGAAACGCTGATTCGCGCGGCCTATGAGCTGTTGGGCCTTATAACTTTTTACACCATTGTGGGCGCCAGGGTAACCGCTTGGCCAATTCCTCGCGGTTGTACAGCCCCTCAGGCGGCCGGTCGTGTTCATAAGGATATGGAGGAGGGCTTTATCCGCGCCGAAGTCGTGCCCTACGATGTTCTTGTTCAGTACGGCTCGTGGAATGCCGCAAAAGAGGCCGGTAAGGTGCGCATCGAGGGCCATGACTCCATTATTCAGGATGGCGATGTGGTTCTCTTCCGGTTTACGCAACCGGCTCGGCGCTGACCTGCAACGCGTCGGAATCAGACCGTTCCAAGGTGGATCCCTATTTGCAGAAGATTTTTGGGATGTAAAGGCTTGAGTGGCTATGCCTAAGCCGTGACAGCGGTGCAGGTTTGGCAGTTGGGCAGATTGAGTTGACGGGCCCCTGGAGATTGCTTACACGGCGCTTTGCTGCCCGGAGACGCGGAGATGAAGCTGACCATTCAAGAATTTCAGTTGGTCAGTCCGAAGATGTCCGCTTTTCGCGTTGCGCTGATATACGTACTGCTCGGCGTGTTTTGGATTCTCCTCTCGGATAAACTGGTCTCGGCTTTTGTTCGCGGAGAAGCCCTTATTACCAAGGCCCAAACGATAAAGGGATGGTTTTATGTGGCGGTTACAGGAGTACTTTTGTACTTCCTTGTTCTGCGCGACATGGCGCGCCAGGCACGCGTCGAAGCAGAACTGAGGAAAGTAAATGAAACCCTTACCGCGCTTTTGAAAGCCTGTCCATCCGCCGTAGTCGCCCTCAATTCCGAAGGGAAGATACTAATGTGGCATCCGTTGGCCGAAAGAATCGCCAACCGCGGTGAAAGCGAGGTTTTGGGTGCCTCTTTGGAAGCGGTTTTTGGGCCACTTGGTTTTTCCGCCGAGCTTGACTCGCTGTTCAAACAGGCTCTTTCCGGAAGAGTTATCACGGATGCGGAAGTACTAGCACGCAGTCCGGATGGCCTAACCTCGGCGTACAGCGCTTCGGCCGCCCCGGTATACTCTGAAAGCGGGAGAGAGCGCCCGTCCGGCGTTGTGATAGTCCTTCACGACATCACGGAGCGCAGGCGTTCGGAGCTGGAGCTGGCCCAGCTCAATCAGCGGCTTTTGGATGCCGAACAGCAGAAAAAGCGCTTTTATCGGGAGGTTATTAGGGCGGTTACTAACGGGAAGCTTCACTTGGTGGAACCGCACGAGATACCAACATCCGGCGAGAAGATTCTGGATGAGCCCGTAAGAAACGCGGAGGAGTGCACGCTTACGCGCAGGCGCATTCGGGAAATCGGTTTGCAGGCGGGTTTGACTCTCGATGGTGCAAGCGATCTGGAGTCTGCGGTTGGAGAGGCGTTGGTGAATGCCGTGAAGCACGGAGTGGACGCCCACTGCACGGTTTTTCTGGATGGGGAAAGAATATCGGTGCGTGTGGCGGACCGCGGGCGCGGCATACGCCCGGAGGATTTGCCGGCATCTGTTCTCAGGCCGGGTTTTTCCACAACGGTTTCCATGGGAATGGGATACACCATAATGCTCGAAACTGCCGATCAGATATGGCTCAGCACTGGGCCGGAGGGGACCATTGTACAAGTGGAAAAGGCTATTAAGCCGGAGGCACGTCCGGAGCCTCCCATAAACGCCGCTATCAGGAGGCTGTGGAGCCAGGCCAACTGAGCGGAAGTTTTGTCGACAGCGTTGATTTGTGAAGCTTGGGTTGGTGGTTGCAAGATGAAGCTTTTGATTCTTCCTGCCGCGGTGCTTTCTGCGGTTTTTACTTCTCAAGCTGTTGAAAATCCTTCGTTTGATCTCGGGCAGAGCAGTCCTCAAGGCTGGGTTTTGGAAGGAGGCCAGGGTTTTTGGGATGCGGGCCGCACAGGGGGACGCTCAGTGTGTGTGGTTGGCACAGGAAGTGATTTCTGCTATTGGCGAAGCACCGGCTTCGCACCGAAAGCCGGCGGGCTTTACCGGCTTTCGTTTTGGATGAGGGGCGAGGGTTCTGGAGGGTGCGCGATTGCCGGATTGAGCACAGCCAACCGCGATTTCGGCATATCCAAAGAGTGGACGAAGCACACTTTTGTTTTCCGCGCCTCGGAAGAGCAACAGGTTGCATTTCTCAGGGTGGGGCAGTGGCACGTTAACGGCCGAGTTTGGTTTGACGATTTGACCCTCGCTCAGCTTGTTCCGGTTCATCGGAAGACCAACGGTCTTACGCTTGGTGCCGGCGAGAGGGTTATCGGCGATACCTATACTTTTGAGGCACAGCTTTGGAGTGAAGCCGGCAACTACTCAAGACCGCTTGTGAGGCACACCGCCGGATTCAACACCGACCGGTGGACGTTCAGCGGTGGGCAGTATGTGGTTTACCGCCACGAGCTCGGAGCGGTTCGCCAAACTTCGGGCCGGGTTTCGCTGAGCGTGCGGTATCATGTTTCCGGGTCCTGCGAAGTTGAGGCGAGTTCGGATGGAGCATCCTGGCATCCAGTTGGCCGCATCACGGGGGTGCAGACCGGAGAATTTCAGGTTCCGGAGCAGATATTTCCGGCTCGCGCTGTTTGGATAAGGCTGCGGGCTGGAGACGGTGCACAGTTTCTGGTTCACGGCTACGGCTATACGGCAAAGCTTGAAAGGGTTCTGCCGGCCGCGGATGGGGCCACCGGGTTTGCGGAAGTGCACCAAGCTTCTCCCAACGTGAAGGTGGAGCTTGTGGATTTGGGCATGCTTAGGCCGGGTGATGGAAACACGGTTCGGTTGGCAGTGTTTGGCCATTCCAAGCCTTTGGTCGCCAAGGTTTCGGTAGTTGAGCCCGGGGCGAAGCGTGCGCGCGTGTTCTCCGCGGGTGTGGCCGCCGGTCCGCGTCGGGTGAACGTTTCTGTGCCGTACGAGCTTGAGAAATCCGGCGAGGGGCGGGTTCGCATTTCTGTGGTGTCTGGGCGCACGGAGCTTTGGGCGGCCTCTGTGAACTATACCGTGCCGCATCTTTACGCCGCCGATTACGGATACTCCATTTCTGCGTCTAAAGAAGCCGACGTTTGGTGGTGCGAAGCGACCTACAAGGTATCGCGCGAGCGCCCCGCACCTAAAGCGTCAAAGCGAGAGGTTGTTCTGGAAGCAGCCAAAGGTGAGTACGAGCCGGTGCAGGTGGTTCTTCGGCCCAGGCGAGTCTTGCGGGGAGTGTCTGCGGCTGTAACCGATTTTCGGTCCGCATCTGGCGGCGTAATACCGAGTTCCAATGTCAGCATCCGGTTGGTAGATTATGTGAAAGTAACCGTTCCGACGGATTCGCTTGGAGCGGAAGGGTTCTGGCCCGATCCGCTTCCTCCTGTGCCGAGTCAGTTTGACGTTCCGGCCAACACCAACCAGCCGCTGTGGATCACTGTTAAAGTTCCGTGGGATGCTAAAGCGGGTTTGTACAGGGCAAATCTTAGCATAAAGAGCGGTTCTTGGCAGGCTGACGTACCGCTTCGCCTACGCGTTTGGGATTTCGCTCTGCCGAGGTCTCCGCGCATTACGTCGGCTTTTGGCTTCTCTGAGGGCCTTTTGAAGAGCTACCACAATCTGGATACGAGGGAAGAGGAAGCCAGGGTGTTCGACCTATATATGCAGAATTTTG
>Ga0272449_1005308_pt1 | contig 10119 bp, 8 predicted proteins | sample YNPCB0241_FD_198679 | JGI IMG/M metagenome (GOLD analysis project Ga0272449, IMG submission 198679) | Hot spring sediment microbial communities from Yellowstone National Park, WY, United States - YNP-CB-024-1 | ecosystem: Environmental > Aquatic > Thermal springs > Hot (42-90C) > Sediment...
ACCAACTGGAGCGCTGGAACGAGCGGGCCGGGCTCGGCGTGGTGTTCGACTCCTCCACCGGATTCCACCTCCCGGACGGCTCGCTGCTGTCTCCCGACGCCTCGTGGATGGCTCGGGAGCGGTGGGAGGCGCTGAGCCCGGACGAGCAAGAGGGGTTTGTACCACGGTGTCCTGATGCCGTCTTCGAAGTCCGCTCCTCCTCGCAGACCGTGCGGGAGCTCCGCGAGAAGATGGGGGTTTACCTCCGGAACGGAGCTCGTGTCGGCGTTCTCATTGACCCCTATGCCCGCACCGTGGAGGTGTACCGGCCCGGCCGGGAACCCGAAAGGCACGAGAACCCGGAGCGGGTCGCGCTGGACCCGGAGCTAGCCGGCTTCGAGCTGGAGCTCGCGCCGGTGTTCGAAGAGTAGGGGAGCAGGCAAGGCCCACGGGGTTCTGGCGGCCGGGAAGCTCACCTGTGTTGCGCGAACAGGCTGACCATCCTGGCGGCGTTCACCGCCGCCTGGCCCCGGGTGCAGTTGTTGAACATGACGAAGAGCCTCTCCACCCTGCCGGCGAGGCTGCGGGCTCTCGTAGCCCACTCCCGCAACTCCTCCTCGGAGTACAGGTAGTCGTAGGCGGCGTCGACCCCGGCTCCCCGCTGCCACCCGACCACGTTGCGGCTCGACGGGCGGATCACTGACCAGGAGGCGGTGACCTCGGCCTCGGGCGGGGGAGCCCACTCTACGGGCGGGCAGTCGGCGACCACGCAGGCCATCCGGAGCTCCCTCAGAGCGGAGGCCATCCTTTCCCTGGCGGGGCCTTCCCACCAGGACCTGTGCCGCCACTCCACGGCCACAGGCTGGTCTGTCAGCCGGTTCCTGACCTCCTCGAGGTAGCGGAGCACCCCCTGGAGAAGCCAGTCCACCTGGAGAACTGAAAGAGGACGTATCCCAGCCTGGCGTGGGCCTCGAAGCCGGTCAGGCAGGCCCGGAAGATGTCCCAGCAGACCTCCAGGGTTTCCCGGGGCAGGTCGCGCGGCCACAGGCGCTCGGCGGAGCGCAGCTCCTGGGGAAGCGCCAGGCGGGCAGGATCCGGCAGGCGGGCGGGGTCGGTGGGGTGGCCGGTGAGCGGCCCGAAGGCCTTCACGCCGAAGAGGAACCCCTGCGGGGTCCTGCGGGCGAGCAGGTCTGTCTGGCCCGGGCGGGGCAGGGCGTAGTAGGTCGAGTCGACCTCCACGGGCGGGGAAGCGGCTCGCGTAGTAGGCGAGGCGTCCGGCGCTTGTTGTGCGGAGATGGGGCGGGTACCACTGCTCGAAGCCCCTGGTCCAGGAGCAGGTGCCGGTGTAGACCTCGGCGCTGCCGAGCCGAAGGGGGCGGGTCTGGAGCTGGGTCCGGGCGTGCATGACCGTCCCTCCTGCTCCCATTGTCCAGGAGCTAGCAGCTCGAGAATGGGGTGGCCGATCACTAGGGCCAGAACCGCTGGAACGAACCGGCCGATCCGGGCGCGCTCCGGCCAGAGGCAGGGGGCCGGCCCCCCAGTGCTCCGAGCCCAGCCTTTGCGTGGCTGGCGTACAATCGTCCCGAGCGGTGTTCCCAGAGGCTGACCTGTGGGCGCGACCGCGCGGTCGCGCCGGCAGCCAGTATTGCGGAGGCAGGGCAGGGGGCTTTGATTGCCGTGGGGCTTCCTGAGGATCGCGCGGTGGAGCAGGCACCCGAGGAGTCCATAGTGGTCGTCGAGCCTCGAGCGGTGGCAAGGACGGGGCTGCTGCGGATGCTGCGACGGGCCGGCTTTAGATCAACCAGAGGGTTCGAGTCCTTGGTGCGGATTCCCACGGGCGAGGCCGGACCGGGTGTGGTGGTGCTGAGCCTTGAGCTCGAGGAGGTAGGAGTGCAGCTCTCGGCGTTTCGTTCAGCGGCGCCCAAAAGCCGGGTCTTGGGCCTGGCGTACGGGCGCATGTGCTCCGAGCCGGTCCTGGCTCTTCTGCCCTTGCTGGACGGACTGGTGCAGACGGTGACACCTGAACATTTACGGGTCGCCATCGGTTGCATACGGGGCGGACACCACTACTTCGAGGGCGGTGTCCCGGCCGATGTCTGGCGGCGCATGGCGCCCGGGACAAGACCACCTCTTCTGTCGGATCGTGAGCGCCAAGTACTGCGGCTGCTGGGGGAAGGGCTGAAGGACGCCGAACTGGCTGCGCGGCTAGGGTGTTCCGTGGCAAGGGCCAAGGCCCTGGTCCGGGCAGTGCTACGGAAAACGGGGAGCCGCAACCGCGCGCAGGCAGCCACGGTTGGCGTACGAGAAGGATGGGTGGGATGAAGAGCGAAGGAGCACAACTCGTGGGCTGCGTGGCGTTCGGGCTGGCTGTCGCACTGGTGCTCGCCGCCGGCTACGTATTCGATGCCTCGGGCGCCCTGAACGTCGAGGTTCACTACGGAGCCGGCTTCTTTCCGGAGGAACGGTGGGGCCCCGGCAAGGCGCGTCGGTGGATGCAGCAGGCGGGGCCTGGAGTGGCTGTTCCGGCTGGCCATGGAGCCGCGGCGCCTGTGGCGGCGGTACCTGAAGCACAACCCCAGGTTTGCGGTGCTCGCCCTGCTCCAGCTGCTGCGGGAGCGGGCTACCCGAGGCCTGGTAGACGCGCGCTGACCGGGGCCGCGAGAACCCTTTCACCTGCGCGACCAGCGAGGACGAGACCGCCCCCCTAAAAACCGCCCCACGATCCGCAGGAACCCCGTCTGTCCTCCCGACGACGGCTTTTCCAGGTGGAACCCTCGCGCTGTACGGCCCGCAACCAGAAGCCCCGCGGGACTCTGGCGTGTCCTCCAGGGCGGCTGCAGAGGCGGCCCTTGTACGTCCGATCATCGAGGGATAGCATCGAGGTCGGAGGAGGGGAGTGATGGGGGTGCAGCTGGCCAAGCGCCTGTTCACCGTGGCCGAGTACCACAAGATGGCCGAGGCCGGGATCCTCTCCGAGGACGACCGGGTGGAGCTCCTGGAGGGGGAGGTCGTGACGATGAGTCCCATCGGGAGCAGACACGCGGCATGCGTCATGCGCTTGACGGAGCTTCTTTCGGAGCGAGTGGTCGGCCGCGCCCACGTGAACGTACAGAACCCCATCCGTTTGGGCGAACATTCAGAGCCACAGCCGGATTTGGCACTGTTGAGACGACGCCGGGACTTCTACGCCTCTTCCCACCCCGGTCCCGAAGACGTCCTCCTGGTGATCGAGGTGGCGGAGACGTCGGCGGCCGTGGACCGGGAGGTGAAGGTGCCCCTGTACGCCCGGTTCGGGGTGCCGGAGGTGTGGCTGGTTGACCTGGCGGGAGACCAGGTGGAGGTATTCCGGGAGCCCTCCGCGCAGGGGTACCGGGAAGTCCGGGTGCTCCGACGGGGCGAGTCCCTGGCCGCCGTGCTCCTCCCCGACCTTCTGCTTCCTGTTGACGCCGTCCTCGGCTAGACCACCCCATGGTAGGTCCGCGCGGTCCGGCGTAGCCGGGGCATAGATTTCCCTCGTTCCGGGTCCAGACCAGCACCTCGACCGGGATAGTCTGCTGGGACGGGGAGCGGAGCGGCAGACCCGGGCCGGGACTCGAACCGGCAGGGAATGTGTCGGGAGCCGGTGTACCGGTGGGGAGTTCACCGGTAGGGGGTGAGGTCTCCTCCCCAGCCTCGACTTCGTCCGCCTCCCGCATGGCTTCCTCCGGAATCACCCGGTCCGCCCCTGCCGCCCACTCCCTCCACCCCGCCTCGCCGGCCGGGACACCGACCCCGGGCAGACCGCACCCCAGCGCGTCCCTCACCCGGAGGAGGAGCCTGCGGAGGTCGCCGGAGTTTTTCTGTGGCGCTTTGCCCAAAATGGCCGGAGGGCCCGTCAATACTGGGTTGTGGTGGTTGTGGAGGTTCCAGGGCGCCGGAGAGAGGCGGTAGGCCGCAGGAGCATCCAGCCACTCACCCCGAGCACCGGCAAGGTCAGCAGCATCGCCGCCGCCCGAAGCCCCACGAAGGTCGCGAGGGCGCCATCCGCCAGCGCGGCCACCGGCCGGGTTCCTAGGAAGGCCACGCTCCACAGCCCCATCAGGTGTCCCACCCGCTCCGGGGGAGCCGCCAGCAACAGGAGGGTCTGAGTGCCCGCGTTCGCGTAGAGGAACCCGTATCCCGCGACACCCGCGGCTGCGAGTGCCACCTCCCCGGAGGAAGTGAGGGCGAATCCCAGCCCGCCGATGCCCAGGATCAGCATGTGGAGAACCACAGATCTAGGGGAGGGCATCCCGCCGGTACGCAGGGTCGCCAGGATGGCGCCGATCCCGAAGGCCCCTACCAGGTACCCCGCCCACGTGTCCGGCCGTCCGAACACCCGGTCGGCGAAGGCGGGGGAGAGGGTCATGATGGGATCCATGGCCACGGAAAGGGTTCCTGCCGCGATGAGGAGCAGGGGAACGGAGGTCGGCGAAGGGGTACTGGAGGAAGGGTGCGGGGGAGCAGCCGGATGCGTCCCCTGCCCCTCCAGTCGGATCCGGAGCAGGGCAAGGGCAAGAGCGCAGAAAGAGACCGCGTTGATGAGGAACGCCACCCCAAACCCCGCGGTTTCCACGGTGAGGACCGCGAGCACTGGGCCTACGGCCCGGGCCAGGTTGTAGGTGGCGGAGTTCATGGCCAGGGCCGCGGCGAGGTCTTGGGGCCGCACGAGACCCGCGACCACCGTCTGCAGGACGGGAGTGGAGAAAGCGTTTGCCAGACCCAGGAGAGACGCCCCGACGATCAGGTGCCAGGGGGTGAGTTCCCGGAGGAAGTACAGGACAGCGAGGAGGCCCGCGATCCCCGCGGCCACCATCTGCGCGAGGATTCCGAGGCGCCGCCGGTCGTACCGGTCTGCGAGCCGACCGCTGAGCGGTGCGAACACCGGTACGGCCGCGAACTGGGCGAAGTTCACCAGCCCCACGTAGAAGGGAGAACCGGTGAGTCGGAAGACCAGAAGACCCTGGGCGATGTTCTGGAACCACGTGCCGAGGTTGGAAAGGAAGTTGCCCGTAAAAAAGAGGGCGAAGCGGGCATCCCGCAGCAGCGCCCAGCCCGGCCGCCGGGACGGACCGCGCCCTCCTGGACGGTGCACGGGTGAGAGATTCGCGGCGGGCCGGCTGCTTCCTCTCCTGGGACCCTGCCGGAGACGCAGCCGGACCCCGCGGTATGTGCAGCTTCTCGGAGGAGATCGGGAAATGGTCGTCGCACGCTTCCGCGCTCCCGATACACTGGAGGGGTCAGGCCCCTGCGGAGGTGCGGAATGCTGGCTCGGGACATCATGACCAAGGACGTGATCACCCTGGACCCCTCTTTGACCGTGGAGGAAGCCGCGGATGTCCTCATCCGATACCGGATCCACGGAGCGCCCGTGGTGGACCAGGAGGAGCGGCTGATCGGGATGGTGAGCCTCGTGGACCTCGTGGCGAAGTCGGGGAGCCGGGTCCGAGACATCATGACGCCGGATCCCGTGACCGCCTCGGAGGACACCCCCCTTGCCGAGCTCGCGCAGCTGATGCTGGACGAGATGGTCCGCCGGGTCCCCATCGTGCGCGGAGGTCGGGTGGTGGGGATCGTGAGCGCGAGCGACTTCCTGCGGGCGTACCTGGAGCTGGTGGGAGAAGGACGGGCGGAGTAGGCTGGCTCCACGCATCGCGTACGGCAACGGAGGCCGAGCCGCCCTCCGGCTTCGGAAGGACCCCGGTCCGCTCCGCGTCCGATCCCCTCCTGCGTGCGCGCCTGGTACGCTTGGGGTAGAGGACACGGGATGGAGGGGACGGTGCGCAGGCTGCGGGCGCGGGACGTGATGACGACCCCTGTCTACACCGTGAGGCCGGAGACTCCGGTGCCTGAAGTGGTGCGTCTGTTGGTGGAACGGCACATCAGCGGGGCGCCCGTGGTGGACGAGACGGGCCGGCTCGTGGGGATCGTGACGGAGGCGGACCTGCTGCCGAAGGAGGCGGGGCCCGCGGGCCTTCCCCTCACCGCCCTGTTGGGCCCGGAAGCACCGCCGGAGGTGCGGGAGCACCTGCGCCGGTACCGGGGGCGGGTGGTGCGGGAGGTGATGACCCGCGAGGTGGTGACGGCCACGGAGGACACCCCGGTCCAGCAGCTCGCGGCCCTCATGCTCCGCAAGCAGGTGAACCGGATCCCCATCGTGCGGGGGGAGCGCGTGGTGGGCATCGTCACCCGAAACGACGTGCTCCGCGCCTTCTTCCGGCGGGACGAGGAACTGGAGCGCGCGGCCCGTGAGACCCTGCAGGATCTCGAGCTGGATCCGGGGCGCCTCTCCATCCAGGCTCGGGAAGGGGTGCTGGAGGTCTGTGGGGAGGTGGATTCCCCGGAGCACGCCCGGCTCGTGGAGCTGGTGCTCCGGGCCCTGGACGGGGTGGTAGACGTGGAGGTCTCCGGACTTCGCGTCGCCTCCGCTCCTCCGAGAGATGCTGGGCGTTAGCAAATACCCTGCCCACCTGGAGACGGACCTCGTCCTCCGGGACGGGACGACGGTCCACGTACGTCCGGCCCGGCCGGAGGACCAGCCTCGGGTCGTGGAGTTCCTCCGTTCCCTCTCTGAAGAGTCGCGCCTGTACCGGTTCTTCGCCGCCCTGGGGGATGCGGCCCTGGCGGAAGAGGCCCGGCGCATGTGCGACGTGGACTACGAGGGCCGCATGGCCCTGGTGGCCACCGCGGGGCCGGAGGAGCGGGTGGTGGCACACGGGATGTACGCCTTGCGTGCTCCGGGCCGGGCAGAGGTGGCGGTGGTGGTGGCGGATCCGTACCAGGGAAGGGGCCTGGGGACCCTGCTTTTGGGGCAGCTCGCGGAGATCGCCGCGGCAAAGGGGATCGAGGTGTTCGAGGCGGAGGTTCTCCCGGAAAACCACCGCATGGTCCGGGTGCTGCGGGACCTCGGGTTCCCCGCGGAGGTGCGAGCGGGCGCGGGAGAGCTCCTGGTGACCTTCCCCACCCGGTTCACCCCGGAAGCGGTGGAGCGGTTCGAGCAGCGGGAGCGCATCGCGGCGGCCAACGCGTTAAGTGCCATCCTCCGACCCAAAGGCGTGGCGGTGGTCGGGGCCTCCCGTGATCGGCAGAGCATCCCGGGCCAGCTCTTCTGGAACCTCCTGCGGTACGGGTTTTCAGGTGCCGTGTATCCGGTGAATCCCCAAGCGCGGGTGGTGCAGGGGGTGCAGAGTTATCCGTCCGTGGAGGCGATCCCGGAGACCGTGGACCTGGCGGTGATCGCGGTACCCGCGGAGCACGTGGCGGAGGTGGCCCGGCAGTGCGCCCGGAAAGGGGTGCGGGCCCTGGTGGTGATCTCCGCGGGATTCGCGGAGGCAGGGCCTGAGGGAGCCCGACGTCAGGAGGAGCTCCTGAGGGTCTGCCGGGCAAGCGGCATGCGCTTGGTGGGGCCGAACTGCATGGGGGTGGTGAACACCCATCCAGAGGTCCGGCTGCTGGCCACCTTCGCGCCTCATCCCCCGCCGCGGGGACACGTGGGATTCATGTCTCAGAGCGGAGGGCTCGGGCTGGCGGTCTTCGAGTACGCGGCGCGCGTGGGGCTGGGTCTCAGCAGCTTCGTGTCCGTGGGGAACAAAGCAGACATCTCGGGCAATGATCTCCTCCAGTACTGGGAGGAGGATCCGGACACCCGGGTCATCCTGCTCTACCTGGAGTCTTTCGGGAACCCCCGGAAGTTCGCGCGGATTGCGCGCCGGGTTGCCCGGCGAAAGCCCATCCTGGCCACCAAGAGCGGCCGCTCCCCCGCGGGAGCCCGGGCCGTGGCCTCCCACACGGGTGCCCTGGTGGCGGGATCGGACGCGGTCGTGGACGCCCTGTTCAGTCAAGCGGGGGTGATCCGCACGGATACCCTCGAGGAGATGTTCGACGTGGCCATGCTCCTGGCCCACCAGCCACCCCCACGGGGCCGGAACGTGGCCATCCTCACCAACGTGGGCGGCCCCGGCATCCTCTGCGCGGACGCGTGCGAAGGACAGGGCCTGCGGGTCCCGCCCCTCTCGGAGATCGCCCAGAAGCGGTTGAGGGACCTGTTGCCGCCGCACGCGGCGGTCACCAACCCCGTGGACATGACGGCCGCGGCCCGGCCGGAGCACTACCGGGAGGCCCTGCGGATCCTCGGGGAGGAGTCCGAAATCCACGCCCTCATCGCCATCTTCATCCCGCCCGCCACCATCCCGGCCTCGGAGGTGGCCCAGGCTGTCCGGGAGGGGGCGGCGGAGGTGTGGGGCCGGAAGCCGGTCCTCGCGGTGTTCATGACGCCGGGCGGCATTCCCCGGGAGCCGCGGGATGGAGAGATCCCGTTCCCCGTGTACGAGTTCCCGGAGCGGGCCGCCATCGCCCTGGCCCGGGCGGCCCGGTACGGAGAGTGGCTGGGTCGGCCCGTCCCGGGGCCTCCGGAGCTATCCGGAATCCGGCGGGAGGAAGCCGTGGGCGAGGTGGCCCGGGCTCTCGCGGAGGGCGGGGGGTGGCTGGACCCGGAGCGGACGCGCCGGGTGCTCTCCTGCTATGGGCTCCCCATCTTGGACCAGCGGGTAGCCACCACCCCCGAGGAGGCCGGGGAACTGGCGGAGACCTTCGGAGGGGAGGTGGCCCTCAAGGCCGTAGCACCCGACCTGGTGCACAAGAGCGAGGTGGGAGGGGTGCGGCTCGGGCTTCGGGGGCGGGAGGCGGTGCGGACCGCCGCGGAGGAGATGCGAGCTCGTCTGCAGAAATCCGGAATCCTCCTCCGCGGCTTTCTCGTGCAGCCCATGGCCCCTCCGGGCGTGGAGATGATCGTAGGGGTGGTCCACGACCCCACCTTCGGCCCCGTGGTGGCGTGTGGGGCGGGCGGGGTCCTCACGGAGCTGTTGCGGGACGTGGCGGTTCGGCTGGTGCCCATCACCGAGCAGGATGCCCAGGAGATGCTGTCACAACTGCGCATGGCACCCCTTCTCCACGGCTACCGCGGTATGCCCCCGCGGGACACGCAGGCCCTCGTGGACATCCTGATACGGGTGGGAGCCCTGGCGGACGACCTCCCGGAGGTCGCGGAGCTGGACCTCAACCCGGTTCTCGTGCACGAATCCGGAGCCACCATCGTGGACGCCCGGCTGCGGGTGGCTCCCTACGAGCGCATCCCCCGCATCACCCGCCGGCGGTAGGCTCGCGTCCTCCCAGATTCGGTCAGGGACCCGATGGTTTGGGAGCCTCTCTACCGGAACACTGGGGATGGAGGGGTCTCCATGCGGATCTGGCTTGTGGCCAAGGACGTGATGACCTCCCCCGTGATCACGCTCCGCCCGGAGACCCCGCTCCGGGAGGCTGCGGAGGTGTTCCTGCGCCACCACATCAGCGGGGCGCCCGTGGTGGACGAGACGGGCCGGCTCGTGGGGATCGTGACGGAGGCAGACCTGCTCCGCCGGGAGGCCCAGCCCATGCCGGAGGCCAGGCGGGGCTTTCTCTCCTTCCTGTGGCGGGACGTGCAGCTCCGGGCAGGCCGGACGGTGCGGGTGGAGGAGGTCATGACGCGGGAGGTGATCACGGCCACGGAGGACACCCCGGTACGGGAGCTGGCCCGGCGGATGCTCCTCCGCAGGGTCAACCGGATCCCCGTCGTCCGGGAGGGGAAGGTGGTGGGGATCGTGACCCGGGCGGACGTGCTGAAGGCCTTCGTGCGGCCGGATCTGGAGCTCGTGCAGGCGGTGCGGCGGGTCCTCGCGGAGGAACTCGGAGTGGACCTGAGCCGGGTGGTGGTGGAGGCGGAGGCGGGAGCGGTACGGATCCGGGGGGAGGTGGAGCGCGCCAGCGACGTGGAGCTCGTGCACCGGTATGTGGCCACGGTGGACGGGGTGGTGTCCGTGGACACCGCGGAGCTCCGGTACCGGGTGGAGGACCTACGGCTGCACCCTCTCCCCGGAGACCACCCCTCTTCCTGAGTCGGGTTCCCTCAGCGGGCCTGCCGGTCGTCGAAGCGGTAGGTGAGGCGGCTTTCCACGCGGACGACGCCGTCGATGGTGGCGATCCAACGTTCCGCGAGTTCCTGATCGGAGCGGCGTTCCACTTCTCCTTCGAGGTAGACCACGCCGTTTTGGACGTGGATGCGGAGGCGGGTGGGGTCGATCCAGAGTT
>Ga0272449_1005309_pt1 | contig 10118 bp, 10 predicted proteins | sample YNPCB0241_FD_198679 | JGI IMG/M metagenome (GOLD analysis project Ga0272449, IMG submission 198679) | Hot spring sediment microbial communities from Yellowstone National Park, WY, United States - YNP-CB-024-1 | ecosystem: Environmental > Aquatic > Thermal springs > Hot (42-90C) > Sediment...
TCTGGTACCGGGAGGTGAGATCGCCAATACGCAAAACATACCGCCAGCGAAACTTACCTATACAGGTGGTCAACTTTTAGGCGATCAAGTGGTCAACTTTTCGATTGACAAACGCACTTGGGCGTAATGCGCTACCGCCAAGTGCTTGCGGAGTTCCTCTCGAACAAGGGGCAAGAACTCATCCGGAACCTCAACCGTCACCTTCGCCAAGACCGTCACCCCTGAGGGCATTATACCACACCCGTAGAGGTTCGCAACGGCCCCAAAATCAGGCCCTGGGGCCATAGCGAATCGCGTAACCGGACGCCCGCACGGGCCGCCCCGACCGCGGGCGGTTCAGAAATCCCCGGACCGTCGATCTGTGTCCCAAAAGCGAGCTTCTTGAATTGACCGGAAAAACGATCCATGATATAATCTGTCCAAGTGGCTGAGGGCAAACCCGGCGAAAGCCGGGGGCGCAAAGCCGAACGGGTCTAAAGCGGTGCTGGACGCCGCTATGACGGCCGGGCTGCAAGCCGGTGCAGGCATCAGGAATAAGGACCCGAACAGTTTGTAATTCCGGCCCGGTGGCCGGATTTCTTTTTCGCGGGGGGCTGTGAAGAGATGTCGGCCCGGAGTAAACGAACCAACGGCCCTGGGGGGCTCACCGGTCAAGTTCCCGGTAGTGCAGGGGCCCCTATCTCCGTGGCCATGCGAGGGGTCCTGGGAAGCGCCTCTGCCGCTCACGCTTCCCAGGGTGAAGAAACGTTCCCCCAGCGAGGGCAAGCCGCGAGACCCGACGACACAACCTTGCTGGAAGAGTTCAAGGGCATAATAACCGAGGTCGCACACGCGGTGGCGCAGGAGGGGGTTGTGAAGCACCTCCAGAGATTCGAGCAGTCCATCGCCGGCACCACCGCGCGCTACCAGGAATTAACACAGCGTTTGCTGACCGCCACCTCCGCGCTGTCGGAAACGCACTCCCGTATTTTACAGGGCCTCAGCAGACAGGAAACGCAACTGCAGGCGCTGACGGAGCAACTCCGTGCCCTCGCGGAAACGATCGAGGGCCAGGTGGTCCAGTCGGGGATTGTCCACCGCATGGAGGGCCTGGGCGGGGCGCTGGAGCGCTCGCTTGAGGCCACCCGGCAAACGCTGCACGTACTCCAGAAACAGGTCGCGCCGCTGGTGGCCTCACAGCAGCAGACCGCCCAAACCGCCGAGCAACTGGTCCGGCAACTTACGGCCGTGGCGGACGGCTACCTGCGCTCGGGCATCTCCGAACTCACCACCTCCGTAGGGACCGTGCGAAACCAACTAAATCAGCTGGAAAAGAGAATACAGGAACTGGGCCAGGACCATGTAAACCGTCTCAAGGGCCTTCTTCAGGAGCACCTGCAACGCCAGCTCACCCTCCTGGATGACGTCCGGCGGCTGCGAACCGACGCGGAAACGCCCCTGACCTTCCGCCAGGCGGTCTCCCTCCTGGCCGGCTTCACCATGCTGTGGCTTCTGTTGAGGTGGATTTTCTGATGCGCGACGACGAGAGATCTCTGCCCACCGCTCAGGCCGCCTCCAAATTGCTGAGTTACTACCGCAGGTTTGAAAGGACTCGGTCTGCAGCCGCGATCGGTTTGCTGGAAAGCGACTACGCCCTTGCGCTGGAAATGCTGGCCGACCTCAGACAGGAACTGGAACTCCTGTGTCAGGACGGGAAAAACCGGCCCAGGGAGCTGGCCGGGTTCGTGACCGCCGTGGCGGAGTCAGCCGCCCAGCTGGCCTGCCTGAAACAGGAACTGCGGGAACCCTTCATGCTATTCGTCATGGGCATGGGGAAGTACGGTAAGTCCACGCTCGTTAACGTGCTCCTCGGGGGCCGGTATGCGGATGTGGACTCCCTACCGAAAACCTGGAAAATAGACGTCTTCACCGCCCACGGGCTAAACGGCTCGGCCACCCTGCGCTTCCGAAACGGGCAAATCGAAACCCACCCGACGGAGAAGGTCCGGAAGATTCTCGCGGAAGAGGAAAGCCGCCGGGAAGAATCCGAGAAACAGATAGAGGCCGTGCTGGAGGCCGAAAAGCCGCGGCTGCGCTCCGTCGAGGCCGTAGAAGAGTTGAAGCGCAAACTGGAACGGGAAATGCTGTACCGCTCCCCCATCATCGAGGTCCGCTGGGGTGTACCCGCCGCCAGGTGGGCACGGCACTTCAACATTGTTGACACCCCGGGCCTGTTCCAGAAGGTGTGGGGCGAAGTCAGGGCCACCATCAAGGACTATTACCACCGGGCGGACGGCGTGATATGGCTCATCGACGCCACCAAGGTTTCGGCCAGAAAGGCCAGAGAGTTGCTGGAGGAAATCACCCGGGCCGGGGTTCACGAAGACGGCGCACCGGATGACATTTTGGCCGTGCTCAACGGCGTCGACAAGGTACGCCGGCTGGGCGGGCCGCAGGCCGTGGCCAGGGTGCTGGAGGAGGCCCTCAGGATCTTCAAAGGTCACTTCGAGGTCATCCTGCCGCTCTCCGCCAAGGAGGCGCTGGAGGCCGTAGAAAAGGGCGACTCCTCCCTTATGGAGAGCAGCGGCCTCAGGGTCCTCGAAGAGACCATCGAGGACCGGTTCCTCAGAAAGGCAGAGGTACGGCGCGTGGCCAGCAAGTCCCGGGCCCTGCAGGAGGTCTTACTCGGCCTCGTTACCCGAGCCGAGCACTACCGGGACCGGGTCCTCGCCGACTACCAGCACTGCTTCGGTGCCGTGCAGGAGTTCGAGGAGCGGGTTTCCGGACTGCGGGCCACGGCCCTGGCGCAGCTCGAGAACCTTTTCACCCGGCACGAGGCCGCCGTGCGGCAGAATTTCGAACGCCACCGCCGGCAGCTGGAGCAGCGACCCCCGGGCGCCCGGGAACTGATTTACCGCGAGGTACTCGAGGTCCCCCGACTCTGCCGGGAGGCCGAGCTCCTGCTGAAGTCCTCCGTTGCGACGCTCGGAAGGTGGATCGCTCTCTACTCTGACCGGGTGGTGCTTTCCGACTACCCCCACCTCGACAGAGAGCTCGGCCGCACCCCCTCGGCAGGCCTGGAGCTGGACGAAACGACGCTAAAGGCGACGTGCCCCGACCTGGACATCGAAGGCCCAGCGTTCCTGCTGTCCGGGGTGGCGAGCTTCCTGGCGACGGCGCTGTTCGGGCCCGTGGGACTCCTGGCCGGCCTTCTGCTCCACGGTTCCGGCATCTCCCATCAGGTGGTGGAAACGCTGGCTGGCGGCAGTATATGGAACAGAATATACCAAACCTGCACCGAAGTGCGCAATAGGATCCGAAGTTCGTTCGAAGAAGCCCTTGACCGGGCCCTGAACGCGGCTCGGGAGCGAATAAAGGCCCTGGCCGCTGAATCCTTCGGCTCCCGCCACGTGGCCCCGGAAAACCTGAACCGGCTGCTCGCCGTGCTCCACCGGTTCCCGGCCCTGCAGGTCTACGCGGACGGCAGCCGGCTCACCGCAGCACGCATCATCAGGGAAGGGAGGCTATCCCGTGACGGTGATTGAGTACCTCCGCGCCGGCACCGAACTTCTGGGCCGCTCGCCGCTGCGCACTCGGGGCCGCGGGTCCGACCTGCCGCTCCCCAACGGGCGCGGTTATACCGAAGAACTGGCCCGGATCGTCGAGGAAGCCGACGTGCTGCGCCGGAAGGTGGCGGAACCGCTCAAGGTCGTAATCATGGGCGAGGTCAAGGCCGGCAAGTCCACCCTCCTCAACGCCCTGGTTGGCCGGGAGGTGTCGCCCGTGGACCTGTGCGAGGCCACCTCCTGCATCATCGAGGTGTCCCATGCAGAACGGGAAGGGGGCGTGGTGCTCTTCAGGGGGCGCGAGCCTCTGGAGGACACCGTCGAAGCCGTGGTGGACCTGCTCGCGCGCCACCGGGGCGACGAGGACTTTTTCCGCGAGGTCGAGACCGTGCGTCTCGCGGTCCGCATACCGGCCCTCCCCTATCTGTGGCTGGTGGACACGCCGGGCCTGGCCACGGTAACGGACGCCCACATCCGAAGAACCGAGGGCTATGTTCAGCAATCCGACGTGGTGCTCTGGGTACTCAACGCCGGCTTTCTCGGACAGGCGGACGTGGAAGAAAGCCTGGCCATGGTGGCGAAATCCGGCAAGCCCGTCGTGGCCGTGGTCAACCGCATTGACGAGGTGGACGCCGACCCCGAACGTCTGATAAGCTACGCGCAACAGAACCTGGGCATATACGTCCAGAAAGTGCTGGCCCTTTCGGCCTACGAGGCCTTTCGGGCCGTGCAGGCCGGGGCCGACCCGGGTGAACGGAGTCCCGGCTTCGCGGCGCTGGTGCGGTATTTTTCGCGGCGCTGGTGCGGTATTTGGAAGAGGCCAACGTCCGGGCCAGGGAGGTCCAGGCCGCAAGCCTGCGCTCCTCCCTGGAGGCCCTCTTGCGGCGCGATCTCCGCCTCCACCGGGAGGTTCAACACGGGGTGCGGCGCGTGGCATACGAGCTGCAACTCCTTTACGACCACCTCGACCAGATCGCGCATCACATCAGCTCTTCCCTGGAGGCCCAGTTCGAAAGGGCCTTCTCCCACGACCTGTTCGAAGAACAACGCCGCAACCTGGAAGCGGCCGTCAACTCCGGCCGGATCTCCAACGGCGCGGCCGCAGCCAAATACCTCCAGGAGGCCCTGGCCCGGGATCGGGTCGCCGAACTCATCTCCCGTGAATGGGAGCGTATCCACCGCCAGTTCCACGAGGAATGGCAAAGGCACATCAACTCCATGGGCGCCGCAACCGAGGACGAGGACGGGGTCCCTACGGACGGGACGCCGACGGCGCTCCGCACGCCCGATTCGTGGGGCTCCCTGCCCAGCGTGGAATTCCAGCCCGCCGGCGATTTCCTGGAGGGGGCAAAGCACGGCGCGCTAATCGGCAGTGTGGCGGGCGGGGTCCTGGCCGCCTGGGCCGCCTGGCTCGGTCCCTATGCCGCCGCCATCTCGCTCACCACCGCGCTCAGTTCCCTGGTGCCACCCCTGGCCCTGGCGGGCGCCGCCGTGGGCGTGCTGGCCAAGCTCCTCCACTCCCGCAGGCAGCGCGACGAGCTTCTGGCCGAAGCCACGCGGGTTTTCCAGCAAATGGCCGAGCAGATACGCAGTGAGGCAAAGCCGCGGTTCGCAGAGTGGCTCCGTCAGAACACCGAGTACCGCCTGGCGAAACTGAGGGAGCTGGCCCGGCAGCGCTTCCCCGGCGCCCCCACCCGTGAGGGTCTGGCAGAGCTGGACGGACAACTGGAGACCTACTGCGCGGCCGTGGAGCGGTTTCTGGGCCCGGCCCGGGCGTGAGCGGGGCGAGAAGCGCGCGCAGGAAGCGGCCGACCGGATACGGGGAGGAGAGAGCGTGAACGCGGAAGAGCTGGCCAAATTCGGCATCCGCCTTGCGGCCAGGGGCCTTAAGGCGGGGCTCGACCGGGGTACCAGGTGCCTGGGAGAAAAGACCGGCCTCGGGGGGCCCGCCGGGGTACTCAGGGAAGCGGCCCACATGGCCGTCGACGTTACCGGCCGCACCCTGGAACGCATGGTGGCCGCGGGTGCCGGCATGGCGGACCTTGCCAGGGGCATGCTGCGCAAGGACGCCCCCCTCACCACCCGCGGCCTCGCCCGCCTCGGCAGGACCGTCTCGGACACCGCCGCCGACATTGCCAGAGGTGTGACCGCCACGGCCCGCCTGGCCGGCAAGACCACCGCGGGCGGGCTTCGGGCCCTGTACGGCCTGGCCACCGGGGACCCGAAGCGGGTGGCCGAGGGAACGGCCCGCTTGCGCGAGCACGGCCCATCCCTGGCCAAGGTCTTCCTGGCCGCGACCCTGGGCCTGGGTGTGGCCGATGTGGCCGGCCTCGTTGACCTGACGCCGGATGGTACGCACGCCGACGCGGCGCCCGTGGCGGACGGCAGTCCGGAGGCGGAGCCCGCAACACACGGAGCCGACTTTGCCCATGCCGTGGTGGCGACTTCGACCGCGGGCGACCTGCTGCCGGCGGTCGACGCGGACCACATACCGGGGGTCGAAAACGGCATCGCCGGCCCCGCCGCGACGGACGAGCTGGTGCGCCTGGGCTACCGGGAAGACGCCGTGCCGGTGGCGGACCCCGACCGCAGCGCCGCGGCCCGCGCCGCCTTCCTCCAGCAACACGGGCTCCGCGACGTCCCGCCGGGGTACGAGATCCACCACGTGGTGCCCCTTTACGCCGGCGGCGCCGACGCGCCGGAGAACATGGTGCTGGTGACGGAGGAACAGCACCGGGCCATCCACCAGCTGCTTGATGCCCGCTATGAGCGACTCTTCTCCGGTCCGTAGCCGGGTCCAACCTTCGAGAACTCAACCGCGGCCGGGCAGGCGGCGAATTCGCCCGACCTGCGCGCCCGGCCGGTTCTCCGGCGCCGCCAGATCTCTGTACCCTCCAGTCTCCGCGCTTGGTTCCAGGGCGCTCGGCCGAAGCGCCCGGCGGTTCCCCGGCCGGATCGCTACCATAGGCGTTGGTCAACAATAACTGAAAGAACGGCTTGCCCTGGCCTGACCCGCTCCCCGGCGCTTACTCGTCAGTTCCGTACCCCTCGCCCTCGGCCTCGAATTGCCTTTGCCACAGCGCACGATGATCTGGCCACCAATCCCGCATCTCGTCGATAGGTAATACGAGTTCGGGTTCTTCCATGGGTGCCTCTATCTCGGACCGCCGGAAAGGCTCGGTTTCCTCGAATTCGATCCGCCGTCCGTCTTCTGTGACCACCACCACATCCAATGCAAGACCCCGTAGTACCGCCAGGTAGGCCTTAAACGACTCCGTTATGCCGGGCTCGGGTAGATTCATACCGTCAACGATGGCTTCATACGTTTGCACCCGGCCGACTACGTCATCGGATTTCACCGTTAGCATTTCTCGCAAGGTGTACGCGGCACCGTGGGCCGCAAGCGCCCAGACCTCCGTGTCGCCAAAGTATTGCCCTGCAGCAGGCTGCTGGGTAAGAATCGAATAAGGTCCGGTCGAAACCGCGCTAATGAGGTCCTTAGCAAGGGGAGTCAGCTTCATCATGTATAAGTAACCAACGGTGCAAGGTCCGGCAAGGGGTTCTCCGGTGCGGCCATCCCGGAGCACAACCTTGCCATCCTCGCGGAGTCCCGCCTTCCTCAGTGCGGCCCGAATGTCTTCCCGGGTGGCAGCCCCAAACACCGGGCATACTACCTTAAGGCCGAGCACCTTGGCGGCCCACCCCAGGTTAGCCTCCAGTAGCTGACCGATGTTCATGCCGGACGGAATACCCAACGGGTTCAGCACGACTTCCACGGGGGTCCCGTCCGGCAGGAACGGCATATCCTCCTCGGGCAGGATACGGGCTACAACCCCCCTGTTCCCGTGACGCCCGGCCATGATGTCCCCCTCCGAGATCTTGCGCTTCTGGGCCACGTACACCCGCACCCGCTGGTTCACCCCGGGCGGTAACTCGTCCCCCCCGGGAAAATACCTTGACGTCCACCACCTTGCCCGATTCGCCGCGGGGAACGCGCAAGGAGGTGTCCCGCACTTCCCTGGGCTTTTCCCCGAAGATGGCACGGAGCAGGCGCTCCTCGGCCGTCAGCTCGGTCTCCCCCTCGGGCGTAACCTTCCCCACCAGAATGTCCCCGGGCCGCACCTCGGCCCCCACGCGAACGATGCCGCGCTCATCCAGATTTCTCAACGCTTCTTTGCCCAGCTTCGGAACGTCTCGGGTTATTTCTTCGGGGCCGAGCCTGATGTCGCGGGCCTCGCATTCGTACTCTTCCATGTGGATGGACGTAAAGTAGTCCTCCTTCACCAGCCGCTCGCTGATCAGTATGGCGTCCTCGCAGTTGTAACCCTCCCACAACGTGAAGGCTACCAGAACGTTGCGGCCGAGGGCGAGCTCACCACCTTCCATGCAGGGTCCGTCGGCAAGGATCTGTCCCTTTCGGACCATCTGTCCGGGAATAACAACAGGCCTCTGATTGAAGCACATGCCCTGATTGGACCGCTCGAACTTAGTCAACCTGTGAACCTGGCGCCGCCTGTCCTTGCCCCGGATAACGATCTCGTCGGCGGTGACACGCTCCACCACGCCATCCTGAGCGGCTACAACGAGCCAGCCGGAATCGCGCGCTACGCGACCTTCAATGCCGCTCCCGACAAGAGGTACCTCCGGGCAGAAGAGTGGTACTGCTCGACACTGCGCCTTGGCGCTCATGAGCGCTCGGATTGCGTCGTCGTGCTCGAGAAACGGGATGAGGGAGGTGGCCACGCTGAAGACCTGGGTGCTCCTCAGGAGCCACCCGAGATTTGGCATTCCTGCTGCCCCGGCGGACCGAGTAGGATAATAAGCAACAAAAAACGTCTAAATAAAGCCCGCTGCAACCCTCTTCTGCCGCGCCAGCCTTACCCCCGGCATCCCGCATGCGGACCGCCACTTGCCGCCCCTGGCGGCCGCGCCAACGGAAAAGGACGCGCGTTCCTACCAAGGGCCAGCACCTGACAGGGCAAGGCCGGGAGTCACCGCAACGTCCCCCCGTCGTTGAGCATCCGTGAAGTTTTCCCGTCTTGCTTCGTCCCACCTGGTGGGCGTATCTTGCCGGACATGGGCCGTCGGCCGTTGCCGCCCTGCGCCTAAGGCTCGAAAACCGTCTTGGGAATCATGAACTTGTCCAGGACGTCCCATATCGCTTCTTTGAGCAGGCCCTCGAACTCGTCCTGTACTGCAACCTCACGTAGCTCCAGTAGTTTCCTGGTACACCTCACCAAATCGTCACTCTTCAGCCGAGCCTCCAATTCGCGGGCAATAGTCGCCTTGGCATCCTCTTCAATCCACTTCCGCGCCCTTTCGGACCAGCGCACGATTTTTTCAAAGTGATTCTTAACCAGGTCCAGCCATTCCAGCCGCTCGCCGAGGCTCGCTTCGATGGCCAGGCGCATCTCATCCCGGCATTTCGACAGCATGTCCTCAATTCTCGTTGCCACATCGGTACTTTGTTCGAACGGCTTCCGGTACTCACAGTTGGCGCACAGCTCTTCTTTGAGCCGTTCGCACCTGGCCTTCCACCCGTCAAGTTCTTGTTGCAGGGTTTGCCTACGCTTATCTTCCTCCCGCAAGCGCTTTATTAAGGATTGTAGGTTCTCTCGGCACTCGTCCAGTTCCCGCTCGCAGTTCTCCATCTCGGCGACAATCTCTCGCTGGCTCTCCAGTATAAGATTCAAATTCCTCACCTCACAGTAGCAGATCAGTGGCGCACAACCGGTCTATCTCGGCCAGCGCGTCCGCGCACTCCCGCGACATGGCGCGCTCCCGCTCCAGCTGGTCCTGAAGCGATTGAACCTGAGCTTCCAGATCCTGTACCCGCTCTTCGTACTCGCGCAGGCTGCTCTCGTACCGCTGCTTAAGCTCCCTCAATTCGCCCTCCAGCCTGCCCACCTCGGCGTCTACTTCCCGGACGTCGTATCCTCCGAAGATTTGCCGCCGGAATCTTCCCACAGCCCTGATTCCTCCCGGGGTCCCAGGTACATCTTCGGTTCTTCGCTATTCCATGTGGGTAGGCCTTGTTTGCCAAAAGATGTCAGCAGTAACGAATGGTAATAGTCGCCAGCTGTTTAGTGTAGGAGAGGCTCCTCCCCGGGAGAAATATTGGAACACGTACCATTAACCTAAGGGAGGTCCTCCATCTAATGGATTACCGCGCCGTATTCGCCTCTGCCTTGGGGATCACGCCCCCTTGGGAGGTGGTTGAGATTAGGTTCTCACGGGAGCAACACCAGCTCGATATCTGGGTCGACTTTCCGCGCGGCAGCACCTTTGCCTGCCCGGCGTGCGGCCGTCCCGGTGCTAAGGTCTACGACACCGAGCAGAAGACCTGGCGGCACCTGAACTTCTTCCAGTACCGGACCTATCTGCACGCCCGCGTGCCCCGGGTGGAGTGCCCCGGCGGCTGCCCCGTGCGGCAGGTCCAGGTACCGTGGGCCAGACCCCGCAGCGAGTTTACCCTGTACTTCGAGGGTCTGATTATGGTCCTGGCCCAGGACATGCCGGTGAAGGCCATTGCCGAACTGGTAGGCGAGCATGACACCAGGCTCTGGCGCATCC
>Ga0272449_1005310_pt1 | contig 10118 bp, 12 predicted proteins | sample YNPCB0241_FD_198679 | JGI IMG/M metagenome (GOLD analysis project Ga0272449, IMG submission 198679) | Hot spring sediment microbial communities from Yellowstone National Park, WY, United States - YNP-CB-024-1 | ecosystem: Environmental > Aquatic > Thermal springs > Hot (42-90C) > Sediment...
ATACGATTCAATGATCTCTTTTATTTCAGCTATCAATTTAGCATCGCATCTATCAGGATCGAGAACACAGGGCCTTGAAGGGCTGTAGTCGACGCACCATAACTGAACACCCTCAACGCCAATATTAGCCGCCGTTTTAAGCTGATTTTTAAGGGTTTCAATATTTGGGGTTTCGCCCAGAGACCATATGGTTAAGCCAATTTTAAATGCACCCAACTTTCGCGCACCACACCAGATTTAAATAATAAAAATATTATTTTTATATCTTATTAATGCTTAAGCCGGATAAAAAGCGGAAGTTTTTTATTTTTGCAATGAACATTCTAAAATCTTAATGATGATTTAAATTTAAGTGTAAGTTGAGGTGGTGATTTTGGCGTATTTATCGTGGACTAAAATGCGTGAGGAGATTGCTGCTGATCCCCAACGCCCACGATATCATTTAATTCCACCAGCGAACTGGATAAATGATCCGAATGGACCAATCTATTGGAAGAATAAATATCATTTATTTTATCAATACAATCCTTATGCGCCAGTTGACGGCCCTAAGCATTGGGGTCATGCGGTCAGCAGGGACCTTGTTCACTGGAGTCATTTGCCAATAGCATTGTCTCCTTCGCCTAATGGTCCCGATAAAGATGGGTGTTGGAGTGGATGCGCTGTTAACAGTGACGGTGTGCCAACAATCGTTTATACAGGTGTTCATCCAGAGGTTCAATGTATTGCTACCAGCGATGACATGATAATTTGGGAAAAGTACAATGGAAACCCGGTAGTTAGCTCGCCGCCAAATAGCATGGAAGCAACAGGTTTCCGTGATCCATGCGTATGGCGGGAAAATAATAATTGGTACATGATTATTGGCTCTGGAATTAAAGGGATTGGAGGCGCCGCCTTACTATATAAATCGAGGGATTTAATCAATTGGGAGTATATGCACCCTCTCTGCGTAGGCGACAAAAAAGAAACTGGTATGATGTGGGAATGCCCAGATTTCTTCCCATTAGGCAATAAATACGTGTTGCTTGTTTCAACTCTTGGAACAACCCTCTATTTTATAGGCAACTACATTGATTATAAATTTTATCCAGAGTTTCAGGGAAGCCTTGATTTTGGCGGTCATTATTATGCGGCTAGGAGCATGATTGATGGATTGGGAAGGAGGATACTCTTCGGATGGGTGACAGAGGCGCGTAGTACTGAAGCTCAGTTGGTCTCAGGTTGGGCGGGAATACAATCTTTGCCGCGGGTGCTTTCTCTCCGCGAAGACAATATATTAAGCATTGAACCTGTGCCAGAACTGAAAAGTCTACGATGCGAAAAGTACGAGTATGGAGATATTCGCGTCAAACCTACATCTTATCTACTTTTTGAAGATATTCAGGGAGATTGCATTGAAATCGAAGCGGAGATAGATCCTTGCGATGCTGAAAAATTTGGTTTTAAAGTGCGCTGTGCATGTAATAACGTTGAGGAAACGCTTATCTTCTATAACTGTAAGAGAAGGGCCTTAAGCATAGATACCACGCGATCAAGTTTGTATCCGGACGTGTCACGTGAACTGCGAGAAGCACCGCTTGTGCTTACCAAGGACGAAAACTTAAAGCTACATATTTTCTTAGATCGATCTGTTATCGAGGCTTTCGCTAATAATCATGTTTGCCTAACCAGCCGAATTTATCCCTCAAGATCCAACAGCCTTGGCATTGGTTTGTTCTCCCATGGAGGGTCTGCAATATTCAAATCAGTAAACATTTGGGAGATCAAATCAATTTGGCAATAAAGACCTCTTTTTCGCTCAATCTATCCTAGGGACCCCCTCTTACAGCCATAGGCTATAAAACTAAAAATGTGGACAAATAGTCTGAAGAATTAGGCATAGCCTTCACTTCAACTTTTTACGTGAACGATTAAGACGAGAGCTTGAGTGAGATTTATCTTAGGACATCCTTAGCTGGCTTCATGCTCCTTATGATCTTTAGGAGATCTTCGGGCGTTAGCGGAGGCTTAACAGTTACTATGTAGTAGTTTCCTTCTATCCAGAAGAGGGCGAAGTGGCATCTCTCGTAGGGGCCTGCTGGGACAGGTGCGTTTATGGCTAGGTCAACCCATATATCGCCCACCTTGATGGCCTTTCTAATTGAGCCTAGAGCCCCAGGGCCCTCAACTGTCCTTTTATATTCCTCTATGTTCTCCCTCCTCTCTTTAGGTTCAAGTCTAGGTCCTACAAACTGTATCGTTACCTTCGAGTATAGGAAGCTCTCCATCTCTCTATCCCCGAAGGCTATTATCGCTATAGAATGTATATACACATCTGCATATCTTATATCTTCAGGAAGCCATGTAGGTAGATAAGGCTCCTCACACCACCTAGACCTAATTTCCTCAATGCCCCTGACCAGCGAAAACCTCTCGAAAGGAGGGTATCCTGGGAGGCTCTCTATGCCAAAATTCAGCTTCCTAACAACTAGTGTTACAATCTCGCCTTCAACCCTACCACTCCAGCTGAGCTTCAATAAGCTTAAGGTTTCATGCTTACTAGGGAAATAAAGCAGCGAGAAGATTACTACAATTATTAGAATTAATGCTACAACGATTAGGATATGCCTACGCATACTTATCCACCTCCCCCATGTCTTAAACTCGTAACCTGAGATCTCTTCTTCCAGCTTTCCGCAAAGCACATGAAACTCTAAATCTTTTCTTGTTTTGTGGCTTCAAAATATATTCTTTCCAGTAGGCCTGGTTCCTCTTTAATATGGAATGTTTCAATTTTTGTCTTCTGATGGTTGAGCCACTCTAAAAGTTCTTCCGGGCTGCTTGTTCGCACTAAAATTTCATCTTTTCTGAGCGTTATGTCTTTAACGTAGTTGATGTTACTTAGAGCATCAGCTATCTCTTTCTGATTGCTAGATTTGATTGCAAAGCTGTAAGCGTAGTATTTTTTAGCGAGACCCTTTAAGTTTCCGCTGTCTCTGATAACTCCCCCCTCAATTACTATTATTGATTCGCATAATTTTTCTAGTTCTGCCAGGACATGTGTTGAGATTAGTATTGATGACCCCCTATCCCTCACTATTTTTAATAAGTCTAATACATCAACTCTCACCTTAGGATCCAGGTTTGCTGTTGGCTCATCGAGGATTATCAATTCAGGTGTTCCTATCAAAGCCTGTGCTATACCTAAACGTTGAATCATTCCAGCTGAGTACTCGCCTATTCTTATATATCTTGCATCCCAAAGTCCAACATTGGTCAGAGTTTCCTTGACTTCTTTATCTATGTTGCTTACTTCACGTATTTTACTTACAAGCTTCAGTAAGTCGTAGCCTGTAGCCCACTTTGGGAAGATTGGTTTTTCATGTAAAATGCCAATTTTCCTCCTCAAGTCTTCACCATGCGCCCATGGATCCAATCCGAAGACCCTTATTTCTCCACTTGTTGGCTTTATTAAGCCGAGCATCAATTTTATCAATGTGCTTTTTCCGGCGCCATTAGGCCCAATTAATCCAGTTACGCCCTCCTCGATCTTCAATGAGATCTCGCGGAGCGCTTGGGTCCTTCCATAGTTCTTGGATAGGTTTATGCATTCGGCGATCAGAGGCGCCCCCTCCTATATATTCTCTCGAACATTAATCCCGCCAATAAAATCAGGGCACCTACAATTGTAACCATCGCCGAATCCTGGAAGAAGTCCCATTCAAATGTTCTACTTCCATAAATGTTCATGCTTACGCTAGTTTCCGAGTTAGCAGCCTTAAAAATTAGAAAGTAGGTTCCTCTCCTTTCAGGTTTAAAGCTTATGCCTTCTAATCTCTCAATTATAGCGCTATATACGGCGTGCTCCTCTAAACTATTTTGTTGAACTATTTGACATAATGGTATTTATGAGTTTTACCGCTCGTCCAGCGCTAATCATTATATTGTAATCATAACTGTTTAAGTATGTATATTGAATCTCATAAACCTCTGGTCTAACGTTCATTGAGGGCATTGAAGATGGAATCGTTGCAGTACCTCTGAATGCTGAGATTATTTCACCGCTTAATGTTGAGATGGATGCCACGATGATTATTAGACCCATTTTAGATATGAGGTTCATCTACGTCACCTCAAGCCTCTTCATGAATAGGTAGCATGAAAGCGCTAAAAGAAGCAATGAAACGCATAGCATATATAGCATATTTGCCATCTGGTAGAATGCAAAGAGAAAGATGTATGGTGGGAAGAACCAATGTGCACCTGGGACAACCTCCCTGATCGTGTAAAATGAATATAATGTGATGAGTGAATATACTGATGCATGCCAAGATCTCCTGGAGACAACTGAGAAATAGAATGATATTGAGAGCGTGAAGAGGATTGCGAACATTAAGAATAGGGCTGGTTGAAAGGTGAAGAAGGGTGATGCGTATAAAAGCATGAAATATTCTTCTGGTCCGCTTATAAACATATTATAATATGTTGCGCTTAACCCGGACAAATATAATAGAAGGAAAATGGCAAGAAATTTAATTAAGAAAATCTTCAGTCTACTCACTGGTAGTGATGCATAAAATTTTAGAATACCTGTTTCTAGCTCGCTTGTCAATTGCGCTGGGACTAAAAGTGATGAGAAGAATGCTAAAGCCAAGTATATTCCGGCGATAGAGCTGAAGCCCATGCTTCCCAGTTGCTGAGCGATGCTCGCCATCACCCATTGATTAATAATTTTTCCCCTCTGCAACCTCATAAAATCCAGAGTGCTGCGGCATACTCATGAGCCTCACTGTAAAGAATGTGAATGCTATCAGCGCTAAAATGAGCTTTAATCTGATTAGCGATGAAAACTCCCATCTGAGGAGAACAAGAAACCTCAATGTTTATCCCCTCCTTCTACTAGCAATAAATGTTATAATAAACAATGATATAAGTATGCCAATCAGGATGTAAGGATAATAACCCTTTAGAAGCTCTAATGCACTCACTCCTCCGCCTGAAACATCTATAGGAATATTTGTATCCTCAAGAAGCAGCCAGTGAGCGGCTTTGCCAGTTTCCTTAGTCATCTCCTCGAAGAGGTGAATGCCAAACTTTTGGGTTAAAATATCATCAATGTAAGTTCCATATAGAAGCAGCCCGCTTTTCGCATCATAATCGCTGCTTAAGCCGTAGCTTCCAACAATTATCTCATCGGCGATCACATGATCAACTTTATACTTAAGGTTTTTGAGTCCTTCTATCCAGCCCGACACGGTGATCACTAAGTCTACTAAACCTAATTTAGTCTCTATGGGCTTTAAGTTTGATTCTCTAGTCTGGCTGTATATTCTGGATACTCTCATATAGCTAAAGGTCATATTCAGCCATGAGCGACAGAAAGTTGTATTGCGGACAACCGTGTTCTCTGATGTTGGCGAGAGATTTGCTGAGTCTATCCAAAACCACGCCTTACCCCATATTTTACCATCCTCAACCAAATCCATGGTTTCAGCATTTAAAATAACCTCAACAGCTCTATTCCACTTCTCTGTTGAAAGAGTAACCTGCAGAGTTACAAGGCTCCCATTAACTCCAGAGACTTCCCAGCGATAATATCCCGGCCCGAAGTTAGTAAGAATCCACCCATACTCGTCACTCCAAAAAGGTGATTCCTCAAAACCATAAGCGCCGCTAAACCTATAAACAGCATAAACGCCCACTCCAAGCCAATTGGGCATAGAGAAACGCTGAGAGCATGAAGAAATATTAAACATTAGGGAAGAGAAAAATAGGAAGATGGAAAGAGCAAGCCCTCTAAAACGCTTCATCACTCTCCTCTCATTGCTGAGTCCTATATGAATATTACGGTGTTATTGGGGCGAATATTAAATTACAGCAAGAGCCCAAGAATCACAGAAGGATTTACCCAAGGCGTCATAGAGCCAAACTTCAGTTCTAGTCCACGCATAATTATAGCCACATTCGCCAAAACTCGTTCATTTTACATAGCCACCGTAACGGTAGTTTAGATCAACCCACCAACCCCATGCATGCCTAGTTCCACAGTATGCTGTTCCCCACCACCAGCCGCCAACATAGGCATAAGCGGAAGAGAAGCGTCCATAATTTGGTCCGTCTGTATCTTCCCTCCACTCCGCTGCATAAATAGGCACCGTCGCTCCAACAAACAAGCATAGCAGTACTAGAAATAGAGCTAATGAAAAGGAAAATTTTTGCATAACCTCCCACCTTTATTTTGATGGTAAAAATTTAATATTTAACTTTTTCACTCTTTTTTGAATCAATAAATCTAAAAATCTAGGTTTTTGAACGTTTGTGGTAGAAGTAAAGAAGAAATTATAAAAAGCTTTAGAGGAAAAGAAAATTAATTTGAAGAAAAGATGAGAGGAGCATCATGATTCAGGAGAAAACGCGAGTATCAATTGATCCAAGGGTTGAACTTGCTTCCATAGACCAGAGATTTATTCCGTCCTGCATTTATACGATACCTGAAATAGCATGCGTAGGTTTATCTGAAGATGAAGCCATAAGTTTAGGATACGATACTTCAGTCGGCAAATTCCCATATACTGCTAATGGTAAAGCATCATCACTTGGAGAAAGAGAAGGTTTTGCGAAGATAATTGCTGAAAAGAAAACCAATAAGATTCTGGGAATCCACATAATTGTCTCAAAATGCAACTGATTTAATTAGTGAAGCTCTAGTCGCCATTAGATTTGAATATACATCTGAGGAACTTGGCAGAACAGCTCACCCTCACCCAACTCTTAGTGAAGTAATTATGGAAGCTGCCCTAGCGGCATCTAAAAGAGCAATACACGTTTGATTTAGGAAAACTTTTCTAACCATTTAGGGAGAACACACTATTGAAGATGACCTAAATAATTCGCAGCAAGCTTTGTCTAAGTTTTAAGATGAAGGGAATTATGGGAGGTGCACATATATGTCGCTGAATTTTATTTTCATAAACCATTTTTTAGATTCCTCAGCAATTAATTGATATGAATTTTTTATTAGGTCTACTGCTTCCTTCTCCCTATTAAAGTCAAGACGGCAAATCTCCTTAAGTATAAAGTCTATTCCATGTAGGTAAATCTCTTTTGCAAATAGATCATCTGAAGGATATAGGTTCCCATTCTCATCCTTTCCGCGAAATAGAAAGGCGGCGGCAGTGCCTATTGAAGTGTAAACTGGGTGTATGGAATGTTTTATATCTAACAATAGAGCCCCAATTAACCTATCATTTCTTGAGAGTTTTCTCGGCAAATCCCTTCCAACACGATATATTGTATCACCGAGAGCCTTATTGTTAAATCTTCGTATTAAATCCTCTATGTACTCCCCCATGTTTCCTCTATTGAATTCTTTTGGATATTCGAGAATTAAGGATTCTCCAGACTCCCACATAGCCCTTTTAACAACCTCGTAAATGTAGGGATTACTTATAGCCTCCCATATATACTTCATGTTAGGATCCGTAATAAAACCTAAGTAAGCAGTTATGGCATGTCCCATATTATGAACAAAAATCTTCTGGTCCACATATGCCGTGATGTTTTCCTTTGGAATTATGCCTTCAACTTTTGGAATGCCGCACTTAAATGCTTTTGCATCCGCAATTATTTTATCATAAGCCTCTGCAACTACCATAAGAATGTCTGATTTTTTCTCTTCTTCAGACATTAATGGAACCATCTTGCCAATACACGTCTCAACTATACCAACTATCGAATCAATTGGATAATCCTCTGGCAAAAACTTTAATAAGCCTTCTCTAAAGATTTTAGAGGAATCCCTAAGGTTTTCACATATTAAGATGTCTATTGCTCCTTTACCAAGATTGTACCTTTTAATTAACCCTCTTGCTATCGTTTCATATATGCTTGGAAGATTATTGGCTCCTACAGCGGTAGCTATGATATCTGCTGTCGCTATTTCATCGATAACCTTCTCTACATCTCCAGCATTAACTGCCCTAACATTCTCAACCCATATAGTTTCCGGAGAAACATTTCTTATGATAATTCTATATCTTCTCCGCTCATTTAACGCTTTAACAATTTCATCCATGATATCGATAAAAACAACTTCGTAACCAGATCTTGAAAAGAGGCATCCGACAAGAGAGCGCCCGATATTGCCGGCTCCAAATATAACTGCCTTCATAAGTCCACCTATCTTTTACTTAATGGCTTATTAAATTGTTATCTAGAAACATTATTTCTTTCTTAATATTCCATCCGCTAACATCAAAGAGCGGGGCTCTAGCGTGGGGATAAATCACACTTTTACCATCAATTTCCTGTCTTCTTACCGCTCGCATAAGCGGAATAGCCGCATCTAAGCCACCACATTTGACAACATAATTGCCGGGATCAATACTGCCATTAGCGATGAGCGTTATTGCTCTTGCAACGTCGGATGGGTCGCTTCCACTGGAACCAGTAACTATAATACCATCGTAATGCACTCTATGCGTGTCTAATTGTATTATTTTATCCTTGAATGAAGTTCCTCCAAAGAAGATGGCAACTCCATCTTTGGCGAGATATTCAAGAGCTTCTTCCTGAACTTTCGCAATTCCTAAAGCCACAATAACATCATCAACGCCCCGGTTACCAGTCTCTTCATTAACTGTCTCTCTTAGTTTACCAGGCTCTGTGGCAATTAATTTTATTCCCAATTTTTCAGCTTTATTCTGAAAGATTTCCTTTACTTTTTCCGCAGTCTTTCCAGAATCTCAGAGACTATAATTTTAGCTGGTCTAAAAGTCATGGCAACCTCAATGTGCATTAAACCCATTGGGCCAGCTCCAATTATGAGGGTTACTCCACCCCTTTTCGGGCCAATCTCAACTCTTCGAGGAGAAAACAGGCTATCCTTTATCACATGAACAATTTTTTCCTGCGAAGCTATAACGCATGAAAGAGGTTCCGCTAACGCCACTCCAAAAAAAGGTACGTTATCTGGATATGAAATAAGACATCCAGTTTCTATAACTTCTTCAGGAATTAAAACATGCTCGGCAAATAGTCCAGGCAGAGTATATCCAACGGCTATCTTATTTATTCCTTCGGCATTATTTCGATACCGTTCTCTGTAATGACGAGGACCCGTCGGCACAGCTGGTTGAATCGCGAGTCTCTGACCAACATAGTACTTCCCCCTTAAGTTTTTTCCAACTTTAACTACCGTAACCCGCCCCCTCATGTCCAATTATAACCGGGTACTTTGAGGTATCCCAACCATACATTAAAGGATGCTCAGGGCCTTGATCAATAAGCTTAATGTCTGAGGCACATGCCATTACAGCATCAACCCTAGCTAATATCTCATTATCACCACACCTAGGAACTTCAGCGGTCGCCAGCTTTAAGTTCTCTTCTTTAGTGCCAAACAAAACGATAGATTGCATCGTGTCAGGCACTTGATAATCGTCAGAAATATTTAGGTATTTCACTATCTTATTCATTTTTTATTTTCCCCATAAAACGTTTAATTATATTCCCCTAGTTAAGAATATTTCTTATTGCTTATGCTGAAAAAATTTGCTTTTTCAAAAGATCTGCACTAAAGATCGTTTAAAATCAAATGATATTTTCATAGCAGATTTCAGTCTCAAACGGCAGGATGGTTCCTTTAAATACAATTTTGGGTCATGTAGTATGCAAAGCTATGTTGCTTTAACCAATTATATGTAGCGTTAAGATCGTCAATTTGGCTTTGCAGACACTTTATTTGGGCATCCTTGCTCATTACTTGTGAATTTAATGAAGCTATAAAAATTTATATGGTAGCGGGGGGTCGATTTGAACGACCGATTTCTGGGTCTCCTAGGGATTTAAGGACCTTATGAGCCCAGCGGGTTAACCTGGCTACCCCACCCCGCTTCTCCGTTTAGAACGTCTTTCTAGAAAATTATGAAAAACTCTACTTTAAAAACTTATCTCTGGACGGGGGAGGATCCTTAAGTTTTAATTCATGCGTTTCTCTAAATTTTCGGAAATTTTATTTTCCAGTGCCTACTAAAAGTTATTTTGCAGGGAGGTTATATAGTATTGGCTGAGGGTAATTTCCTTATAGGAACCGATATAGGGACTTTCGGCACAAAGTCTGTGCTTGTGGATGCTGA
>Ga0272449_1005311_pt1 | contig 10117 bp, 8 predicted proteins | sample YNPCB0241_FD_198679 | JGI IMG/M metagenome (GOLD analysis project Ga0272449, IMG submission 198679) | Hot spring sediment microbial communities from Yellowstone National Park, WY, United States - YNP-CB-024-1 | ecosystem: Environmental > Aquatic > Thermal springs > Hot (42-90C) > Sediment...
AAGCCCTTACCTTAAGGTTAGCCTCAGGTCTTGGCTACCTTGCCACCTGCGCAAGCACAGCCCCCTTCATCGGTCTTTTTGGGACTGTTTGGGGCATCATGAAGGCTTTTCATGATATTGGTCTAAAAGGGAGCGCAAGTTTAGCCACCGTTGCCCCGGGGATTGCTGAGGCTTTAGTCAACACTGCTATGGGTCTTTTTGTAGCCATACCAGCAAGCATGGCTTACAACCACTTTGTTTTGAAAAGAGAAAACCTATCTAAAAGACTTGATATTTTAGTTCAACGGTTGAGCTTTGAATTGACAGCAGGCAAAAAATTGTTATAATAATGATTTAATATTGGGCGGATAGCTCAGGGGGAGAGCATCGGCCTTACAAGCCGGGGGTCAGAGGTTCGAATCCTCTTCCGCCCATTTTTGTTTTTTTCTTACTTCCCTGTCAATTTGGAAATTCTCTAATACTTCCTATTAGAAAGAAAACATGTAGGCGTTATCAGCTGTCAGCTTTTTTATAAACAATGGGCGCATAGCTCGGCGCCCTTAGATTTTATCTACGCGACTAATCTGTGAGTAAAAACGAATTAGCAATTACCTAAAATTAAGGTCTTACATATCTAAAACCTTCATCCTGCCAAGTAACGAGAACAACGATACCAGCTGGAACAGTTTTTGCTTGTTGAGGGACCTTATCCATACTTACGTTAAAGGCTTTCATAGCATTTTCACAGAAGTAAACTTCGATCCCTAAAGAAAAATTCTCTTGGAGCAGGGCTGAATATGGAGAAAGGTCGTTTAAAACTGTTACGCCTTCAAAGTTGACCAAAATTCTCACTTGATAAGGTTTATCACCCATGGCTAAGGCAAAATTACGAGCCTGTTTTAAAGCTGCTTCAAATCTTGAAGAATCCGGAACATGCAAAATTAACTTTAACATTTTCCCCCTCCTCCTCTTAATTGCTTTTTATCTTGCCTACCAAAATTCTTCCTTTAGCTCACGGCGCAAAAGCCTTTCCAGGGCTTCGGTTACTGAAGTTTTTTCATAAAGGATGTTATAAACCTCGGAACAGATGGGAAGGGTTAAGTTAAATTTTTCACTAATCTCTTTTACTACTTTTGCCGTTCGATAACCTTCGGCAACTTCTTTAATTTCCTTTAAAGCCGACTCAAGGGAATATCCTTTAGCAAGCAAATAACCAAGGCGGTAGTTTCTTGAGAGGGCTGAGGTGCAAGTCAAAACAAGGTCTCCAAGGCCGGCAAGCCCGTAAAAGGTTTCCTTTTTCGCACCAAAGACATCCCCAACTCTGATAAGCTCAAGAAGCCCTCTTGTTATGAGGCTTGCGCGGGCGTTTGCGCCAAGCTCTAAGCCATCGCATATTCCTCCCGCAATGGCGATCACATTCTTTAGTGCACCCGCACACTCAACACCCACTGGATCATCATTTCGATAGACACGAAAATAACGATGAGCCAGGGTTTCCTGCACCCATTTTAATGTGCTTAAATTACCAAAGGCAGAAACAACTACAGCAGTGGGAAGCCCTTTTGCCACCTCTTTTGCAAAGGAGGGACCCCCAAGGATATAAATGTTACTCTTTTCCCCAAGTCTTTCCCGGAGTATCTGGCTTGGAAACTTTCCTGTTTCAAGGTCTATTCCCTTTATACCGAGAAGGTGATGCTCTATACTTTTCAAAAGTTCAAATTCCTCTCTGCTTAAGCTTTCAAAAAAGCTCCTCAACGCATGAGAGGGTATAGTCCAGATGACAAGGTTTGCCCCTTCAAAACACTCGTAAGCGTTGACGGTAGCCGAAATCTCTTGAGGTAGACTTATGCCTGGTAAGTAGTCTGGGTTTTCATGTCTAAAATTAATATTGTCTGCAAGGTCCTTCCTACGCACAAGAAGAAAAACTCTAACACCCTTCTCAGAAAGGACCTTCCCTAAAGCAGTCCCCCAAGAGCCCCCACCTATGAGGCAAACCTTAAGCTTATTCATGGTCTCAATCTTACCTTTTTTGACTTTTGGCTATTATACTACTATAGATTTTTCCTTACAAAGGTCGGTCACCTTAGTGCTAACGGTCTTCCGGAATTTCAAATTAGGAATAAAGTTTCTTTTATATTGTAAAGATAAGAAAATAAGGTAAGCTAAAGGCGAATTAACCTGACTTTAGCCAAAGGTTTGAAATGTGGTTATAATCGAAATTCGAAATATTATAAAAAAGGAGGAAGGATGAGGGTAGAAGTTGAGGATAGGACATCGGTTGATAAGATACTTAAGGTTGAAATCTCGCCTGAAGAGACAAAAAGGGTTGTTGAGGAGGTAGAGAGGGAGTATCAGAGTAGGGCAAAGATTAAGGGGTTTAGGGAGGGTAAGGCTCCACTTTATTTAGTAAGAAAGCTTTTTAAGGAGGAGATTGAGGAGAGGAGCATTGAAAGATTGATAGGCGAAACCTTGGAGAAAGCCATAAAAGAAGCTAACCTTGAGCCGCTTCTTCGTCCTCGCATCGAGAGCTTTGATAGGGTCGTAGAGGGGGCTCCCTTTACATATTCTGTCTTGGTTGAGGTTAGACCGGAGGTCCATTTATCTGAGGAAGACTACATTGGGCTTGAGGTTGAGAGAGAAAAGGACGAGGTTTCTGAGGAAGAGGTAGAAGAGATTTTGAACGAGCTTAGGTATTCTTTCTCTGAGCTTAAAGAGGTTGATGATGAGATTAAGGAGAGGGATGCGGTAGTGATAAGCTTTGTAGCTTATGATGGGGAAAACCCTATTCCTGGTCATGAAGCTCAAGCTTTATACATCGATGTGGGCACGGGTGAGTTTAACGAAAAGGTGGAACGCGAGCTCATAGGAAAAAGGATTGGAGATAGGTTTACCGTGGAAGTTGAACATCCTGAGGACGCCTTAAATCCTTTACTTGCAGGGAAAAAAGTCCGTTATGAAATTGAAGTGAAGGAGATATATAGAAGGGAGCTTGAAGAGCTAACGGATGAATTTTTGAAAAAGTTAAACCTTGGCTTTGAAAGCGTTGAAAAGCTTAGGGAAAGCATAAGAGAAAGGCTCCTTAACGATAAAAAGAGGAGGAATGAAAATAGGTATCGCGAAAGGCTTTTAGAGAAGATCTTAGAAAAGGTAGATTTTGAGGTTTCGGCAAGGTATGTAGAAATTAAGTTTTATCAATTGATTGACCAACTTAGAGAGACATTGGCTCAGGATGGACTGAGCTTTGAAAAACTGAACCTATCCCTTGAAAGTTTGAAAAAAAGGCTAATGCCTATTGCTGAAAAGCAAGCTAAAGAGGAAATCCTTTTAGAAAAGATAGCAGAGAAAGAAGGTATATCGATACCGGATGAAGAAATAGAAAGGATGAAGGAAAACATGATGAAGGGTTTGGGCATCCCTGAGGAAGAGGCAATTAGGATCCTTCAGTTTAACATTCTACCTAAGATGCTTGCCGAGAGGACCTTGCAATTTCTTGTTGAAAATTCAAAGCCTATTTTCAAGGAGGAATAAGCATGCCCTTCTATGTTCCCATAGTTATCGAGCAGACGGGAAGGACCGAAAGAGCTTACGATATCTACTCCCGCTTGCTTAAAGAAAGGATCATCTTCCTTGGGACGGCGATAGATGATCATGTGGCAAACCTTGTGATAGCTCAGCTCCTTTTTCTTGAGGCTGAGGACCCAGAAAAAGATATCATGCTTTATATCAATTCCCCCGGGGGTATGGTCTCAGCAGGCTTAGCCATCTATGATACAATGCAGTATATAAAGCCTGATGTATGCACCATCTGCGTTGGTCAAGCAGCAAGCATGGCAGCAGTGCTTTTAGCTGCAGGGGCTAAAGGGAAAAGGTATGCCCTTCCTCACTCAAGGATCATGATCCACCAGCCTATGGGTGCCTTCCAAGGGCAGGCAACGGAGGTTGAGATTCAAGCAAAGGAAATACTTAGGCTTAGGGACATACTCAATGAGATCCTTGCCAAGCATACCGGTCAGGATAAAAGAAGAATAGCCAAAGACACAGAGAGGGACTTTTACATGTCCTCTGAGGAAGCTCAGAAGTATGGAATAATAGACCATATCTTGTATAAAAGAGGTTAGAGGGCTATGAGAAAGGATGAACCAAGGTGCTCCTTTTGTGGAAGGACTCAAAGCGAGGTAAGAAAATTAATCGCTGGAGCCCAAGCTTACATATGCAACGAATGCGTTGAGCTTTGTAATGAGATTTTGGAAGAGGAGTTTGAAAGGACAAACGAGGCTGAGGAGGGAGCAAAGCTTCCTAAGCCAGCGGAGATAAAAGCCTATCTTGATCAATATGTCATCGGTCAGGAAAGGGCAAAAAAGACCCTCTCCGTTGCGGTATACAATCATTACAAAAGGATCCTGAGCACGGAATATAAACCCAGGAAAAAACAGGATGATGTAGAGATCCAAAAGACAAACATTCTGCTTATCGGACCTACAGGCTCGGGTAAAACTCTCCTTGCTCAGACCTTGGCTAAATTTTTAAGGGTTCCTTTTACGATTGCTGATGCCACACCTTTGACTGAGGCTGGATATGTAGGCGAGGATGTTGAAAATATACTCCTTTATCTTTTGCAGGCGGCAAACTTTGATGTTGAAGCCGCCCAAAAGGGCATAGTTTACATTGATGAGGTCGATAAAATCGCCAAAAAAACAGAAGGTCCCTCAATTACTCGAGATGTATCCGGAGAAGGGGTGCAACAGGCTTTACTTAAGATCCTTGAAGGAACTATAGCCAACATACCCCCTAAGGGTGGGAGGAAGCATCCTCAGCAGGAATACATCCGCATCGATACTACCAACATACTCTTCATCTGCGGAGGAGCCTTCGTTGGTTTAGAAGATATTATCAAGAGGAGGCTTGGGAAGGGTTCGATAGGATTTGGAGCAGAGATTAAGTCCGTTAAGGATTTAACGCTTGGAGAGGTTCTATCTCATGTTCAGCCAGAGGACCTTATAAAGTTTGGTTTTATTCCCGAGTTTGTGGGTAGGCTTCCCGTTGTGGCTACCCTTGATGAGCTTTCCGTTGATGATTTGGTGAGGATCCTTGTTGAACCAAAGAACTCCCTCATTAAGCAGTATCAGAAGCTCTTTGAGATGGAGGGAGTAAATCTTAGGTTTACAGAGGGTGCTTTGAGAGCCGTTGCCGAGATGGCTAATAAAAGAAAGACCGGAGCAAGGGGTCTAAGGTCTATCCTTGAAGAGATTATGATAGATGTGATGTATGAGATACCAAGCCTTTCTGGAGTAAAGGAGTGTGTGATAACCGAGGAAGTTGTCTTGAAAAAGGATCGACCGATCTTAATTTATAACTCAAAAATGGCTAAAGGGGGTTAGAGAAGTTTATGGATAATTTGAAGGCTTTACCTTTAATGCCTTTGAGGGAGCTTGTAGTTTTCCCTCAAACAGCAGTTCCACTTTTTATTGGAAGGACAAAAAGCATCATCGCCGTCGAGAAGGCTTACCAAAGGGACAAACTGATATTTCTTGCCGCTCAGAAGGACCCAAAGATAGATGCACCTACGCCAGAGGACATTTATCGGGTAGGGACTATCTGCCGGATTCTTCAGCTTGTTAGGCTTCCTGATAATACTTTAAAGGTATTGGTGGAAGGGTTGGCTAGGGGAAGGATAGTTAGATACCTTACTACCGAAGAATATTTTTCCGTTGAAGTTGAAGAGATGAACGAGGTCCTCGAGGAGGATGCAGAAACCATTGCCTTAATGAACCTATGTAAGGAAGCCCTCGAGGAGTATGCGCAATACAACAAAAAGCTCAACCAGGACACGGTAAGCACCCTTCTTACCCTTGATAATCCTTTGGAGTTTGTGGATAGGCTTTCAGCCCTTTTGAACCTTAAGGTAGAGGTAAAGCAGAAGCTTCTTGAAACCATCAGCGTAAAGAAAAGGCTCGAGACCGTTTTAGGTCATCTCCGCGGGGAGATTGAGATCATCAAAACCGAGGCTCGGATCCGGGAACGTGTTAAGAAGCAGATGGAGAAGCACCAGAGGGATTATTATCTCCAAGAGCAGATGAAGGCTATACAGAAGGAGCTTGGCGAGCGGGAGGATGGGCGGAGCGACCTTGCAGAGTTAGAAAAGAGGATCAAGAAAAAGAAGCTCCCCAAAGAGGCTAAAGAGGTTGTCTGGAAGGAATTTAAGAAGCTAAGCCTCATGCCTCCTATGTCCGCTGAGGCAACGGTTGTAAGAAACTACATTGACTGGATCTTAAGCCTCCCCTGGTATGAGAAAACGAAAGAAAACATCGACCTTGATAAGGTTGAGGAATTGTTAAACAAAGAGCATTACGGCTTAGAAAAACCTAAGCAGAGGATTATAGAACATTTAGCCGTCCAGAAGCTTGTCCAAAAAATAAAGGGTCCGATCCTTTGCTTCGTTGGACCACCTGGGGTTGGTAAGACTTCTCTTGCAAGGTCGATAGCCAAGGCTATCGGCAGAAACTTTGTGAGGATATCCCTTGGTGGCGTAAGGGATGAGGCGGAGATAAGAGGGCACAGAAGGACCTATGTTGGTGCCCTACCCGGGAAGATCATCCAGGGCATGAAAAAGGCAGGAACGATAAATCCTGTCTTCTGCTTAGACGAAATAGACAAAATTGGAACAGACTTCCGCGGAGACCCAGCGGCTGCCCTTCTTGAGGTGCTCGACCCTGAGCAGAACTTTTCTTTCCAGGACCACTATTTAGAAATTCCTTACGACCTTTCCCAGGTGTTTTTCATAACTACGGCTAACACGCTTTACACCATTCCAGCCCCTCTTCTTGACCGGATGGAGATAATTGAACTACCTGGTTATACGGAAGAGGAAAAGTTAGAGATAGCAAAAAGGCATCTTCTTCCGAGACAGCTTGAGGCCCATGGTCTTAAGCCTGAGATGGTCCAGCTTAGCGATAAGATCATTTTGGAGATAATTCGTAGGTATACCCGCGAGGCTGGAGTAAGAAACTTAGAAAGGGAGCTTGCTACCATTTGCAGGAAGGTCGCTAAGGATGTGGCTAAGAACCCCAAGGAATTTAAGCCCATCAAGGTTAGCATTTCTAAGCTTGAAAGCTTTCTTGGAGTTCCTAAGTACCGTTATGGAATGGCTGAGGAGAAACCCCAAGTGGGCATTGCTACAGGACTTGCCTGGACAGAAACCGGAGGAGCCCTCTTACAGATCGAGGCTGTGATTATGCCCGGTAAGGGTAACTTAAAGATCACTGGAAAGCTTGGCGAGGTCATGCAGGAGTCGGTCCAGGCAGCTATGAGCTACGTCCGGTCAAGGGCTCTCCAGCTTGGTCTCCCCCTCGACTTTTATCATAAGGTTGATATCCATGTGCATGTGCCCGAGGGAGCTATCCCCAAGGATGGACCAAGCGCTGGTATAACCATTGCTACGGCGATCGTTTCTGCCTTAACAAAGGTTCCTGTTAAGAATACTGTAGCTATGACCGGAGAGATCACCTTAAGAGGTAGGGTGCTTCCCATTGGTGGCTTAAAGGAAAAGCTTCTCGCCGCCATAAGAGGTGGGATCAAAACCGTGATTATCCCCAAGGAAAATGAGAAGGACCTAAAGGATATCAATCCAAAAATTTTGAAGCCCTTAGAAATTGTGTTTGTTGAACATATGGATGAAGTTTTAAAGATTGCCCTTGACCTTGCAGACCCAGAAAGCCTTTTCAAGGAAGCACCTTTCCTTGATGTTTGGCAGTTAGTAAAGCTTGAAGACCAGGTAAGTCAACAGGGAATATCCCACTAATTGGCAATTTTTATACTCCCCAAGGGTCCAAATCCTTGGGGGATTTTCTTAGTTTGTTAGATTTTTGAAATAAAATTTTAATTTTTTCAAATATATTTCCCCATCTCTATCAATTTCATAGAAATTATTTATTTGACTTTAAGAAAAAGTTCATAAAATTATAAAAAAATTTACCTTAAGGAGGGGGATTATGCGCTGGCGAAAACTTTTGGGGTATGTAAGCGTGCCTGCCTTGTTGGTAGGGCTAACTGTGGCTTCTCCTGAGGCTAAAACGCCTTATAAAGAGCCTTTAAAAAAGGCTAAAACAGTGGATGAGTTGGTTGCGATGTATGATTCTAATGAATGTGTAAATTGTCATGCCGATGTTGCGAAGGAGTGGTCAAAAAGTCTTCATGCCCGGTCTATTTTTGGAACCGGAAGGACAATAGCCACGATCCTAACCACCTACAAGGTGGGTCTTAAGAATTTCCCATATGCAGGGGTTAAAGATGTCAAGGATGTTAAGGTTGAACACTTGATGCTTTGTGCAAAATGTCATTTACCTCAGTTAGCTGAGGCAGAGGATTCTGTTGCTCAAGAGATCATTAAACTTGCTATGGATTATATGGAAGGAGATGAGAAGACCTCGACCAAAGCAAAGGAAAAGTTAGAAAAGCTGAACATAAACTGTTTGATCTGTCATCAAAGAAATGCCATTACCCACAAATGGGTAGAAGGCTATCCTGAAAGGAAGGCAGTTTATGGCTCAAAAAGTGGAGACCATCCTTTTGAAAAGATGCCAAAGATTAAACATAGCTCAGCCATCAAAGAATCTATCTTCTGCGGACAGTGCCATGGGTTGGGACCAAACCTTGAGCTTGACGAACCTTCCCAGTGCGCCACGCTTTATGGATATTATCTATGGAGCTATGTAGCTAAAGGTGGTATGAAGAGCTGTCAAGACTGCCACATGAGGGAAAGCGGGCTTGGTCATAACATTCAAGCTTACAGAGATAAAAAGATGCAAGAGATGGCTGTTGACTTCCATGTAAACGTTAGACCAATCTATTGGAGGGACGGAGCGGTAATCAAGCCATTAATCTACGCTATAGTAGAAATACGAAACAAGGCCGGACATGCCATACCCGATGGCTGACCTACGCCAAACAGGCTGGTCCTGGAAGTGACCGCCAAAGACCCATCTGGCAAAGTAGTCTTCTCCGAAAGCAAGGTTTTTATGCCTGTGCCTCAGCAACTTGGTATAGGAGATAGAATGGGTAGAGGTCCTTATGATAAATCAGGATTGTTGGTTGAATGGGGTCTTCATCCTTTAGAGGAGAAAAAGGAAGAGTTTAGAATTCTTTTACCGACTAAGGACAAAAAGCCCGAATCCTTAGAGTATACTTTGGAAGTTGAACTCTGGTACTTCCCCTTCGGCAAAAAGGATGAGTATGCCCAACTCTGGAGAAAGGAGGTCAAAAAGGTCAGATTTTCTGACAAAGAACCCTATCCTGGAGCTTAGGATTATAATGCAAGGGGGAAGGGGGGTCCCCCTTCCCTTTTTGTTTTTAGAAGCTTTTTGTCCCCTAGAGCTTTTTTATCTCACTCCGAACTAAATCGAGTAGTGTCCGTTTTGCCGTTCTCTTGGAATTAAGAGATGCCTTGATAAATCTACTAAATAACCACCTGTCGATATTATTGGTTCATTATGCTTAAGAATTCTTCGTTGCTTTTTGTGTCTTTCATCTTTTCGATTAGAAATTCCATGCATTCGACAGGGCTTAAGGGGGCAAGGACTTTTCTTAGAAGCCAAACACGATGGAGTATGTGAGGCGGGAGGAGTAGCTCTTCCTTTCTTGTTCCGCTTAGATGTATATCTATAGCTGGCCATATTCTTCTTTCAGCAAGCCTGCGATCAAGCACAATCTCCATGTTGCCCGTTCCTTTGAACTCTTCAAAAATGACCTCATCCATCCTGCTCCCGGTATCAATCAGGCAAGTTGCTATGATGGTGAGGCTTCCTCCCTCTTCGATGTTTCTTGCTGCTCCGAAGAATCTCTTAGGCTTATGAAAAGCGTTAGCGTCGATACCACCAGAAAGAAGCTTTCCGCTTGAGGGAGCGGTTAAGTTTGAGGCTCGAGTTAGACGGGTCAAGCTATCAAGAAGGATGACTACATCGTATTTGCATTCGACAAGCCTTTTAGCCTTTTCGATGACGATGTCTGCAACTTTAATGTGTTTTTCTGGTGGTTCATCAAAGGTTGAGCTAATGACCTCAGCTTTTGGAACAGTTCTTTGCATTTCTGTTACTTCTTCAGGCCTTTCATCAACAAGTAAAATGATAAGATAGATGTCAGGATA
>Ga0272449_1005312_pt1 | contig 10117 bp, 5 predicted proteins | sample YNPCB0241_FD_198679 | JGI IMG/M metagenome (GOLD analysis project Ga0272449, IMG submission 198679) | Hot spring sediment microbial communities from Yellowstone National Park, WY, United States - YNP-CB-024-1 | ecosystem: Environmental > Aquatic > Thermal springs > Hot (42-90C) > Sediment...
AATTCTTGTTTGATGACGAAAGATATTTAATTAGAATTGATATGAGTGAATATATGGAAAAACATTCAGTTGCAAGACTTATTGGAGCGCCACCTGGTTATGTAGGATACGAAGAAGGAGGATACCTCACAGAGGCTGTTAGAAGAAAATTATACTCTGTTATTTTGTTTGACGAAATTGAAAAAGCTCACCCGGATGTCTTTAATATACTTTTGCAAATTCTTGATGATGGCAGATTAACTGATGGTCAGGGCAAAACAGTTGATTTTAAAAATACTGTTATAATTATGACCTCTAATATTGGTAGTAAATATATACTTGAATTAACAGAAAAGAATAGACCATTTGAAGAAATTGAAAAAATTATTAAAGAAAGTTTGAAAGAATATTTTAAGCCAGAATTTATAAACAGAATTGATGAAATTATTGTTTTCAAAAATCTTACAAAAAAAGAAATTTATGAGATAATTGATGTTCAGATAAAAAATATAAATAAAAACCTGGCATCAAAACAAATTAAATTAGAATTAACTGATAAAGCGCGTTCATTTTTAGCAGAACAAGGTTTTGATGTAAACTTCGGTGCAAGACCTTTAAGAAGAACTATTCAGCAATTTATACTAAATCCATTGTCATTAGATTTAATTTCAGGTAAATTTAAATCAGGCGATACAATAACTGTTGACTACTCCGACGAAAAAGGTATAATTTTTAAAAAATGAATTTCTCTGTAATAAAATTTAAAAATATTAGATTCACATTATATTCTCCAATCTCTCTTAAAATTGAATATTCTCCAACTGGAAAATTTATTGATAATGAATTATTTGTTACGGATTTAAATAATATTCAAAAAACAGATTTTAATTATGAGATAAAGAAAAATCAGATTAAGATTACAACTCAAAATCTTATAATATTTTACAAAAATTCCAAAAATTTTTTAGGTAGAAATTTAAAAATTTATTATAAGTTTGGTGAAAAATATAAAAAATGGCACTATGGTAAAAATGACAAAAAAAATTTAAAAGGACCTACGCTTGATTTATTTAAATATCCTGAAATTCGGGGCAAAAATTTACCTAACGGTGTTTTAAGTAAAAATGGTTATTTCGTTTATGAGGATAATTCATTCTTTTTCTGGAATTCTAAAAGAGATTGGGCTTTCTATAATCAAGTAAAAGATTATAAAATTATATTTTTCATTGGTTATGGTAATGATTATAAAAGAGCACTTTTTGAATATTCAAAAATTTTTGGAAAAGTTCCAATGATACCTAACTGGGCTTTCGGATACTGGTTTTCAAGATGGTTTCCTTATCATCAAAATGATTTTATAAAAATTGTAAGAAAATATCATGCTCATAAAATCCCTATAGATGTTGTTGTAGTTGATACTGATTGGCGAAAAAATGTTTGGAATGGCTATGATTGGTCTGAAAAATATTTTCCTGACCCTGATAAATTTATAAAAGAAATGAAAAAATTAAATATTCATTTAACTTTAAACGACCATCCGGGCTATAACTCATCTGAAATTCTTCCTTTGAACGATTCGCATCTAAAATTTTTTACAAAAGAGAAAAAAGAATGGCGATGTAATTGGCTTAACAAAAAAGATGTTAAACTATTTTGCGAAAAACTTTTGCTTGAAAAATTAAAGCAGGGGATAGACTTCTGGTGGGTTGATGGCTGGGGCGCTGACGGTCTGCCTGTTATAGAAGAATTTCTTGAAAAAAACAAAAATAAAGATAAAATGGCTTTAGGAACTTCGGCTTATATTAGGTTAAATCCTCAATTATGGCTTAATCATTTTTATTATAAAACAACTGAAAAATTTTCTAAAAAAAGAGCAATTATTTTATCAAGATTTGGTGGAATAGGTTCGCATAGATACCCTGTATGGTTTACAGGTGATACATACTCAAACTGGAAAACTCTTAAATATGAAGTTTATTATACTCACACAGCAGGCAATTTACTGTGCAATTTCGTTTCGCACGATTTGGGCGGGTTCCTTGGCGAAAAAATTCCAAAAGATTTGTATATAAGATGGATTCAGTTCGGCGCTCTATCCCCTATTATGCGAACTCATTCAAATAAATCAGATTTCTCAAGAGAACCTTTTATTTATGATAATCAAACTGTTGAAATATTCAAAAATTTTACAAGATTGAGATATAAAATTTTACCCTATTTTTATAAACTTAACTTTGAATCTTATATGTATGCAAAACCAATTGTTCGTTCTTTGTATTACGAATTTCCTGATGACAAAAATTGTTATAAATTCAAATATCAATATCTTTTAGGAGATTCAATTTTAGTTGCTCCTGTTGTTTCTAAAAGTTCAAAAATAAAAATATATTTTCCAGAAGGTGAATGGCTTAATATCTGGACAGGTGAAATCATAAAAGGAAAATGTTTTAAAAAATTTAAAGTGCCTCTTAATATTATTCCGGTTTTTGTAAGAAAAGGCAGTATAATACCTATTAATACTGAAAATAATCTTTTTATAAAACCCGGCTACCCCCAAAATTTACAATTTGAAATTTTCCCTTCAAATAAAGAAATAAATTTTGAATACTACGAAGATGATGGAGTATCTCTTGATTATAATAATAACAAGTATAATTTGATAAATATTAGCTTTAAAAATAACATTCTAACTATTAGTAAAAGTTCAAATTTTATTAAAACGCGCAAGATAAATTTAATATTTCATTATCCAGAAAATATAAAAAAATTAAAATGCTTTATAAATAAAAAACCTGTTAAAGTTTTAAAAACAAAAAAATTATTCAACGAACTTTCAACGCCATTTAATAGTTACTTAGTAAGTTTTAATTACAACGGAAAAAATTCTTATACTATTAAACTTATATTAGACTTTCAGATTTGACATTAAAAAAATTTGTAATAATTTTATGAATATGAAAAAAGATGATGCCAAAATATTTCGCAAAATAGCAAAATACGAAGAAAAATTAGCGTCTAAATTTCCTGATATTCCAAAACATGATTTACATCTTATATTAAGAAATCTCTTAAAACCAAAATCCTGGCCTAAAAGATTTTTATTAAGAAGGCTTAAAAATAATATATATGTCCCCTGATGAAATTATTTTATTAAAAATTTTAAAAGAATTAAAAAAAGTAAAATTAGAAGCAATTTTAGTTGGTAATGTTGCTTGCGCACTTCAGGGCGTTCCTGTAATGACTTACGATATTGATTTTTTTGTAAGAGATACTAATATTAATAGAAAAAAAATAAATCTATTTGCTAAAAACCTTAATATGCAAATATTAAAAATAAATGATGAATTAAGCGAGACAATAAGAACCGAAAATAAAGAAATGGTTGTTGACTTTGTTTTTAGACTGGGACATAACCAAACTTTTGAAAAAGTCCGAGCAAAATCAATTAAATTAAAAATAGGAAATTTTTATGTCAATGTTGCCTCATTAAATGATATTCTAATCTCTAAAAAAGAAGCAAACAGACCAAAAGATAAAGCAATCTTAAAATTAATTGAAGATACTATCAAAATTAAAAATGAATTAAATAAAAAATAAATATTACACTGAGTTAAAACAAAATCTATTTTTCTAATTCTGAGACAGGGGGGATTTTGAGTTGTTGTCCTACTTTGAATGGATAATTTGGCGGTTTCAAACCATTATATTCAGCAAGTTTCTGCCAATACTTATTGCTACCATAATACATCTTTGATATCTTCATTAAATTGTCCCCTTCTCCTATTATATGTATCTTTATCTCTCCTGCTTGCATAGTTTGAACTTGTTGAGTAGAAGGTGGCTGGGATGAAACAGAAGTTTGTTGCACACCAATTGATTTTTGAGCAGGCTTGGACTGCTGACTAACAGGCTGACCAACCTGTGTCTGTATTGTCTGAACTTTCCCAACCTCTTTTTCTTTACTTAATTCCTTTATCTTTTCTTCCATCTTCTCTTTCTCATATCTCTCACGCATAGGAATTCTTTTGCGCCTATCAAATTCAAAAACATACTCAGGCATTCTATACCTATATACAATAGAAAATGTATGATTCCCATAAGTATCTTTAATCCCTACTATTGGAATATTAAAACCATAATTAACTTCTATCTCGTGACTACTCTGCCAGCCAAAACTCTTCCTACCAGTTAATCCTAATCCCAAAATATTCATACCCCTGTCACTTGTCTCATATCCTATCCTTATCCCCATTACCCTATCAAATTCCCAAAACTCATAACCTATCCTGTATTCCCATACATCACTCTTTAAATTCTCAAATGAAACACCTCCAGCTATGGTTACATATTTAAATCTCCATAACCTCTCCTTCTTCCATGATAACCCTATCTTATAATTCTTCTCAACTGCCTCCTCTGCCAAATCTTTATTAAATGCTACATTCGGCTCTATCAAATTATCAATTGAAAATCCTAATATCATATTAACATTCATTACATAAATAAATCCTAAATCTATTCCTATCCCGCTTGTCTTCAATCCATTTATAAAATATCCGCCATTTGCCTTTGTATCTATATTACCATCCAGACCCCTCATAAATATGTTGAAATTTATCCCTACTCCAAACCTTGTCCCAGGTCCTATTATGTCTAATAAATCTTTGCTTATATTAATCTTTATTAACCTCTCGTAATAGTATATATCATCATCGCTGTCATATTCTGAATTCTCATAATAATGTGACAGATTATTAAACCCTATTCCAAAAACACCGTTCTTAAATATCATTTCACTTTTCAGATGATATGTAAATGGATAAAGAAACGCGCCATTGAATGTCTTAAAATCAATTGTCTCGAATCCTGTGTAAGGCAGTCCAAAATTACCGCTTACTTCTATTTTTTTTGTAAATGCTGTTCCTGCTGGATTATAATACATACTTAAAATCCCTGCTGGCTCTGCGTAAAACGCATTTCCCATCCCTTTAGCCCTTGCTTCCTTCCCTATATCCTCATATACTCCGTATAATTTCAATGCAAAAATCAAAAAAATAAAAATCAAACTTGCCTTTTTCATAAAATTCACTCCTTTTAAAATTTTTTACCAAATTGAAGGGAACCTTCAACTGGTAATTATAACTAAAAATAAATTTTAACTTATAAAAAGATTACTTTGCTAAAATTATTGAACCTGAATATATATTCTTTTTTGATATTATCTGAAATATATACACGCCACCTTTTACAGGATTATTATTACTATCTTTGCCATCCCACCTTACCTCGCCCATAAGATAACTTCCATCAACTTTAAAAGTTTTAATAGGTTCTCCTTTTATATTGAAAATTTTTACTTCAACATTGTTATCAGGTTCAAGCAGTTGAAAACTTATTGTTACTTCATTGAAATGGGTATCGCTACTATTAGGAGTGAATGGATTTGGAATAACTTTTACGAAATCAATTGGTTTTTTCAATTCAACTGAACCCAAAATAGCGTATCTTTTATGCAATGTCTGAACAGAAGCAGTAATAGTATCAGAAGTTATATCTAATTTACCTCCAACCTTTATCCAGCGAGAAGTTTTTTCATCCCAATAATATAAGGCTAAATCTTTTTCATTCCAACCACGACTCTGAAGTTGTGATTGGGTATAATTATATTTTACCTGGATTGTTACACCTTTATTAAATCTTGCTTCATCCAGTTGATTTCCAGACGAATCTTGAATTGAAAAATCAATAATAACAAGCCCATCAAAATTATCTGTATTCTTTATAGTTTTATTTACTCTTATATCTTCTTTTTGTTTATCAGTCAAAACTACATTTATACTACTTTCAATTGATAATGGTTCTTGCAAAGAACCTGCAGGGAAAAACAGGCATATTTCATTATTCTCATAACAGCGAGCCTGAGCAGAATAAGGGTCAATCGGGTCATAAAGTAGTTTTATTTCTCCAACATCGGTTCCTGAATTTGTTTTAACTGAAACATTTAATTTATATCTTTTACCCAAAAATTGTTCTCCTACCGAGGTTCCATCAATAAATATGTCATAATTGCCAGGTAATAATCTTCTTATTTCAAATTTGCCAGTAACACCATCTGAATAGCCAACACCAGCAGAAATATTGCTTCCTGAAATATAAGCATTAACTATTGCTTTTTCATAAATTGGTAGTATTTTTCCGTAAATCCAGCCTGTATCGGGATAAATTAAGCCTAAATCAGTATTTGAGTTCGCAGAAACAGATATGTTTCTAAATTGCCTGTTTGTTGAATAATCGCCACCTGAAATTTGCAAATCATAAGTTATAGATGGAGATAAATTTTTTATTCTAAAATTTCCAGTTGAACCATCTGTATAAGTAATTCCTTTTTGATTAGTAGTTCCTGCCTGATAAACTCTAACAACAGCAGAAAGTGTTAAAGGATTGATTATGCCTTTAATTGCACCCAAATCAGGATAAATGTCTCCAAGGCTTGTTGTTTGATTTGAATAAACAGTTGCATTTATTTTATTTGTAGAATAACCGTCACCTATTATTTTTAATTGATAATTTCCTGCTTCAAGTAAATCAGATTGAAAAGGCACTGTTGAACTTGCACCTGACCCAAAACTAACTATGTTAGTTGATTGTAAAGGATATATATACCATAAAATATTACCCAGTTCAGGATTATGAATTGTTCCACTAATTCTACCTTTAGTTGAAGTCGTTATATAAATTTTAGGTGTAGAAGAAGTTGGAACATAATCAGAAACACTGTTTTTAACATAAACAAAAACTGGAATTGTATCAGGACTTGTCCAGCAATATTTTGCTTTTATAACAATTCTGTCTTGGCTTGCAGGCAGAATCGGTTCAGAAGAATAGTCAAATTCTATTAGAATATTTGGAGATGCATCTGAGGTTGTAAAATTACTTCCTACAGCATCGCTTTTTATATAATAAATCTTAAATATATTTGTATTAAATGTAATTTTTGCATTTACAATATTATTTCCAGCACCACCTGAATTTATTATTACAAGGTTAAATGTAACATCATTTGTTGTATCGGATAAAGTTGTAAAAATATTCTGAGGCGATATTGATGCCATTCCTGATGCTAACTGCTCAGTAATATTGACAGATTGTTTCTGTCCTATTGAAGTTGAAGTTGAAACAAATCCTGTGCCATTATCTACAATAGAGGGCCAAAATGTATTTGTAGCCCTAACAGCGTTATCAATTGCTGTAAATGTTATGGTGTCTACAACCCCAGGTAAAAAAGAATCTTCTACTGAATAATCTAATGTTATTGAAGAAATATTCCCAGAAAGCGCAGGTTTTATATATAAAGCATCATTTGCAATAAGACTGCTTTGAATATTGTTCAAATTTGTAAATATATTGTTCGGAACAAAAATTACTGCTTTTTTTATTTTATTCAATCCACTACCATTATTTTTTATATAATATGAAAATGAAGTTGTTGTATCGTAAGTATAAATAAAATTTGGTGATATATATGCTTCTGCAATTGCCTTTACATCTATCATACTAACAGATTGTTTCTGCCCTTCTGAAGTTGAAGTTGATACAAAGGAAGGGGCAATTCCGTGTCCATTTGAGACTGCTGAAGTCCAGGCATCAGTTCTTGCTGTAATCGCATTATTTTCCGCTACAATCTTTATCTCGTCAGTAATATTAGGTCCAAGATTTGTTCCATTTGCAGAATAATCTAAAATAATTGTTCCACCGTTTGTTATATAAGAACTTGAAATAATTGAACTTGTGACTGCTGTAATGTTATAAATTGAATTGTTATAATAAATTTTTGCTTTTTTTATTTTATTTGCATCAACTCCTGTATTTTTAATATAATAACGAAAAGTATTTATAACATCATAAGTATAGATTGAATTTGGCAGAATATAAGCCGAGGCAGATGGTGAAACAGGTGTAATTGTTACACTTTGTGATTTGCCAGATGATGTTGAGCAGGTCTGATTAATTACTCCTACAATATCATTTGAAACAACAGCAGAAAAATTATAAGTTCCAAAAGTAATTTGGGGTTTTGCTTTTATTGTGATATAGTCAACACCACCATAAGGTGGTATTCTATCATTTTGACTGCCATAATCAATTATGATTGTTCCAGAAGATACAGAAACGCCATTTGTCCCAATTTTAGCAGATTGAACATCGCCTTTTGTTACAGAAAATTGTGGCGGAACTAAAATTTTTAATTTTGTAATCCAGGGCAAATCAGGTGAAGAGTCATTATTATTTATTGTATAAATGAATGTTTCAGAAGATTTATCTGAATTTATATTATTTGGTGTAATAAAAGTATTTGCTTTCGGCTGTGCATAAATCCGAACAATAGAAGTATCAGAAGGACAACCACTATAAGCATTACCTGAAACTGCTTTCATTTCACCTGTTGTTGCAAAATTTGTCTTTATTCCATCATCATTAAAATGAACTCCGTCTGCTCTAACAATGAATTCATTATTATCAGATGTATCTGTTCTATCAGGTGCATTTAATGTAAATTTTACAGAAATCAAATTTGTGGTTTTTATCTGATTTGTGCAATTGAATCGTATCCACAAAATATTGTTCCTTGCTTCAACTAAAACTTCACCTTTTTTAGGTGAACCCTGTGTGATTGTTATTAAATTAACAAAATTTGTAGCAACAACAACCGTTGATGGTTTAAAATCAGAATCAAAAATTGAAGGTTTTTCAATAGTTAAAACATTTATTCCAGAATCAGTAGGTGAAAAATATGCTCTAATATAATATGTAAACTCTATCTCTGAAGTTCCTGCTGTAACCTCTTTAGGCCAAATTTCACATTTAATATTACTTGCAACACTTCTAATTAAAACATTATCCCATCTCGTTGTGATAACTTTATCCCTTCTTGATATACCATTACCAAACATAAATTTTAAGTTTGTATTCCATAAAACATCACAGTATCCAACCAAACAATATTCATTTGGGAAATTTGTAAATCCTGTATATGGTGGCAATTCTCCTTCTGTTGCAGGATACCTATAACCATTTTCATAAGGGTCAGGATTTATATAAAAATTTATTCTACTACCATTATGAGTTATTCTCAATCCAATTTCGTTAGTATTACCACGGTCTGTTCCTGCGGCAGCGGTTCCTGAATTATAATCCCAATTTAATTTTGATAAATCTATCTTTGTTTTGCCATCTGCTCTAATTGCATTCGCTAAATCAAAGACATATTCATTTCCATCGTAATAACACCAAGTTGCCTGACCTCTATCAGTTGCGCTTCCTTTACAAATATCACTTAAGAGAACATATTTACCATAATGCTCCCACAGCGATATACTCTTATCTCTGAAAAGCCATAAACCACTATCATAATTTCTTTTTTCCTGATTATCCGGACCAGTATAAAAACAATAAGTTCTTATTATCTGAACACCAAAAGGATTTGTTGAAGAAGCCTTATATAAATTACGATTTGTCAAACATTGTCCAACATATATTCCTTCAAGAGTCCCATCAGCGTTATTGGGTTCACCACTCCATTGCAATTGACCACCAACTATTGAAGGAGTGGTTGTATATGGTGGAACAGTTGATGGCATAACATATCCATCCCTCCAATATACATTTGTTCGCCATACTGTATTATCAAAAGTATTAAATGGCTCATAATAATAGTAGGCTGATAGCGAAAAAGGAAAAAGCAAAATCAATAAAAATAAAAAATTTAAATGCTTATATTTATTCATAAATTCCCTCCTGTAATAAAATTTCGTATATTAACATTTTAAATTCCTGCATCAACTCTCCTTAATAAATATTATAACACATTTTTTTTTCGTCAACTTTTTTTTTAAAATTCTTTTATTCATTTTAATTTAAAAATTCCACAAGTTTGTTTAAAAAATTTTTTAAAGGCTTTTTGTTTTTAAAGAAGATAAGCATTTATTTTTTAAAATAGAATAAAATGAATGGCATTTATATTTTCGTCATATTAAAATATTTAAATTTGAGTTTGTATTTTTTAACAGATTTCAACTTTAATATTTTTTTTACTTTTAATTATTTTACCTATTTCGTATAAATTATAACCAATTTTATT
>Ga0272449_1005313_pt1 | contig 10115 bp, 15 predicted proteins | sample YNPCB0241_FD_198679 | JGI IMG/M metagenome (GOLD analysis project Ga0272449, IMG submission 198679) | Hot spring sediment microbial communities from Yellowstone National Park, WY, United States - YNP-CB-024-1 | ecosystem: Environmental > Aquatic > Thermal springs > Hot (42-90C) > Sediment...
TCCCTGGAGGGATGACCGAATTGGCTAAGGAGCCGGTCTCGAAAACCGGTACGGCCCACAAGGCCCTGGGGGTTCGAGTCCCCCTCCCTCCGCCAGACTTCGTCTGGACTATTCGCCTTCGCCGGCCATTGGCCGGCGAAGATGCACGTCAAGCGAAGCCTGGCGATGCCCTAACCAGAGCATCTGCGCCAGCCCTCCAAGCGTGAACGCCGCTTGCGCGACATATAGCCCTGTGACTTGCCCCCACAGGACTCCCGCCCCTAAGATCGCGCTGCTGATGACAAGCGAAAGGGCCATCGCTTCGGTGACCCCGCGCGTCCTTCGCAAATAGACTAACGACCCTTGATACCAACTCTGAAAGACGCTGAACGCCGGCAAAAGCAGCGCGAACCACAAGCTCGTCTGCGCCAGCTTGGCTAATGACGGGGGCAGCCCGGACAATCCCTCAAACCACAAGCTCGCGAGAGGCGTCGCCGCGATGAGCAAGAGGATCGCCGTCAGCACGAGCGCGAGAATCTGGGCGAAGCGCCGCAGGCTCTCTTCTGCCCTTGGCTCGCCCAGCAGCGCCACGACGACTTCGTTGTAGGCAATCCCGGTGCTGCGCAGCAGAAAGAGCAGCCCCGACACCACCGGCCAGACGGCTAAAGACTCCAACGCCCCCGGCATCCGGCTGAGGGCCGCGCTCCCGATGGGCTGCACCAACAGCGTCAAGAGAGACGTCAGCGCCAACGGAATATAAAAGCGCAAGAACGAGCGCAGCGTGAGCGGGTCCCCCTCAGGCGCGATCTGTCGCAGTCTCTGTAAGAGCGGGCGCACGCGCAGCCCAACAAAGAGCGCCTCGCTCATCACGCCCGTCGAGACCGCCGCAGTCGCCACGACGATCCCCGGCACCGTTCCCATCAGATACCCAATCGCAAGCACAGCAATATTCGCACTCAGTCGCACCACCGTGCCCACTCCTACGGCGTTGGAGTGCCCGAAGCGAATCAAAACCCCTTGATGAAATCTTCTATACGCGATGGACCATGTCCAGGGGGTCATAATCATCAAGCCCCAGCGGGCCGGCTCGATGATCTCCTTGGGAGCGCCGATGAGCGTGCCGAAGACAAAGTCATAGAACGGTGTAAAAGCGATCGCGACGTGCAGCGCCGTGAGCGAAGCCCCGGCCTGCATCATGAAGCGCCGCACTTTGAGATACGAGTCCCAGTCTCTGCTGAGGGCCGTCGAAGCCGCCAACAGCATAATAATGGGCGACTCGATGATCATCGAGAGCGCGAAGACCACACCATACGCAGCCAAGTTAATCTGGGGATCGGCGAGCCGAGAGACGACGGCGCTCACCGCGGGAAGCTCTAACCCCATGAGCATCCAGCTTGCGGCTAACGGCCACCACGCGCGAAAGATCCGACGCAGCGACAGCGGAGCTTGGCTGACCGCCGGCGCTGTTGCGACCCCCGTGTCTTGCATAGCGTTATATTAACCCACAGAGAGTCGAGAGAGCAATGTTGACGACGGTTCACGGTGTTGCTACAATTAAGTTGTCACTGATCTTGTTCTAGGCTGTTCGCCTTCGCCAACCGCAGGTTGGCGAAGATGAATGTCGAGCGAAGCTTGTGCGCCCGTAGCTCAGGGGATCAGAGCGCTGGCCTGCGGAGCCAGAGGTCGGAGGTTCAAGTCCTCGCTGAGCAACGAAATCCCGCTTGCCAACAGCCATATCCCCGCACTCCACCCGCTTAGAGAGCCGCGCAAAGACCGCTGGCCTCGTCTGTTTTGTCTCTTCACTCTAGCGTGTCATCTGGGGCAGAGTCAAATTGGGAGTGGGGCCCATAAGGAGGGCCCCGCCGTCAGCTCAACCTTTCAATGGCCGTCAAAACCTTTTGCCGTTCGCCAGAGAGCTTGAGAAGCTCGGCGAAGACAGCGCTGCATTGCTCACACGGGCATGGCTGTGGGTGAAGCCACGCCTGCTGTTCTTTGATCGCAAGTTCGATCTTGGCGAGCTCAACGGCCAGCCCCGCCAGCCGGTTGACGCGCGCCGCTTGAACGCGATATGATACTGCTGTCAGGTTTCCGGGGCCTTGAGCCTTGAACCCATTCCCCGTTAGGCTCAGGGCCTCGTTTGCTTGCCCTCGCTCTTTGATCCCGATCATCTGAATCACCTCACCATATAGTATACACCCAAGATGTATACTTGTCAAGTGGGGATAGGGAGAGAGGACGCGCGAAGCGTGATTTCATCGCGCAAAACAGGCGGCAAGATGTTCTGAAAACTCGCTTCCCAAGCTGGATTGGGCGCACGGACATTCGTCACCGTTTTCCCGATTCTGGGATTGACGGCCATGCATCTTGGGTGTATACTGTGAGTGGTGAGTGACCAATGTATCTCATAAAGGGCCGGTATAAGAAGCGTGACGGAAGTTATTACACCTTCTGGGTTTTGAGAGAAACTGTCTGGGACAGGGCACAAAAAAGATCGGTGCAACGCTACGTTGCTTATGTAGGGCCAAAGAGGACGATTACGCTACAGAGAGCACAAGCCCTAGCTAAAAAAATTGGCTGCACGGTTGACGATCTCCGGCGCGTGCGCGGGTTGAAGATAGTTGAATAAGCTATCGCTTGCTGCTCGTTTGGGCTAGCCGCTTTCTTTTGCGCTCTCGCAGACCGCCGCGCTCCTTCCAACGCTCGTATCGTGCCCTGTCAGCGCACGCATCCCCGCAGTATTTTGCGTCCTTTCGAGGCTTCTCAAAAAGTTTCAAGCACATGGGACATTTCCCGATGAACTCGCGCCAATTGGGATTGGCCTTAAAAAAGTCTAAGAGCGCGATCCACGCTTGCGTATCTACACCTGTCGCCGCGACCATCAACTCAGGCTGTGGGCGTCCGTGAGCGAGAACCCATTCGATGCGCACTAGGGGATGCTCTCGCAATTGGGCAAAGTGTTCATTGATGAGAGAACAGACACTCCGCGGTCGGTCTTGTATCTCCTCGGACAAGCTTGCGACCGTCCAATGCAACGCCGCGATCAATCGAAAGGTTGCAAGCTGCGTAGGAGTGCCATCGGGGGAAGCTCCGTAAAGCTCAGAGAGATCAAATGTGACTTCACGGCTCGGTTGCTTGCGCCTGTGAGTTCGCTTGAGAACTTTTTCGAGGTCGGCCTGTTCAGGTGGCCGAGGGCGTAGTTTGTGATAAAGCTCTTCGATCAGGGTGGCCCAGTTCTCTTCAGAGACATCGGAGATGGGCTCATCGAACGGATTCAATTTCGTGCGCACCGCATTCAACACGTCGAGCACTGATAGCACTCTCTCGCGAGGGCTTCGCGCTGGCCCAGTCTTGGGGTATACGACCGGCCAGCTCCCCATCCACTTCGCCCATGACGGTTTCATCATAGTGAGCAGAGTATATCACGACAGGATGCTGCTGTCAACCCCCTTTGGGGGAAGCGAGAGACAAAAACGTGGGAAAAATCGCTCTTTGCCGATGGGATCGCGAATATGCTAACGTCTTTTATGGGATTGGGGTTGACGAGTCCTTGGCTTTCCTCTAAAGTGTTGTTGATATGAAGACTATGAAGACTTCGGAATCAGGCACGATCAAGGATCTCGCAGCTGAGCGTGCTCTTCTGGGCGCGGCCTTGCTCGAACCTAGCGAGGTTGTGCCCGCGTTGCGGGAGCAGCTCACCGAATCAGACTTCTATTTACGTGCTCATCAGCTCATCTACAAAGCGATTCTCGATGCCTACGAACCCTCTATGCCTGATCAGGCGCTCATCAGCGCGGTCGGGAAGCTGCTGGAAGAGCGCAAGCACCTTGAACAAATTGAGGGTGGGCCGCTCTATTTGAGCGATGCTCTTCTCTCTCACGCCTGCTTGCCGTCCAGCGTCGCGTATTACATCGAAAAAATCCAAGAGTCTGCACGAAAGCGAGAAATTCAAGCCAAGCTCTTGGAGGCTTTCGAGAAGGCGAAAGAAGATCCCCAGGCTGCTCTTGAGGAGCTGCTCAGCCAAGCCAAGCTCGACCGGCTCGTGACCGCGAATGATGGGAGAGAGCCAGCTGCGGGCATTACCTTCCCAGAGAGCGCTTATCTTGGCGTGGCGGCGGACTTCGCCGATACATTCTCAACCGCGTGCGAGTCTCCCAAGAGCTATTTTTATCTAGCCTTCTTTACTTGCCTTGGTGCCCTGGTCGGCGACCGTGTCTGTCTGCAAGGAGCAACCCGTGCCCCTGCACGGCTCTACACAGTGCTCTTGGGGCCATCTGGTATCTCCCGCAAGTCCACTGCGATTAAACTCACGGCTGATTTCTTTTCCCGAAACGTCGTGGGCTTCCCTATCGTGCGTGGGCTCGGATCAGCAGAAGGCTTGGCTAAGACGATCCAAAAGCGTAACTACACGAATTGCCTCTTGGTCTTCGATGAGTTGCGAACCTTCGTGGATAAAGCAAAGATCGAGGGCTCAATCCTCTTATCAATTGTGAATACGCTTTTCGATGAGACCAGGGCTGAAAATCACACGAAGGGGCACGATATTGAGCTAGAGAACGTTCATCTCTCTCTACTCTCCGCTTGCACGCTCGATACATTTGCCAATCTCTTTGACGCAAACTTTGTAGCCATAGGATTCCCCAATAGGCTGCTCTTGGTGCTCGACGAGTCCAAGACTTCGATTCCCGTCCCGCGCGATGTGCCCCCAGACATTGAGCAAGCCCTCGCACGGGACCTCGGAGCGATCCTCTATGAGCTGCGACCGTATACTCCGAGCAATCCCTTGGTGATGAGGCTGACGCCAGAAGCTTTGAGTATATGGTCAGAATTCTACGCAACAATCCCGCGCACCGTCACAGGCACTCGAATAGATTCCATTGGACTTCGTCTGGCGATGCTGATGGCGCTAAGCGCCCATAAGAGCGAGATAGATACCGAAGTCATTCGGGCGGCTATCGAGATCGCCCGATGGCAACTTGCCGTCAGGGACGAAGTGATGCCCACAGAGGCCTACAACGCCATCGCAGCGATGGAGCAGAAGATCGTGAGAGTGCTCCGTGCCCGTGGCCCGCTAGGGGAAAAGAAGCTCCGCGACCTTACCAATGCTTATAGGGCGGGACTATGGGTCTTCGACACCGCCCTTAAGAACGTCCTGGCGGCCAAACTGGCCCGTTTCGACCCCAGAAGGAGAGTTTATGCAGTCCTGGATTGAAATTTCGCGCGCCCACAGCCCGGCGCTGTCACTCGCGCTGTCACCCTCAAAATGGGGGTCTTTTGCAGATCAGATCTGCAAGAAGTCAAATCTTATTAAGGGTCGAAGTTGCAACTGCAACTTCGGGGTTAAGTCATTTTTGACTTCTTTCAGACTCTATCTAGAAAAACCCCTCGTTTTGGAAGTGACAGCAGAAATGACAGCGCCCCTGTGTGATGGGGGGGGGTCTGGGCGGGGATCACGTGGCAGGGCGGCCCCCTCGGTTGGCCCAATCACGCATCGCAGGTGAGAATATGAGCATAGAAATCACGCGTTTTGTCAAATACAACGGCGGGAAGGGCAACGCGCTTGCCTTCGCGGACGTAGTCGTTCGCGAAAGTGAACGCGCTTATGTCTTCAAGGACATAAAACTCTACCGAGATGGCACGGGGTTTAAGATAAGCCCAAGGCAGATTTCGACTGAACACGGATGGGCATTTGCGTATCTGATCCCGCGAGATTTCCAAGATCGGATTCGTCGAGCGCTAATCGAACGCTACGAGGCCGAGCTTGCTGGTCAGCTTGCACTCGTTTGAGGGGAGGTGAAACGCAATGCCAAAGGTCTCAATCTCGGCTTGTCTCGACATGGACGTTGTGAACGAGCTTGTCGCCGAGGCCAAGCGCCGCGGTTTGAGCCTAAGTGAGGCTATCAATCGCATCTTGCAAGCTCATCTCAGCGAGAAAGCGCAAAAGCCGCGGACAGGGCGAACTGTCACAGTTACTCAAAACGATCAAGCTCAGGACTGACGGTTGATCGGAGTCGGCGGTCGGGGCACCGCGCAAAGGCCCCCAAATTGTCTAGAGGAGTGTGAGACAATGGAAGCGCTAAAGGTGCAGTATCGCGAATATAAAGCCGTGAAGCCAGGGAGCTATCGGGCGAAGATCAAGGCCGTGGAGCAGAAGCCGAGCACCTTCAAAGAGGGCGAGCACGTTCTCGTTGTCGAGTTTGAGCTACTGAACGGGGAAGCGGGACGAGTCCTGCGCAAGACGTATGGCTTGCGGCTCGGCCCTAGAGCGAAATTGACGTCGCTGGTGACGCGGCTTATCGGGCCGTTGCGCGATGGGCAAGTCGTGGATCTGCGAGAGCTGGTCGGGAAGGAATGTGAAGTCGTAGTGACGGTAGAATCGGGGCAGGACGGCAAGCAATACGCCAAGATCGTGGACATCTTTGCTCTAGAGGGAGCGTGATTGTTTATGGCGCACAACATGTCAACTTCTGAGAAGATTGAGTTCCTTCTAAGATTGGAGCCTAACTCGAAAGCCGACTGGGAATACCTGCAGCGCGAGATCCCGCTTGAAATCGAGCGGGCGTTGGCCGAGAACAGAATCAAGGACAGTTTGCGACTCAAACAAAAGCTGCTTGCGCTCAATCAAGCCAATCGTCTTGGGTAAGCGCACCCAAGACAGGGAGCGGGACATGGCGCTCTTTCGGTGTGCGGAATATCCGTTTTTGCTGGTGCTTGATCCGCGCGATCCTGGACGAGAGTTGGCTCGATTCCGCGATGGCTACTTTCAGACGAATGACCCGTTCACGATCGTGGAGCTCTCCAAGCGCGCCCATGTGCAGCGCATAGACGTGGCCGACGGCGACTCTCGACGCTATACCTACCGGCAAGAGTATCGCAAATGCGGCAAGCCAAGCTGCAAGTGCGCGCGCGGGGAGCTCCACGGGCCCTATCTCGTCGCGTATTACCGCGAGGGCAAGCAGCTCAGAAAGCGATATTTGGGCAAGGCTGACGCGGGGGTGTCAGGAAATGCAGATCAGCAGCGAAGTTCAGAGCATACTCGCTCGCGTGAAGGCAGGAGAGCGCCTGCAAGAATCTGACAGACTCGACGTTTTGGAGGCGCTTGACAATGGAGACTACAGCGCGGCGCAGCTTGCGGAGCTGCTCGGTGTGAGCACAAGGCAAATTCACCGCGACCGAGCGCGGCTCCGTGAGCGGTATCAGCGGGCTCTGAGGGACTTGAATCTGGTGGGTGAGCTCTATCGCCAGTTTGAGATCACGCTCGCTCGTATGGATCAGGCGATAGCACAAGAGAATTACCAGCGCGTGCGAGCGCTGGCCTTGCGGTGGGGCGTGTGTGAGAGCTTTGCCAGACTTGCGTATAACTTTCAGCTTGACGAGCTTGCGCGCTTGGTCGAGAGAATAAAGGGCACTGTGCACGGCAATGGCGTGGGAATCGCGCAAGCGAATTAGTGCGCTCCTAGAAGAGCTTGAGCGGCTCAAGGCACTCGTGCCGTCGGCGGCGGCGGCGGTGCCCCCGATGAGCCTCTCAGAGTTTCTCGCGCGCGAGTTTTTGCCCGCCGTGGGCGCGGTCGAGGGGGAGCTTGTCGAAGCTCCCCATCTGAGGACGTGGGCGGAGCTGCTTGAGCGCCATCGCTTCGTGTGCATCGTGGCGTTCAGGGGAAGTCTTAAATCCACATTGGCCAAGGCTGTCGTCGCCCACGCGCTCAGATCGCACGCTCGCGGAGCTTACGATGCGGTCTACTACTCCGCGACGGTGGATCTCGCTCGGTGGCATTTGCGGCGGCTCAAGCTGTATCTTGAGTCGCTGGCTCCGTCGTGGGGCTGGCGGGACGCCACAGCGGGTGAGGCTGTCTTGCGCTACGAACGCGCGGGCGCGATCTTTAGCTGCGAGCCTGCTGGGCTTGACCAAGCCAGCAGAGGCAGACGGGGCAATCTGCTGGTCTTAGACGATGTGAGCGACCCCAAAAAGCTCGCTTCAATGGCCGACATCCAGCGGGCTCTTGAAGCCCTGCAGCGTCGCATCTTGCCACTGTTGAAGGACAAGAGTGCGCGAGTTTTGCTCGTAGGGACGCCGCTAATAGAAGGCGATGTCATCGCATGGGCTGAGAAGAACACGGAGTTTTTGACGACGAGACTTCCCGCGATCTTGAGCGACGGGGGCCCCGCGTGGCCAGAGAAGTATTCGCGAGAAGAGCTTGAGAAGATTCGGCGTCTCGTGGGGGAGCGGAGCTTCAACGCCGAATACTTGCTCCACGCGGTGGCGCCGACAGATACATTCCTTCCACCCGACGTGCTTGAGCGGGCAATCTTGAGGAGCGATTCAGCATGATTACCAAGCTCATTGATTGGAGCGGCCATCCGACGAAGGGCAAGCCGGAAAATCTACTCTCCCGCTACGGTATCTACGCTGGCCTTGACGTGGGCCGGTTTGTTCACCCCAGTCACCTTGCGGTGCTCGTGCCCCTAGAGCGAGAAGACGCGGACGTCCCTTGGAAGGATCGCCATTTCGTGCAAGTCGCCAGTGTCTGGCTCGACGACGAGCCCTATGCCAAGCAGATCGCTGAGATCCAAGAGATCCTTGCAGTGGGCGGGACGTTCGTGCGCCTGTTCTATGATGGCACCAGAGGAGAGTTCACGGCTCTCAAAGAGCAGGGGCTGATCCCAAAGGGCTGGCACGGCGTCACGATAACAGCGGAGCGAAAACAAGAGCTTGCACAGCGGCTCTTGCTAGCCCTTGAGCAAGAGCGGCTCAAACTCTTGCCAGACGAGAGACAAAAGAGATCGCTCTTACAAGTCAATGCACTCCTACAGGCACAAGAGTCGGGCGGTGAGCATGGCGAAGCGTTCACGAGCCTGATGCTCGCGCTGGAAGCCACAAATCCCGCTTCAAAGCTCGTGTATCGCAACGTCTCTGGTGAGTATATCCACGGACTTTACGGCTAGCCCTTCTCGCTCAAAAACGAAGCCGCCCATGGATTCCCCGTGAGCGGCGCGTCTATCATGGCTGACGACCGACGCGAGTATAGCACGAACGAGTGTGCGATGTCAAGTTAAAATCTCTTTGGCCTACTCTAGCAGCCGATCCACAGGGCTGGCCTTGGCGTGGGCTTCTCTTAAGGCCGTGCCTGCCATGTGCACGTAGATCATCGTGGTCGAGATGTCAGAGTGCCCCAGTAGGCGTTGCAGGGCAAACGGATCGCCGCCGTTGCGGATGAATAGCGTTGCGCCGGTGTGCCTGAGCGTATGCGGGCTGACCCGCACGTCCACCAGCTTCGCCTTGGCCGCATACCGCTCCAAGATTCTCTCCACGTTGCGCCCGTCCAGCTTTGCCCCCTGACGAGTTACAAAGACCCAGTCCGAGCCCACAAAGTGCCCTCGCACCGAGAGCCAGTCGTGCATCGCCCGCGTCAGCCGCTTCCCCATAAACACGACGCGCTCTTTGTCTCCCTTGCCGTGCCGCACCCGTATAGACCGAGCCTGCAAGTTCACGTCTGCCAGCTCAAGGTGTATCAGCTCGGAGAGCCTCAGCATGGCGTCGAGCATCGTGAGCACCATTGCCCAGTTGCGCTTGCCCGTCCACCCATCCCGCTTGATAACCCTTAGCAGCGCTGTTACCTGCTGCTCACTGAGCACGTAGGGGTATTGGCGCGGTGTGCGAAGCTGCCTCACATGGGCGCACGGACTCTCCGTCAGATACCCCTCACGAACAAGCCAGTTAAAGAACGCCCTGAGAGCACGAAGCCGAATATTGACGGTCGTCTTGGAGTAGCCAGAGTCAAGCTTATGGGCAATCCAGCGCCTTATATCCCCGGCGCCTATATCAGCCAAGGCTCGATCCTCTCCAAGGAAGCTGAGCAGGTCCTGGAAGGCAACCCGATAGACTTCCAACGTCTTGCTCGACCGTCCTTCGATGCGCGCGTAGAGCTGGAAAGCGTCAAAGGCTTCCGAGAGCCGCTCGAACGTCCGCCGACCGACCATCTCACTGAGCATAGGATTCGGTCTGAAAACGACCGCTGGCCTCCCTTCTTTTTGAGGCTCAGGCGGCCTTTGAGGGTGAGCGGAGGGGAGAGCGGGATTTGGCGGTTGACATCAGCGTTAGCAGGTGTTACAATACTATTGTCAACGCGCCCGTAGCTCAG
>Ga0272449_1005318_pt1 | contig 10112 bp, 7 predicted proteins | sample YNPCB0241_FD_198679 | JGI IMG/M metagenome (GOLD analysis project Ga0272449, IMG submission 198679) | Hot spring sediment microbial communities from Yellowstone National Park, WY, United States - YNP-CB-024-1 | ecosystem: Environmental > Aquatic > Thermal springs > Hot (42-90C) > Sediment...
CATATTATTCCGACTATGAATTAGTATACATATTTATAAATGAAAATTTTATCCAAAAAAAAGATATTGAAAAATTCCCTTTTAAGGATAGAATATTTTACCTTATTGATAATGAGCTTTTTTCAAAAATATCATACCGTGAAAACACAGAAGGAATAATTGCTATTTTCAAAACAAAGACTCATAAATTAGAAGACATAAATTTATCAAATAATCCATACATCATTGTTCTTGAAGCAATAGAAAAGCCTGGAAACATAGGTGCCATACTTCGAACAGCAGATGCAGTCAAAGCAGATGCCGTTATTATAAGCAATTCAATTGTAGACATATATAATCCAAACGCTATACGTGCAAGTATTGGTTGTATTTTTACTGTTCCTATTGCAGTATGCAACAATGAAGAAGCAATTTCTTGGTTAAAAAGAAACTCAATTAATATTTATTGTGCTGCTCTTGAAAACGCTAAAATATACACATCAGAAGATTTTACAATGCCCACAGCAATTGTATTTGGGACAGAATCAAAAGGATTAACAAAAACATGGCTTGAGAACTCAAAGTCAATTATAAAAATACCTATGTTAGGCAAAATTGACTCATTGAATGTATCAAACTCAGTGGCAATAATTAGCTACGAAGTATTAAGACAAAGAAATTTTAAAGCTTAAATTTCATTTCCTGTATTTCAATTCCACCTATTTCTTCCAATTCTTTTTTAAAAGACAAATACTCTTCTTCTTTATTATCAATTAATTGAAGAATAATAAACCCAATTCTACTGCAAGTATATTCGCTTACTTCGTGAAAACCTAATCTTGTTTTGATTATATTTGAATATTTTGATAATATCTCTTGTGTTTTATTTGCTTCTTTGATTCTATCTTTTATAAGGATACCAACTATTTTCATACTTTCTGTTTATTTTATTTTAAAAATATAAATCTCTTTCTCCATTTTTTAACCGTTCAAGACGCCTTTTTAATTCAGTAGTATTCATGTGCCCATTAAGATCTTCTATTTCTTTTTCTATTGCTTTCCAGCCTTTTTCTTTAACATCTGGTGTTGCATAATCAAGTAAATATTCTGCTAAAGTTAAAATTGCATTTGGAGAGCAAAAACGTTTAATAAATCCTGGTACTGAGAATTCCATAAAATGCTCACCTACTCTACCCTTTCTATAACATGCAGTACAAAACGAAGGTAAAAAGCCTTGATCGAGTAATTCACTTATTATTTCGTTTAATGATCTATCATCATTAATTTTAAATTGTTCTCTATTTAAATCTTGTTCTCTATTGTATAGTTTAGCTTTTGAATAGCCACCTAGTTCAATAACTGTACCACCATCTATCTGACTAACACCATAATGCAATGCTTCACGTCTAATTTCAGGGCTTTCGCGTGCAGTTAAAATTAAACCCGTGTAAGGAACAGCCAAGCGTAATATTGCAATTATTTTAGTAAAATCTTCATCCGAAACTAAATATTTTTTGTTGATAGATAAGCCCGATGCATCCTTTATTCTTGGAAATGAGATAGTATGAGGTCCGACATTATAACATGCTTCAAGATGATTAGCATGCCTTACCAAGCCTAATACTTCAAATCTCCAATCGTATAAGCCAAATAAAGCCCCAATACCGACATCATCAATACCTGCTTCTTGTGCTCTATCGAGTGCTGTCAATCGCCAAACATAATCTTGTTTTTTACCGCCGAGATGATACCACCTATAAGCTTCTGGATGATATGTTTCCTGGAAAATTTGAAAAGTGCCAATTCCTGCTTTTCCTATAGTTCTAAATCCTTCAATATCGAAAGGTGCTGCATTTATATTGACTCTTCTAATTTCGCCATTATCTTTTTTAACGCTATAAACTAATTTAACCGTATGAGCTATATATTCTGCCGAATATTCTGGATGCTCGCCATATACCAATATTAATCGTTTTTGCCCGTTTTCTTCCAAAGCAATAACTTCATTTACTATTTCATCATCAGTTAAGGTTTTTCGAACAGCTTTTGTATTTGTTACTCTAAAACCACAATACTGACAATTATTCGAACATTTATTTCCAATATACAAAGGTGCAAAAAGAACTATTCTATTGCCATAGACTCTCTCTTTTAGTGTCTTTGCTCCATCTTTTATTAAATCTATCAAATCAGGATCTGTTGTATTAACTAAAACAGCTGTTTCTTCTAACGTTAGCCTTTGTTTATCTAATGACTTTTTTATTACATCTTTTACTCTTTCTGGCGTTGGTTTAACTGTATTAATATAATTCCAAATTTCATCTGGATCGATAAAAGGCTGCATTCTTTTATCTTCTATCGAACATTTTTCTGGATTGAATTTCATATTTATTAAAATTTAGGTACAATAATACTTAATTTTTCTAAAAAAAACTATGATTTTTATCATTATTCAAGAAAATTTTATACCAATTACCAAAATATCGTCTACCTGAAAATAATTTCCTTTCCACTCTTCGTGAGTTTTTTCGATAACAGTTAATTGCTCGTTCATTGGCAAATGGCTAATGGAAACGAACAAATCTTTCAATTGTTTATATTTAAATTTTTTTCCTTCTGGTCCACCGAATTGGTCGGCATATCCGTCGGAAAACATATAATACAAATCACCTTTTTCCATTTTAATTATATTTCGAGTAAACGGTTTAAGATTGTCATAAACTCCAATTGGCATCTTATCGGCTTTATATTCGATAAGTTCTTTATTTCTAACAATGTATAACGGATTATTTGCTCCGGCAAATTCTAAAATTTCATTTTCTAGGTCGAAGACACATAAAGCTATATCCATTCCGTCTTTTGTTTGTAAGTCTGTATTTCCTTGATTTAAGGCATTTATAATATCATTTCTTAGTTGGTTAAGAATATTAGAAGCATCAAGTTCATTTAATCTGTTAACTATTTCGTTCAAAAAAGTAATTCCTAATAAGCTCATAAATGCTCCTGGGACTCCATGACCTGTACAATCTGCTGCTGATACTATAAGTTTATTTTTTTTCGAGGTAATAAAATAATAATCGCCACTAACTATATCGCGAGGACGGTTAAAGATAAAGTAATTATCGTGTAATATTTCTTGAATTAACCTGATAGATGGCAAAACAGCTTGTTGTATACGGCTTGCATAGCGTATACTATCCATTATTTCCTGTTTTTGTTGAGCTATTTCATCTCTTTGACGTTCTATCTCGATTTTTTGATTATATATTTCTTCGTTCTTCTCTTTTAATGCTATATTGGCTTGTTTTTTAATTTTATAATTCCTATAAATAAAGAACCCAAGAAAAGTAAGCAATATGATTATACCAATAAACAAGTACAATATTAATTGTTGCATCTGTATTTTTTCGAGTTGCTTGTTTAAGATTTTTCTTTGTTCATTTATTTTTTTATTCTGAGTTTCAATCTCTTTTTTTTGATTTGCAAGAATTACTGACTTTTGGTTTATTTCAATATTTTTTGATTGAAGTATAGCTTCTTGCCTATTCAATTCTTTTATTTTTTCATCAAGCAAAATTTTATTTAGTTCTACTTGTTTCAAAATTTGAGCAAGAGCCTGTTTTTGCTTAATTATCTCTTTTTGCTGTTGATCTATTTCTTGTTGTTGTGTTAAAATAAGTTGTTTTTGACGTGCAATTTCTTGTTGTTGTTTATCTATTTCTGCTTTTTGTTTTTGTATCAACTCACTTTGCTGGTCAACAATTTCTTTTTCTTTTTGCAATGCCAAATCTGTTTTTTTATACAATTGTTCCCAATCTGCTTGAGATTTAACTCTGCCCTCAATAAACAAATCATTCAAAACAAAACCACATTCTTGCAATTTAGATAAGTTAAGTTCATATCTTTTTACATTATTAACAACTATAAAATTTATCATTGACTTATGAAACTCGTAATTTTCTGTTATAAGCAAAGTTTTGCAACTGAGATTTATTTTCACTCTGTCTATATCATAATTTTCGTCTTTATTAAAAAAGATAATTTCACAAGGTGGAATAATTTTGTAATTCGTTATATGGAGAATTTTTATCGGTTTATTGTGAAGATACTTTGAATTCTCAGCTGTGTTTTTAATAACTGTAATAAGATTTGTATCTTGTGTCAGTAAGCATAATTTAAAGGTATCTATAAGTTCTTGGTTTGGCCATTTAACTTGTTTAGCAATATCAAAAATATACTTTGCACGCGATTTATTATCAAATTTTGTTTGTGGATATAGCTCGTAAAATATTGAAAATAATAAAAATACAAAAAAGAATTTTTTTAGTTTTGTTTTAAAAGTCATTATAATTTTATTGTTCAAAAATTTAATCAAAACTACAAATTTATTTCCGATAAAAAAAGAATTTATTTGTTTCTTTTAGTTAATTGACTTTGTTTGTTAAAAATTAATAATATTTTTAGTAAAATACCCGCAAGATTTGGTAATTTTTCTTTTTCACTTTTCTTTTTTAAAAAATTAAAAATGACTTTTATGGACTACTAATTAAATAATTTATTACTTACTAATACGATTAAAAATGTTGTTTAACACGGATGAATGTAAACAAACGTTTTTGAATAAAAGTTTGAAAAAATTAATTTATTTTCATTCAATTATAAAAATAATGTATTTTTGTTAAATAAAAAGGTATATTAGAATATTTTTGTTGTTTTATAGACGAGTTAAAGATAAGTTTAATTGAAAAATGGATGAAAATTTAAAATACTATTTAGAAAATACCCTTGTGTCAAGAGCTGCTATCGAAAGTAGGTTGACACATCCTATTACCAAACTTAAATATCCGACTAGATTTGTTTATGTTCTTTTAAGAAAGTATGCTAGAGATTTTTTAAAAACTGGTTCAGAACCTCGATTTGTTAGTTTAGCTGGGCTTAGGGGAGTAGGTAAGACAACTCTTTTGTGGCAAACTGCCGATTATATCTATTCCAATCATCACAAGCAAATTTATTTTTTTAATGTAAACATACTAAATAACATAGGTGTAAGCTTACATCTTGCTTTAGAAGAATTTCAAAGACATATTATTAAAAAACGCTTTAATGAACTAACAGAACCAATCACTTTACTTTTTGATGAAGTTCACGTTGATGACAATTGGAGCAAGACTTTGAAAATCCTTTATGACGAAGCCAGAACTGCTTTTATCCTTTGCACTGGTTCATCTGCTTTACTTCTTAACCAAACAGCTGACTTAGCAAGAAGAATGCTAATTGAAAAAATATATCCATTTAAGTTTATTGAATTTATATCAGCTAAAACATACTTAGAATATAAGAAACAAATCTTTCCCGTAAAAGGATTATCAAACGGATTAAAAGAAGCACTTTTTTATAGTGAAACACCAGAAGAAGCTTTCAATAAGATTAAAGTATATGAAAGTAATGTAAACATCTATTTCAACAAAATAAATTCAATAAGAGGCTTACAATTGAAAGATCTTTGGCAGGGCTATATAAGCTATCAAAATATTCCTAGTTTTTTGTTTTTTAAAAATAAATACGCCATAAACGATAGCATTCTTGACTTATTTAAACGTGTTATATTAGAAGATATTCCTAAACTTAAACCAACATTTACTGATTTCATAAAAATTGAAAGATTGCTTTTAAGATTAGCAGGCTCGGATGAAATAAACCCTTCAACATTAGCAGGAGTAATAGGAATAAAACAAAATGAGATTAACGAACTCATAGACATATTAGCAAAAGCAGAATTACTAAATGTTTTACTACCTTATGGCGGATTAGATGCTAAAATAGTTAAAAATAAAAAAGCATTCTTTATGTCGCCTTCACTCAGAAGAGCATTACTATCAACACTATATGGAGAAAATTTGCCTGACCAATTTAGAAGCAAATTAATTGAAGACATAATAGCTTTGTATTTAAGACAAGTTCTAACAGATGGTATTATTTCATTTTTATCAACTAACGATGAAGTGAATCCAGACTTTGTTATCGAAACAAGAAACAAGCCAATTCTTATTGAAATAAAAACTAGTAAAACTTCATTAAGACAATTGACAAAATCAACTGTAAAATATCGTTATGGACTATTAATTTCAAATAGTATTGAAAGGCCTAATTTAATTGATGATTGTATTCAAATTCCATTAAGTTGGTTTTTACTATTGTAATGAAAAAAAAACACTATATATAACAACTTTATGCAACAAGCAAATTTTAGAACTTAGAAATGTTTTTTATGCTCATAATTGAAAAAATTACAAAGTTTAATTTGTTAAAAAGTAAAACCCAAAAATTTATAGAAAACTGACTTTTTAAATCAACTTATACTTATATCGCATGTAAATTTTAAAGAAAAAGCTTTGCTTCGTAACCAACATTAAATATTAAGTCTAATATTGATAAATCGGCTATAAATTGAAATCTATCCGAAAAAACCTGATTGTATGGTTTCGATTCATAGTATGATGTCAAAAAAGGTGGCTTCTTTTTAGTTAAAATGCTTCTATAATCGTTCACATATTCATAATTTTTTAAATATGTTTCGGTAAAGTATAGAAGTTTATTTATTTTAAGTATTTGCAAGCATATATTTAAAATTTCATTATTCAATTCAAAAAGCGTTTCATAATTTTTAAATAAAGGTTCAACAAGTTGTTCGTAATAATAAACAAAGAATGGCGATTTACCATAAGCCGAGCGAATTGCATAGGCATGTTTATGATTCCATTTGTTCGAATAATCTATTTTTACAGAAGTAATGAGTTTTTCTTCTGTTTTTATTACCGGAACACTTAATGCTTGAACTCCGTTTGCCGAAAGAATATAACAGCGATTTCTTATAGTTTGTCTGTCGTAATTTTCATATTTTTCTATAAAAACTACGTCACTATTAAAAATAGCCGAAAAATATGATATTGGTGGATAATATGAAGTTATTAGTATTGTATTTTTACTCATATCAGACTTTATGGGCTATGTAAATATATTCGTTCTCATCAAGACGGTATAAATCTATTTCTTCTTTAGTTAATGTTTTCACATAATCATTAATTTCTACTTTAAAGCCTGCATTTTTTAGTCTTTCAGCATAATCTTTACCATAAACTCTAACATGGTCGTACTGACCAAAATGTTTTTCTCTTTCTTTAGGATCTGTGATAGTAAAATCTTCGTAAGTAGATTCAAGGTTGTTATCGATAGGTACTTGCAAAATAGCGCTACCACCTTTTTTCAAGACTCTATATATCTCTTTCATTGCTTTTAAGTCGTCATCTATATGTTCCAAAACATGATTACACATAACAAAATCAAACTCCTCATCATTAAAAGGCATATTTCTAATATCCATTTTAACATCGGCAATAGGCGATTCTAAGTCAGCTGTTACGTATTTCCAATTTTTTTGTTTTTGAAACTTTTTCAAGAAAGGCTGTTCTGGTGCTATATGTAAAAAGCTTATTTCTCGATTCAATAAATTTGTTTTAGTAGACAAGTATAACCATATTAAACGATGCCTTTCGAGACTTAAACATTTTGGACATAATCGATTTTCTTTTCCTTTGTTTCCGTAAGGTAAAAATTTTCTAAAATGCGATTTACATATTGGGCAATAATATCTATTGCCTAAATAAAAGATGCGAATAAAAATACTGAAAAATCTACTTAATAATATCAAATATCTTCTTGGTATGTGTTTCACAAAAAATTTAATAATGTTTTTCATTTTAATTCACTTTATTTAAAAATCTATGATTAATTGTAGTGTCAGCATTAAATAATACAAAACTAACCTTTCCTATTATATGATTCTCGGGCAAAAAACCCCAATATCTGCTATCTAATCCTGCATCGCGATTATCGTCTAAAACAAAATAATAATCTAAGTTAAATTTATAGTAGTAAGCCCTTTTATTATTTATGTAGAATATTGTATCTCCGATTATTTCAAGTTTTTGTTTTTCATAATCTTCAATAATTTTTTTGTAATAGTAAATGTTTTTTTTCGTTAATAAAATTTTACTTCCTTTTTTTGGAACTATTACTGGTCCGAAATAATCAAGAGTCCAAGATTCATAAGGACTATATGGAAAAATTTTCATAAACTTGTCTGGTAAATACATATTTTTAAGAATTTGTATTTTTTTTACTCTTTCGTCTGAGGCAATTTTATTAACAATGTCTGAAGCTACGAAAGCATCATAAACATTTTTAGCAACTTTATGCCAAATTTTTATATTGTAAGCCTTAAAAAAAGAGTCATCAAGTTCCTTTTTTCCGCTAATTCTGTATCTATACTTACATTTATCGTGACTATTAAACATTTTATTATTAATAAATATTTGTTTATCGTGAATTTTGAGTGTATCTCCAGGCAAAGCTATACAGCGTTTAACTTCTATGCTTTTTTTATCAATTGGACAATCTGATTCAATTGGATAATTAAAAACAATAATATCGTTTCTTTTTATTTTACCAAGATTTATTCTAAAATAAGGTAATTGAATCCAATCTTTATATGCAGTTAGAAAAGGTATGTTATCTCCGAAAAAAGGGAAATTTATTAATGTTATAGGAAATCTTGGTCCTGGATAAAGCTTATTAATGAGCACAACATCGCCTTTATATAGCGTGTTTTCCATTTTATCATTCTTAACGATAGTAAGATCATAAAAAAAATTTTTAACAATCCACAAAATTAAAATAGATATTAATAATGCCTTTATCCACTGATTAATGCTTTTATGCTTTTTTTTAGACATATTTACTTTTTAGGAATTCGGAACATCCTTTCCCATCTAATGTTTTTTGGAAATGGTTTGTCTTTATCGAGTGAAAGCCAAATAAATATAGGTTTACCAACAATATGATCTTCTGGGACAAAACCCCAAAAACGACTATCTTGTGAATTATGTCTATTATCGCCCATCATAAAGTAATAATCCATCTTAAAAGTATATGAATCAGTTTCTTTGCCATTTATGTAAATTTTATTGTCTTTTATTTCAAGTTTATTTTTCTCGTAAACTTCAATAATCCGTCTATAAATTGGCAGATTTTTCATACTTAACTTAACTGTTTGTCCTTTAGCCGGAACAACTAAAGGCCCAAAATTATCGCGATTGTATGATATTGTGCTATCCTGTGGGAATACATCTTCTCTTTCTTTTATCTCTGCGACAGTTACCGATACAACATTCGGATAGCTCTTAATTATTTTAACATTTTCTTGAGTTAAAGGCAAAATATAATGAATATAATTGGTTTTAGTTATGCTATCGTAAACAGAATACTGAAACTGCAAAGCAGTTTGAATATCTTCTTGCGATATTCCTAAACGTTCAAGATTTCTTGTATTTAAAGGAATTCCATTGGTTACTACTTCATAATTTTTTTGTAAATAAGGGAAATTTTCTTGTGGTTTATCATTTATGTAAACCTGTGTATGTCTTATTTCAATTTTATCACCTGGTAATGCAACGCATCGTTTTATGTAATTTTCTTTTTTATCTAACGGACGATAAATTATATCGCCGAATGTAAGTTTATCGTTCCATACTCTATTACGGCCATATTGTCTACATAAAGCATAATAGCTTTCTGATTGTCTTTTTAGTGCAACAGTATCACCTTCTGGAAAATTAAAAACCACCATATCGTTTCTTTCAACTTTTCCGAAACCTGCAAGCCTTTTATAAGGCCATTGTATCCAATCAACAAATGATTTGGCCGTTTCGCTAAATGGTAAAGTATGATGAACAAACGGAAAAGATAAAGGAGTAATAGGAATCCGAGGTCCGTAGCTTACTTTACTTACAAACAAATAATCGCCTACTAACAATGTTTTCTCCATTGAAGATGTTGGTATAGTAAAAGCTTCAATAAAAAAAGTTCTTATAAATGTAGCTGCTACAACTGCAAAAATAATTGCATCTATCCACTCAACCAATTTCGATGGTTTCTTGCCTCTTTTTTTCCAAAATGTCCAATTTACCTTTTTAGAAATATAAATATCATATATTATTGGAATTCCAAACAAAAACCAAAAGTTACCTAACCATATAACCCATAAAATATATAAAATAGTAACAAAAATAAAACGC
>Ga0272449_1005320_pt1 | contig 10107 bp, 11 predicted proteins | sample YNPCB0241_FD_198679 | JGI IMG/M metagenome (GOLD analysis project Ga0272449, IMG submission 198679) | Hot spring sediment microbial communities from Yellowstone National Park, WY, United States - YNP-CB-024-1 | ecosystem: Environmental > Aquatic > Thermal springs > Hot (42-90C) > Sediment...
CCAGATAGTAGGCCCGGACGATGTCCCGCACGTCGGTGAAGTCCCGCGCCACGTCCAGGTTCCCCACCCGCACCACCGGCTCCTGGAGTCCGGCCTCAATGCGGGCAATCTGACGGGCGAAGGACGGGACGACAAAGCGGGGGGATTGCCCCGGCCCGGTGTGGTTGAACGGCCGCAACCGCACCACGTCCATCCCGTAGGCCAGATGGTACTGGAGCCCCATGAAGTCCTGCCCGACTTTGCTGACGGCGTACGGGTTGACCGGGCGCAGCGGGCTCTCCTCGGTGAGGGGCAGGTCCTCCGGGCGGGGCCAACCGTACTCCTCGTTGGACCCGATGACGACCACCCGGGCCTTCAGGCCCGCCCGCCGCACCCTCTCCAGCACGTTCAACTGGGCCCGCAGGTTGTTCTCTAACGTCTCCCAGGGATCAGAGAAAGATGTGGGGACATAGGATTGGGCCGCCAGGTGGAACACCACATCCGGCCGAAAGTCCCCGATCAGTTCGCCTACCTGCCCGGCGTCCCGCAGGTCCACGTGGACCAGCGAGAGGCACGGCCGGGGCCGGGGGTCCTCCACCCGTTCCGGGTAGACCGTCCCCAGCAATTCCCAGTCGGTTTGAGATAGCAGGTACTCGCAGAGGTGATTTCCGACAAACCCACCGGCCCCGGTGATGAGTGCACGCATAGACGGCCTCCGGGAAGGACACACATCGGGATGTGAGGATTATACCCCAGAGCCAGGGAGTTGCCAAATGAACAGGCTGGGCTATAATCCACGAATGGCACGTAAAAACCCCAAAGGACACGAAGGCCACACGAAGGGCACAAAGGATGATTTTTATCGCCATATTCGTGTATTCGTGTATTCGTGAATCATTCGTGGACGGCCCGCCACGCCAAACAGACCCAGGGTAGGGAATACGAATGATGCACGAATATCCCCGACCGATGGTGACCGTGGACGTCGTCATTTTTACCCTGCGGGAGAACGACCTGCAGGTGTTGCTGGTCCGGCGACGGAACCCACCCTTTGCCGGGATGTGGGCGATTCCCGGGGGATTCGTGGACATAGACGAACCGCTGGAAGCGGCCGCGCGGCGGGAACTGGAGGAGGAGACCGGCGTGCGGGATGTCCACCTGGAACAATTCCACACCTTCGGCGACCCCGGACGGGACCCGCGCGGGCGGACCATCACGGTGGCATACCTGGCCCTGGTCCGGGCCGACCAGGTACGGCCCCGCGCGGGGGACGACGCCGCAGAAGCGGGCTGGTGGTCTATGCGGGCCCTCCCCCCTCTGGCCTTTGACCACGACCGCATCCTGGCCCGCGCCCTGACGCACCTCCGCCAGCGACTGAAGTGCTTCGCCATGCCCCCCGGACTGTTGTCCGATACCTTTACGTTGAACGAACTGCAATCGGTGTACGAGGCCATTCTGGGGGAGAAACTGGACCGGCGGACCTTTCGCCGCAAAGTTCTGGCTGCCGGAGTCCTTCAGGAGACAGGGGGATACCGGCGGGTAGACGGTCGTCCAGCCAAACTGTACCGTGTAAGGAGCGCTCGGTGAAAACTCAGCGTGTGGGCCTCTTCTTTGTAATGATGATCAGTCTGATCGGGGCAGGGTGTGCCGGACAACCCCAGTCCCCCTCCTCGCTGTCGGCGACGGTTTCGCTGTACGGCGACCTGGAGAATCTGGACCCGCGCGGGGAGGTCATCACCGTCTGGTATCCGGCGTCCCACGAGGATGCCTTGCTGGCGATGCTGGACGGGTTCAACGCGACCAACCGGTGGGGAATCGCGGTGCGGGGGGAGCGTCTGGAGAACTCCGCTGCCCTTTACGAGCGCATCCAGGAGGGGACTTCGGTGAAGAAACTCCCCGACCTGGCCATTGTCTCTCCGGGTTATCTGGCGGCCAGCGCGACGGAGGGGCTGGCCGTGGAACTGACGCCCTATTTGAAAAGCCGCCAGTGGGGATTCCCGGCAGGAGACCTGGAGGAGTTTTTCCCCTCTGTCCTGGAGGTCGGACAACTGAGCCGTCCGTCCGGGCGATACGGTTTTCCCTTCGCCCTCTCGGCCGGACTTCTGTTTTACAACCGGGGGTGGCTCCGCCAGTTGGGCTATGACCATCCCCCGCGCACCTGGGAGGAGTTCCGGGAAATGGCCTGCGCTGCCTCGGACCCGACCAGCGGGGTCTACGGCTACGAATTTACTGCCAGTGACCGCACGTTTATGCACCTGCTCATCGGTTGGGGCGGTCAGATGATGAGTCCCGACAGTACAGGGTACGCTTTCGGAGAGGGCGAGGGCCAGGAGGCGCTGGTGTTTCTGCAGGCCCTGGTACAGGAAGGGTGTGCTCTCCGGGAGCCCCGCTGGGAGCAGGCGGAGACGGACTTCGGGGCCGGCAGAGTGCTCTTTGTCCTCAGCAGCACCTGGCACATCCCCCATTACCGCCAGGTCGCCGCGCAGCGGGGTGGGCTGGATTGGGCTGTGGCACCGCTGCCCACCGCCAGCGGCGCGCCCGTCACCGACCTTTTCGGTCTCTTATGGTTCATCCCACCGACGACTCCCCGGCGTCAACTGGCCGCCTGGCTGGTCGTGCGCTGGATGAACGAACAACCTCAGCAGGACCGCTGGGTATCTGTGTATGGCTACCTTCCCCACCGCTCGCTCTCCTCCGAGGCTAAGGCAGCACTGCTGGGGGAGATTCCCCAGTATGCCGATGCCCTTGCTCTGCTGGAACGGGACGCGGTGGTGGAGCCGGCCGTTCCCGGATACGAGCGGTGCCGGGATATTCTGGGGGCTATGGTCAGCGCGGTCGCGGAGGGCGAAGAACCGGCATCTCGGCTAAAGGAGGCGGTGGAATCCTGCCAGGCCACTCTAATGGGGCCATAACATCTGGAGTGTTTTGCCTGGTGGGTGTCAGCCTCCCATCCGAAAGGGGAAAGAAATAGGAGGTTTGCGGCGGGCGGCTTCGCCGCCCGCCGCAACCCTTACTGATAGCGGCCGCTTCGCCAGTGTTCCAGCACCCGGCGGGTGGAGGCAAAGGCCAACGGCGGGAGTTCGTCCGGCGGGAAGAATTCTGCTGATCTGGCGTCGTCCCCAGCCCGAAGGGTGCCACCTATAACCTCCCCCCGGTACACCACGGTGAAACTGGCCTCACCCGGCAATCCCTCTCCGGGGAGAATGTCCAGCAGTCCCGTCAGCCTGACCTCCAGACCCGTTTCCTCCTGGCATTCCCGGATGGCCGTGGTGGCTGGCTGCTCATCATACTCCACGAAACCGGCGGGCAGGCTCCACCGCCCCTTGAACGGTCCAAAGGCCCGCCGGACCAGCAGGACTTTCCCGTCTTTTTCCACCAGCACGGCGGCGGCCACTTTGGGGTCGCGGAAGATGAGGCGGTCACATGCCGGGCAGTACCGCCGCACCCGACCGTAGGCCTCCCGGTCCTGCAGCGGACTGCCGCATTGGGGACAGAAGTTGAGTTCCAGGTATTCGGCCATAGACAGGTCGCATATCGCAGGGAGCAGGGTCGCAAGGCGCAGGGCGCAGGGTCGCAGGGTCACATGTCGCAGGGTCGCAGGTCGCAGGTCGCAGGGAGGAGCTATCGCGCCCGCCAGGCCCGCAGGGAGAAGATTGCCAGCACCGCGGTCAGCAGGGCCAGCCCTCCCACGGGCAGCCAGGACGTGGGGGGCAACGGCGGTTTCCCGCCCGGCATTTCCGGAGGGACAGGAACGGGCGTCGGTTCCGCCACCGTTATCGCCGGAGGCGTTCCCTCTGCTATCGCGACTCTGGCCATCTCCGAGGGGGTCATCTCCGGCGTCGGCGTGGGGAGCACCTCCTCGCCCGGCTCGGGGGGCTCTCCGGGGGGCGGCCCCGGCGCCGCCCCTCCGCCCACACCACCCATATCCGGGGGGAAGGGAGCCGCCTCTATCGGAGACGGCGTCCCCTCGCTCCAGGCCCGCATCTCCGGAGCGGGGGGTTCGGTGGCGGTCGCCGCGCGGGATAACAGGCCTTCTTCGGGAAGCGCGGTCTCCGAAGCGGGCGGCGCCTTTTTCGCTTCCGTTGGCCCGGTCTCCAACATCTGCGGAGTCTCTTCATAAGCAGCCATCGGCGCGGGGGCGGCAGCACCCAACCTGCTCGGTCCGGCGGCGATGAGGTTCCCTACCAGCAGGATGACGCAGAGGAGGCCGCTGATCGCGGTCGCGAAGGTCAGCGCGGGGGCCAGGCGACGGGCCACCGGCGCGGTCTGGCGGACCATCGCGGGGGTCAGCAGGAAGTTGCGGGGCGCGGGGACAGAGGGCATCCCCCGGACCAGCGCCACCGTCCGCTGCAGCGATTCCAGCCGCGCGCGCAGAGCGGCGTCCTGGGCCAGTCGGGCTTCCAGTCGGGCCTGTTCCCGGGGGCTCAGTGCCCCATCTATGTACGCCGACAGCAGTTCATCCATTCGTTCCCGGGCGCGGTTCTTTCCCAGCATATCAATCCTCATCTTCAAGACGGTACGCGCGGGGTAATAGTTCCTTCTGTGCCTGCAGAAGGTCCCGCAGACGGGCCCGGGCTCGCGCCAGGCGGGATTTGACCGTCCCCACCGGAATCCGAACCGTCTCTGCGATCTCCTGATAGTTCATCCCCTCCACGTCTGAGAGGACCAGCACGATGCGCTGGTCGGGGGGGAGAGCGACAATGGCGGCCTGCAGGAAACGGGCCAGTTCCACCTGCTGGGCCGCCTCCTCTGGCGTGGGGTGACCGTTAACCAGGAAGGGGTTCGCCTCCTCGTCCATCTCCCCGAAGGACTCCCAGGAGACGGTGGGACGGCGCTTGTGCCGGCGAAGTTCGTCATAGCAGCGGTTGGCGACGATGCGCATGAGCCAGGAAAGAAAGGAGCCCCCCCGGAAGGTGGAGAGGTGCCGATACGCCGCGATGAAGGTTTCCTGGGTGGCGTCTTCCGCCGCGGCTGGATCGCCCAGGATGCGGTAGGCGAGGTTGTAGACCCGGTCCTGGTAGGCCAGCACCAGTTCATTGAAGGCATCCAGGTCCCCGCTCTGTGCGGCGGCAATCAGCCGTTGTTCGTCCACCTCGCTCCTGTGCTCACTCCGCCGGTTGGGCCTGTTCACCCGTCCCTGATCACTCCCCAGAGCGGGGTCATTATACAGAGAGGGGAAGATTCTGTCAATCAGGCGCGTTCTATCACGCTCTACTTTCCGCGAACTTGACAAAAATGCAGATATCGTGTTTCCTCTTGGGCAGAAGCATATCCGAGAGAAGACCGGGAGGGGGCAATGGCGGTAGAACAAGTCATCCGCCCGTTAGAGAGGTTGTTCGGGGTGCACCCATTGGGACAAACTCTGGCCCTTTCTGGCTTTTATGGGCCATCCTCTGCAGCGCCTCCCTGCAGAGCCGAGGGGCAATCTTTCCCGCTCTCCAGTCCCTCGGCCTGAGGCGAGCCCAAATCCGCCGCTGTAGCCAGGCCCTCTGGAAAGGGGCCTGGACGAGTGATGCCCTCCTTCAGCCCTTCCGGGCTACCGTCCTGGCCCAGGGCCATTGGCAACCCTGCCGGTATGAGGGCTGCCATCCGGTCGCCGGCAACATCACCGCTTTCTGGCGGCCTCGCCTGAAAGGGCGGATCGGGAAATTTTTCCACCCCTGGCCCAGCGAGCCGTCCCAGGAGTCGGCTTGGGCCTCCTGGTGAATGTCGGTCGGGTCGGGAACATCCGGATTCCCCTTCTTCGCCTGATCCTGCGGGCGGAGAAGGGCATCGGCCAGAAGGGCTCGCTCCACCGACTCCTGGAGGCATCGGTCCGCCTCCTGATGCCCAATACGGGAGAACTGTACGGCCCGACGGAATCAACTCCCGCCTCGCAAGAAACGAGGGCATCCCCCGGAATACGGGGCACGGGTTCGTCCCCTGGCTCACCGATACCGGGACCGGACGCTCCCGGCCACCCCACCGGATGAGGAACGGACGTTTATGCACCAGGGGCGGGAGGTCCGTGCCCAGGGGTATCACGGCCTGGTGCGGAGTGACCAGAAAGTATCGCAGACAACGCCACTTTCAGCATCTGGGTCTTTCGGGACCCGGCGTATCGGAAGCCCCTGGTGCTGATCACCAACCTCCCGGTGAGCCCGGAAGCGGTTTTCCGCCGCTACCGGAAACGGTGGCCGGTGGAGCAGATTCCCCAGGTGACCAGGCCTCTCCTGGGGCTGGAACGGCAGTGGGTGTTGGCGCCGGAGAGCATCTAACGGCTGCCGGAGTTGGCCCTGCTGGCGGCGAACCTCTTGCTCTACCTGGCGGCGGTGGTACCGCCGGTGCTGACCGGCTTCTGGGATCGGGAGCCCCAGCGAAGTCCGGGACGGCTGCGGCGGGTGCTGGCCCAGGAAGGATTTCCCCCAGAGGTTCCGCTGGACGGGCGAATTTGGGAAAAAACGCTCGGTGATGGCACATCTTCCCAGGGGAGTCCAGGCTCAATCGGCATCAAAAAGCCCCTCCCGGAGGGTGGTTGAAGGGGCTGACGGGCCGGATTTCTTCGCCCATTGGTGAAAGCCCCCTACCGGAGACCTCTCCGGTGAGACTTCCTTTGCCTGTAGCAGGCAAAGTTAGCGGAAACCAACTAAAAAACAGGGCAGTTCTGGTAAATTACCTCAGTTCGTAGAGAAAGGCCGCAGCATTTCGGGTCTCCAGGCGGTCCAACTGGACCCCCCGCCCGTCCATCTGTGCCAGCAGGAACGACTGCTCGCTGATTCCGTTGAAGGAATAGATGTGGGCAAACAGGGCCCACACCCGCCCCGGGGGCAGGCGGGCCACGTCGTCCTGAAGGACGGTGAAATCGCCGTTGGAAGGACGGCCCACCTGGTAGAGTGCCGGATCGTCCAGGCCGAAACGGGGCGCGTAGTAGGCGAATACCGGTGCCGCACCGTGATAGACGTATATCCGGTCCCCCTCATGCCAGTGGTCGCGGATATACTGAATTGCCGGGCGGACCTCCTCGTTGGTCCAGGGGCTGCCCAGCACAGTCAGGGAGCGGTAGAAGGGGTGGAGCACCAGCAGGGCCACCCACACGATGGCGATGGCGCGGTAGTGGGTGGAGAGCGCCCGACCAATGGCCTCCCCGCCGCAGGCAACCAGCAGGAAAGTCGGCGGCACGGCGAAGAGGATGACCCGGATGTAGAGAGGATAGAGTTTCAGCATGGAGGCGACGGTGGCGCCGAGAAGCGGCAGGACCAGGGCCAGCGCCAGCGTGCGGCGCCCGGCCCGCCAGAGGGTGATGCCCCCCGCCAGCCATGCGAAGGTCGCCAGCCCGTAGAACGGCAGACCCCCGGCGAAGACCAGGAAGTCAAACCATGCCTGGAGATACCAGTACAGGTCTGCCAGCGAGCGGGGTGGGAAGGGGGCGAAGAACTCCCGCCAGAAGGTGCGCAGGAACGGGTCCCCCAGGCCGGGCCGGAGGACGGCGCCGTAAAGGGCCAGCAGACTCAACCCCCAGAGAATGGGCGGAATGGTCAGGCGCAGGGCCAGGCGATATTGGCGCTGGCGGAGAGGATTCACCAGCATCGCCAGGGCCAGTCCTCCCAGGACGAAGACGGAGGGGTAGGAGAACCAGGGCATCAGCGCGCCCAGGACGCCGGTGAGGATGAGGCGGCGATACGAGGGCCGGGCCGCCGTGGGCCCTTCTATCAGAGGGAGGACCAGCACGCAGGCCGTGACGGCGGTCAGAGCGTCGGTGGCATAGGGCTTAACCTCGGAGGCGTAGTAGATAAGAGGCTGCGACCAGGCCAGTAGCGCCGTGGCCAGCCACGCGCCCAGGGGGCCCAACATCCGCTGGGCCAGCGGGTAAAAGAGCAGGAGCGTCAGGATGCCCCCGACGAGGGGCACCAGTCGCAGAGCAAACTCACCCTCTCCCCCGAGGGAGACGGCCAGTTTGACGGCCCAGAGGAAGAGCGGGGGCGCAATCTGATGGTTGTCCAGCGGGCGCAGGAGGCCAGCGAAGTCCCGGCTCAGGATGTTCAACGCCAGGTACGCCTCGTCCAGCCAGAGGGAGCGGTTGCCGAGGTACTGAGCCGTTCGGGCGGCGATGCCCAGGGCCAGTGTCGCCAGCAGCGCCGCATAACGCCGGGGGAGAATCCCGGGTGGGGGAGACGATGGGCTTCCGGTCCTCAAGGCGGGATGTCCCTGATCAGATTACCAGTTCCCCTGGTTATATCTGCGCCAGCGCCTGCTCCAGGTCCGCGATGAGGTCCTGGGGGTCCTCAATCCCCAGGGCGTATCGGACCAGATTATCCTGGATTCCTGCCTCCGCGCGCTCGCGGGGGTCCAGGGAGAAGAAGGCGGCGGGCTGCTGCACAACGCTTTCCACACCTCCCAGCGTAGGACCAATGTACGGGATGCGCAGAAGGTCTATAAAACGGGCGGTGCGGGCAAAATCGCCATCAATCTCAAAACTGACGACGCCTCCGAACCCGCTCATCTGTCGGCATGCAATGGCGTGGTCGGGATGTGAAGGCAGAGCGGGGTAGTACACCCGTCGGACGCGGGGATGGCTGGCCAGGTATTCTGCGACTCGCTGGCCGTTTTCATTGTGGCGGTGAACGCGTAGCGCTACAGTTTTCAGTCCCCGAATCAACAGATAGGCATCATTGGGGTTGCTGATCGTGCCCAGGACACCCCGTGCTTCCTCAATCCGTTTCAGGATGTCCGCCGGGCCAATGACCACACCTGCCAGCAGGTCATTATGACCGCCCAGATATTTGGTTGCGCTGTGAATGACCAGGTCCACCCCATATTCCAGAGGCCGCAGGTTGATCGGAGTCGCGAAGGTGCTGTCCACGATGGTCAGCAGGCGATGCCGTCGGGCAAAATCCACCAGCGCTTGCAGGTCTATCACCCGCAGATAAGGATTGGTCGGCGTTTCGGTGAAGATCAGACGGGTGTTGGGCCGAACCGCTTCCTCCCATGATTCGGGCCGGTCAATGGGAACAAAGGTCGTCTCTATGCCCCATAATGAGAGATAGGCCTGGGCCAGTTCGCTGGTGCGGCGGTAAATACCGGAAACCATCAACAGATGGTCACCCTGCGAGAGAAGGGCCAACAGGGTGGTCGTGATGGCCGCCATCCCGGTGGCGAAGAGAAGTGCCCGCTCTCCCCCTTCTAGGGCGGCCAGTTTTTGCTCGGCGATGCGGAGGGTGGGATTGCCATAGCGCCCATACTCATCTCGGGAAGGGGGGCCTCCGTTGCTCTTACTGTGCATGAACTCCAGAATTTCCGCGCTGTTGGCAAAGGTGAAGGTGGAGGTCTGGACAATGGGAGTGGTCAGCGAGCCATAGGGTTTTCGCTTCTCTTCTCCGGCATGAATGGCAAGGGTGGACCAGTGAGTGTTCATTTCACTACTCCTCTCTGAGATGGGCCATCCAGAGAGGAGCAGGGGAAACAAAAAAGCCTCTTCGGAGGGTTCAGGAGCAGATGAAGAGGCCAGCAAAGTTTCCGTTGCTGCCCCTATCATCTTCCAAAGCGCGTGTGCTTCCTCCTCCTGGGTTGATCTGCACGAAGTCGGATCCGGTTGGCCCGTCTCTGCCTGACGGGTATGTCAGGAGGAGGCCTGACGGCCGGAAGTACCTGTCAGGAGCCACGCGCTTTGCCGGAATTGGCACCGTAGGCGGCGACACTGTATTCGCCAGCCTGGTTGCCGAGGTTTCACAGGGCCGGTCCCTCCACCTCTCTGGATGACAGGTAGCCAGCGTATGCAATTGTACAATTGCAGGCAGTCACTACCTGCGGCAACTCATCAACCTGATCCCCCTGTCTCCATGAGCATGAATCGCCCTTCCTCCCGTTCGCTTTTAGCGGCAGGCAAAGGGAGGGAGTGGAAAAGAGGGGCTTGGTAGCGGCGGCCTTTGACCACCACTGCAAAACCCCATCCGGCGGGCGGAGGCAGGTAGTGACAGGGAAAGTTAGAAGCAATTTTAACACGATTCCCGGAAAAGTCAAGCCTAAACCCATAGTTCGCTCAAATTTTGGCAAGTTTTGAGAAATGGGGTATCCTCATCGTATGACCGAGGAACTGACCATCATCACGGAACGGGTGGATGACACCCCTCTCCTGTTGGCCCATATGGAACG
>Ga0272449_1005321_pt1 | contig 10107 bp, 10 predicted proteins | sample YNPCB0241_FD_198679 | JGI IMG/M metagenome (GOLD analysis project Ga0272449, IMG submission 198679) | Hot spring sediment microbial communities from Yellowstone National Park, WY, United States - YNP-CB-024-1 | ecosystem: Environmental > Aquatic > Thermal springs > Hot (42-90C) > Sediment...
TCCGGAGCTGCGGCTGCCCGTGGGTCCTGCACCGTGGTCCCCCTCCGTCGCCTCCGGGCGTAGGCCCCCACCAGCCCCGCCTCCCGCATCAGCCGCGCCACCCGCTTGCGGCTGCACCGCACCCCACAGGCCCGCAGCTCCGCCCACACCCGGGGTGCCCCATACGTCCGGCCGCTCCCCTCCCAGATCCTCCGAACCCGTTCCAGCAGCGCCGCATCCTCCCGCCGCCTGCGACTCAGCCCGCGCTTGCGCCACGCGTAGTACCCACTGGGGGAGACGCCCAGCACCCGGCACATCCGGGCCACCCGATGATCAGCCCTCTCCTGCTCCACGAAGCCAAACGCCTCTACGGCTTGGACTCGGTCTCCCGAGCGAAGAAGGCGGCCGCTTGCCCCAGGGCCCCCATGGAGTCGCAAGACTCCATGGGGATCGGTCCGGATCTCCCGCTCTTCCCGCAGGATCCGGTTCTCCCGCCGCAGCCGCCGTAACTCCTCCCGCTCCGCGGTCCTGAGCCCGTCGCTACGAAGCCCCGCGTCCAGCTCCGCCTGCTTCACCCACGCGCTCAGGGTCCCGTGGGCGATCCCAAGCTCCCGGGCGATCTGCGCGATGGGCCGGCCCGAGCTCCGGACCAGCTCGCGTTGCCTCCTCCCGGAATTCCCGGGGGTAAGGGGGTCTGCTCCTCGGCATCGTGAGCTCCTTTCTGAGGCTGTTGCCTCCAGTCTCAGCCTCTCCACGAAACCGGGGCAAGTCCATCGCAACCGAAACCGAGCGTGCGCAAGGGGGTGCACGGGCCTATCGGCCTTCATACCGCCTCAGCCTCGCCGGCCCGAAGCTCCTCCTGGCCAGCAGCTCCAGGACCGCCTTCTGCAGCTCCTCCGGGTCCAGGTCCCCGAACTGCTCTGCGGCTTCCCGCTCCAGCTCCTCGCGGCGGGATGGGGGTAAGGAGTCCAGCAGCCCCCGGGCAAGCTCAAGGTCTTCGGGGTCCATGCGGTCTGCGAGCCACCCGCGGGGCCGCTACTCCTCCTGCAGGCCCTCCGGGAGGCCGGGTAGGGCAGAGCTGGTCCCGAGTTGACAGCCTGTCTAGCATCTTGTATGCTTGTGGGCACAAGGCTACAAGTTCTCCTATTGAGCGGGGCCAAGGTGCTGTCGCCGGATCGGTTAAGCGTCCCACTTTGGGAGCAGGTCGCGGTCTTGCTCCGGAACCGGATCTACAATGGTGTCTACCGTCCAGGTAGCCCATTACCCGGGGAGAGCCGCCTTGCCGAGGAGTTCGGCGTGAGCCGAGTTACCGCGCGTCGGGCTCTGGATCAGCTTGCGTCGGACGGTCTGATTGTACGGCGCCGCGGGAAGCTGACATCGGTGGCTACCTGGGTCAAGCCCCAGCCGGTAGCAGCAGCGGGGTTCGTTGAGGACCTTGTCTCCTTGTTTCAGGCCACCCAGCTGACGGACTACAAAGTAGAGATGACCGAGACGCCCCCGTGGGTCCGGGCATTTTTGAAACGCCAGATTGCCACCCGGGTGCACCGCATTCGAACGCGCGACGGCCTGCCATTCTCGGTGTCGGATTCTTATCTACTGATTGAATTGGGTCAGCGGCTGAATCCGGCCGACCTCCATCGCCTGCAAATCCTCGAGATCCTCGATCACAAGTTGGGAGTGCCAGTCGAAGAGGCCGAGCAACACATCGAGGCTACTGTGGCGCCGCCGGATACTGCCTTGGAACTCGGGATTAAATCATCGGACCCAGTGATGCGGATTGACTTGTTCTACCGCAGCGAAGGAGGATACCCGGTTGCTTGCAGCCGCGTGCACATTCGCGGCGACAAGTACACGTTTCGGACGCGACTCTTTCGGCGTACCCGGAGGCGCATAAGTGGTGGAAACGATACTTGGCGTGCATCCGTGTGATACGGGCCCTACGGCCGCAGAAGCGCTGGCCGGACTGTGGCCTTGGTGTGCAGAGCAAGCGGCTGAGCCAGGGACGCTTTTAAATGAAGCCGCAAAACTCGCATGGCTAGATTGGACGGGAGTAGCTCTCTTCGGACTTGGCACGCACTTGGGCCGCGCGGTTACCCGAGTCGCCGGGGATCCTCGGAAGCTGGTTCCGCAGATAACAGCTGCGGGGGTAGCAGAAATCTCAAGACTTGCACTCGTGTTGGGCACGGCGGCGCACGCTGCGGAGTTGGACGACACGCTTCCTGATAGCATGATTCATGCGGGCGCTCCAGTTATTGCCGCAGCTCTGGCGGTTGGCTTGGCGCGTCGTTCGCCTCTATCCGAGCTTCTGGGAGCTATCGCTTTTGGGTACGAGGTCGCGGGTCGATTAGGACGTGCGGTAAACGCCCCGCCGCGCCTGGCCCTCCATGCCCGCGGGTTTCACCCCACGGGCGTAGTAGGCGCGCTCGGCGCGGCCGCAGCAGCGGGCGCTCTATTAGGGCTGGAAAGCGAACGTCTGGCCTCGGCGTTGACGTTGGCGGCCAGCATGGGCGGGGGTCTTCTCGAGTTTATTACGGGCGGGGGGGCCGCCAAGGCGCTACATGCGGGAAAGGCTGCTGCCGACGGTATCATCGCGGCTGCCCTTGCTGCGGAAGGGTTAGCTGGCCCCCGCTTTGCCCTTGAGGGACGGGACGGGTTTCTGCGAGCGTACGGGGGCGACCACAAGGAGGTCTCAGCTCTCGTGCAGGGGCCGTCCCTAACCACGGCAGCTGTGGTACGGACGCAACGCAAATACTACGCCTGCTGTCATCACTGCCAACCTTCTCTGCAGATTCTGTCGGATCTGCTGGCCGCAGGAAAATGCTGTGCCGAGAACGTTGCGGCAATTGAAGCGTTCGTGCCGACCATGGCCTACTACCAGATAGCGTTGCCGCGTGAGACGAAGTACCGGCCTCGGAGTACCCTGGAGGCGCAGCTCAGTCTGCCTTACTGCCTGGCTGCACGGCTTGTGCTGGGGCATCTGGAGCCGCCTGCCTTTGAACCGCCGCATCTCATAGATTCCAGGATCCTGGAGCTAACGTGTCGAGTACACGTTGAAGCGCAGAAAGAACTGGACGGGAGTTTTAGTGAGGGGCGAATGCCCGCAGTGCTACGAGTGCAGCTCACGAGTGGCGAGGTTCTTGAGGCTTCGGCGGGCTTTGAAACTGGCGAATTCGATCCAGCTGCCGAAAAAGAGAGACTGTATCACAAGTGGAACCGCCTGTTGAAAAGGGCCATGAGCGAGACACAGGCTTGGGACCTGTGGGGGACACTGGAGGTCGAGCCGGTGGTTGGTTTTGCGGAGGCGTTGCGGCTCCTACGAACTACGTGAAAAGCTTATTGAAACAGGCAGATAGGAAAAAAGGGGGGATAGGTATGCGGTGGGTCAGGAGACAGGGTAGGCCAGTACGTATCATGACGGCAATCGTTATAGCGGTGGTCAGTCTACTGTTGGGCGCTGGCGCGTCAAGCGGTACTGCGCAACTGCCTAAGGGTTCGGCTGGTAATCCGATTCGAGTAGGGTCTCTGCGCATCGTGGGCTTCGCTCCATCGTATCTGCTCCCGGAACTCGGCAGACAGCGGGGCGTGTACTTCGAAGTGATTGATTTTCCGCGTACGACGGAGCGTCTAGCCGCGCTATTGCGAGGCGACATCGATGCGGCGTTTGCGGGTTGGAACGGGACAATTCTTCTCGCGGCGAAGGGCGAGCCGGTAGTGGCGGTTTCGGGTTCCTTCAATGGTGGGTATTCGCTACTGGTGCGCGCTGAGAGTCCGATACGGGAAGTGAAGGACTTGAGGGGAAAGCGCGTGGCGCACAGCATTGGTTCAAACGCGGAGATCATGTTGTATAGCCAATTGAAGCTTGCTGGCCTAGAGCCGAGAGATGTACAGGCGGTGCACATGGGGTTCCCCGAGATGCCCATCGCGCTCGCGCGAGGGGATATCGATGCTTGTTTCTGTTCGGAACCGCACGGGTCTATCGCAATTGAGCGTGGTTTCGCGAGGCTTCTGAAATACCCGTATGATGCAGGGTTTGGAGACATTAACGGGAATCTTGTGGTCACGCGAGAGATGCTGCGGAGCCGGCCGGAGGTTGTCGAGGCCCTGTTGCGCGTCTTTGTCGAAGCGGTTGACAACCTGAATAAAGACCAACAACGCCTTTTCGAGGTGGGGAAGGAGTTGTTCAAACAGCCAGACGCCGTGGTGATGCGGGCGTTGAGGAATACGAGGCTGGATTACCGCATCAACGCGAGGGCTGTAGAAGCGATGGCAGAGTGGTTGTTGCGGCTGGGACAGATCCAGCGGAAGCCGCCTTTAGCAGCGTTCGTGGATACGCGGCTGCTGAACAGGGTTATCGGAGAAAGGCGGTAGACGTAGAATGTTTTTAGGACAAACGGGGTCTGGAAGGTCAGCGGCTGGGAGGATCAGCTGGGTGTCAGATGCGGTGTCAGGAGCTCTTGTGCCGCTGGGCATCGTGGGGGCCTGGGCCGTCGCGTCTGCGCAAAAAGGGGTTTTTGGCCTGTTCCTAGCCACTCCGGGAGAAGTGGCTACGGAGTTTGTGGGGCTACTGTGGTCGGGGGAGCTCGTTTCGCACGTTTTGGCGAGCCTCTCTCGTGTCGCGGTGGGATTAGTGACGGCCATCTTAGTGGGGGTGCCGTTGGGAATCGGAATGGGGGCATGGCGGTCGGTTGATGTTGCGATTGCTCCGCTGCTGAACTTCCTCAGGCCGATCCCGATTGCCGCGTGGGTTCCCTTGGTCGTACTAGTTTTTGGGATCGGAGAGCTACCAGCACGAGTGCTCGTCTTCATGGGGGCGATTCACCCTATCGTTGTCAATACGATATTAGGGGTGAGAGGCGTTAGACTGCTTCATGTAAGGGCAGCTCGCATGCTGGGTGCGAATAACTGGCAAGTTGTTCGACGAGTTCTAATACCCAGCGCGCTGCCCAGTGTGTTAGCCGGGATTCGGCTGGGACTAGGTATCGCTTGGTGGGTTGTGATCGTCGCGGAGCTACTAGCTGTGCGGTCGGGATTAGGCTATATGATGGTTCAGGCTATGGCGCTTTTGCGATCGGATACGATGATGGTAGGGATCTTCGTCATAGGCGTGGTGGGACTAGGGCTCAATCGATTTGCGATTTTGACTGAGGAGCGACTAATGCCATGGCGAAAAGTATGAGAGATGCTCCTCAGCTCGAGGTGCGAGATGTCTGCATGCGATTTAGAAGGCAGGGGGCGGACTCGGATTTTGAGGTCCTCAACTCGATAAGCTTTTGTGTCTACGAGGGTGAGAGGTACTCACTCGTCGGACCAAGTGGGTGCGGCAAAACGACGCTGCTGAACATTATAGCGGGCTTCGAAAGGCCGACAACGGGCGAAGTGCTGGTTGACGGAGCGCCGGTTCGAGGACCGGACCCGTCGCGAGCAGTGGTTTTTCAGGAGGACGCGCTGTTCCCTTGGCTGACAGCGTTGGACAATGTTCGATTCGGGCCTTGTGTTCGCGGGCGACGAGAAAGCGCGGATAAGTGGAAGGAGCTGTTGAAGACGGTTGGGTTGGAGGGATTCGATGACTATTACCCAGCGCAGCTTTCGGGGGGGATGAGACAAAGAGTGGCGGTGGCGCGGGCGCTTGCTAATGAACCGGCAGTGCTATTGATGGACGAGCCGTTTGGAGCCCTTGACGCACTGACGAGGACGCAGATGCATGAGTGGCTGTTGGAGCTTTGGAGGCGGTTCAGGTTTACGGTGGTGTTTGTTACGCACGACATAGACGAGGCGATTCTGCTGTCGGACAGGGTAGGGGTAATGGCAGGAGCACCGGGGCGCCTTATTGGAGAGGTAGAGATTAAATTGGGGGAACCACGGAAGGCGGAGGTAACGGTGTCTAGTGAATTTGCTGAGTTGAAGGGGAGGGTGTTGGAGCTCCTGGGGATGGGGTGGCGGGGCGTGGGAAACGTGCGATCGAGGAGTTAATTAGTGTGGTAGCGGAGAGTAGATCAGGAGGTACCGGTGAATGTTGGGGAGAGAATGTGTGATGTGATTGACCGTATAATCTCAGTGGATGTGGCCGGGCGTGGTGTGGCTAGGATCCTCTATGAAGCTGCGCGGGAGAAAGCGGGCGAGGCGTTGACGTGGCGGGCGGCTCAGCTGTTGTCTTCTGTGCCTGTAGGCCGGGCGGTAATCCTCGCTACGGGTTGGCCGCATCGACCGCATGTCGCGTCTGACGTGGCGGAGACGGATGGGCCGCCGGGGGCCGGAGTCTTAGCGCGTACGCTTTCGGAACTACTCAACGTCGTGCCAGTGTTCGTAGTGGAGGAGGTGGTGGTGAAGGCGATGGAGGCTATAGCTCGAGCGAGCGGGCTACGACCTGTGGCGCCCGAGGCGCTGCCGAGGGTGAACGAAATGGCCGGTCCTCTCAAGGCCACTTGCGTGTTACCTATGCCAATTGATTCGGAGATGGGACGGCAATTCGCTGAGCACCTTTTTGACTCACTCAGGCCTGCTGCTTTGGTGGTGATCGAGAAGGGTGGACTCAACGCGGCCGGGCGGGTGCATACCAGCCGGGGACATGACACTACATGGGCGATCGCGAAGGCGGACCTGCTGGTGGAGGAGGCCCGTCGTCGGGGCGTACCGACCATCGGCGTCGGCGACGGAGGCAACGAGGTGGGCATGGGCGTCATCAAGGAGACGGTTCGAGGCCGTATCCCCTACGGGGAGCGCTGCCAGTGCCCCTGCCAGGCTGGCATCACGCCGGAGCAGGTCGTGGACTGTCTGGTTGTGGCGGCGGTGTCCAACTGGGGCGCCTATGGGGTCGGCGCAGCCATAAGCGTTCTCAAAGGCCACGACTGGCCCCACGACGTCCATCAGGAGGCGCGGGTGCTGGAGGCGGCCGCTTCAGCGGGCCTGTGCGACGGGCCCACCGGCTTGGTGGGGCCCATGGTCGACGGGTTGCCCCTTGAGGTGCACCAGTCAATCATCACTCTCCTCGGCGCGGTCGTGCGCAAGAGCCGTTGGACGTGGCGTTAGGGCAGCCGACGGGCAGAGGCCAGGCTGTGCCAGACACAGAGGATGCACTTTTCAGCTCGGAGGTGATGTACGTTTGGACGAGGTCCGGCTGCTTCAGTCGTCGGCGATGGGATACGGCAACGTCTCGTGGGAGTCGATCCGGCGCGGGTTGGAGCTTCAGCCGCATGTCATCGTGGGCCAGGGCACCTCGTCGGATCCCGGCCCCGCCTACCTGGGCTCGGACGAGCTACACCCTTACGTTGGCAGGCTGAACCGAAAGCGCGACCTGGGCCTGATCCTGAGAGCAGCCGTTGAGGGGCGCATACCGTTCATCTTCTCGGGGGGAAGCCCCTCCGGGTCGGACCTGCACCTCGCTGGCGTGCTGGAGGTGGTCAACGAGCTGACCCGGGAAAACGGGTGGCGTTTGCGCATCGGCGTCGTAAGCGGCCAGATCGACAAAGCCTGGCTGAAAGCCAAGCTGCGCCAGGGGGTGCGGGTGCCGCGCCTAGCGGATTACCCCGGCCTGTCCCCTGAGCTCACCGAATCGGATATCGATGAGTGCAAAGTCATCGTTGCCCAGATGGGCCCGGAGCCTATTATCGAGGCTCTTCGACAGGGTGTGGACGGGGTCATCACGGGACGGGCCGTCGACGTGGCGCTATATATGGCATACCCGTTGCTGCACGGCTTTGACCGGGCTGTTGCCGCCCACATGGCCAAAACAATTGAGTGCGGGGCACTGTGCGCGGACCCCCCTATCGCTGACAACGTGTTTGCCATCCTGCGACGAGACCACTTCGACGTCTTCCCGCTGTCGCCAGAGAGGCGTTGCACGGTCATGTCAGTGGCATCCCACGCTTTTTACGAGCGTCCTGACATCTTCAGGGAGCTTAATCCAGGCGGCTTCCTGGATGTCAGCGAGGCGCGCTACGAACAGGTGGATGAGCGCACTGTACGGGTCCGGGGTGCCCAGTGGGTGGAGCAGCCGTACACCGTTAAGGTGGAGGGTGTGCAGCGGATCGGCTACCGCACCATCACCCTGGCGGGAGTCCGGGATCCCGCGCTACTGGAGCACATTGATTACTTCATCGAGACGGTCCGGCGGCGTACGCGAGAGAAGTGGGAGGGTGAGGTGGGGCCGTTTGAGCTGGAGTTGATGGTTTTCGGCAAGGATGCGGTGCTGGGCCCGAGCGAGCCCTACTCTCGCGTCACGGGACATGAGGCGTGTGTGCTGGCCTCAGTGGTCGCCGACACGCAAGAGGTGGCAACGGCTATCACGGCTTACCTGCGGGGGCAGCTTCTCTTCGCCGACTACCCCGGGCGCACCAGTACGGCCGGCAACGTGGCGGTGCCCTTTTCGCCCGGGGATATCCCGACGGGGCCGGCATACGTGTGGCGTATCTGGCACGCGCTGCCCCTCGACGACCCACTGGAGCCGTTCCGCATGCGGGTTGTCGATTTCCCGTGCGACCCGTCAGAACTCGCGTGGCTCACCGGCGGACGCCGGGTGGAGGGAGGGCGGATTGATGACTAGGCGCATCCGTCTGGCCGAGGGGGCCCGGATCTTCCGTAGCAAAAACGCCGGCCCGTTCCGCACCACCGTTGACATCTTCTACACGAGTCGCGATTCGTATCTCGCGCTCAAGAATTCCGGCGCGCTGACTCGGAAAGCAGTGGCGGATCGGCTCCGTGTTCCTGCGGAAGCTGTAGAGGGCATCTTTTTCTCGGATGAAACGTTGGGAATTAAAATTACGTTCGCGAAACACCCTCGCATGGCTTCCGGTGACATGCGTTGCGCAGACACCTTTGGTGCACAGCAGTATGTTGCCCTGAAAGATTGGGAGATAGAAGTAGACGACGGGTGAGCATGAGTCTTGTGGCGACGTAGTGGACTTACCCCGCTTTTGTGGAGGGGATGACTGTAGCCGACCGAGAAATGCACCCACCTGAGGCGTAAAAAGAGTGCGTCCCGAGGGTAGTTGATTTCGGGAGCGCCCCCGTGGGTACACTGCAAGGCAGCTGGTAGCTGCCGGAGAGCCTGATATCCTCGCATCTGTCGCAGCCTGGGTTTGACATCCAGAAGCGATCCCGTCAGAGCTTCCGTCAAGAGGTGTGTCGGTATGATGGAGGTCAAGGAGGCTGCCGGGCAGGAGGAGGAGATAGATTGAGCGGCCAATTAACTCGCCCGTAGTGTGCGGGCGAAGGCGGAGGCGGAGCGCAGAGCGGAGGGTGAGCCGAAATTTCCGATCCCGTCCCGGGGTATGGTGTACTTTGCGGGCCCAGCTTCGGCTCGGCTCATAGTGTACCACGCTCAGAGCTCCTCTGACCCGGCGGGGATCGGGGCAGGTTCGGTCTCGCCTTGCAACTTCCGCAGCTGAAGTAGCGGCGGGAGACCATCCAGTCCTCATGGAGCTCTTCCAGGACCGCGCCCAGCAACCGCAGGACCGCCTGCGGGTTCGGGAAGATCCCCACCACATCGAACCGTCGAGCGAGCTCCCGGTTCAGGCGCTCCAGGGGGTTGGTGGAGTGGATCTGCCGCTCAAGACTCCGGGGGGAAGTGCATGTACGTGAGGACTTCCTCGGCGGCCTCCTGGAGCATGTGGGCGACTTGGGGAAACCGGCGCTGCAGGGTGGCGCAGACCTGGTCCAGCTGCCGCCCGGCCGCCGCCCGGTCCCCTTGAGGCGAAGATGGTCCGGACCAGAGCCGCTATAGGGCCTTGGGCGTGCCTGGGGAGCTTCTGCAGAAGTACACCCGGCTACGCTGCTCAATCGGCCCCCGCCAAGATCTTCGAGATCGCCCGCTCGGGATCCCTCGTGGGCATCAGAGATCACCAGCCGCACCCCTCGCAACCCCCGCCCAGAACTCGTAGCTCTCGCTGGCCCCTGTCAAGACCCCGGGGAAGGCTCCCGAATTTATACCACAACCTGCGACGCCAACCCACACCCCGGTTCCGCCTGACGTGGGTGTGCGCTTACCGAGAACCTCGGGAGACCGGGCCACGATCCCGCCGGAAGCGGGTTGGCGAGCTCGGCGAAGCAAACTGGGCTTCGCCGGTGGTCTCTGGAGGTACAGGATGCGGTGCAGGGCCTACCTGCGGATGCAAGCCTGCACGAAGGTCAGCA
>Ga0272449_1005322_pt1 | contig 10107 bp, 8 predicted proteins | sample YNPCB0241_FD_198679 | JGI IMG/M metagenome (GOLD analysis project Ga0272449, IMG submission 198679) | Hot spring sediment microbial communities from Yellowstone National Park, WY, United States - YNP-CB-024-1 | ecosystem: Environmental > Aquatic > Thermal springs > Hot (42-90C) > Sediment...
ACGGGTGTGGCGCAGGCCGGAAGGAGAGCCCTGGCCCCCTCCACCTTGACCACGCACACCCGGCAAGCCCCGAAAGGCTCCAGTCGCTCGTCGTGGCAGAGCGTGGGGATGCGAATCCCCGCCTCCCCGGCGGCCTGGAGGATGGTGTAATCCGCCGGGACCTCGACCGCTTTACCGTCTATGGTGATGGACACTGACTTCATGGCCGTCTCCTCCTATTCCGCATAAATGGCCTCCTGGCGACAGCGGTCCATGCAGACCTTGCAACGGATGCACAACTCGGGATCCACCACATGGGGCTGCTTCTTCTCGCCCGAGATGGCATTGACCGGGCAGACCTTGGCACAGGCACCGCACCCGTTGCACTTCTCCGGGTCGATCTTTATGGTGATGAGGGCGGGACAAACCCCCGCCGGACACTTCTTGTTATATATGTGCTCCTCATACTCGTGGCGGAAGTACCGGAGGGTGGTGAGTACCGGGTTGGGGGCGGTACCGCCCAGGGCGCAGAGACTCGCTGCCTTGATGTCCGCCGCCAGCACCTCGAGCGCCTCCAGGTCCTCTGGCGTACCCTCTCCGTCGCATATCTTCGTTAGGATCTCCAGCATCCGTTTGGTGCCTACGCGACAGGGCACGCACTTCCCGCATGATTCCTCACACAGGAACTTCATGAAGTACTTGGCAATATCCACCATGCAGGTGTTTTCGTCCATGACGATCATGCCGCCGGAGCCCATCATGGATCCGATGCCCTGCAGGCTCTCGAAGTCCACCTGGATGTCCAGGTGCTCCGCGGGGATACACCCACCGGACGGACCTCCCGTCTGCACCGCCTTGAAGGCCTTGTTGCCCGGGATGCCCCCGCCTATGTCATAGATGATCTCCCGCAGGGTGATACCCATGGGCACCTCCACCAGCCCGGTGTTGTTGATCTTGCCCACCAGGGAGAAGATCTTGGTGCCCTTGCTGTTCTCGGTCCCGATCTCGGCGAACTTCTCGGGGCCCATGCGGATGATCAGGGGCACGTTCTCCCAAGTCTCCACGTTGTTTATGTTGGTAGGTCTTCCCCAGAGCCCCTTCACCGCCGGATAGGGGGGCCTTGGCCTGGGCATCCCCCTCTTTCCCTCGATGCTGGCGATGAGGGCCGTTTCCTCGCCGCAGACGAAGGCCCCTCCACCCACCGCCACCTTGATGTCGAAATCGAAGCCGGATCCCATGATGTCCTTCCCCAGGAGGTTCATCTCCCGGGCCTGGTCCAGGGCCACCAGCAGGTTGCGCAGGGCTAGGGGATACTCGTGACGCACATACACGTAGCCTTCGCAGGCCCCTATGGCATAGGCCCCTATGGCCATCCCCTCGATCACCGCATGGGGGTTACCTTCCAGGAGGCTTCGGTCCATATAGGCGCCGGGGTCCCCCTCGTCAGCGTTGCAAATTATGTACTTGATGCCATCGGGACTGGGGGCTTCCCGGCATATCCTCCACTTCCTGGCCGTGGGGAAACCCGCACCACCCCTTCCCCGGAGGCCGGCCCTCTCCACCGCCTCGATGACCTCCTCCGGAGTCATCTCGAAGAGGACCTTGGCCAGGGCCTTGTACCCATCCAGCGCGATGTAGTCGTCGATCACCTGGGGCCTGATGAGGTGATTGAGGCCGAGGAGGAGGCGCACCTGCTTCTTATAGAAGGGGATTTCCTCCCGGTGATGGATCTTCTCGCCGCTCACCGGGTCACGGTAGAGGTATTTATCCACCTCGCCCTCTTGGAGGATGGTGGCCACTACAATGTCGTTCACGTCCTTAGGGTCCACCTTGGCGTAGAAAGTCCCCATGGGCTGGAAGTACATGAGCGGTCCCATCTCGCAGAAACCGTGGCACCCGGTGAGTTTGAGCTCCACCTCTTCCTCGAGGTCGTTTTCCTTGATTGACTCCACCAAGGCCTCGTAAACCTCGAGGCAGTTAAAGGCCTGGCAGCCCGTGCCCCCGCAAACCGAGACCCGGTAAGGGTATTTGGCCTTCTTCTCCTTGACCTCCTCGCAGTATCTATCCAGGGCCGCCGGTGAATCAATCCTCATCTTCCCCGGTACCTCCCTTCTCCGTGTACTGCTTCAGAAGCTTCTGCATCTTGCTGGGGGTCATACGGCCGTGGTACTTCCCGTCCACCACCACCACGGGAGCCAGGGCACACGTACCCACGCAGTTCACCGTCTCCAGCGTGAACTTTCGGTCCGGGGATGTCTGTCCCGGCCTTATGCCCAGCGTCCTCTCGGCTTCGTCGATCAGGCCCTGGGCATTGCGCACGTGGCAGGCGGTGCCATGGCATATCTTGATGATATGCTCCCCCACGGGCTCCAAGCGGAATTGGGTGTAGAAGGTGGCCAGGCCGTAGAGCTGGCTCAACTGGTATCCAGCCCTCCTGGCCAGCTCTTCCATGATCTTTTCGTCCAGGTACCCATAGGTTTCGTGCAACTCGTGGAAGATGGATATGACGGCGCTCCTGTCTCCCCTGTACTTCTCCACTATCTCCTCCAGGGGACGCAAATCGTCCACCGGCGCGAAACGCTGCGTGCAATGGCAGTTCTCGGCCTCCAATCCCGCAACCTCCTGATACTAATCGTTGCTGCTTCCTCCACCGATCAGCTAGTACCGCGACTCAAAGCTCGAGGTAGGAGTGGCAGTAAAGGGTCTCCTCGGTGAGGACTTTGTAGGTCTTCAGGTACTTGGTCACCTTGGGATCGCTCTCGTCCACCGGCTCACCGTTCACGATCTTCTCGATGATCTGGTAATCCTCGTTGCGGCGCATCACCCCCATGAGCTCCTCGTCGTTGGGGTCCACGATGGCCGCCGTGAGACCCTTGGCCATGAGCACGCCCAGCAGGGTGCGATTGATGAGGCGTGCCAGGTCCTCGTCGGGTATGCTGTTGGATACATTGGAGAGGCCCACCACCGTTCCGGGCTTGGGGTCGAACTCGGTGAACACCCCCTGGAGCATGTCCATGGACTGGATGAGGGCGTGCACCTGGTCCTGGGACACGCTCACCGGTAGGACGATGGGGTCGATGAGGAGCTTGTCCAGAGGGATACCGTACTCCTGGGCGGCCATGATGATGTTATAAGCCACCTCCACCCTCTCGTTGGCATCCCGCGGCACGTTCCCCTTCTCGTTGAGGCACAGGCCCACCACCCAGGCGTTGTGCTCCACCGCCATGGGCATGAGCTTCTCGATCCTCTCAGGCTGGGAGGAGATGGAGTTGATCATCACCTCGCGGTCTTTCACCGCTTCCAGGCCGGCCTTCATGGCCTCGATGTTCATGGTGTCCAAGGCCAGGGGTACGTCGGTCACCTCCATGACCGCCTCCACCACGAACCGCATGCGCTCCGGTCCCTCCTTGGTGGCAGGGCCAAGGTTGATGTCCAGCCAGTTGGCGCCCCCTTCCACCTGTAGAAGGGCCATTTCCTGGATGGGCTTCTTGTCCCGGTCCTTCATGGCCTGGCCGATCTTCTTCATCATCACATTGACCTTTTCGCCGATGACCAGCATCTCCATCCTCCTTTGCTCACCTCGGGTTCCCTGTTTCCTTCTTGGATCACGTTCTCACGGGAGTTCTCCTCCCAGTAAACACCAATCTCAGGAAAGGCGGCAGGCATGACCCTCCCCGAGGAACTCCGACGCGCGGTAGGAGCTCCTCACCAGAGGAGCGGAGACCACCACCGGAACGCCCGCCCTCTCGGCTTCCTCCTTCAATTCCTCGAATTCCTCCGGGGGTACGAAACGGGCCACCGGCAACTGCCTCCGGGAAGGGCGTAGGTACTGGCCGATGGTTAGGATATCACAACCCGCCTCCGCCAGGTCCCAGAAGGTCCTGCGTAGTTGTTCCTTTCTTTCCCCCAGCCCCACGATGAGGCCGCTTTTGATCTTCACGCGGGGGGAGAGCTCCTTGGCCCGTGCCAGAAGCGCTAGGGACCTGCGGTAATCCGCCATGGGCCTAACCCTGGCATAGAGCTCCTCCACCGTCTCCAGGTTGTGGTTGAACACCTCCGGCCCCTCCCTCATCACCGTCTCCAGGGCCTTTAGGGAACCCCGGAAGTCCGGGGTGAGAACCTCCACGGTGGCCCCGGGCAACCTCTTCCTGACCTCCCTGATGCAGGCGGCGAAGTGAGAGGCGCCGCCGTCGGGAAGGTCATCCCGGGTCACGCTGGTGATGACCACGTGATCCAGGCCCATCTCCTCCGCCGCTTCCGCCACCATCGCCGGCTCCCGTCCGTTCACTGGTAGGGGAGTTCCTTTCTCCACCCCACAGAAGGAGCAGTTCCTGGTACACACATCACCCAGGATCATGAAGGTGGCGGTGCGGGAGGAAAAACACTCCATGCGGTTGGGGCAGCGGGCGCTCTCGCACACCGTGTGCAAACCCCGGTGACGGAGGATGCGGGTGACCTCGCTCAGGTTCCTCCCCGAACGGATAGGCCGTAGAAACCAGCGGGGCATCCTCTCATCGTAATGTGGTTCCCTGGCTGCGTCTTCCATATCGTCCTAGCCTTTGGTGATCATCATCCCTTTCGGCCCCGGGGCTCATCCCAGTAGGCGGGCCAGCTCCGCCGTGAGGGCATAGGCCCTATCCGCCGCCTCTTCGCTCACGCCTTCCAGCCCACAGGAGGGAGTCACCATGGACCTTTCCCGGAGGAGGTCCTCCGGAACGCCCCGTTCCCGCAGCAGGGCCACCCCCTCCTCGAACCGACGGGCGAGATGGTCGGCCTCCACCCGGTAAACCTCCTCGGAATTGGGGACCAGGCCCCAAGCTAGCATGCCTCCCCTCTCCAGGAAGACCGCAAGATCTTCCGGGTATAGGGCCAAGCTCTCCATGTAGTTGAAGGCGTCGAAGCTCACCACATCCAGGCTCGCCTGGAAGAGGATGGACCAATCAGTGTTCCCGCAACAGTGGGAACCCGTGAGGCATCCCAAGTCCTCCGCGCAGGCCCTAAGGTAACTCACCACCTTCTCCCGGTCCAAGCTCACCAGGGCCGATCCCACCGACACCAGGTAGGGTTCGTCGAAGAAGATCATCACCTGCTCCGCCCTTCCCGTGCCTCTGAGCACTCCCTCCATCCAGCGAGCCTTGAGGTTGAGCACCCTCACCATGGCGTCGGCCACCTGCTCATCGTAGAGCAGCGGCCTCTTGTTCTCGTCCAGGACCGTCAGGCCATAGCTCACGGGGCCCGTGACCTGACCCTTGAGGATGGGATATTTCCTGTCTCCCCCGCTCACCATCCGGACAAAGGCATGGAGCCCGGCGGCGTGGTCCCCGCCGATAGCGAACTCTCCGGCGTCACCGTCCAGGTAGGCCTGGTAGACCCTCTCCAGCTCTTCCAGCAGGCTTTCACCCCGATGCAACTGGACCCTTCTTTCCTCGACGTCCACCAACACGCCGGGCATGCCCTCGCTGTATTGAGCGTACATGTTCTCCCGGAAGCTTCGCCGAGGCAACTGGGGCCAGGCCGGCGCCCACTCCAGGTGGCGGAGGGTCATCCGGCACGCCTCCTCCGGATCCCGGTGGGGAAGACTACCGATGGCGGTGGCCCACATGGCGGCCCGGAACTCTCCTTCTCAGCTATGGGTTGAAGTGAAAAGGGGGAGGCCAAAGGCCTCCCCCACCTCCATCACATCTTGGTGATGTCCACGCCGGCTTCCTCGAGGATCTTGGGTACCACATCCTCCTTGCCGATGGCCATTATGTGGACGCCGTCGCAGATCTTCTCGTCGATGAGTTGCCTGATCTGTCGGGCCATGATTCGGATGCCCGTGTTCAGGCGCTCCTCTTTTGGTGCGTCCTCCATCTCCCTAGCCAGGTTCTCAGGCACGAACACGCCCGGTACGTTGTTGTTCATGTACTTGATCTGGCCAGGGCTGGTGAGGAGAACCAGGCCACAACATATGTAGACCTTGTCGTTTATCTTGCGGGCCCTTTCCATGAATCGCTTGAAGTTGTCCATGTCGTACACGGCTTGGGTCTGGAAGAACTGGGCCCCCGCCTCTATCTTCTTCTCGAACTTGAGTATCTGGGGTTCCAAGGGGACCGCCTCCGGGGTGACGATGGCCCCCTTGAAGAACTTAACTCCTCCCTTCAACTCATTTCCTGCCGAGTCCCGGCCCTCTTCCATGTTGCGTATGAGCTGGAGTAGCTGCACGCTCTCCAGGTCGAACACCCCTTTGGCGTCCTTGTGGTCCCCCACCGGTATGGAATCGCCGGTGAGACACAGAACGCTGCGGATGCCCCTGGTGTAGGCGAAAAGGAGGTCCGCCTCGATGGCCAGCCGATTGCGGTCCCGACAGGTCACTTGCAGGGTGGGCTCCCCGCCCAGCTCCTTGATGAGGATGGCCGTACCCAGGGAAGGATAGCGCATCACCGAGGACTGGTTGTCGGTGATGTTCATAGCGTGTACCTTGTCCTTGAGGAGGTTGATATGCTCGATCATCTCCTCCAGGTCGGTGCCCTTAGGCGGCCCGATCTCGCCGGTCACCAGAAACTTCCCGGCCTCGAGGATCTCCTGGATGCTGGGCTTCGCGTGTTCCTTTATCAGTAAGGTCATCCTACTCACCTCCGCCCTTGCGCTCGAAGATCACCCTTCCGGGCTTCATGTTCGCCTGCCAGTTCTTGAGCCCGTAGATGCGGCGGAAGCGATCCAGCTTGCCCATCTTCTCCAGCTGGTTGTAGATAAGGGTCCAGCCGCAGTCCTTTTCCTTATCGGTCTCGCACTTGCCCTCGTCCGTCCCGCCGCAGGGACCGTTGAGGATGCCCTTGTGACAACGGGTCACCGGGCATATGGCCCCGAAGTCCTCCAACACGCAGTCACCGCAAAGGGAGCACTTCTCCACGAAGTGGCCGTGCCGGACGATGTTGCCCAGGAACATGGTGTTGCAGGCGGGATGGACAGGCTTGTCAGTGGCCTCGCGCACTGACTGGACACCGGCGCCACAGCACATCACCAGGAAACCCTCGGCGGCCTCCACCGCCTCCTTGTTCTCCCGGAACTTGCGCTTGGTGTTCAGCTCGTGGCAGACCTCCTCGTAGACCACGGTCCCTGTCACCGTCTTCCCCTCGGCCTCCAGCTTGGCCTTCATCTCGGCCACCTGGGGCTCCCCACCCGTCTCGCAGGTGGCGGCGCAGGAACCGCAGCCCACGATGAAGACCTTCTGCTCGCCCTCGAGTTCCTTGAGGACCTCCTCGAAGGGCTTCGACGTGGTGATGATCATGGCTCGATTCCTCCTCCTCTTACTGCTACATCCGATCGGTATCTCTTTCCCCGGCGGATACCGAGTACCGGTTTCAGGTGGTGGAGAACTGCCTGAGGAAGGCGGGCAGGTCAGCGGCCTCCCTGGTACCCACGATGATCTCCCAGTCAGGCAGCTCCTCCTCCAGCTCGCCGGAGATCTGGGCCACGTAGCCCGGGATGATCAGCTTGCGGTGCTTGACCTTGTCTGCGATGCCGGAGGTGTTGATGAACTTGGCTATGACCTCGGGCACGAACTTGCCCGCCGCCCAGGCGGTGAGTACCGACTGTCCATCACAGTCCACCACCCCCAGCCAGGCCGGGATCTTGCTCCCCTCGATCTCGCCGGACACGATGAAGTAAGTGAGGGAGAAATTGGTGGTTACCAGCACCGGACTGTTCTCGTCGGGGTTCCCGATCTCGTAGAACTTGGAGTCCACTGCCATGGGCCTTTGGGGATCGGTGTAGATGTTGAGGACCAGGACCAGTAGCGGGTACATCCTCCAGGGCTCGGCGTGGGAAAGGATCACGATCCCTCCGTACTTGCAGATGTAAAGGCCGGCCAGGGCGGTCTCGTAGAGCTCGTCCCCGGTCTCCTCGCAGGGGAAGGTGATGGTGGGAAATCCGAAGGGGGCGTACTTCTGGTTGAGGGCCGCCCGGCGGATGGCCACCAAGTCCTTGAAGGTCTGGCCAGGCTTGCGCGGTGCCGGGTCCAAGACCACCTCCTTCATGCCCATGTCCACCAGCTTCTGGGCTAGCTCCGCCAACTTGTCCAGGTCATCTGCCTTGACGGCCAGGGGAAGTCCCTTCTCTTGGGCGAGGGCCGCCATGGCATCGATGTTGGCCTCGGTGGCGGCATAGAGCAAAGGACGGGTGTCGCCCGCGGCCTCCACCCCGGCCTTCATGAGTTCCACATCCTCCGCCATCAGGATAATGGGGCGGTTCACTCCCTTGACCTTCTCCACCAGGGCCTTGAACTTCCCGGCGTCGCCGCTGGCCGCCTTCACCGCCACGGCGCGCACCTTCAGGATCACGCCCACGCGCTCGTGCACGCAGTCCTTGACCTGGCCGAGGATTTGGTCGACCCTCGAGTCGTCCATGTCGTCGCTGACCAGCACCCCCAGCACGGTGGGGTTGAAGAAGGTCTTCTCGTGGCGGTAGAGCACCAGCTCCTCGCCCACCTTGAAGGCCTCGTCCCCCACGCCCACGGTCACGCCCCGGATGGGCGGGGCGCTGGCCTCGGCCAGCTCCGCCTTGACCTCCTCGCTCACGTAAGGGCACTTGTCCAGCTCCGCCTGACCTGCCGCCAGCTTCATGGCGAAGGCCAGGCAGGTGGGGAAGCCGCACTCCTTACAGTTGGTCTTGGGGAGCTTCTTAAAGATGTCCAAGCCCGAAAGTCCCATGGCTCAACTCCTTCCTACTCCCAAACTCCTCCCTAAACCTACGTTGAAAGGGGGAGGGGAACCTCTCCCCCTTCTACTCCAGCATCGGGGGCATGGTCAGGGCAGGATGCCCCACCTGCTCCAGCCAGGGCAGGATCTCCTCCTCGGTCACCCCCACGTCCTCGTCGGCTATCTTGTTGATGAAGTCGGGGTCCCCTATCTCCTCGCACCGCTTTTGGAGCTGCTCCCGGAGGGTCTCCTTCAGCTCCTTGGGCATCCAAACGATGCGCTGGAACCCGCCGTCGGCGGAGATGAACTTCTTCGAGGTGATGTACACCTTCCCGATGCCGATGAAGCCGGGGGTCTGCTGGCCGCCCCCCACCGAGCTGGCCAGGGTGGAGAAGGGCATCCCGCAGGGGGTCATGCCTTTGTACTCGCGGTTGACGATCATGACCCCGTTGCACATGGGTAGGAAGGCCACGATGCACTCGAAGCAACCGCAGGAGGTCATGGGGTCCTCCATCATGGAGTACATGGTGACCCTTTGGGTGTTGCCTCCAGACTTCTCCTTCACGAACTCGTTGATGTTGGGCCAGACACCCTTCACCGGGTCCTCCGGGTCGCCCTTCTTGATGGGCTGGTTGGGCCCGGTGGGATCGATTTCGTAGGCCGCCTTCCCGTCCAGCCAGTTGTAGGCGCCGCAGAGGCCCAACCTCTCGGGGGAGATCACGCACACGTGGGTGGGCGCGAAGGACTGGCATAGGGTGCAGGAGTAGAAGGTGTCCACCGACTCGTCGGTCATGCCCGCCGTCTTCTCGTCGCGGTAACGGTAGGCCTGGCGGGCGACGGCCTGCCACTTCTCCACGTCCTCGGGATTGGTGTAGATGGTCACCTGGACTTTGTCCACGATGGACGGGAAGTCATTGAGCATCTTGGCCCTGATGATCTCGCCGTAATGGCGGATCTTGAATCCCTTCTCCTTGGCCTTCTTGCTGATACGGGTCCAGACGATGTCTCTCTGGCCCATGTGCCATATGCCCTCGGCGCCGTTGATGAAGTGGTGTACCTGGCGCTCCAGGATGGACTCGAAGTCCTCCTGCATCTTGCGGCCGGCCACCTCCACCACGATCCCCAACGGCAGGGCGGAACCCTCCTCGACATCGTCGATCTCGGGCCCTATGACCTCTATTTTGCCGTCGGTGACCTCGTCCATCTCCCGCATGCGAACGTACTCGAAGGCGGGGGTTATGTTTCCTCCGAACTGGACGTACATGTCGTCCTTGCGGATCACCTCGCCCTCGAAGGCGGGACCGTAGGGAACGGGGATGGGGATCTCGGTGATCTGCACCTTGAGACCCCGCACCTCCACGCACTTTTGGACGATCTCCTCCACCGGCACGTTGCCCACCACGTGCTCGTAGGTGCACACGCCGGTGGGCAGGATATCCGGGATGGGGGT
>Ga0272449_1005328_pt1 | contig 10095 bp, 11 predicted proteins | sample YNPCB0241_FD_198679 | JGI IMG/M metagenome (GOLD analysis project Ga0272449, IMG submission 198679) | Hot spring sediment microbial communities from Yellowstone National Park, WY, United States - YNP-CB-024-1 | ecosystem: Environmental > Aquatic > Thermal springs > Hot (42-90C) > Sediment...
TTTCGAGAGGATCGCCTGGACGTGTGTGATGTGGGTTTTTATTGCCTTGTATACTTCTTCTAGTCTGCTAGTGATGAGAGTGCCTGTTTCTGGATCCACTAGGGTTGCTGTCGTACCTGCTGCCGGTAGCTGTGTTTCCCACATATGGGCTACGAGGTATATAGCTGTGGGCGTCATTAGCGTGTTTTTCAGCTTTGCCAGCATGGAGAATTCCTCTGGGTCGTGCGCGTAGTCGGTAATTACTATAAGCGTGGTATTTTTCTTTACATAGGCTTTGACGGTACTCAGGACGACACTTAGCGGTGTGTTCCCACCTCTCACTGAGTCGCTACAGATCATTTGTTCGAGCAGATGTATCACTTGCCTCCCCTTGAGTCCCGCGTAGAGCCTGGGTTTATGTGCGAGGGCTACTAGGCTCACCTTGTCTGAGAGCCTGTGCGATAATTCGAGGATTAGTGAGGATATGTAGAATAGGGAGGCTATCTTCTCGTATAGGAGCATCGAGTCTGTGAGGTCTGCGACGAGGATTACGTTCTTCATTTGTTCGACATGGAACACTTTGGTGTATGGCTTGTATTCTCCAGTATTTGGATTTATGGATCTAGCTGTGAGAGCCCAGTCCACATACCTGACATCGTCTGTGTCCTGGTATTCCCTACGGTCCGCGTATTCGATCCCGATTCCTAGGAATCTGGACTTGCTTACCCCCAGCTCCATTGATGTGGCTTTTGCTTGTCCAAGTAAGGCGTATGTCCTAGCTATAGCGCAGAGCCTATCTCGAGATGACAAATTCCCCAACCCTTACTATTTCGCTATACGGAATGTCTACGTATTCTGTTCCTGCTTCCTCGGTTTCTATATAGTTCTGCATGGCTCCAAGTATTTTCTCTTTCTCCTTCGTTCCTTCTAGGAGCTGTTCAATCTCGTTGGTCAATGAGAGGTCTACCTTGCTGTACTTGTATGGATCTCTAAACTCTACGAGTTTTTCGTAGGCTTCCTTAAGGCCCATCCTCTTAACATGGGCGGTAAAAGCTATCCAGTTGACAACTTTTTTCCTGCTCCTCACCCGGTAGACCCTAAAGCCGAGCATGCCTGGACTCACAACGATTTCCACTGCTACACCCAAAATGCCACGAGAAACGCTAATGACAAGTTTGCCGATTATATGCTGAGGCCTGTAGGTTTGACTCTTGGGGTTTTCTGGGAGCCCACGGAAAATTGCCTCTCGAGGGGTTGAGAGGAGAACAATTTTGATGTGGGTCCTAGTATCGTCAATGAAAAGTTGCTTTGAGTCGATGAGTACCACTTCAGACAAGGGGACGTAGCCTTTTATCCATTTGACCTCCTTCTCGGTAACCTGCCAAGGTATTTCTATGTTCTCTTTCCTTGCTAGAGCCACAAGGGTTTCGAGGGGCTCGTTGCCTTCCAAAGAGACACGGCTAGAGAGGATAGACTTAAGCTTTTCAACGTTTATGGCTGGCTCGTTTATCTTGAACAGGGTGTAGGCAACTAGCTTGGCGTTGGATTCTTCGATAGTTATGTCTTCGACATAGCCGTATAGAAGGCCCTCCGAGTCAATTATCATTGCATTTTTCAGCTCGTCTATGCTGTAAAACTTCTTTTCCACGAGAACCCCGAAATTATTCTTAAATAACCTATATAAACGTCACGATTTTTATTGTCATATGCTTAATGAAGTGGCCGCCATGAGGCTTGATGCCGATTCTATAAGGCAATGCTCCCAGGATATCTTGAGACAGCTGGACAGGGCAGTAGTCGGCTACCCAAATGAAAAAAGGATAGTGCTTGCAACCCTACTAGCGAATGGACATGTATTGCTGGAGGGGGTTCCAGGAATAGCAAAGACAACCCTAGTGAAAGCGCTTGGAAAAACCATGGGCTTATCCGAGAAAGACAAATTCACGATTAATGGTGTCCCTTTTGTGGGCTTCTCACGTATACAGTTCACGCCAGACCTCATGCCTGCCGATATAACTGGATCCCAGATATTCAACGTTTCGAGCAGAGAGTTTGAGACAAGGTTTGGACCAATTTTCGCATACATAGTTCTAGCAGACGAAATCAACAGGGCTGTCCCGAGAACACAGTCGGCACTCTTACAGGCAATGCAGGAGAGGGAAGTCACGATCGGGGGCAAAACATACCGGCTGGAGAGCAGAGAAGCCGGCAAATTCTTCTTTGTACTCGCCACGCAGAACCCAGTCGAGCAGGAAGGCACATATCCCCTTCCCGAGGCCCAGCTTGACAGGTTCATGGTAAGGGTGTTTATGGGTTACCCTTCTAGCCTCGAAGAGGAGAGGAAAATAAGCGAGCTACATCTCTACAGGCTGACCGAGCCACTGGAAGACCTAGAAAAAGTGGTTGAACCGGCATGGATAATAGCGGCCCAAGAATACATCGCAAGAAACGTGAAGGTCGACAGCTCAACCCTAAACTATGCTGTGTCCCTTGTGAGGGCGACTAGGCCTGAGACCTTCGACTCTATCTCTAGGTACTTCGAGCTTGGAGCCAGCCCCAGGGCTACGATAGCCTTGCTTAGGCTCTCAAAAGTGCTTGCCGCGTTAAGGGGATCCGAGACTGCAACAGTAGAGGATATAGACTTAGCCTCTTATTATGTTCTCAACCATAGGGTTATACCTAGCCTAGAGACTGTAATTGAGAGGGGCGGAGGATTTAAGGCTCGCATATCAGTGATAAGTGAAGGCCTGGAACTCGCGAGAAAGGTGGCTAGGGGAGGCAAGTAATGGCTATAGTAGAGTTCAATGGGGTAACCAAGAGGTTCAGGAACACGGTGGCCTTAAGAGAGGCGTCCTTCAAGATTCCCGAAAGGAGCATTACTGCCTTCTTGGGACCGAATGGCGCTGGTAAAACCACCTCGATGAAGCTTATCATGGGTTTCCTTAGGCCAACAAAGGGTAATTTGACTGTTTTCGGAGAAGACCCGTTTAGAAGCGAAGAAGTAAGAAAACGAATAGGGTTTATGCCTGAGAGACCTGTCTACCCGATGGATCTGCCTGTTGAAGATTTTTTAGACCACCTGGCAAGACTCAGGAATGTAGGCAAGACCGACCTCGACCGCCTAGTTAGACTCGTGGGACTCGAAAAGGTGCTTGACACAAAGATTGGCGAATTGTCGAGGGGATATATACAGCGGGTAGGCATAGCTCAGAGCCTCCTGGGAGACCCCGAGCTCCTGGTTCTAGACGAGCCTACTGCAAACCTTGACCCTGCGGCGAGGCGAGAGATTCTGGAGCTTTTAATGCTTCTCCATAAGGAGCTGGGGGTTTCTATGATCATTTCTTCTCACATAATCCCAGAGCTCCAGGAGGTCTCAAACTATTGTGTCTTCATCGACAGGGGTATGATACTTGACTATGGATATTTGGGGGACCTATGGAAAAAATACATGACGGAAGCCGTCTTTACAATTGAAACACGAGACATCAATACTCTGGCCAGAATTCTTATAGAAAAGCCCTTCATAAAGCTTGTCAAGAAGGTAGACAAAAACTTGTTAGAGGTGGCGGTTGAGCCGGACTACTATAAGTCATTTGAGGGGCTCCTTTCCGAACTAGACCAGATTGTAACCGGTTTTAATTTTAAAACCGCCAGTCTTGGTGACCTGTATGGTAAGATCGTTGGGAGTAGATCTTAGGAAAATTTACGATCACGCCTCCTTTACGGCAAATAGATATCTGTCATCCTACGCAGTCGCAATAATCGTGTCCAACTTATTGCTGGCAGTCTTCCTCATAATTTTTGGCGCTGGGCAAACATTTTCACTGTGGCTTTACGGGCCACTCTTCATCGCAATCATTATTTATAAGATCTTCTCGAGTATCCAGGCTTCCCGCGCAGGGAGGGAAATCTCGTCGGGCGAGGCAGAACTCTACCTGGCCCATACACTTACAAGGACAGAATACCTTGCCAGCACGTTTCTCGTGGTAGTCTTCTTGCCGGCGCTTGTTCTATTAGCCACTTTCCTCATGATAGTAATCACCGTCGCCCCAAAAGCTTTGTCGATCTCTACGTTATACCTTCAGCTCTTCTACATCTTGGCAGAATTATTCGTCCATGGGACATTCGTTCTATTTCTAGCTATATCTGGGCGAGAAGGGGTCGCCTCCTTCCTTGGAACAATGCTTGCCTTCTTTGTTCCTCTTTTTCTCAGCATCCTTGTATCCATCATTTACTACGGTAATCTCCCACCCCTATACTACCAAGCGATGTACACAGTTACTTGGATTTTTTCACTTCTCTCTCCATACACTTACAACTACTATTACCTAATGTATACACAGTCAACGATACCTATGCCTGGACAAAACCCCCTGCCAAGTCCATGGGAAATACTCGTCTCTTCTATATTCTTTCTCCTGTTCTTATGGGGGTTGATCTTCTTGAGATTCAAAAGGAAAGATCTATAGAGGGGTGGCTAGAATGATTAAAGTTCTGCTTGTCTCTTTGGTTATTTCCTCTATAGTTGTCCTAGCTATCCTTGGATGGGCAATGCTCCAGGAAACCTCTGTTTATCAAAGCTTTTACACTTTGTACTTATCTGTGGCTACTAGAAAAGCGGCTGTCTCTATTGTTGGCGACAAGGTCTGCTACCTCTACATGTACGACGTCTTTTATCAAAGCCTTCCTCTTCAAGTGCCTCCTTCCGACCTATACGTGTACAACATATCGGTAAACAACCTGGCTGTGAATGTACACATTCTCGCTTCTCAGCTCGGCCCGTCTAGCTCTAATATTTCCGTGAGAATTTTCGAAATACCTAAGCCTTTTTCTCTCGATGTACAGAGAATAATCAGTGCCGAAACCAGCCGTTTAAACTATTCATTCTATTTTCCACTAATTTCTAGGGACGCCTACCTAGAAATAAGGGAGCAACTCGAACAAAAAGCAATAGAAAAAATAAATTGTACCCAGATCGGAATAAATGCTCCGCCTGCCTTTCTACAGTGCAAGGCTCAGAGCCTTCCACGGCTAGGCAATGTTCACGTGGTGGAAATGTGCATGGCCCGGGACACAGTCGTCAGGCCTTTCTCGTCCCTAGTAAATGCTACGAGGATAGACAGGCTGATAGACATGGTAGTTAACTCGACGAAGTATGGTGTCTCCGAATCGGTTTTGAAGGAAATATCAGCAGTCCTAGATATCATTGTTGATGTGTCTGCAACTCTCTCCGAGAAGATAATCCTCCAGCCAGAAACAAGACACCTGCTAAGGGTCTCAGCATTTCTGGTAGTGTTTTTGGGCGGGATGTATCTCCACTATAGGCTTCGCCCAGACGAGTATAAGGAGGTGAAGCGCTTCATCAAAAAGTTGTCCCGGCTTGTCTATATGCCACGTATCGGTAGAAGAGATAGAGGAAAACAAGTATAGCTAGGATTATGCTGGTCAAAGACCTGTAAACATTAACAGTCTTCGTTATTCTGGTGTTAACCTCTACTTTTTGAATGGACTGCGTAGCTTTTTCAAGTGCAGTGTTTAGGACATCTGCAAGGCTATCGACAGTTTCCGCTACAAAGGCTTCTCCTCGGGTCTCTGAAGCTATGTACTTCATCTCGTTTATGCCCTCGTTTTCCATGCCTATAAACACTGTATAGATTGGTATCTTTTGCTCCTTGAAGCTTGCCAATACGTCTCTATACTCTAATAAGTCGCCAGGCATGCCGTCCGAAACGAACACAACAGACGCCGAGACGTTCAGGTCGCGGTAGGGCTTCAGCCAGTTTAGAGCCGTCTTGAGTGGGTACGTATACATTGTGCCTCCGTCGGCAGTAGCCCGGGATACTGCATTGAGAATTAGGCTCCTGTTCATGGCTGGGGGCAACGCCTGCTTTATGGAGTGTGCGAAGTCTATAAAGCCAACATCGATGTCACTCGACAGCCTTGCTAGGAAGATCATTATTGCATTTTTCGCGGTTTCGAGCTTTGCGTTTTCACCCATGCTCCCAGAGGTGTCTAGAATAATTATTAGTGCAGGCCTTGTATTGAGTCTTAGCTCGGAGACCTGCTTTGATTCTAGGTAGACTTGTTCCTGTATTACTAGGTAGGGCTGCGAAAGAGCCAGAGAAAGGAGGACAGCCATTACGAGCTTGAGAGCGAGACTAGATATCCTCGTATTCTTCTTTGCGCTAGCCACCCGCCTAGAAACTACCCTCACTAGTGGATGGTAATACGTGTAGCTTTTCGAGTAGATTCTTGGGAACCAATAGTGGAAAAAGACTACTATTGGCACGAGAAGAGCTAGACCCGTAGCAAAAGCTACTGGGTTCTTTATTGCAATCATAGGCCCTCCGCCAACGAGAGTATCAATAGAGGCACTAAGAGCGCCAAGAGGTAAAGCTGTACCGTGTAGTCCTTAACCGGCACCTGGAACTTTGTCTGCCCCGAGACAGCTAACGCTTCAAATTTAAGCTCTGAAAATACTCTCTCAGATACATACTTTAACGCTTCCTCTTCCCCAGAGCCCATAGAAACCCTGTAGATAGGTATCCCGTTCTCTTTACAGTATTGCTCCAGTTCATGGGAACGTGGATCATTACCAACCAGGATTAGGGCGACAGGAATCCTAGAAGACTTTATGCTCTGGAGAGCTTCTAAAGGAGAAGAGCCATAATTGTATGCGCCATCCGTTATTACTAGGATAGCCGCTGGCATACGGGAGGCTCTAGCATACATGTATCCATAGATAAAGGCGTCTCCTATAGCAGAGTATTTCTTGAGATTGATACCCCTGAGCTTGGCCATGCACGCATCCACTGTAGAGCGGTTTATGGATATGCAGAGCGGCTCGACTATGTCGCTGAAGACATAGACGTCTACGTAGTCGCCTCGGCTTGTAGCAGTGACAATTATCTTCTCCACGAGTTCAACAGCATTGCTGATTCTCGAGGGATAAGTATCCGTGTATCCCATGCTTGCTGATATGTCCAGAAAGAGGACAAGTCTCGTCGAGGTAGCATTTATGTATAAGACGTTCTCTGGCGTAACAGTCACATATGTATAGGTCAAAACATATGGCTGTGCGGCTACTACACACATTAAGACAGCCGTGGCAAACTTTGCAAAGACAAATAGGAGTGGCCACCTTGAGCCACCAGCTTTGCCGAGACGCCTAGCCAATGTCTGGGACTTTTTTCTGCCACGTACATAGAGAAAAAGCAGGACAATTGTCGAAGCGGGTATTAGTAATAGCATTTGGGGCTCTTCGAATCCAATGCTAGTCGTCAGAGCTTGGGGGAACATAGCCTGCGCCACCACCTTGACCTCCAGATGAACTCTGACCTGAACTAATTTGCCTCTCTTGGCCGGCTGGGTTTCTGGCAACGAGCCCTATAATCGCGTTCCTAGCATTCATAATGTCTGGGGCCAAAGGTCCCGTAGCCTTTACCTTACTTGCATCATTGAGCAAGTTGCTCAATAGGTTATCTGTGCCAGGAGAATTCCCACTGCACAAGATTTTCAGCAAGCTTCCGTATTTTCGTGCTGTTTCCATTAGGAGAGTGGCGTTTCTAAGAGAGTTTAGGCTTTTCCGGAGCCTCTCTTGAGAGGAGTCGATTATGCTGACATGGTTTTCGGCTACCGTAGCCTTGTTTACCTTTGATAGCGCGTTTTTGGCGTTTTCTATTTGATATGTAGCGTTAAGTATCCTCAGCTCGATTTCACTGTAGCGTTCTAGAGCCTCGTCTATTCTACACATAGCCAGGAGCGCTAGAGCCTCCTTTAGCTCTTTCCCCGTATTGTTTAATGGTACAAGTGCCAGTGAAGAATTAGACGAGGCCTCAGCAATGTATAGATAGCTTCTGGCCACTTGTACAATGAAAGTATCCATAGAGCCGTATGCATGAGACAAGTTGCCAACATACATCTCAAGCTTTTTTCTGTTTGTAAAGGCTTCCTCTGGGGTAAAGTCAAGAGCTGGGATTGGGTAGCCAGCTAGCTCCGACTCGATAGCTAGAGCCGACTTGTTAAGATACATAACGGCCTTAACGTATTCCTCGAGAACATTTATATTTGGCCTGCTCGGCACAACTGGCCAATAGCTGTAAATGATATAGAGAGACGCGAGAACCATGGCTAGGAGAGAAAAAACAACAGAGAGATCGATGGGTAGCTTTTCTTTCCGAACCACTTCAAATCTAAGATTACAGCCAAGTAATACATATATAATCTTGACTTCAAAGCAACCTCTTAAAATAATAAGATGGCATTAACAAAAATATTCAAAGATGGTAACATGACAAGAGCAAATGAAAAAAGCTCGACAAAAAATCATCCAAGGAGTTAAAAACAGAGAGAAGTGGTTTTTTAAAAGCAAGATAAATGCATTTATCCAGGCTTTGAAACTCCATACGAGGCAACAAAAAGCAGAGCATTGGAGGAAGATACTTGAAGAGATTAGGGAAGATACAGAGAAACTTCCAAGCGTCACAGAGGCTGTCACTACCTCACATGAAGAAGAAGACCCCGACTAAAAATGAATCATTCATGCCAGTATTGTTTTCAATTGATTCTAGAAAATGTTAAGTTAGAGCATCATGCGCTATACTATATCTTTTCTGGATCTATTCTAGCAAGTCCTGGCACCTTCTCATATGCACGGTCAAAAGAGGTAATTTTGCGGTCGAGGCTAAGCGCAGTTGCAGCGTAATGCGAGTCAAAGAAGGTGAGATTATATTGGTTTCTCAAGTATACGCTTAAAAGAACAACTTTAGGCTCTAAGGGGACATACTTCACACCAGGTAGAGCCAACAACTCTGCGATATCATTCAAAAGTCTTTTTTCGATACCCCTACTCTTGTACACGAGTTCAATCTCCAACAGGCTGACGCTCGATATCTCGACAGTTAGTTCCCCATTCTTCAGTTTATAAAATAGCTTCCTTGCTACATCATGATAACTGTCGGCACGATTTAGGTAAGCAAAAATAACATCGTTTTCAAGGAGGGGCATCTTTGGAAACCCTCTTCGCAGCCTCCTTTTGAGCTAAGTGTTCAGCTTGTCTTCTCAATTTTTTAAATGACTCATTAAACTCGAGCACTCCTTCTAAAGCTGAAAACGGGTCTGGAGACAACGGAATTGTCTCAAGATGTTCTCCCACTTTTATAGCTAGAAGCTTCTTCTCTTTGTCAATTTCTACAGGTTCTCGAGGCAATACGAGCCTCTCTTCGAGTATACTGGATGCAAGTTTAAGCAGGCCTCCCACGTGTTCCTGGAGTTTTCCAGAATCATTATTTTCCTTTTCCAGACCATCCACCTCTCTAATTAATAAGTTTGCTACGTTCTCTAGCCCGCGGTGATATTTTTGTGATTCCTCAAGTTTTTTCCTGAGGCTAATTAGCATAGCAATGAGAATTTTCCTATGCTCTTCCTCTGCTGTATCCAGGGTCTTCTGCATATATGTTTTGGCTTTCTTAAGGTCTGGAATTTTCTTTGGTGGGGAAATATCACTTTTTGTGGAATCGTAAATGTTTGAGTGTCACGTTGAATTGTTAACAGAACTTCCCAGGAGAAAAAATAGAGCCCCATTAGTAAAAGTATTCCTGTTTTTTGATACATTTTAGGGTTGAAGAATTTTCGTCATGTATGGCGAGTTCTTGGGTCTCGTATAGCCGTGTTTTCTATAGTATTCTCTCGCACCTACACCTGACAGAATAAGCATCTTGGTCCTGTCGTATTCCTCTAAGGCTATTCTTTCGGCTTCTTTTAAGAGCTTGGAGCCCCAGCCCTTGTGTTGCCACGCTTCTTCGTCGTAGCCGCCTATTGGCACCTCTGGGCCGTAGACGTGTAGCTCCCTTATAATCGCGGTTCTGCCGTCTATTTCCCAGCGGTGCGCGTATGGGGAGGGAATCCTCATCCTTATGAGCCCTACGAGGACGTTGTTTTCCGGGTCCTCTGCGGCGAGGAAAATTTCTTCGCCCATGCTTGCTTGGTATGTTTCCCTTGTTATCCTTATTTCCTTGGGGACTATTCCTCTCCTTATCTGGCGGCTGACCTCCCTGTACCTAATGTCGTTGATTTTGATCCCCTTCTCTATCGCTTTTCTCTCGACGAGCTCGCGCA
>Ga0272449_1005329_pt1 | contig 10095 bp, 8 predicted proteins | sample YNPCB0241_FD_198679 | JGI IMG/M metagenome (GOLD analysis project Ga0272449, IMG submission 198679) | Hot spring sediment microbial communities from Yellowstone National Park, WY, United States - YNP-CB-024-1 | ecosystem: Environmental > Aquatic > Thermal springs > Hot (42-90C) > Sediment...
GAACCTATCTCAAAACTTCATATCTCGATCTAGGTTGTGTTGTTGTATGTCTTCTTTTGACTGTCTTGTTTGTATGGTTGTCTGGTGGGGGTGTGTTTTCTGCCTGCTGGCTCTGGGTTGTAAGTTTGTTTCCTGTTGATGTAAGGTATGGTTGTTTCTAAACCATCTGTATGTTGATATCCTCATCCTATGCTATTCTAACCCCTATGCCTCAGGTGTATCATGATGCATGGCCTTAAATATACTCTCCCATACACCCATCTCCTAAGCCTCCTCCAAGCAGTCTTATACGAGCCATACTTAACAGGCATATCACACCACCTACAACCACCTGTAAGGACGTATAATATACCATTCAAGACCATCCTATCATCAGCCCTAGGCCTACCAACCCTAGACATAGGAGGGAGAAAAGGCTTGATCACCTCCCACTCAAAATCACCAATCCCCCTAAACCCCATACAAACTGCACTAAGAAAGAGGCCTAAATAGTTTTGAGACCAGTTCTTTAAAAAACTCTAACCGGTTATAATGCGTCCTAGCTTAGCTCTATATGCTGGCTTGCCTACAGCAACCACCAACATATTACCCCGCTCCATGGCATGGGGTGAGAAGAACTCTGTGACATCATCGTCGTAGAAGGTGAGTCCAGTGGCGCCCAGTCCGAGGGAGTAGGATGCCAAGTATATCCTGCCAGCCATCACACCAGCCTCCAGCTGCACAGCCCTATAACCCCTATTCCCCATCCTCTCAAGAGCCTTCCCAAGATGGGTCATTAGGAAGAAGACAACGGATGCATCCTCTCCCAGGGCTTGCTCGAGGCAGAGATAGCCTGCCACACGTCTAAAACCACCTTTCTTCAGAGCCTCAAGCCGTCCACCAACCCGGTCGTAGAAATATGCGCCAGGCGATAGGCCTTCAACGCTGTTGGCTATGATGTAGATGGATATGTATGAGCTGCTCTCCGGTATAAAATCGGCGTCCAATGGACATGTGCTGCAGGCTAATATGGTCTTCAGCTCCTCTTCGGTTATGGGCTCCCTGGAAAATACACGTGTAGATCCACGGCTCAGGATGGTCTGCCAGAGGGGTTTTGAGATTTGGATGGGGGGCTGATGGATGTTAACCTTCCACTCATCTGAAGGCTGCTTGGCTAGCCTCACCCACTCATCAACTTCACCAGCACTGTTGAGCGATGAAGCCTCATGAACCGAATATATCTCAGGATACTCCACCTCATGCTTGGATAGTGGGGCCGTCCTAGGCTCTATTGAGTCGGCCTCAGTCTGTTGGATGGGTTTCACACCTCTACCAAGAGGTATGAGCAGGATGGATGCCTCCCTCCTGCCGTCAACGCCCACAATCCTGTTGACAGCCGAGTCGACGAACCCCATCACAATTCTAGCCCGCACACCTAGGGCAGCTGCTGATGCGAGTAGATTAGCCACCATAACACCCGAATCCCAGAACCAATGCCTATACGACCTCTCTCTATATTTCCATGCATTACGCCATCCAATGGAGGTGAAGACAAGAGTGGCCTGCGACTCCATAACATCCATGGATGAATAGTTGCCCAGCTCCCACCTGTAATCTCCAGCTCTGATCAAGGTTAGTCCGAAGGGCTTTGGGCTGAAGTGGTATACGCCTGACTCCAGACCGGCCACATCGCCGGCCACCACGTAGAGCTCTATGGGATATAGGGCTCCTGTAGCAGGTGCCGCTCTAAAGTAGATTTTTCCATCAGGATATGTCTTCTCCCTTGTTATGCCGCCGGTGAAAAATAATAGCGAGGCCAAGGTCTGGATGTCTAGACATCCAGGGCCACCATCCACAGTCCCGCAGAAGGTTTTTAGTGTATCCATCTCCGGTTTTGGAAAATCCTTAGGCAGGCTTCTGGTGGGGAGGTCGAGATATATCTTGAAGGGATATGGTCGGTTGGCCCAGTCGAGCCAGTGGGCTGTGGCCCTCACGCTAATGTAGGAATGTTTGGTGAGCTCGTGGAAGCTCATAGCCTTCTCTATATCCCTGTTAACCTTCACACATGATGGAATGAGCCGCAGTTATATGTGTGTTTATATGAGCCCCATATTCTGTGTGAAGAGGAGATAAAGTGCTAGGATGAATAGGGCTAGGCTGGCGGCTATCAGTAGCTTATCAAGAATATGCATCTCCAACTGTCTTATGGGCGTAAATTTTGATGCTCCAAAAGCCCTTATCCTTGCAGCAGTATTCACCTCATCGATCATCTTGACAAGTGTTCTCACGAGGGCGAAGGCGAGTGGAAGGAACCTCTGGAAGACTATCTTGGGGTTTCTGGAGCCTACCTCCCAGCCTCTAAGCCTTAAAGCCGTGATGATTGTCATCGTCTCCCTAACAGTGACTGGGACAAACCTGTAGGCCACCATTAATATGAAGAGGAGCTGGTAGGGTATGTTGTATCTGCTTAGGGCGTTTACCAGGTCGTTGAATGATGTCGAGTATATGAAGGGATAAATGCAGAGTAGTATTATGGGTATTCTAAGCTCGAATGCTAGGCCCCATAGGAGTCCGCCCCATGTCACACCTATTTTACCCACCAGCGGAAGTGTGACTGTGAAGAACTCCCTTGAGACAAACTCTCTTGGATATACTTTGAAGAGGAGTGGGTTAACTTGGGTTAAGACACCTATTATGACGAAGGGTATTAGGAATATCATTATACCGGCTATGGCTAGGAACCATCTGACGGGGACCCTGGCTGTATATGATATGAGGAGGCCGATCACTGCTATCGGGAGGAGAAACCTCACATCCCAGTAGAGACCAGCCAATATGAATAGGTTGAGGGTTATCACCAGCTTGGTTATGGGGTGGAGTCTGTGGTAGAATGTATCCCTATATGCGTATTCTAGGAAGACAGCCATCTCAACCACCCATGCCTCTGAAGACCTCCAGGGCCTCCTCAACAGATAATACGTTGCTCTGGGCTAGCTGGGGAACCATCTTGAAGAGCCTCATGACCTGTGGCGGCCTGAGATTAGCCCTACGGAGTGTCTCATCGTCTGCGAAGACTTTCCTAGCAGGACCGTCGGCGAGGATCCTGCCAGCATCCATAACGATAACCCTCCTACAATACCTCCCCACCAGCTCCATATTATGGGATATTATCACTATGGTCACGCCTCCTCTATTCAGCATCTCAAGGATGTTCATCACCTTCTCCGATGTCTTCCTATCAAGGCCTGTGGTGGGCTCGTCGACCAGTAGTAGTGATGGCCTTGTGGCTACGACGCATGCCAGTGAGAGGAGACGCTTAACATTCCGTGGCAGATGTAATATATATGAATCCCTGTAGTCTCCGAGGCTGAACAATTCCATCATCTCGTCAACAGCCTTCCTGGTCTCGGTTGGTGTGAATCCCATCATACTGGGGCCGAAGGCGATCTCATCCTCCACCCTCTCTTGGAAGAGCATGTTATCAGGTATCTGGTAGACATAGTTGACCTGTCTTATGATCTCCTTTAGTTTCATGGTCCTAGTGTCACGGCCCATCAACAACACTCGCCCATCAGGGTTGGTGGGCTTGAGAACACCTACGGCATGCATGCATAATGTTGTCTTCCCAGAACCGTTGCTGCCCACAAGCCCTATCATATCGCCCCTACGTATTTCTAGACTCACACCCTTCAAAGCCTCAACCCCGCTTGGATATACATGCCGCACATTCTCCATCTTCAGGATAATATCTCCATCCATAGCATATTCACCGTCGCCGATGAAGCCTGGATACCTGCCGTCAACAAACTCCGACAACTGGGAGGCGGCCAGCTCCATATTGGCAGTGGGCCGTACAGGATAACCATATGCCGTTAGACTCCTCATCAGTGTCGTGACCTGCGGCTCACCCACATCAATATCCTCTAATACCCCGCTGGCTACAAGTTGATCCGGCTCTCCCTCAGCCACTATCTCACCGTCTCTGAGAGCGACAAGTCTGTCGAAGTAAGGTAGGGTGTTCTCCAGGTCAGGGCCTGACTCCGTCAGGATCACAGTCCTATTCCTCTCCTTAGCTATGTTTTTTAGGAGTGTTATCACGGTCTCCTTTCCAACAGGGTCCAGCATGCTTAGGGGCTCGTCGAAGGCGATTATCGGCGGATCCATGGCCAGTATGCCGGCTATGGCTAGACTCTGCTGCTCACCCCCAGAGAGCTGGAGCGGGTTGCGTAGCTCCTTTCCCTTCAGTCTTGAGACCTCCAAAGCATTCTCCACCCGCCTCACTATCTCATCCCGGTCAAGCCCCAGATTGGATGGGCCGAAAGCCACGTCATCGTAGACTGTCGCCGCTAGTAGCTGGGTGTCGGGTGTATCTAGAACTATCCCAACATGCTTGGTGAGTATGGCCACATCATGCTCCATTACGTTAACGCCGTCTACGGTTATGCTGCCCTCCTGTATGGCTGGGATATCATTGGGTATCACCCCGTTTAGTGAGAGGAGGAGGCTTGTCTTCCCGGAGCCAGCAGGCCCCACAATACCAAGTACCTCACCCACCCTCACCTTGAGGTTTATGTTTTTCAGTGCCTTACGAGACTGGCCCAAAAAAGTGAGGGAGTAGTCCCGTATATCAACGGCATATGTCATGCTTTCACGGTTGTCGGCGCTCTAACTGTAGCCCTGTGAAGCCCCTCCGCTGCAGCCATCCCTATCACATAGGAGATGATGGATGTGGGATACCAGAATGCCATGAAGGAGATATTGCCTACCACCCATTCGATGGGTCCTTGAGCCCAGAAGCTCATGATTATGGAGCCACCGTGGACTAGGAGGGCCACCGGTATCATTATCAGCCAGTATCCAGCTGTTTTGACACCCCTACCTCTAGCCCTCACCAGAAACCAGTATACAGAGCCTATGATGGCCCAGCGGCATGCATCCGAGACAGCGAAAGCAAGTATGCCGGCCGGAGCTACGAAGGGAAGACCTCCCAATGCAAATCTTATAAATGCACCTACGATCACCGATATCAATGCCACCAGCGGTCCGAAGTAGATTGCTAGAAGTGCTGTGACAAGGGCTACGATATCTATGTTGGTCACACCCACTATGAACCCGGTCCCGGCGTAGAAGGCTGCCATGATGGCTATGGCTGTGAGATGCCATGTGGAAAGGGCTGGATACTTTCTGCCAGGCACATATCTTCCTGGTGGAGCCCTCCATTCCTCCCTCCTCAAGTAAGCCATTATGAGTAGAAGTGCTATAGGCAGCTCAACTAGGAAGACATAGCTGTGCCAGTAGGCTAGTCTTAGGGGTGATTGGGCCACCCCCATGAGCGGTCCAGCCGGGTTGACGGCGGCGGTTATCGCTAGGAAGGCTATGACTCCGCCCACAGCCCAGAAGAAGAACGGTGCTAGAATGGTTCCCCTAATCTGCACCATAGTCCTCAAATGAATCAATGCAGTGGTTGGTATTAAGATTTTAAAGGCTTTAAATAGATTTGGCTATGATAGACTAGTATGTATGGTGCTAAGGTGGTTGCTGAGTATCTTGCCAGGGAGGAGGTTCCGTATGTTGTTGGGCTTCCAGGCCATGCAATATCGGCTGTCGTTGATGCTATGGGTAAGAGGGGGCTTAACATTATACAGGCCAAGAGTGAGGAGGGAGCATGTCATCTGGCCGACGGCTATTTCAGAGCATCAGGTCGACCCCTTGTAGTCTTCACCACAGCAGGCGCGGGAGCTACCAACACAGTCCTCGGCGTGGCCACAGCCTATGTGGACTCCTCATCCCTCATACTCATCACAGGCGAGGTTTCCTCATACTTCTACGGCTATGGCACATTCCAGTCGGTGGAGAGGGGTGGGCTAGGTGACTTCAGCTCAATCATCAAACCAGTGGTGAAGGGCAGCTTCCAGATAACCAATGTGGAGCAGATAGCCGATACACTCCACAGGGCCTTCAAGCTGGCCATAACAGGTAGGCCAGGCCCAGTCCACATCAGCATACCCATGGACATAGCGATGACGGAGGTTGAGGCGGAGATACCTGACCCGGTGAGCCGACGACCCCATGGGCGGATCAGAGGTGATGAAGAAGCCTTGAGGAGAGCTGCCCATCTCCTTGTGAATGCTTCTAGGCCGGCCATATTGGCCGGCGGTGGTGTGGCCCATGCGGAGGCAAGTGATGCGCTTCAGGATCTGGCGGAGTATCTCGGGATACCTGTGTTGACTACGGAGCTTGGGCTGGGAAAAGGCGTGATTCCCGAGGATCATCCTCTATGCGCATATTATCCCGGTGTTCCAGGATCATCTGTCGGCAATGCAATAGCATCTAGTGCCGACGTAATACTGGCCGTCGGCTGCAGGTTTACAGAGTTCACCACCAGCTCATATAAGAGGGGTGTCACATTTAACATACCTCCTACAAAGCTAATCCAAATAGACATAGACCCGGCTGAGATTGGGAAGAACTATCCCGTCGAGGTGGGTATAGTTGCCGATGCCAAGACAGCGCTGCGGGATATACTAACATATGCTATGGAGCTGACGCCTAAGAGGAACTATAGAGACTCGGAATACTTTAGGGAGTTGGCCAGGCTCCGTGATGAATGGTTTAGGGATGTGGAGAAGATAACCTCGGAGCCCAGCCTCACTATAGCGACGCTGGTGAAGGAGCTTAGGCAAGTCCTGGAGAGAAGCGCTATAGTAGTGACTAGCACCTCATACTCTATCTCTGTAGTCAGCCAACTCTTCCCAGTCTACCAACCACGATGCCACATAGCCTCCGGCGGATTTGGTCCCATGGGATTCGCACTCCCAGCAGCCCTTGGTGCAAAGCTCGCCCACAGGGATAGGCAGGTGGTGGCAGTAGATGGTGATGGCTCCTTCCTCTTCAGGGTTGGCGAGCTGGCCACAGCTGTACAGTATGATATACCCGTGCTGACAGTAGTCTGCAATAATGCTGGCTTCATATCGGTTAAGGATAGTCAGATCTACATGTTTGACCGGAGCTTTGCGGTGGATTTTACAACACCTGACGGTCGGCTCTACAGCCCAGACTACGCCAAAATAGCTGAGGCGTTTGGATGCTATGGAGAGACTGTTAGGAAACGTGAGGATGTGAGAGATGCCGTGAAGAGATGTCTATCCTCGGGTAAGCCATCGGTGATAGATGCTGTGGTGGCCCGTGATTTCCCCAAGACAGGGACCAAGCATTATGGTTTCTGGCATGGTGTCAGCAGGGATCCCCGCAGGCCTAAGTAATCATAGCCGCAGCCTGCTCTGGCGTAGCATCGCCGTGTATGACGGCTGAGAGGGCTCTTGTGATAAGCAGTGGGCTGGCATGTTCAAATATATTCCTACCTACCGCCGCTCCAGCGCCGCCCGCCCTAACGCTTGAGGCGATATCCCTGAGAAACTCCATATCTGATGCGGCTTTCTCACCCCCTAGAACCACGATTGGGACGGGACATGCCGTGACAACCTCTCTAAAACTCTCCTCACTCCCCGTATAGAATGTTTTGATAAAATCTGCCCCGTATTCGGCCCCTATCCTTGAAACCCTCCTGATATTGTCAGCTGTGATAGGGTTAGGTGTCTTCTCTGTCTTAACAGGATACATCTCAGCCAGAACAGGCATGCCATACTCTTCCCCAGCCTTGGCGAGACTCCAGAGTATCTCCAGATCACGCTGCTGTGTCTCCCCACCCATGGTTATGAAGAGTTTCACAGCGTCCACTCCGAGTTGGGATGCTAGAGCTACACTCTGGGAAACTGTGGATGGGGTTTTATCCTGTAGAGTGAGTATCCAGCCTAACCCTTTCTTGGTGACGGATGGGCCATAGTTCCTTAATATGCCCAGTGTTGTCATAACAGCATCTACACCACCATCAACAACCTCACCCAACACACGGCCTGCATCCTCCGAACCCCTGGACGGGCCCATAAACGCTCCATGATCGAATGCAAATATCAAAGTCCTACCATCCTGTCGGAATATCCTAGCCATCCTCACCCGCTTACCTACACTTGACACGTGGATCAACCCCTAGGGCGTTATCATAACCTTTAAGCCTCTCTTCTCAGCGTGGATTCTAAAGCCCTCTACAATCCTCTCCAGCGGCAGTCTATGTGTTATGAGGCTCTTAACATCGATCATACGCCGTTCAATAAGCCTCAAAGCAGTCCTGATATCCTTCTTGGACCCGCTGAAGGAGCCTGTAACCACCAGTTCACGGTAGTGTATGATGTTGGGGTCTATGTGGATCTCCGTATGGGGGTGTGTTGATGCGAAGATGTTGAGCGTTCCAGCCTTCCCCAGAATGTTTAACCCCAGCTCAATAGCTTCTCTACCACCGATCGCAGTGATAACATGATCCAATCCCTCACCACCAGATACTTCCAACGCCTGCTTGACAGCATCACCACTAGCCACGTTCACGACATGGTCTGCGCCCAGTTTCCCAGCAATCTCAAGCCTCTCATCCAACATGTCGAAAGCCACCACCTCAGCCCCCCTAAGCTTGGCCAACTGGACATGCATAAGACCTATCTGCCCAACACCAACCACACCCACATATTCACCAGGCCTAATGTCCATCTTCATTATCCCATTTACGCATGCGGCGAGAGGCTCTGTGAAGGCCGCCTCCTCAAAGCTAATATCACCGCCGAACTTCATCATCTTCTCAGGATAGGCGGCCACATACTCGCCGAATCCAAAATACTTGGGCCTGAAACGCTGTACATTTGAGCAGAGGTTATCCCGGCCCATGATACAATACTTGCATAAGCCACAGGATCTGTTGATCACACCCGCCACCCTATCACCAACCCTGAGGTTAAAGACGTTTTCCCCCACAGCCTCTACAACACCAGATACTTCATGTCCCGAGATACCAACAGCCGGCAGCGTAACCCAGATATTCTCACCCGTGTAAACCCTTATATCGACCGGGCATATCCCGCACGCTCTAACCCTTACAAGTATCTGATCACTATCTATCTTAGGCTCTGGAGCCTCCTCAATCCTCACATCCTCCTTCCCATACATTACTGCAGCCCGCATACAGAAACAACAGCATGGCAACCAATATACCTGTAGAAAAACTATAGGAGGATTGTAGCTACACATCAACGGGTGGGAAAGCATATAAAACGGGAAAAATGAGGGGAAGGGGTTTGGCTGGCCATACCAAGCGACATCTGGGAAACCCAAAAGGAGGCCGGCTGTCATAACCCTCCATCGCAGCATCCTACAGCGGGATCTGCGTCATATGCTTTGTCATACCGGTCTCCGGGTTTTATCCCTGTACCGGTATGGCCTGCCTTCCTTGGGTTTCCTGCCTGTATGTCATCCATATCTTGTGGAGTGTCTGTTTTTCCAGCTTTGATGTCAGTTGAAACGATCTGATGTTGTTTGCGGAAGCCGTCAGCCTCTGTAACGCCTTTCTAAGATGTCCGCTGTAAATCTTCTTTCTTCCTCTGATTGGCTTGAACAACCCTAGAAGATTACAGAGTTTGACAAACCCCATAGGATAGTCAAAGTAGACAATCAACTCGGCCAAGGCCTCCATAGCCCTAGCATTTCCATGTATCCTCAACTCATCAACGATCTTATTATAGGCCGGATATCTCCTACCGGCCTCCTCAGCTATCTTTTCCGCCATCACTATCGTCTGCTCCTCTAACGCCTTGATAGCTGGTTTCAGTGCGTTCTTCTCATCCTCCGAGACCGCCTTAAGCTTATTCTCCAGTTGTTGATGCGTCCCCAGCAGAGACCTATAGGCTGATATCATCCTCCTCATCACCAGAAAGTCCTCGGAAACCTTCCTGAACCACCGTTGGTCAATCACCATCAGCGTCTTGATATCGCCTTTTACTGTCTTAGGCAATCTAAGCTCATCCCGTCTCCACTTCTGAAGAGTCAGCCGCCGCAGATAGTATACCTCCGCACCACGCCTCAACAGCTCTATCACCCCGTCGGTATGCTGCGGTGGTATGGTGTCCACGAACACCATATCGCCTGCTTTTGCTGGAATCTCCTTGAAGCTGTCGACATGCTTGTATGTAGTGCCGTCTGTGGTGTATGTTATTCTGTATCTCTCTCTGTTTTTCT
>Ga0272449_1005330_pt1 | contig 10095 bp, 9 predicted proteins | sample YNPCB0241_FD_198679 | JGI IMG/M metagenome (GOLD analysis project Ga0272449, IMG submission 198679) | Hot spring sediment microbial communities from Yellowstone National Park, WY, United States - YNP-CB-024-1 | ecosystem: Environmental > Aquatic > Thermal springs > Hot (42-90C) > Sediment...
TGTAAGTCCATTTCTGAAAAGAATTTCGAACAACAACTTTGTATTGCCTTTAAGCGAATATGTAATACCTGCCCCCACATGATAGGCAAAAGATATTGCCCTAACTTCTTGCTTAATATCATCATTAGAATCAACATCTACATCTGCACGAGATTTGAATCTAAATAATGGATTTATACCGAACTTCATAAAATATGATATATAACCAATTTCTTTTGTTCTACCTTTAATGGCAATAGGTAATTCTACATATTGAAGTTTGTATTTTAAAATTTTATTTGTACCCAAATTAAGGTAAGTAGTATCAACAGCTTCAACTTTAACAATGGAATCAGCGTATTTCAAGCTACCACCAGCATTTAAAAAGCCAAGTCCTAAATTTAAAGCGAATGTATTAGTCAAAGATATATCGCCAGTTAAACCAAAACCATAGCTTAATCTGCTTTTTTCGTTTGTTACTTTCTTATTATCTGGTTTGAACCAACTTATTTCTGGAGAAAAATATAAACCACCGCTAAATTTTTCTTGGCTCAATAACAAATTATTTGTTACAAATAAAAAAGCTAATAAAACACAATAATTTTTCATAATCCTTATTTTTGCACAAATATACAATTTTTATATGAAATCAATAAGAATAATTAAATTTTTTGTTGCTTTAACATTTTTTAATCTTATCAATTTTTGTAATATAGATAAGCGTAATCCAATTAATAGCGATACATTATACATTTTTCATGCAGGTAGCCTTTCTTATCCTTTTAAAATTTTAAAAGATACTTTCACTAAAAAATATCCAGAAATTATTGTCTTAACTTATGCGTGTGGAAGTAAACAATGCATAAGAAACATAATTGATTTTAAAAAAAACTGGGATATTTTATTTTCATCAGACATAAATTTGATCGATAGCTTTTTAGTTCCAAATTATTCTTCAAAATCGACACCTTTTTTAACCAACGAAATGGTAATAGCATATACTAAAAACTCTCTTTACAATGAATTATTAAACTCAAAAAATTGGTATCAGATTTTATCAAAACCTGAGGTTAAAATTGCTTTTTCCGACCCATTTTCCGATCCTTGTGGAGTAAGAGCTTTAGCAGTTTTATCATTAGCCGAGAAGTATTACAATTTTCCTGAATTAATGACAAAAATTAGATTCAAACAAAAAAACATAATAATCAGACCAAAGGAAATAGATATAGTCTCACTACTTGAAACCAATAATGCAGATTATACAATTATTTATAAGTCAGTAGCAATGCATCATAAATTAAATTATCTATCATTACCTGATTCTTTAAATCTTTCTTCCAAAGAACTTATAAACTGGTATAATCAGAATAGAATTAACTTTATTATTGATAATAAAATGCTAAACGAAAACATCAGCAACATAATATACGGATATGCAATAAACATAAAAAAAGAAAACAAAAAATCGATAGATTTATTTATAAAATTCTTAAAATCTGAAACTTCGAAACAAATTTTTATTGAAACAGGTCATAAAATTTTATTTTAAGTCTATTTTAACTACTTTTGCAAAAAAAAAAATTATGGAAAATACAAATTTAGGTTTTGATACGTTATTGATTCACGGTGGCGATATAAAAGACCAATGGGGAAGTGCCGTTGTTCCTATATATCAAACTTCTACTTTTGCTTTTAAGGATGCTCAACATGGAGCCGATTGCTTTGCTGGAAAAGAAAAAGGATACATTTACACACGCATTGGCAACCCTACTATAGAAGCTCTCGAAAGAAAACTTGCTTTACTCGAAAAAGGCTATGGTGGAATAGCACTTGCGTCGGGAATGGCTGCTGTTACAACCGTTTATATGACTTTACTCGAACAAGGTAGCCATATACTTTGCACAAGTGCAATATACGGACCAAGTAGAGGAGTATTAGAGAGCCATTTTACAAAGTTCGGTGTTGAAGCCACATTTATCGATACATCAAATCTTGAAAATATTGAAAAAAACATTAAACCTAATACTCGCATCTTATTTATCGAAACACCTGCAAACCCTACAATACAAATTACAGATATTGCAAAAGCTTCGGAAATAGCTCACAAGCATAACATAATAGTAGTTGTAGATAATACATTTTGTAGCCCTTATCTTCAAAATCCATTGGAATTAGGAGCAGATATTGTTTTGCACTCATTAACAAAGTTTATTAACGGTCATGCCGATGTTGTTGGCGGAGCTTTAATAACTAAAAACGAAGATCTTTACCAAAAATTAAGAAAAACAATGATATACATGGGTGGCAACATGGACCCACATCAAGCTTACCTTGTAATAAGAGGGATAAAAACTCTTTCTTTGCGAATTGAAAAGTCTCAACAAAATGCTATAAAGATAGCTCAATACTTAGAAAGTCACCCGAAAGTAGAAAAAGTTTTGTATCCTGGTTTACCTTCGCATCCACAATACAATTTAGCCAAAAAACAAATGCGAGGCCCCGGTTCAATGATAAGCTTTGAACTTAAAGGAGGATACAACGCAGGTGTAACGCTTATGAACAACGTAAAAGTTGCTTTATTGGCCGTTTCGCTTGGAGGTGTTGAAACTCTTATCCAACATCCTGCTTCAATGACACATGCTTCTTTAAGTCCAGAAAGCAGAAAAGCCGCTTTCATTACAGACGGATTAATTCGCTATTCTGTAGGTATTGAAAACGTCGAAGATTTAATTGCCGACTTAGATCAAGCTTTAGCTAAAATATAAAACTAACAACTATGGCCTACAATTTAATTGAAGAACTTCGATGGAGAAACATGATTCATGACATTACTCCGGGTACAGAAGAACAACTTTTAAAAGAAATGACTACTGCTTACGTAGGAATTGACCCAACAGCCGATTCATTACACATTGGACATCTTGTTTCTATAATGCTTTTAAAACATCTACAAAAAGCCGGTCACAAACCAATAGCACTTATAGGTGGTGCAACCGGTATGATTGGCGATCCAAGCGGAAAATCAGAAGAAAGAAAATTATTAGACGAAGAAACACTTCGTCATAACGAAAAATGTATATATAATCAGCTTATAAAATTCCTCGATTTTAACGAAAGTTTACCAAACAAAGCAGAAATTCTTAACAATTATGAGTGGATTAAAGATTTTAATTTAATAAAATTTTTACGCGAAATTGGTAAACACATCAGTGTAAATTATATGATGTCTAAAGACTCAGTAAAAAAACGAATGGAAACAGGTATTTCATTTACAGAATTTACATACCAACTCTTGCAAGCATACGATTTTTTATACTTATACGAAAATAAAAACTGCAAACTTCAGATGGGTGGTAGCGACCAGTGGGGCAATATTACAACAGGCATCGAACTTATTAGAAGAAAACTAAATGGCGAAGCATTTGCACTCACTTGCCCACTTATTACAAAAGCTGACGGCGGAAAATTCGGAAAAACAGAAAAAGGAAATATCTGGTTAGACAAACAATATACATCACCTTATCAATTCTACCAATTCTGGATAAATGTAAGCGACGAAGAAGCAGAAAAATACATAAAAATTTTTACTATGCTCGAACAAAAACACATTGAAGAACTTATAAACCACCATCGAAAAGAACCACATTTAAGAATTCTACAACAAACATTGGCTAAAGAAGTAACAATCATGGTACACGGACAAGAAGAGTACGAAACAGCTTTAGAAGCATCTAACGTCTTATTTGGTAAAGCCACAAAGGAAACTATTTCGAAACTCAATGAAAATACATTTTTAGAAATATTTGAAGGAGTTCCTACTTATACTATCAAACGAAATATTATGGATAATAAAGTTTCGGTAATAGATTTATTGGCCATTCACACCACAATTTTACCAAGCAAAAGCGAAGCCCGAAAACTTATTACTGCAGGTGGATTAAACATAAACAAAGAAAAAATCACCACCGAAACTATAATAGACTCGTCATGGCTTATTAACAATAAATACATTTTAGTTCAAAAAGGTAAAAAAAATTATTTCTTGATACTTGTGGAATAAAACAAATCTTTGAAACAGAAGTTGAAAATACAACTGCAGTTAACATAATATTAATGCCAACTACAAATAAACCCCTTACGTAATTGCGAGCGAACAACCCCATTGTGTCATTGCGAGCCTGCAACCCCACACCGTCATTGCGAGCGAACACTCCCTTTCCGTCATTGCGAGCCTGATAACAATCAGGCGAAGCAATCTCCCCTGAACACCTAACACCAACAGGAATGTGCAACGAGAAGATTGCTTCACGCCAACACACCTGCCAACCCTTCGGTTCGCAATGACGCACTGCTGTGAGAGATTGCTTCGTCGCTTCGCTCCTCGCAATTACGGGAAAAAAAGGGACTCGCAATGACGGGAAAGAGAAAAGTCGCAATGACGGGAAAAAAGGGGACTCGCAATGACGGGGAAGGAGAAACTCGCTATGACGAGAAGGGGAAAAGTTGCAATGACGAGAAAGAGAGAAGTAGCAACTACGGGATAAGGCAACAGTAAAAACCTCACCGGCTTACCATAATACACCACACCAAGACCGCCATATAAACAGTCTTTTCATAAATGTAATAAAATTTGATAGATTAAGATTATTCTCTCTCTACACAGCCATGCTGGTTTCAGAAATGGTATCGAAATATATCATAATAAAATATTCTTTTATGCAAAAAATTTTTTAAAAAAGGGGCTTGCCCAAAAAAATTATTTTTTTTAGTTTAAGTGTATAAAAAATTGATTATTATATATTTAAAAAATTAAACCTGATGTTTACTGATTTAAAATTTTCTATTGAAAACTTAAAGTGCAGATTTACTGAAATATAAAAACTGTTTCAACAGAACTAAACTATTTCTTGTTATTATTTTGTTTTTCTGTTTGAACATTTGGCAATATAGGGGTCTCATTTTTACCAGGCATATTAAGCACTTTATCTTCTAATTTAGATTTATTAGGATCTTCTGTATTTCTTGGAATGCTCATACTGGCAAGAAGCGACAATACAAGTAATATAACAGCCAAAGACCAAGTAGCTTTTTCAATAAAATCGGCAGTTCTACGAACACCCATTATTTGTGCTGATGCTGAAAAGCTAGAGACTAAACCACCACCTTTGGGGTTCTGAATAAGCACAATAAAAATTATCAAAACACTTACAACAAATATTAAAACCATTACTATGCTATACATAAACTAATTTTTTTTATTTATCTTCTTTTTAATTTCTTCAATTTTGTTTGCAAAGTAAATACTTTTTTCTGGATATTTCAAAATTAATTTTTCATAAATTTTCAAAGCTTTATCAAAATAACCTTGAGAGTCGTATAATTGAGCTAAATTTTCAGAAACAATTTCAAGCTCTTCAGGCTGCACAAGATTTTCTGTTAAATCTGTTGTATCTGCATTTGCCGATGGTTTTATTTTTTCTAAATTATCCAAATTATTTAAAAAACGATCTATTAAATCGTTGTGTTCAATTTTATTATTAGTAGGAATAAATTCTTTATTAGCCGAAACAAAATTCAACCACTCTTGGAAAGTTAATTTTTTTTCACTTTCAAAAGTTTTTAAATATTTTTCGTTTAGTTCAATCGTATCGGCTTCTTTTGTTTTATCTGTTTCTATTTGAATATTTATTTTTTCGTCTGCTTTAATATCCGAATGGATAAAATCGTGCAAAGCCTGCCTATCGAAAAAATATACACTCGAATTTTCGAGCTCCGATTGATATTTATCGTCGTTTAGAATAAATAAATTTTTTAAATATAATAAATGTGCTGCCTGAAAGTAAGGATAACGGCTTATTAAATCTTTTAGTTCATTCAAAGTAGCTTGATTCAATAAAGCTTGATTTTCCAAATAATCATATAATTGATTAATATTCATATAGTTACCAATTTACAAGTGAAGCATTAAAAATATCATTTGTCAATTTATCAACAATTTTTTTTACAAGTTCATCTTCAACACTTTGGAATGATTTGGTACTTTCGTAATCTTCGAATTGAGTAAATACTTTATCAAAGCTTTGATTTGTGGACTTTGTATTAGTAAATTTCACTCTAACCGATATAGTTAAGCGATTCATTGCAGATGTTTCATTACCCCGAATTACTTGAGGTGAAACATTATAATTTGTAATCTCTCCTTCGTACTGTAAATCGCCATTTTGCTGAACTAGTTTTAATCTTGTCAATGAACTGATTCTGTCTTTTAAAGCTTCTGTAAAAACATTACTTAAAGAAGGATTTACTAAAGGTGCCTGATTTTGAAAAAAAGCTACACTAAATGTTTGAACATTGGCCGAATATGAAGCCCCTGAAAAAGTATAATTCACTTTGCAACTAGTTAAAAAAAATACTAAAAAAACAAAAAAACACACTTTCATTATAAGTTGTATTCTTTAATTTTACGATATAAAGTACGTTCGCTTATTCCAAGTTCCTGAGCTGCAAGTTTTCTTCTTCCTTTGTATTTTTCAAGTGCCTTTTTTATTAATTCTTTCTCTTTTTCTTGCAACGATAATACTTCATCTTCAACTATTTCTGTGTCCTGAATATTATCTTCTACTAAGCTTATGTTCTTGTTCGATACTATAAATTTTTCGTTTGATGAAATAATTCCTGGTTTTGAAACGGCAATGGTTCCATTTATTATATCAGAAACTTTTTGTTTTAAGTCGGCTATATCTTTTCGCAAGTCGAATAGTATTTGAAACATTATTTCTCGTTCAGTGTTAAAAGTTTTTTGGTCTACATATTCAGAAGATGAAAGCACTGCTGGTAATTTTGTCGAAAAGGCTTCAGGTAAATATTGTCTTAATATATCGGCAGTTATTTCTCTGTTTGTTTCGATTATTGAAATTTGTTCGACAACATTTTTTAATTGTCTTACATTTCCAGGCCAAGTATATTCCATAAGAGCAATTTGAGCATCTTGAGTAAATTTTATTGGTGGCATACGATAATTTTCGGCAAAATCGACAGCAAATTTCCGTGCTAACAAAAGTATATCTTCGCCACGTTGACGTAAAGGCGGAATATAAATTGGCACAGCACATAAACGATAATACAAATCTTCTCTAAACTTACCTGTCGATATTGCTTTTTGTAAGTCTACATTTGTTGCTGCTACTACTCTTACATCAGTTTTTTGTGGAATACTACTTCCTACTTTAAAAAATTCTCCCGTTTCAAGAACACGCAACAATCGTGCTTGAGTCGATGGGGGCATTTCTGCAACCTCGTCAAGAAAAATTGTCCCTTTATCGGCAACTTCAAAATATCCTTTTCGTCGTTCTGTAGCACCTGTAAATGACCCCTTTTCGTGACCAAATAATTCAGAATCGATTGTCCCTTCGGGTATAGCACCACAATTAACTGCTATGTAAATATTATGCTTCCTTCGACTAAATTGATGAATTATCTGAGGAAATACTTCTTTTCCTGTACCACTCTCGCCTGTTATTAAAACACTTAACTCTGTAGACGCTACCTGTATAGCTACTTCAATTGCTCTATTTAACGCAGGACAATTCCCTATTATTCCAAAACGATTTTTTATTGATTGGATGTCCATAAATTAATAAAACTCTACTGACAAAATTACAAAAAAAAGACAAAATTTCGTAAAAATTTTATTCTAAACTTCCTACAACTTTTTCTACTTCGTGCAAAATTTCACAACTTTTCACCAATTCTTTCATTTTATTATGGTCAACATACAGAGGTCTGTCTTCATCAAGATAATCGACGTATTTACGTATTACTTTTCGAGCAACGTTAGTACCATGTCCGAACTTATATTTTTGTTCATCGTATTTTTCTCTTAAATCAAGAGCCTGAGCAGCAGCCATGAATTCAATACCTAAAACTCCATAGGCATTATCAAGTATTTGCCAGTTTTTAAGGGCAGTATTCATTCCCATAGATACAAAATCTTCTTGGTCGGCAGCAGCAGGTATCGACTGAATTGATGCCGGCATAGAAAGTATTCTTTGTTCAACTATTTGCATATCGGCCGTATACTGACTGAGCATTAAACCAGAGAACATACCTGGATTATGAGTCAAAAAAGGTGGTAACCCGACACTTAAAGCAGGATTATTCAACCGGTTCATTCTTCTTTCTGACAATACCGATACCATTGTAACAGCTACTCCAACCATATCCATCGGCAAAGCAACTGGAGTACCTTGGAAGTTTGCTCCCGATAGTTGCAAATTTTCATCAGGGAAAAATATAGGATTATCGCCTACTCCATTAAGTTCAATTTCTACTTGTTGCCTTGCCCAAGCAACTGCATCATGTGCAGCACCTATAACCTGTGGTGTCGAACGCATACTATAAGCATCTTGAACTTTAACCTTTAAGCGTTTTTCAATCAAATCGCCACCAGCAGCAACTTTTCTTATAGCAGCAGCACTTCGTACAGCACCCTTAAATCCTCTTGCTTCGTGTATTTTATGATTATACGGTCCAAAATTAGCTTTTAAGGCTTCAAGTGTCATAGCACAGGCTATTTCGGCTTGCTTAAGCCAATTGTTAACATCGTACAGGAATAAAGCACTCATTCCTGTTATAAAATTAGAACCATTAATTGCAGCTAATCCGTCTCTTGCCTTTAAACCGGGAATCGGTATGCCAGCCTTTTCCATAGCCACTTTCCCCGGTAGCAATTCACCATTGTAATATGCTTGCCCTTCGCCCATTAATAGCAATGCTATTTGCGACATCGGAGCTAAATCGCCACACGCCCCAACCGAACCTTTTACACATACATAAGGCGTCACACCCTTGTTCAACATTTCTACCAGAGTCTGAGTTATTTCTAAACGACAACCAGAATTCCCGTGAGCGTGAACATTTATTCTACTCAACATAGCAGCCCTAACCCATTCAATAGGCATAGGCTCGCCTATCCCTGCCGCATGATTGTATATAAGATATTTTTGAAAATCCTGAATCTGTTCATCGCTTAAAACAATTTCAGAAAATTCGCCAATACCTGTATTAACACCATACATTATTTCGCGTGCCTCAATTTTCTTCTCAAGCATCGCACGGCATTTCTTAATTTTTTCTACCGACTCGGGATGTAATTCTACCTTTTCGCCATACCTAGCAACCTTAACAACATCCTCTATTGTTAAACCTTTACCATTAATTATAATTGCCATAATTCTTTTTTTGCCTCGAAGTTAATAAAAATAAAAAAGCTACTAAAAAGTTTTTAAAAACTTTTAATAAAAAAATTTTAACTTTTAATTGAACTTTTTAACAAAATTCTATAAATTGCAAACAAATTTTTAAAAACATAACCTATGAAAAAGCTAATACATTTAATATTAATTATAGTATTATATACTGACGTGATATCACAAAATACAAACGACAGCACTTTAGTTATACTAGAAAATCAAGAAGCCGAATTAGCATACAACAAAGGAATAGAATTATTTAACAACAAACAATATAACGAAGCCATTCAAGCCTTTACCGAAGCAATTAAATATAAGCCAGAGTTTATAAAAGCCTATTTCAATAGAGGAAATGTATATTTTGAGTCTAAAGATTTTCAAAATGCATTAAACGACTTTAAAAAAGTCGTTCAATTAGATTCTAATGATGTACAGGCTTTATACCTCACAGGAAGATGTTATCAAATTTTGAACAATAAAGATGAAGCAATGACTTATTTTACTAAAGCAATAGAAAAAGGTTCAAAAGACGCCAGAGCTTATTATTTTAGAGGTCAATTATACTTTCTAAATGAACAATATAACGAAGCTCTTGAAGATTTTACAAGTGCGATTTCATTTGATCCTAAATATGCTGTTGCTTTCAATGATAGAGGAAGCACCTATAGAAAATTAGAAAAATACGATGAAGCTATAAACGACTATAAAAAAGCTTTAGAACTCAATTCTTCATTAGATTACACTTACAATAATTTAGGATCAGTATTACGTCGAAAAGAAAAGTTTGATGAAGCAATAGAAGCTTACTCAAACGCTATAAGAATTAATCCTAAAAATTATATAGCATATAACAACAGAGGAAGTG
>Ga0272449_1005332_pt1 | contig 10094 bp, 8 predicted proteins | sample YNPCB0241_FD_198679 | JGI IMG/M metagenome (GOLD analysis project Ga0272449, IMG submission 198679) | Hot spring sediment microbial communities from Yellowstone National Park, WY, United States - YNP-CB-024-1 | ecosystem: Environmental > Aquatic > Thermal springs > Hot (42-90C) > Sediment...
GGCTGGGATTTGTACGAAGACCCGTTCGGTCTGTTTTCGGTCGGCATACCGAGTGGCTTTTCACTTGCGAGCCAAGGAGAGGGGGTCGCGGTATTTAGCGGTACGCGGTTCAATTTCTTTGTTATTGGCGTTGAGGTTATGGAATACGTTGCACCGGATCAGATGGACAAGGCGCTTAAGGGTTTTCTTGCCGAACACATGCGGGCCGCCCGTACCGACGACTTCATATTGCGAGACAAGGGAATCATTGACGAACCAGACCTACAAGCGGTCTATATTGAATATGAACGGTACGATAGAATTCGGGAAGTGTACTCCATGACCTACGCCATACTGATACCTCTGATGGATAAATTTGGTGCCAGTCTGGCCTACGGTAGGGCCGGTACACGGTCCCTCAGCGAGAATGAGCGGACCATGATGATAGATATCGCAAAGACCTTACAGGTTGACGTACTGAGAAGAATGGTGCCCTGAATGCCAGGCGGCGTTTGTGACCCGGTATCGAGAGCTTGGTGCTGAGGCGCAGTCCGGGGGTGGTGGGAGCATCGGGAAGCCAGCGGCCGTGCCGGCGTGAGTCACAGTCGGCAAACTTGGTAATCGGCTGAGTGGGGAGCGTACAGAAGGCAAGGTACAGACCCGAACGCCTTCTACTACGGCGACAATCTGGACATCCTGTGGCGACACGTGAAGGACAAATCGGCGGACCTGGTATACCTGGACCTGCCCTTCAACTCGAAGGCCACCTACAACGTCCTGTTCGGAGAGCAGAACGGCTCCCGGGCCGCTGCCCAGGTCAAGGCCTGGTGATACCTGGCGGTGGGACCAGGCGGCTACCCAGGCCTACCAGGAGGTGGTGGAAACCGAGGGCAAGGTCTCGCAGACTATGCAGACCTTTCGTACGCTCCTGGGCGACAGCAACATGCTGGCCTACCTGGCCATGATGGCCCCACGGCTCGTAGAACTGCGCCGCGTGCTGAAGCCGACCGGCAGCATCTACTTGCACTGCGACCCTACGGCTAGCCACTACTTGAAGCTGCTGGCGGAGGCCCCTCTGGGTGCTCCCGGTTTTTCAAGATCTGGAACACTTCGATGCTGGCTTGGGTCTCGCTCTTGGCTATGCTCCGAGCTACCCGCAAGCAACTGTTCCATGTCCAGATAGGTCGAACGCCAGAACTGGCCGTTCACTTCCGTCTTGGCCCCCTTTTTCACTCTTGTTGCCTACGTAAGACTACAGAGCGTCCAACTGGCCCTGCTTGACCCGGAAGTTGGCCATCAGCACCTCTCCTACCTGCTCGAGATGCTGAGCCGTTTCTCGCAGCCAGGCCAGAATGGTGTCTTCCTTAAAGGATCGTTTGCCCGAAGTTTAAACCATTTGCTAACGGGGGAGACTACCAGCGGGGCGAGCCTTGCCCAAAACGGGAAGGTGTGCTACACTTGCGGCGCCTGCCCCTGTAGCTCAGAGGAGAGAGCAGCGGTTTCCTAAACCGCGTGTCGGGGGTTCGAGTCCCTCCAGGGGCGCCTCCTTCGGGCCTGCTGGGAGCCTCGGGCTTCTCCCCTGGCCAGGCCGATGCCCCGGACAGGCCCGCAAACCGTTTCTCTTGGGGGGATGCAACCGATGACGCAGCAAGGACAAGCCACCGAACCTCTCGCGCCCGGGGCCCTCAAGACCTGGTTCCTGGAAACGAGGCCCCAATTCCTCCTCCTCTCCGTGGTGCTCGGCCCCATCGGCGCCGCCATCGCCTGGTACGAGGGCACGCTGGATTGGGGCGCCCTCCTCCTCTCCTGGGTGGGCGTCATCCTGGCCCACGTGGCGGTCAACGTCCTCAACGACTACTTTGACTGGGCGAGCCAACTGGACTTCCGCACCCGGCGCACCCCCTTCAGCGGCGGGAGCGGCATCCTGCCAGCCGGCCTGCTGGAGCCGCGGAAGGTCTACTGGCTGGGGGTGAGCATGCTCGCCATAGACGCCGTGATCGCCCTCTATTTCTGCCTGACCAAGGGGTGGGCCCTCCTGCCAGTGGTCCTTCTGGGCGGGGCCTTCGCCTACTTCTACACCCCGTACCTCTCCCACTGGTCCGTGGGGGAAGTGGCTGCTGGCCTGGGCCTGGGCAGCCTGGTGGTCCTGGGGGCCTACTTCGTGCAGACCGGGACCTACACCTGGTCGGCGGTGCTCGCCTCCCTGGGGCCGGGCTTCCTCACCGCCAACCTGCTCCTCCTCAACGAGTTCCCGGACCTGGAAGCCGACCGGACCGTGGGCCGGCGCAACTTGGTGATGCGCCTGGGCCCGGTGGGGGCCGCGCGCCTCTTCACCGCGCTCCTCCTCGGCACCTACGCCAGCGTCGTCCTCGGCGTGGCCCTGCACCTCATGCCGGTGGGGACCTTGGTTGTCCTCCTGACCTTGCCCCTGGCCCGCCAGACGATCCTCGGCGTGCAGGCCCACCTGCGGGGCGAGGCTCCCCTGGAACCCGCCCTGGGGGGCAATGTGATGACCATCCTGAGCACCGACTTTCTCCTCACCCTGGGCTACCTCCTCTCGGGGTTCCTCGGGTTGTGAGGCATGGGCGCGGGCGCGGCATCCCCCTCCCGGCCCGGGCCTGAGGCCAGGCCCCGGCCCCTCCCTCGCGGGGATGCCGCCATCGCCGCGCTCATAGGGTTCGTGCTGGGGGCGCTCTACGTTCGGACCCTCGCCCCCACGGTCCTCGCTGCCGACGGGGGCGAGTTCCAGTTCGCCGCCTACCTGGCCGGGATCGCTCACCCGACCGGCTACCCCCTCTACCTGATGCTGGGGTGGGCCTGGTCGCACCTCCTGCCGGTGGGCGACCCGGCCTTCCGCATGAACCTCTTCTCGGCCCTGTGGGCGGCCCTGGCGGTGGCCGCGCTGTACCTCCTCGCCTTCTACCTCCTGCGCCGGCTGCGCGTCCTGGAGGTCTGCCCCGCGCTGGCCCAGCCTGCCGCCGCGCTGGCGGCTGTCACCCTCGGCGTTTCCCGCATCTTCTGGAGCCAGGCCGTGGCTGCCGAGGTCTACTCCCTCCACGCGTTCCTGACGGTCCTCGTCCTCTTCCTGGCCCTGGCGTGGGACGGGGCGAGGGGCCCCCAGCGGGAGCGCCTGGCCACCGCCCTGGCCCTGGCGGTGGGCCTGGCCCTGGCCCACCACGGGACCTCCCTCCTTCTCCTGCCAGGCTTGGCCGCCTTCGCCTGGCTGCGGGGCGCTTCCCTCCGGCGCCTCACCACGGGCCGCGCGGCGCGCCTTCTGGCCTGCCTGGCCTTGCCCCAACTCCTGTACCTGTACATCCCCCTGCGGGCCCCCCACACCCCCTACCTCTCGCTCCCCTGGGCCCCCAACGGCCCGCCCCTGCGCCTCTACGAGAACACCTGGCGGGGGTTCCTGGACTTCCGCCTGGGGAAGATGTTCGCTTCCGAACTACGCCTCGGCCCGGAAAGCCTGGCGCGTGTGGCGTCAACCGGGCAGTTCCTCCTGGAGCAGTTCACCCCCATCGGCGTCGTGCTCGGCGTGGTGGGGCTCCTCATCCTGGTGTGGAAGCGGGAGCGCGCCTTCCTTGCCCTGACGGTCCTCCTCTACCTGGCCCAGGCGGGCTTCAACCTGGCCTACCAGATCGGCGACATTGAGGTCTTCTACATCCCCACCTACATCGCCTTCGCCCTGTGGATGGCCGTGGGCATCGGGGGGCTCCTGGACCTGGCCCTGCGCCGCCTGGGGCCGCGCCCCGCGCTCCCCGAAGGGAGAGCCAGCGCCCGGTTCGCCGGCCCGCCGTACCGGTGGCTGGGCTCCATCCTCCTCTTGCCCCTCGTCAGCCTGCCGGGGTTCCTGGCCTGGGAGAACGTGGTCCAGGTGGACCTGAGCCAGGCCCTCGCGCCGCGGCAGAGTTGGGAAGCCTTCCTGGCCGCGGACCCGCCCCGAGGGGCCATCGTGGTGAGCAACGACCGCAACGAGATCATGCCCCTCTGGTACCTCCAGTATGTGGAGGGCCGGCGCCTGGACCTGACGGGGGCCTTCCCCCTGCTGACCCCGGAACCCCGCTTCGCCCACCTGGGGCGGGTGCTGGAAGCCGCCCTGGAGACCGGGCGGCCGGTGGTCCTGGCCAAGGCGATGCCCGGGCTGGAGGTCCGCTTCCGGGTGGAGGAGCGGAGCGGCTACTGGCTCGTCACGGGCCCGGTGGCCCTGCCAGAAGGGCTTGCTCCAGGGGGAACCCTGGGCGGCCGCCTGGTCCTCCTGGGCTACCGCCTTTCTCCGGAAGCGGCTTCGCCGGGCTCCGACCTGGCGGTGACCCTCTATTGGCAGCCGCGGCTTCCCCTGGAGGGAGATTACACCACCTACGTGCACCTGGTAGACCCGAGAGGGGAGCGCGTGGTGGGGAGCGACCACCGCCCAGGGGGCGTCTACTACCCCTCTTCCCTCTGGGAGCCGGACGACATCCTGGAGGACTCCCACCGGCTCGCCCTGCCCGCTGACCTCCCCCCGGGCTCCTACCGCCTGCGCGTGGGCGCGTACCTCTACCCCCAGATGGCGGAACTGGGAGAGCCCTTGTGGATCGGGGAAGTGAAGGTGCGGTAAGCCGCGCAGGAGGGCTCTACGCGCTGGTCTGCGTCCTTCCCCGGGCGGTGACCATTTCGGTGGGCCGCCTGGGGGAGGTGGCCTTCCCTGCCGGCTGGTACGTCTACGTGGGGAGCGCACGGGGGCCAGGGGGCCTGGCGGCTCGGGTGGGACGCCACCTGCGGCGGGCCAAGCGGGTCCGCTGGCACGTGGACTCCCTGCTGGCCTGGGCCGAGGTGCGGGAGGTGTGGGGCAAGGCCGGGGATGCGCCGGGGGAATGTGCCTGGGCCGCGGCCCTGGCCCAGGCCCCAGGAGCCCGCCGCTGGCCCCCGGGCTTCGGAGCCTCCGACTGCCGGTGCCCGGGGCACCTCGTCGCTTTCCCCGGAGCGCCTGGAGCCGAGCCCTTCCGCGCCCTTGGTGCGGAGCGCCTGTGGCCCTAGGCGGTCCGGCTGGCGGCCTCCCGCAGGAGCGCGGCGGTGTTGAGCACGAGGGCCACACGTCCATCGGCCAGGGTGACGGCTCCATCCAGGCCGAGGACGCCCTTCAGGAGCCCCTTCAGGGGCCTGACCACCACCTCCTGGATGCCCAGAAGGTCATCCACTGCCAGGGCCCCCTCCCAGCGGGCCCGGCCCACCACCACCGCCCGCCGGCGGCCGTCGGGGACCTCCGCCGAGAGGGGCGCGCCGGCCAGGAGGGCCACCAGATCCCATACCGGGACCACGCGCCCATCCACCACCAGGTCCCGGCCGCTCCGGATGGCATCTGCCAGGCCCACCACCCGGGTGACCTGGCCCATGGGGATGGCGAAGAGTTGGCCCTCGGCCTGCACCACGAGGGCCTGGAGGATGGCCAGGGTCAGAGGGACGTGGATGCGGAATGTGGTGCCCCGGCCCTGCTCCGAGGCGATCTCCAGTTCCCCCCGCATCTCCTCCACAGCCTCCTTGACCACTCCCATCCCCACCCCGCGGCCGGAGACGGGCGTCACGTCGGCAGCCGTGGAGAAATCGCGGTGGCAGATGAGCATCCAGACCTCGGGGTCGGGGAGGCGGGCAGCCTCTTCTGGCCGCAGGATGCCCTTTTCCACGGCCGTCCGGAGGATGCGCTCCCGGTCCAGGCCGCGCCCATCGTCCGAGACCTCCACCACCACGGTGTCCTGCTTCCGTTCCACCCGGATGGTCAGGGTGCCTGCGCGGGGCTTCCCGGCGCGCACCCGTTCCTCCGGGCTCTCCAGGCCGTGGGCCACGGCGTTGCGGATGAGGTGGATCAGCGGCTCGTCCAGGCGGTTGAGGATGGCCCGGTCCAGTTCAATCTCGGTCCCTTCCAGCACTAGGTCCGCCTCTTTGCCCGTGGCCCGCAGGAGGTCCCGCACGACCCGGGGGTAGCGGTGGAGGAGCGTCCCTGCCGGCACCATGCGCAGGTCCAGGATGGCCTCCTGGACCCGGTCCAGGATCTGGGCCTGCTCGTGGACCAGGTCTCTGAGGGTCTCGTCGGGGATGCGGCGCACCCGCTCCTCCAGCCGGGCGCGGCTGACGACGAGTTCGGCCATGAGGTCCGTCAGCCTCTCCAGGAGGTCCGAGCGCACCCGGACGTCCGTCCGCTCCCTCGGTGCAAGGCGCGGGGCCGGGGCCTTCGCCGGAGTGGGGGTGGGTTGGGGTGGCTGTCTCTGGGGCAGGAGGACCTCCGCCTCCCTCACTTCCGGATGTTCCTGCAGGAGCGCCTTGATCTCCTCCGGCGAGCGCTCTGTGCGCAACCACAGAGTGACCTCCCCGTCAAAAGACGGGCCTTTCATCTCCTCCAGGGAGGGCCTGTGGCCTGCCACCTCCCCCAACCCTGCCAACCGCCGGAGGAGGACGTACGCCCGCGCACCCTTGGCGGGCAGGTCCTCCGGCAGGCGGAAGCGGACCTGGGTCACCCCTTCGGGCGGGGGAACCGGGCGCTCCTCTGGGGGCGGAGCCTCAGCCTCCCTGGGGGCGAGGCCGGCCCTCTTCCACTCCTCCAGGCGGTGGAGGTACGGGATCAGGTTGACTGAGCCCTCCCGACCGGCCTCCACGGCATCCAGGAACTCCCGCAGGAGGTCCACCCCTTCAAAGAGGACCTGCACCAGAGCCGGGTCGGACGGACCCCCGCGCTGGAGGTGGCTGAAGAGGTCCTCCATGGCGTGGGTCACCTGGGCCATGGCCTCGTACCCCATCCCGGCGGAGAGGCCCTTGAGGGTGTGGGCGGCCCGGAAGAGGGTGGCCAGGGCCTCGGGATCGCCAGGGGCGCGCTCCAGGCGCACCAGGGCGTGGTCCATGCGCTCCAGGTGCTCGCGGGATTCTCCCAGGAAGAGGTCCAGGTAGTCCGAGAGGTCCAGCGTCACCGTCCCTCCTCCCTAGCGCTCGCCCTGGACCCCTTGCGCCGCCCCGGAAGGGAGGCGGCTTTCTCCGCTACCAGGCGGATCAGCACCTCGGGGATCTCCTTGAGGGGCAGCACGTAGTCCACCGCGCCCGTCTCGGCGGCGGCGCGGGGCATGCCGAAGACCATGCTGGAGCGGGCGTCCTGGGCCACAGTGGTGGCCCCTCGGGCCTTGAGGGCGCGGATCCCCTCCGCGCCGTCCTCCCCCATGCCGGTGAGGACCACGGCGATCACCTCTGGGCCGGCCACCTCGGCCAGGGAACGGAACAACACGTCCACGGAGGGGCGCACCCCGTTGACCGGTGGGCTGTCCTCCAGGGCGATCTGCAAGGAGCCCGTCCGGGCGTTGTGGCGGACCTTCATGTGGACCCCTCCAGGGGCCACGTAGACGATGCCGGGCTCCAAGACGTCCCCTTCTGCGGCCTCGCGGGTCCGGAGGGGGATGGCGCGGCCCATCCGCTCGGCAAAGGGGCGGGTGAAGGCAGCCGGCATGTGCTGCACCACCAGGACGGGGGCCTGGAAGCCGCGGGGGAGCCCTTGCAGCACCCAGCGCAGGGCCTGCGGTCCCCCGGTGGAGGCACCGATGGCCACGATGGGCATGCGCGGCCGTGGGGCCTGCGCCTCCTGGGGGACGGGCGTGGCTGTGCGGCCTTGGAGGGCCCGGAGCATCTCCTCCAGGTTGACGCGGGCCGCCAGTTTCACCTTGGCCACCAATTCGTCCCGCACTTTGGCGATGTCGCCGGAGATGGGCCCGGAGGGCTTCAGGACGAAGTCCACCGCGCCCTCCTCCAAGGCCTGGAGGGTTGTGGCTGTGTCGTCTATGCCTGTGACCACCACCACGGGCAGCGGCCGCTCCATCGTCAGCATCCGCAGGAAGTCCAGACCAGACAGTTGCGGCATGGCCAGGTCCAGGGTCACCACGGTGGGGCGGAGGGCCTCAATCTTGCTCAGGGCTTCCCACCCGTCCCGCGCCGTGCCCACGACCTCAATCTCGGGATCGGAGTTGAGGAGGTCGGCGATCAACTGCCGCATCAGGGCGGAGTCGTCCACGACCAGGACGCGCAAGGCACCTGCAGCCACCGTCTCCCTCCGTCCAGAAGCCAGCCCTGTACCGCAACCCTAGCCCACCACGCGTCGCAGCACCTGCAGGACCTCCGCCGGCCTGAAGGGCTTCACCACAAAGTCTTCTGCCCCGGCTTCCAGGGAGTCCACCACCGTTTCCTGCTGGTCCACGGCGCTGCACATCACCACGCGGGCGTGGGGGTCCAGGGCCTTCAGTTGGCGCAGCGCATCAATGCCGCTCGTGTCCGGCATGATGATGTCCATCAGCACCAGGTCGGGCTTGGTCTCCCTGTAGACCTGGAGGGCCTCAGCGGCGTCCGCTGCCTCGCCCACCACCTCAAACTCCGAACCACGGAGCATGTGCTTGAGCATCTGGCGGACCAGCGCCGAATCGTCCACCACCAGGACCCGGTAGCCCATGGCTCAGCCCTCCTGCATGGCCTGGCGTGCCTCCCGCACGGTTTCGGCCTCTTCTGGAGTCAGCACACGCTGAAGGTTCAGGACCAGGACCACATCCCCCTGGATGTAGGCGACGCCGGCCAGGAAGCGGGCGCTCACGCGCGCCACCACGGGGGGCGGAGGCTGCACGGCGTCCTCGGAGAGGTACAGCACCCGCAGGACGTCGTCCACGGCCATGCCTACCACCTGGTCGTCCACCCGGACCACGAGGACCCGCGCCTTAGGCCCCAGGGGGCGGGAGCCCAGGCCGAGGCGTTCTGCCAAGTCCACGATGGGGACCACCTGTCCGCGGAGGCTGGTCACCCCGCGGAGGAAGGGAGGCGCGCCGGGGACCTGCGTGAGGGGCCCTAGGCGCTCCACGTACTCCACCTGGGCGACGGGGACGGCCATGGGGGCCTCCGCGACGCGGAAGAGGACCAATTGGAGGCGCCCTTCCTCCTCCCCCGAGCAGAGGTTCACCAGCCAAGAGGTTGGCTCTTCCCGGGCCTGAGGCACCTCGTTCATGGGTTCGTTGCCCCTCCGCTGTCAAACAAGAGGGCTGGCGCCTGGGCCTCCACGCCCTGGCGCAGTTGCGCCACCACCTGTTGCAGGGTGGCGGCCATGCTGGCCACCTGTTGCGCCGTGTGGCTCACCTCGGCCATGGCGGTGCTCTGCTGGTCAATGGCGCTCGCGGCCTCGTCCGTCGCCTGGGCGTTCTGCTCGGCGATGGCTGTGATCTCGGCGGCCGCGGCCTGGGCCCCCTCCAGGAGCTTCAGGTGGGCGGCTGCGCCCTCGGCCATGCTCCGGCCGGAGGCCCGCACCACGTCCATGGCCTCCACCACCTTGCCCATGGAGGTGCGCGCGTGGTGTGAACTCTTCAGGATCTCCTCTGCCAAGGTGGAGATGCGCCCCACGGAGCGTGCCGAACTCTCGGCCAGGCGGCGGATCTCCTCGGCAACCACGGCGAAACCGCGCCCGTACTGCCCCGCGCGGGCCGCCTCAATGGAGGCGTTCAGCGAGAGGAGGTCGGTGCGGTCGGCAAACCCCTCCACGAGGCCCACCACCTCCTGGATCTCCTGGATCTTGCCATCCAGGGCCTCCAGGTCGGCGGCGGCGCGCCCGAGGGCCTCGGCAGCCTGGAGGAGCGTCTCTTCCATTTTTTGGACCATGCCGTCCAGTTCGTGGGCGGTCTTGGCCGTGGTGTCCATGACCCCGGAGACCTCCTCTACGCGGCGGGCCTGGGTCTCGGCGCCGCGGGCGATCTGGCCCATGGTGGCGGCGATCTCCTCCGTCCCCGCGCTGACCTGTTCGGAGGAGGCCGCGAGTTCCTCGGCCAGGGCCAGCAGGCTCTCGGCCACGTCGGCCACCTGCTCGGCCACCTGGGCCTGCTGGGCGGCGCGCTCCCGCAGTTGGGCGAACAGTTGCGCGTTCCGCAGGCTCAGGGCGATTTGGGGGGCCACAGCCTCCAGGAACCGCCGCTCCCAGACGCCAAACCCGTTGCGGCGGGTGCTTTCCAGGTTCAGCACGCCCACCAGGCGCTCCCCTACCAAGAGGGGCAGGGCCAGTTCGGAGGCGGTGTCAGGGCTGCCTTCTATGTAGCCGGGGAACCGGCGCACGTCAGGGACGTAGAGGACCTCCCGACGGG
>Ga0272449_1005335_pt1 | contig 10088 bp, 7 predicted proteins | sample YNPCB0241_FD_198679 | JGI IMG/M metagenome (GOLD analysis project Ga0272449, IMG submission 198679) | Hot spring sediment microbial communities from Yellowstone National Park, WY, United States - YNP-CB-024-1 | ecosystem: Environmental > Aquatic > Thermal springs > Hot (42-90C) > Sediment...
CAGCCTCTATAGCTCCAAGGTCAGGTGATAGTTTTTTTACAAGCAGAATGTCTTCACCAAGTAGTCTTTTAAGAATATCCTCAATATGTTCAATTAATTCATTAACATTTAATACTTCCAGCCTGGATGGTTGTTTTTTACAAAATGTAAGTAGCTGTTTTACAAATTCTTCAGCTTTTTCAACTGACGAAAATATGATTTTAAGATATTCATTGACAGGATCATGTTCACCTGTTTTTGCAATTGAAAGCTGGGTAAATCCTTTAATTGGTGTAAGTATATTATTTAAATCATGTATAATACCTGCTATAAATCTGCCAATTGATTCCATTTTATGAGACTGAATTAGCTGTTCCTGAAGTTTTTGATTTTCCTCTTCAGCTTTTTTAATTTCTGTAATGTCCCGTATAAAATTCAGCGTGGCTGTTCTTCCATGCCAATTTATTGGAACCGTTGTAGTTTCAATCCATACAGGATATCCCTCTTTATGAATAATTCTTAATTGATGTTTTTCAGGTAAGTCTTTTTCTCCTTTAATCATTCTTGTATATAAATCCATTGTTTCAGGAATGTCATCAGGATACAGAAATTCTAAAAAAGGTTTTGACAGTGCTTCTTCGAGTGTATATCCAGATATTTCAAGCATTTTAGGATTTACAAAAAGAATTTTGTCATCCTGGGCAATTACAATACCTTCTCCAGCATTTTCAACAATAATTCTGTATATTTCTATCGATTTATTTAAAATGTCTAACATATTTTTACCTTATTTTGGTTAATTTTAAATAATTTTTTTGTTATAAGATATTGATCTATAAGATTTTTTCGGGGGGGGGGGTAGAATATAATAAATTATCTCCTACGGAGAAGAAAATTTCTGTAGAAAGAATGCTAATATAAAAGAACATAAAATAAAATATCATAAGTAAAGTAAAATTTCAATGCTTTTTTGCATACGGTGGTTACAATATAAAAATGTCACATATATGTTAGCCTTTATTTTATAGAGACTAAAAATATAAGAGGGAGGCTTAATGGAAAAGTACATAATCTCCCCAAGCAGAATTTGTTCTTATGAATTCAGTATTTTCAATAAAAAATTTCAATTAAAATTCTAATTGTAATATAATATTATGATTATGAAACGAATTTTAGATCCTTTCGTAATTTTTGGTTTAATTGTTGGAATTAGCTCGATAATTGTAGGGAATATAGTAGAAGGGGGCACAACTGCTCATATCCTACAATTGGCAGCTGCACTTATTGTTTTTGGAGGTACCTTTGGAGCAACTGTTGTAAGTTTTCCTATGAAGGATTTGGTGAATGCTTTTAAAGTATTAAAAATTGCCTTTTTTAAATCTGTTAAATCAGATCGTCTCCTAATTGAAGAAATCATAAGTTTACTTGTAATAGCAAGAAAAAGAGGGATAATGGCTTTAGAAAATGAAATTCCCTCTATTTCTGACCCTTTGTTAGCAAAAGGGATTCAGTTAATCGTAGATGGATATGAAATCAATGTAATAAAAGAGGCTATTTATCGGGAAATAAAAAATTATGAAGACTCAATAAAAAATGCAGCAAAAGTTTTTGATGCAGCGGGTGGATTTGCTCCAACAATTGGGATAATAGGTGCTGTTTTGGGATTAATTCATGTACTACAAAATGTTACAGATCCATCAAAGGTTGGTCAAGGTATAGCAGTTGCTTTTGTAGCAACCATTTATGGCGTAGGCTCTGCAAATTTAGTTTTTATCCCCATTGGAAAAAGAATTCTTCAGAGGGCAAAAGATGAGATAAAAAGAAAACTTATAATTATGGAAGGGATTACAGGAATAGAAAAAGGAATAAATCCTCATTATTTAAGAGTAATTCTTGAAAGTTTTAAAGATGGAGGTAAAATTTGAAATTGGAAGTTGATGAAAAAGAATCTGAAGAAAAAGAAAATCATGACAGATGGTTAATTTCATGGGCTGACTTTTTAACACTACTATTTACTTTTTTTGTTGCTCTCTATGCTTTATCTACAGTTGATAAACAGAAAGCAGAGGATTTATCAGTATCCCTTAAAACAGTGTTCAAAATAATAGACCCACCGATTAAAAAAGATATTGAAAAGCCCGATGTCATAAAAGAACTTGAAAAAGCACTGAGTCAATATCCAGAAATTACAATAAGAGAAAATCATCGGGGTTATGTTATAACAGTTCAGGATACTGTACTTTTTAAATCAGGCGAATATGAACTTAATGAAAGTTCAAAGGAAGTTCTTAATAAAATTGTGGTAGCTTTGAAAATGTTACCAAACAAGATTTCAATAGAAGGACACACAGATAACATTCCAGTAAAGGGTATGACATTAAGGTCTAATTGGGATTTATCAGCATTAAGAGCACTTTCTGTTCTTTATTATTTTAAAGATTCAGGTATCTCACCTGACAGGCTATCTGCTACTGGCTATGGAGAATATCGTCCTATTTCAGACAATGAAACAGAAGAAGGAAGAGCCAAAAACAGAAGAGTAGAAATAGTATTACTGAGGTAAGAAATGGAAAAGAAAGAAATATATGAAAAACTTAGAGAACATGTTAGGCAGGATGTAAAAATTCCATTTTCTGTAAAATTAATTTCTTCACAGGAATTAGAGATGCTTTCAACAAAGATTTTTGGTTATATAAATCTTTACGAGGCAAAAACAGTAGAAGATACAAATTATAATATATCTGAAAGACTAAATCGTATTGAAGAAAAAATTGATGCTATATTAGATATGTTTTTATTGCAACAGCATGGGTTTTTCAATTTACCTGAATCAATTATTAATTTGAGTGGAGGAGGATTAAGTTTTATATCAGATAAACACTACAATAAAGGAGATTTTCTTGAGATAAAAATGCTTTTGCCTGAGCCAACACCTGTTGGAGTCATTACTTATGGAGAAGTTGTAAGAGCAGAAAAAAAAGAAGGAAAAACTGAAATTGGAGTTAAGTTTATTAAACTTAATGAAAAAGAAAGGGACTTCATTATAAGGTTTGTTATCTATAAGGAAAGACAAAAACTAAGGGGAAAAAATTTACAATAGAAAAATGTATCAAATCCATTTTGAAAAGGGAAGTTTAATTTCTTAAAAGTCTATCGGTGATTATGGGGCAATATCTTATTTAACCCGCTTATTATAATCTTCAATTAATTTCTGAGACTCTTTTTTAAGCTTCTCAACCAGTTCTAAGTACTTAGAAGTTTGTCCTTTCTTTGTAGCCTCCTCAATTTCTTTACAAATAAATGAGATGCTTTCAATTCCTAACAATGCTGAACTTCCCTTTAGAGAATGAGAAAGTATTAAAAGCAATTCCCTATCATTTTTAATAGCTGATTGAGAGATTTCCTCAATTTTTTTACCTAAGGTTTCAAAAAATTTCTTATAAAGATTAAAAAGAGTTTCATCAGGAAGCCTGATTTTTTCTTTAGCCCGTTCAATAAATGAATCAAGCTCAGTTTTTTCAACCTTAGAGGTTTTTTCAGCATAGATTATCTTTGCATATTTTTTTATAATTCTTTCAAATTCTTTAATTGGAACAGGTTTTGGAAGATAATCATCAAATCCTGATGATATTAGATTTTCCATCTCTCCCTTTAAAACATGAGCTGTAAGAGCCACAACAGGCAATTCTGGATAATCTTTTTTGATAAGCTTTGCTGCCTCAACTCCATCCATAACAGGCATGCTTATATCCATAAAAACAACATCATATTTTTTCTCTCCTACTTTTTCCACTGCTTCTGCACCATTTAATGCAAAATCAACTTCAATACCGTATTTTTTAAGTAATTCTTCAAAAAACATTCTGTTAACCTCATTGTCCTCTGCAACAAGAACTTTAAGTGGAATTTTTATCTCCAAAGTGTCCTCTTTCTTTGGTAAAAGAAATGAAATTGTCTGCATAATTGCAATATAAAGCTGGGACGGAGTTCCTTTTATTGTGATAACTTTTTCATGTTCAATATAGTCTTCTTCAGAAACCAAAACAAGATGCTTACATTTTTCAAGACATCTTTCAAGGTCTTCTTTATCAAAAAATATTCCAATGTCAAAACTTTTCTCAGCCTTTGAAAGCTCAATATGAGAATAAGAAATATGCCATGAGCCAAGCATTAAGGCAATTTTTTCGCTTCTTTCATCAAAGGTTTTAAATACGCAAATTTTTAAATTATCAAACATCTTATAAAGACTTGATTCTGGGGTACATTTCTTCAAAGGAATTGTAAAATAAAAACTACTTCCTTCACCTACTTTGCTTTTAAATTCAAGGGTTCCACCTATCATCTTCACCAGAGAATAAGAAATTGAAAGACCAAGACCTGTTCCACCATATAAATATGAATGTGCCTGAACAAATTTTTCAAAGACTGTAGCTTGCTTATCTTCAGGAATTCCTATTCCTGTATCTTTTACCTCAAATCTTACAAACTGGCTGTCTTCAAAATCCTCAACAACATCAACAGCAATATTTATCTGTCCTGTTTCTGTAAATTTTATTGCATTGCTTATAAGATTGCTTAAAACCTGTTTTAAAGCTTCCTTAGGCATTATAAGGCATTCATAGATTTTCGGGTCAATGCTGTAAAAGTATTTTAATCCTTTTTGCCGTGCTTTTGGTGCAAAAAGTGTTATTGCTCTGTCAAGCTCAACAAAGGGATTAACATTAAAATACTCAATCTCCATCTTTCCTGCTTCTATTTTTGCCATATCAAGTATGTCATTAATTATGCTCATAAGGGTTTCAATTGAATTCTGTATCACTGATATGTATCTTTTCTGGGTATCATCAAGTTTTGTCTTTGAAAGTAAATCAAAAAATCCAACAATGCCTGTAATAGGAGTTCTTATTTCATGGCTCATTCTTGAAAGAAATTCTGTTTTCGCCTTTTCTGCCTCAAGAGCTTTCTGCCTCTGTGTTTCAATTTCTGTTACATCTGTAAAAATCTTTACTAAAAAACTTTCTGTTTCAAGTTCAACCTTCCTTACATTAACAGAAAATATTCTTTCCTGACCAAATTTATCAATCATAACTGCAAGATGAATCTTATCAGGTTCACTTAAAATTTGCTCTGACCAGTGATGTTCAGGAGTTCCTTTTTTTAAGTATCCTTCTTTTTCAACAAAAAGCTCAGAAAGGAATTTATGCTTTGAAAGAAAATCATTAATGTTTTTATATGGAAAAATCTCAAAAAATCTCTTATTTAAATAGTTAACACCTTCAACGGGTCTTCCTATTGCCACAATGCTTTCCTGGGCATCAAGGATTGCTTCAATTTTTCTATTGAATTCATTTAACTTTAAAAAAAGATTTTCTATTTCTAAGAAGCTTTTATTGCAAATTTCAGAAGTTTTACCAATCTCATCCTTTGAATATACTGGAATCATGCTGTATTCATCTGTCTTGCCTTCAAGAAAGCATAAGAATTTATTTAATCCATCCTGAAGTGCTTTTATTGAAAAAATCATCCTTCTGTTTAGATAAAGGGGAATAATAATGACAAATAAAGCAAATAATAAAGAAAGTGAAGTGAGAAAATAAAATTTTCTAATAAAGCCTGCGTATTCTTTATCAATGCTAAAAATAATTCTGTCAATTACAGCTGTTTGTATTTCTTTTTGAGCCTCAATTAGATTTGAAACTGTTGCAAGCCATTCAGTAGATGAAAATTGAATTTCATTTCTGTTGATAATTCTATTAAGTATTTTATCTAAGACTTCTTTTTTAGGATTAAGAAGAATTTTTTGTATGTATAGAGTTTTAAAATCCTCATCAGCTATTTGGAAAAACTGTTTTTGATTATGTTCAAGCTCACCTTTAGTTGTTATGAGCTCGAAAAGACTATCTCTGTCAAGATAATTTTTTCTTAAAACTAATAAAACAGCATATTCAAGTTCAGACAGAGATTCTTTTATCTGCGTAATCCTTGTATGAGTTCGCACCAATTCCATCTCATAGCCTATATAACCTGCCAGCTTAAGCATTTCGTTTGTTAATGAACTTATTAGTTCTTTATAAGAATTTGAAATGGTTTGTAAGGAAAACCCTGAATCAACCTTTTGTCTTAAAATTTTTAAGTTTTGTTCATACTGAACATATTCAGGTATTAAAGCATCATCTGTATTTTTTCTTTGTTTATGAAGTTTATCTCTTTCAAGATTTGCAAGAGTTAAGGCACGCTCTTTCTGAATTTCATGGATTAGATTTTGAAGAGCTTTTACTTGCATTGCATTATATTTAGCTCTTTTTAACAAGTCAATCTCTCTTTTATAATTGATGGAATTGAAAAATGCAAAGACTAAAAAACCAAATAAAGGCAATGATATTATTAATAGAAACTTTGCTTTTATGTTTAAATTATCAAAAATTTTCATTGTTTTAAAGGAATATATATCTCAAACTTTGTTCCTTTATTAGGTTCACTTTCAACAAAGATAAATCCTTTCAAAAGCTGAACAATGTGATAAATCGTTGTTAAGCCCATGCCTGAGCCTTTTTCTCCCTTTGTTGTAAAAAATGGTTCAAATATTTTCTCTTTTGTTTCTTTATCCATTCCAATGCCTGTATCTGTTACAGATAAACATATGTAATATCCCGCAAGTTCTTTCTTTCCTATAAGAGTTAAAAATTTGTCTGGTATTTGTTTTAACTTTGCCTCAATTGTAATTTCACCTCCCTCTGGCATTGCATCCTGTGAATTTAATACAAGATTTGTAATAATCTTTTCTATATCTGTTTTATCTGCAAAAACAGTTAATGGCTTTTCATCGATTTCTAAAATTAGATTTATATTTTCTTTTAAAGAAGCTTTAAGAAATGTAGTTATGTTTTTTATTACATCCCTTAAATCTATTAGTTCTGGATTTCTTCCTATTTCTCTTCCAACTCCCAATATTTCTCTTATGTTCATTGATACAGAATCAACTATTGAAAGAATTTTCTCAATGTATGAATTTTTCTGTTCATTGTTTTCTGATTGTAAAGCAAGCTGGACAAAACCTCTTATCCCTGTAAGCATGTTTTTTATTTCATGAGCATAGATTGATGTGAGTTTCCTTACAGATTCCATCTTATGTGAAATTATTATCTGTTCTTCATATTTTCTTAGCTCTGTTATGTCAGTTAAAAAAAGTGCATATCCATTTTCCTTTTCAAGTCTTATACCTCTTAAACGAAAGATTTTCCCACCAAATTTAATTTCTTTTAAATAACTGTTATGAATTTCATAGAGTGATATCTGAGGGAATATGTCAAAGATATTTTCCCCCAATACCCTCTGAAATCCTGTATATTTCAAAAAAGCTTCATTACAGTAAGTAATTTTACCTGAGAATTCTAAGATTGCAACACCTACAGGAGAATGCTCAATAACATTGAATAATTTTCTCAGTTCTTGCTCAGCAGTTTTCCTCACTGTAATGTCCCTTACTATCTGGACAGCTCCAATTAAATCACAGGCTTCATCATAAAGAAGATGGGCAGACATTCTTACCCATGCACCTTTTCCATTATAAAGATTTGGGGCAAAGGTTTCTGTTTCAACAGTCTCTCCTTTTATTTTTAAATCATCTGGATAGCTAATCTCAGGATTTAAAATATAATCAACTAGCATAGGTCTCCGAAATCCGTAAAAGGGAATGGAATACTCAAAATTATTTTTTCCAATTATTTCTGTTTCCTTAACTCCTGTAATCTCCTCCATTACCTTATTCCAGATTGTAACTTTTCCAGCTAAATCAATAGCAAAAACACCATCTGGAAGTAGTCTTATAACTCTTTTTAAAATGTTTTCTTTCATACCTTGACTCCCTTTATAGCCTCAGTAAGCTTTGTTATTACATTATTTAAATTTTCAACTTCTTTTATTACTTCCTCTGTTGTATTTTTGACATCCTGTGAAAGCTCACTTGAACGCTCTGCAGAATGAGCAACCTCATCAGAGGCTGAGGATTGTTCCTCAGTTGCAGTTGCTATCTGTGTTATTGCATCTTTTACCCTTTGAGAAAAATCTACAATTCTGCCAAGTGATTCCTTAACCTCACTTAAAGCCTTTAAAGCCTGTAAAACTTGCTCTACTGCTTCATCCATATTTTTAATTGATTCGCGAGATTCTGCCTGAACACGGGTTATTTTCTGTGCTATTTCATCTGTTGCTTTAATTGTCCTTTCAGCCAATTTACGAACTTCATCGGCAACTATGGCAAATCCTCTACCTTGCTCTCCTGCCCTTGCTGCCTCTATTGCTGCATTCAAAGCAAGAAGATTTGTCTGATCTGCTATGTCTTTGATTACTGTTACTATATCTCCTATTTCTTCAATACTGCTGTTTAATGAATCAATGGTCTTCTTTAATTTTTCTGTTGATTGATTTGCTTTATTTACAATATTTGTAGCTTTATCAGAAAGTAAAACTCCCTCATTAGCAACTTTCATGCTTTCAGTTGCTAAATCACTGGCTTGAGCAGCATTTTTGGCAATATCTGTTATTGTTTGGCTCATCTCCTCAGCAGCTGTTGCAATCTGATGGGACTGAGAAGTCTGTTCCTTTGATTTTGTTTTAAGTGTTTCAACATTCATTTGAAGAGAGTTGGCAGTTTTCTGAATCATAGTAGTTGCATCCATTATTTTTTTAACAAGGCTCTGTGTGAACTCCTCAACACTTCTTATGGATCTTGCAATAACCCCAATTTCATCCTTTCTTAATCTGTAACCTTTTCCAAATCCTATCTGAGAAAAATCTCCTTTTGCAACTTCTTCAAGCTTCTGTGCCATGTCTGGAATAGCTTTTAATGCTTTATTTGTTAAGAATAAAAGCATGTTTATTGCTAAAGCAGAAAAAATAAACAATGTTGAAAATATATAAAAATTCCTTTTCATTAAATTTATTGAAGCCTCTTCTGATTTTTTAAAACTTGCCTGTTCTTCATTTATAATTTTAGAGAGAACATTATCCCTTATATTTCGCCAGATTTCTGTAAACTCTTCTGATTTTCTTTGAGCTTCCTCTTTTTTACCTTGTTCTACAAGAACAATTATTTCCTTTAATTTTATGTTGATATCTTGCCATTGTTTTGACAATTTTTTAAGTTCTTCCTGAGAGGCTTCTTTACTTAAAGTAGTTGCTTCATTTATGTTTTTCAGTGCTTCATCAAAATATTTAACTGCATTCTGTTTTGATTTTTCGTCCTTTGGATTCAAAATTACATTTCTTATTGATGCTACCATCTGTGTCGCATTCGTTTTTAATTCCTGAAGAGAAAAAAGAATCTTCATTTCTCTGTCAACAAGTTCCTTGATAGTGTTTTCAGAGTTTTTTCTGTAAAATAAAAAAGCAGAAACAAACCAAGCAAAGTTATGATGCTTACTGCATTGGTTAAATGAAGCAGTCTTTTAATTGTCATGATTCCCTCCCTTTAAAGGAATGAAAATTTATAAACAGATTCTTTGAAAATTATAAAGCTTAATAAGATTGATTTTTTGGAGGGGGGCGGTAATCTGAAAGAAAGTGCTGTCTTGTTCTATTTTAGAGATTGTATGCATGGGCAAAGCCTCACATAAATACTTCGAATTTGTGGGATAACAGTTTTTGGAAATTTGAGTTTTTGTGCTACTCTGTAGGAGCGTAAGCGACCGAATCTCATTCTTATTGATTTTGATCTCATTCTGAACGAAGCATTAGCGAAGTGAAGAATCCCTTCCCTTTTTATAATCGGAATGAGTTCCTTCGGCTTACGCCTCAAAATGATGCCTCGCGTTGTATTGAACTCCTCGGAATGGCAAAAAAAAGAGTTCCTTCTTCGGCTTTGCTTAAGGACAGCGCCTCGTGGGGTATTGAGTCTCTCGGAATAAACAATATAAGCGAAAGACAGCTTTTCCTCAATCAGTAATTTTGGAGGTAAAAAGACTATTTGACCATTTTTTAATAACAATAAAATATTTAAGAGGAGATTCTTCGCTTCCCATAATGAAATCTTTATTATTCTGAGAGAAAACAAAGAATCTCCTCTTTTTAAATTACTTTTTCTTTACAACCATTACTGGTCTGGCTGATGT
>Ga0272449_1005336_pt1 | contig 10088 bp, 6 predicted proteins | sample YNPCB0241_FD_198679 | JGI IMG/M metagenome (GOLD analysis project Ga0272449, IMG submission 198679) | Hot spring sediment microbial communities from Yellowstone National Park, WY, United States - YNP-CB-024-1 | ecosystem: Environmental > Aquatic > Thermal springs > Hot (42-90C) > Sediment...
TGCTGGTCTTCAACGAGACGCGGGTCATCCCGGCGCGCCTCCTGGGCCACAAGGTGCCCACGGGGGGCCGGGTGGAACTCCTCCTCCTGAGGAAGTGGGATGAGCAGACCTGGGAGGCGCTGGTGGGCGGCAAGCGGGTGCGCCCCGGTACCCGGCTCCGCTTCGCCGACGAGGGGGGCCTCGCCCTGGAAGCGGAAGTCGTGGAGGAGACAGGGGAGAACAGGCGCGTGGTCCGCTTTGAGCGGCCGGTGGAGCCGCTGCTGGACCGCCTGGGCGTCGTGCCCCTGCCCCCCTACATCCACGAGCCTCTGGAGGACCCGGAGCGCTACCAGACCATCTACGCACGGGTGGCGGGCTCCGTGGCCGCGCCCACCGCAGGCCTGCACTTCACCCCCGAACTCCTGCTCCGCCTGCGGGAGATGGGCGTGGAGTTCGCCTTCCTCACCCTGGACATCGGCCTGGACACCTTCCGGCCGGTCGCAGAGGAGGAGGTGGAGGACCACCAGATCCACACCGAGTTCTGCCGCCTGCCTCCAGAGACGGCCCAAGCCGTGAACCAGGCCCACCTGGAGGGCCGGCGCGTTATCGCCGTGGGGACGACGGTGGTGCGGGTGCTGGAGAGCGCAGCCCAGGCCTGCCAGGAGGCCGGGGCCTGCCCCTTCGCCCGCGTGGCCGCCTTTGAGGGCCCGACGGACCTCTTCATCTACCCCGGCTACCAGTTCCGGGTGGTAGATGCCCTGATCACCAACTTCCACCTGCCGCGGTCCACCCTGCTCATGCTGGTCTCGGCCTTCGCCGGGCGGGACCTCATCCTGCGGGCCTACCGCCAGGCGGTGGGGATGCGGTACCGCTTCTTCTCCTTCGGGGACGCGATGCTCATCCTGTAGCCAGGGGGAGGCAACACCGTGGCCGAAAGGACCCGCCTCTACTACGAAGACCCCTACCTCACGGAGTTCGCGGCGCGGGTGGTGGAGCGCCGCACCTGGGACGGCCATCCCGCCGTGGTGCTGGACCGCACTGCCTTCTACCCCACCTCGGGAGGGCAGCCCCACGACACGGGGCGGCTCAACGGGGCCCAGGTCGTGGCGGTGGAGGAGGACCCGGAGGGCCAGGTGGTGCACATCCTGGACAGGCCCCTGGAAGGAGATGAGGTGCAGGGCCGGGTGGATTGGGCACGCCGCTTTGACCACATGCAGCAGCACACGGGCCAGCACATCCTCTCACAGGCCTGTTGGCAGGTCCTCCGGGCGGAGACGGTGGGCTTCCACCTGGGGGACGAGGCGTCCACCATTGACCTGGACGTGGCCGGCCTGGACCTCGGGGCGTTGGAGCGGGCCGAGGCTCTGGCCAACGAGGTCGTCTTCCAGGACCGCCCCGTGCGGGCGGCCTTCTTCTCCGAGGCAGAGGTGGCGGCCCTCCCCCTGCGCAAGCCCCCGGCAGTCCGGGGTCAGGTCCGCGTGGTGCAGGTGGAGGGGTTTGACTATTCCGCCTGCGGCGGCACCCACGTCCGCCGCACGGGCGAAGTGGGCCCCATCGCCATCGTGCGTGTGGAGCACCGGGGCCAGGAGTCGCGGGTCCACTTCCTCTGCGGGCACCGGGCCACCCGGGACCACCGCCAGCGCATCCGCATCACCAGCACCCTCATGGCCGCTCTGACGGTGGGCCTGGGGGACCTTCCCGACGCGGTGGCCCGCCTGCAGGAGGACCTCCGCGCCGCCCGCAAGGAGGCCAAGGACCTGCGGGAACGGGTGCTGGACGCCGAGACGGAGGCGCTGCTGGCCGCTGCGCCGCGGATGGGGGAGTGGAAGGTGGTGCGGCACCTCCTCCCGGAGGGCGAGGCCGCGAGCCTGAAGTGGATGGCCCAGCGCCTCACGGCGCGCCCAGGGGTGGTGGCCCTCCTGGCCCTGGGGGGCGACCGCGGGCAACTGGCCTTCGCCTGCTCGGAGGACATCCCGCTGGACATGGCCGCGCTCCTGCGGGAGGTGACGAGGGCCGTGGGGGGCGGCGGAGGCGGGGGGCCGAGGCTGGCGCAGGGGGGCGGGTTTGCCGGGGCCCGTGCCGCGGAAGCCCTGGACCTGGCATGGGAACGCCTGAGGCAGATGGGCTCCCCGGGGAACCCCACAAGGAGGGACGGATGAAGCGCAACACGCTCCAGGAGGTCGGACCTGGCGTGTACGCCAGGATCGTGGAGGCCGGGGCCAACCTCGGCGTCATCCTCACGGACGAAGGCCCAGTTTTGGTGGATACGCCCCTGGTCCCCGCCGAGGCACGGGAGTGGCGGGACGAGGTCGCCGCCCTGAGCAACAAGCCGGTCCGGTTCGTCATCAACACGGACCACCACAAGGCCCACTGCCTGGGGAACCAGCACTTTGACGCGCCGGTCATCGCCCACGAATACGCCTGGAAGGAGATGATAGGCTACAGCGACAGTTTCCGCCAGCGCATCTCCGAGTCCTTCCGCCGGCGGAACCCCAAGGCGGCACGGGAACTCCTGAACCTGCGCATCGTCCCCCCCACCATCACCGTGGGCGACCGGCTGACGTTGCACCTGGGGAGCCGCGAGATCCAGTTGATCCACGTGGGCGGCCACACCCCAGCCACGACCATCGTCTACGTGCCCGATGCGGAGGTCCTCTTCGCTGGCGACTGCTTCGTCTTCGGCTACCACCCCTATATGGCCCAGGCCGACACCAAGGAATGGCTGGATGCCCTCCAGTTGATCCGGCGGATGCGCCCCAAGGTGGTGGTCCCGGGCCACGGCCCCCTGGCCACGCCGGAGGACACCCAGGTCCTCTCCGAGTACCTGCGCACGGCGCGGCGGAAGGTGCGGGCCTACCTCCTGGCGGGCAAGCCCAAGGCGGAGGCCACCGCAGCCCTGGTGGAGGAACTGATGCCCATCTTCTCCAAGCCCACGGGGCGCCGCGACCGCCTGCAATCCAAACTGCGCACGGGCCTGGGGCGCATCTACGACCAACTGAAGGCGGAGAAGGCAGCGCTGGAGCGGGCGCGGGGAAAGCCTGGCGGGGAAGAGGGCGAGGCCATCCCCGTGGACCTGCTGGACGAGGGATGGGCCGACGAGGAATAGGCGGCCGCCCTGGGCAGCCTACGGCGCGACGGGCAGGAGGATGCGGAACTGGGCCTGGTAGGCCTGGGTGGCGCTCAGGACCTGGCCGCTCACGCCCCCCACGGCGTAGATGTAGGGCTCCAGGGTCGCCGTCCCCAGGAGCCGCCACTCCCCCAGGATGGGCGATTCAAAGGTTGCCCACGAGTCGGTGGCAGGCGTGTACCGCTCGTTGAAGGCCAGGTAGGTCTGCCAGCCCCCTCCGATGACGTAGAGGGACTCCCCCAGCGCGGCCACGCCCGCGCCGGCCCGCGGCACCCTCATGGGCGCACAGGGGTGCCAGGTCGCGTCCCGCGGGTCAAAGCGCTCGCAGACGTTCAGTTCCCGCTCTCCGTCGTACCCGCCCACGACGAAGATGGCCTCCCCCAAGGCCGCGGCCCCGGCAAACCCCCGCCGCGTGGGCATGGGCGGAAGGTCGGTCCACAGGCCTTGGGCTGGGTCATAGCGGTAGGCGTCGGCCCGGTACCCCGTGCCATCGTTCCCGCCGAAGAGGTAGAGGCTCCCCCCGTACACGGCCAGGGCGTACCCCGCCAGGGGGCGGGGGAGGCGCGGGCCGAGGGTCCAGGTGTCCGTCGCCGGGTCGTAGACCTGCAGGACATCCAAGAAGGTCCCCCCTGGCCCATATCCCCCGGGGACGTAGACCCTGCCTCCCAGGGCCGCGGCCTGGATGTTGGCCGCGGGCGTCGGCAGGGGGGATGCGGCCGTCCAGGCGTTCTGGGCCGGGTCGTAGACCTCCACGCGGTCGGTAACCCCTTCCTCGCCCACCCCGCCGATGGCGAAGAGGCGTCCCTGCCACGCGGCCACGGCGAGCCGCCCGCGCGGGGTGGGCATCTGGGCGCGGCTCTGCCAGCGGGAAGCCCCGGGCGAGTAGGGCGCGGCGAGGGGGGCGCGGGCTGCCACCTCCCCGAAGTCGTCGCCCGGGGCGCGGCCCTGGCCGGCCTGGGGGAAGGGGAACCACAGGGCCAGGGCGAGGGCCAGGGTGGAGAGGATGAAGAAGGCGCGGCGCAGGGGGCCGATGGGGGCAGGGCGGGCCGGCGGCGCGGCGGGGGAGGGCCTTTCCGTTTCCGCGGGCAGCGCCACTCCCGCCCCAGGGAGTTCCACCCACCCCTGCTGCACGGCGTAGAGGGCGGCCTCGGTGCGGGATTCCACGCCCAGTTTGCCGAAGATGTTGCGCAGGTGCACCTTGACCGTGTTGGGGCTGATGTGGAGGGCGCGCGCGATCTGCAGGTTGGTCGCGCCCGTGGCGACCAGGGCCAGGATCTCCCGCTCCCGCTCGCTGAGTTCCCCGGTTGGGTGCTCCTCCATAGGGGCTCCGCGCCTTCCGGTCCAGCGGCACGCTGGGCGTGCCCTACTCCTGAGGGTGGTTCACCCAGTTGCCGCGGCCGATGCCGTAATACTGGAAGCCCAAGGCGCGCATCTCTGCTGGGTCGTAGATGTTGCGCCCGTCAATAAGGATGGGCTGGCGCATCAACGCCTTGATGCGGTGGAAGTCCAGGTGCTTGAACTCGTTCCACTCGGTGGCGAGGATCAGCGCGTCGGCCCCCTCGGCCACGGCGTAGGGGTCCGGGCACAGGCGGACGTTCTGGAGGATCTGGCGGGCCACCTCCATCGCCGCCGGGTCGTAGGCCTGGACGAAGGCTCCCTCGTTCTGCAGGAGGTGGATGACCTCCACCGCCGGGGCCTCCCGCATGTCGTCGGTGTTGGGCTTGAAGGAGAGGCCCAGGACGCCGATGACCTTCTCGTCCAGGGTCCCCAACAGGCGCCGCAGGCGCAGCACCACCCGTCGCCGCTGGTTGCGGTTGATGTCCATCACCGCCTGGAGCAGTTGGGGGTGCGTGCCGTGGAGGACGGCCATGTGGGCCAGGGCCTTGACATCCTTGGGGAAGCAACTGCCGCCCCAGCCCAGGCCAGCGTCCAGGAAGGCGTGGCCGATGCGCTTGTCGTACCCCATGCCCAGGGCCACCTCCTTCACATCTGCCCCCAGTTCCTCGCAGATGGCGGCGATCTCGTTGATGAAGGAGATGCGGGTGGCCAGGAAGGCGTTGGAGGCGTACTTGATCATCTCGGCGGTGCGCAGGTCGGTGATCATGATGGGGCAGCGCAGGCTCAGGTACAGTTGGGCCACCTGGTGGGCGGCCTCGCGGTCCAGGGAACCCAGGACGACGCGGTCGGGGTTCATGAAGTCGTGGATGGCCGACCCTTCCCGCAGGAACTCGGGGTTGGAGACGACGGCGAAGTCGGCATCCTCGCCCCGCCGCTTGCGGATGATTTCCGCCACCCAGTCGCCGGTGCCCACGGGCACGGTGCTCTTGTTGACGATGATGATGCGGTGGTCCATGACATCGGCGATGGATTCCACCGCAGCGCGCACGTGCCGCAGGTCCGCCTCGCCGTCCACGCCGGAGGGGGTGCCCACGGCGATGAAGGCGAACTCGGCGTCGGCCAGGGCCTCCTTGTAGGAGGTGGTGAAGCGCAGGCGGCCGGCAGCCATGTTGCGCCGGACCATCTCCCCCAACCCTGGCTCGTAGATGGGCATGATCCCCTGCCGGAGTTTGGCGATCTTCTCCTCGTCAATGTCCAGGGTCACCACCCGGTTGCCCAGGTCTGCGAAGCAGGCCGAAGTGGCCAGCCCCACGTACCCCGCGCCGATGACGCAGATGTTCCGCATGCCCCGACTCCCGAACGTAGGATGTCCAAGCCCAGCCTGGGCCCCCGACGAGCAACGCCGGGCGATTCTAGCATGGGCGGGGAGGGCTGTCAATTGGGGAAGCCTGGTGCAGGGCTTCGGCCTTGCTCCTCCGTCCCGGTGTGCTATAATCACGATGAGCCTATCTGCTTCGGGGAGCGTCCGCCTTTGGATACAGCCCACTCTCCATCCCACACCGTCCCCCTGCCTACCCAGCCCCCGATCCTGGTGGAGACCCAGGCCGCCCTGGACTGCCTGCTTGAGCGCCTCCTCCAGGCCGAGCGCGTGGGCGTGGATACGGAGTCCAACGGGTTCTACGCCTACTTTGAGCGGGTCTGCCTCGTGCAGTTGGCGGTGGACGGCGACGACTACGTGGTGGACCCCCTGGCCGTGCCAGACCTATCGGGCCTAGGGGAAGTCTTCGCTTCGCCCCACGTGGAGAAGGTCTTCCACGCCGCGGAGTTTGACCTCATCTCCCTCAAGCGGGACTACGGGTTCCGCTTCGCCAACCTGTTTGACACCATGATCGCGGCCCGCATCCTGGGCTGGAAGCGGTACGGCCTGGGCAGCATTCTGGAGGAGCGGTTCGGCGTCCGCCAGGACAAGCGGTTCCAGCGGGCCGACTGGGGCCAGCGTCCCCTGACGCCCGCGCACCTGGAGTACGCCCGGCTGGACGTCCACTACCTGCCGGCCCTGCGGGACCTCCAGCACGAGGCCCTGGTGCGGCGGGGGCGCTGGGAGAAGGCCCGGGAAGCCTTCGCGCGGCTGGCGGAGGTCCCAGGGGAGGCCCGCACCTTTGACCTGGAAGGGTACCTGAGGCTCCCCGGGGCGCGGGACCTGACCCCGCGGCAACTCCACGTGCTGCGGGCCCTGTACCGCTACCGGGATGGCGAGGCCCGCTGCCTGGACCGGGCCCCCTTCCGCGTCCTGCCCGACAGGACCTTGGTCGCGCTGAGCCAGGCGTGCCCCCGGGACGAGCAGGACCTCGCCCGCATCCCGGGCCTCACGCCCCACCTGCGGCGCCAGTTCGGCCGCAGCCTCCTGGAGGTGGTGCGCCAGGCCCTCCGGGAGGAACTCCCAGAGCCTCAGCACGGGACCTCGGGGCCCCTGGACCGCACCGTGAAGGACCGCTACGAGGCCCTGCGGGAGTGGCGGCGCGAGGTGGCCCGGGCCGAGGGGGTGGAGCCGGACGTGGTCCTTTCCAACCAGGTCCTCTGGGAACTGGCGGTCCGCTGCCCCGCCACTTCGGAGGAACTGGCCCAGGTGCCTGGCCTGAGCCCCTGGGACCGCAAGGAGTACGGCCAGGACCTCCTGGCCCTCCTCCGCCGCCTGAGGTGAGGGGGCATCCCAGGGGCAGATGGCGGCCATCCCTCTCGGGAACCGTTTCGTTCCGAAAGGTGACATCTTGCACAGAGGAGGCGCAACCCATGCGACCCAACACCGTCAAGCGCAAACTTCGGGCTGGCGAGGTCTCCGTCGGCACGTGGCTCGTCACCGCCAGCCCCCTCATGGCCGAGGCCATGGCCCGCCTCGGCTTTGACTGGCTGGTGGTGGACATGGAGCACGCGGCGGTGGACTTTGAAACCATGCAGTGCATCGCCCAGGCCATGTCTTCCACGGAGTGCATCCCCATGGTGCGGGTCTCCTGGAACCACCCTGCCTTCATCAAGCGGGCCCTGGACTTCGGAGCCTACGGCATTGTCGTGCCCCTGGTCATGGATGCAGAGGAGGCTCGCACGGCGGTCCGCTGGACCCGGTATCCGCCCCAGGGGTACCGAGGGGTGGGGGGCGTGCGGCGCGTCTTCTACGGCGGGGACGACTATTTTGAGCATGCCAACGAAGAGATCCTGCTCCTCATCCAGATTGAGCATGTGGAGGCTGTGGAGCGGCTGGACGAGATCCTCTCCGTGCCGGGGGTTGACGGTGTCTACGTGGGGCCCAACGACCTCTCCGCGTCCCTGGGGCTCCCGCCCCGCATGGACAACCCGGACCCGCGCTACGAGGCGGTGCTGCGCCGGATCGTGGAGGCAGGCCAGCGACACGGCATCCCCACCGGGGTGCACTGCGGCTCGGTGGAGGCGATCCAGAAGTACGCCTCCTGGGGGATGCAGTTCTTCGCCCTCTCGTCCGACCTGGGCCTGGCGATGAAGGCCGCGCGGGAAGGGCTGGCCGCCTTGCGCGCCAAGGCGGAGGGCAAGCCGGCCGCAGGGCCGGTGTATTGATTTCCCTTTTGGGCGACACTCCGTGCGGCGCGCCTCACCCTGGGCCCTCCGCGCCCTTCCGTAGCCCATCTAAGACAAGTCTTAGGGGAAAATAAGGTCCTTGCCGGATACCCAAGGGGCCGAAAGTTGTGTACAATGTCCGAAGAAGGATAGGAAAAGAGTTTTTCGCTATGCGGAATGACGGGCGTCGCTCAGCGGCGACGCCCCACCTGGCGGAGCCAGTCCGCCGTGCGCCCAACGCTGAAGTTAGGAATGGCCAGGGGGTTCGGGCTCAACCAGTGAGGCTCGCAAGCAAGGGTTCGCTTCTCCAAAGTCCCGTTCCTGCTCCCCAAGCATTTCTCCATGCCTCCTTCTTTCAGCGCGCTCAGCGGCTGGTCATCCCGCCCTTCGGATGTTCCCTCCACAGAGTCCTACCACGCAGAAAGGAGGTGATACGACCACCCCGAAGCACGTTGGACAGCGCCCACTAGAGCGATAGGCCAATCCCAACTGAGTCCATCGTACTTCCCTGCGAGATTTCTAAGGAAAGAGGAGGAAACCTCCATGAAGAAGCACCTTCCCACCTTGATCGCGCTCCTCGTCATCGGCTCTCTGCTCGCGGGGTGCGCACCTGCAGCCGCGCCCACGCCGACTCCGGCCCCTGCGCCCACAGAGGCCAAGCCGGCAGAGAAGCCCACAGAGGCCAAGCCCGCGGGGCAGCCGACCCCGGCCCCCGCGCCCACGGAAGCCAAGCCCGCGCCAGCCATGGCGAAGATCAGCGTGAGCCACCAGCCGTGCCTGCACGCGCTGCCCACCTACATGGCCATGCAGAAGGGGTGGGACAAGGAAGCCGGGCTGGAGATTGATTTCCAGATGTACCCCTCCGGCGCCCCCCAGAACGAGGCTCTCGCCTCCGACCAGTGGCAGGTGGGTGCCGAAGGCTCGGTGCCGGCCATGCTGGCGGCCATCCGCTACGGGGCCTACATCATCGCTGTTTCCAACGACGAGTCGGAGACCAACGACCTGTGGGTGCGGCCGGACAGCCCCATTCTGAAGGTGAAGGGGTACAACCCGCAGTATCCGGAGATCTACGGTTCGCCGGAGACGGTGAAGGGGGCGACCATCCTGCTGAGCACGGTGTCCACGGGGCACTATGCGGTGATCGCCACGCTGCGGGCGCTGGGGCTGAACGAGTCGGACGTGAAGATGGTGCACATGGAGCAGAGCCAGGCGTTGGCGGCCTTTGAGGCGGGGCAGGGGGACATCATCCAGTTGTGGGCTCCCTACGACTACATTGCCGAGGCCAAGGGCTGGGTGAAGATGTCCTCTGGGCGCCGGGCTGGGGCCATCATCCCTGGCGCTGTGGTGGCCAGCAAGAAGGCCGTGGAGAGCGACCCCAAGTTGGTCGCCCGCTGGCTCGCCCTGTACATGCGGGGCATCCGGGAGATGATCAACGATCCCGAGGGTTCGGCGCAGGTGCTGAAGAAGTACTACACCGAGGAGTGCGCCCTGGACCTGAGCGACAAGGCCATCCGGGATGAGTTCGCCCTCCGGCCCCTCTTCAACACCCCGCAGCAACTGGCCCTCTTCGCCAAGGACCCGGTCACGGGCAAGAGCAAGGTGGAGCAGTGGTGGAGCGACCTGGCCGACTTCTTCGTCGCCCAGGGGCGCATCAAGCCGGAGGACAAGGAGAAACTCCTGACCGGCGGTTACTTCAACGACAAGATCCTCCGCATGGTCGCCCAGATGGAAGCGGAGCAGATGGACCTCCCCGGCACGGAGCCCGTGGAGATCCACGTGAGCCACCAGCCGTGCCTGCACGCGCTGCCCACCTACATGGCCATGCAGAAGGGGTGGGACAAGGAAGCCGGGTTGAAGATCGACTTCCAGATGTACCCCTCCGGCGCCCCTCAGAACGAGGCCCTCGCCTCCGACCAGTGGCAGGTGGGTGCTGAAGGCTCGGTGCCGGCCATGCTGGCGGCCATCCGCTACGGGGCCTACATCATCGCTGTTTCCAACGACGAGTCGGAGACCAACGACCTGTGGGTGCGGCCGGACAGCCCCATTCTGAAGGTGAAGG
>Ga0272449_1005338_pt1 | contig 10086 bp, 9 predicted proteins | sample YNPCB0241_FD_198679 | JGI IMG/M metagenome (GOLD analysis project Ga0272449, IMG submission 198679) | Hot spring sediment microbial communities from Yellowstone National Park, WY, United States - YNP-CB-024-1 | ecosystem: Environmental > Aquatic > Thermal springs > Hot (42-90C) > Sediment...
ATCAAATTTAGTTATAGGAACAGTTAATGATGCTTTAAGAGAAATTGAAGAACTTTTGAAAGGAGCAAATAATTTAGGAATAATTGAAGCAGAAAGAATTGGATTTATTGTTCCAAGAAATTTGGGTATTAAAGAGGTTAAAATTATAATATCAACTGAAAATGGATTTTTAAAAAGGGTAGATGACTTTGGAACAAAATATATTCCATATTATAACAATCCAAACACTCCAAATAGTGAAAAAGTTAATTTATCAATAAATTTTAAATATTATGATGCAAATTTTAATGAAACAACTGACCCAAATTTAGTTGAAATTGTTGAAATAAGTATAAAAGGTGAGGCATATGAAAATCCTTCTGGAACTGGATGGTATGAATTGAATACTATGGTAAAATTAAGAAATAGGTGATGGAAAGAGTTATTGGATTAACAATAACAAAAAATGGAGCAAAACTTGTTGAAGCAAAAATAAGAAAGGGAAAAATATCAATTGTAAATTTCAAAGAGAGTTTTATTGGAGATAGATTTGAAAAAGATTATAAATCTAAATTTAGAAAATTTTTGAAAGAGGCAAGAATAAAAACAAAATTAACATCATTTTCAATACCAGATGAAGATGTTTTAATAAGAGTAAATCAATATCCTTTGATGCCTGACGATGATTTGAGAAAAATTATTTTAGATGAGATTAGTAATTATAAGATGTTTCAAGATGATTATCCTGTTATAAACATTTTTAAATTAAAAGTTGAAGAATCAAAAGGAAGATATTTAATAATTGCATCTCCAAGAAGTTTAATTGAGAATCATTTGAAATTTTTAAATTCAGTTGATCTTCAAACAAAAAACATTGAAATTCCATCAATTGCATCATTTAGAGCAACAAAAATTTTCAAAAGAGAAATTTTTAAAGGAAATGGAGTTTTTATTTATTTAAGTTTTAAAAAGACAACTTTAATTTATTATCAAAACGGAGAGATTCTTCTTTTAAGAGAGTTTGATATTGGATTGGATAATTTAAATGAAAATAAATTAAATTTTTTAAATGAGATTTCAAACACAATATCATATTTTTCAAGAGAAGAGAAAAAACCTATTGAAAAATTGGTTTTATCTGGAATTGATAAAGGAGTTAATGAAATTTATGTAGATATAAAAGAGAGATTTGGAGTTGAGGTTTATTTTTCAGACATTCTTCCACAAAAAGAATATTATTTTTCAACTCCAATTGGGCTCTCTTTATATAACCTTGAAGATAGGTTAAGAATAAATTTAATTCCAAAAGATATTCTTGAAAAGAGAAGAGATGAGGTCAAAGTTTTCTTTCTTTTTCTATCAAATATTGTTGTTGGATTAACTTTAATTGGTCTATCAATCTACCTTTTAAATTCAATTTCAACAACAAAAGATTCTTTGAAAGAGATTGAATCAAATTTGATAAAAGTTAATAAATCTCTTGAGAGTTTAAAAGGAATTGAAAATGAATATAAAGAAATTTCATCAAAAAAGAAGGAGATTGAAGATGTTTTAAAAAACTATAGTAATTTGAATTTGAAAAATCATATTGATGAGATTTTAAAAAATAAGCCACAAGATTTAACAATTTTGAATTTAAATTTTTCAGGTGATTTAAATTTCTCTTTGAGAATAACAACAAAAAATATAAACTCAATTTTTGAATTTAGAAAAAAACTTTCTCAAAGTGAACTATTCAAGGATGTCAATTTAAGAGGAATAGATAGAGGTTCAAATGGCGATGCTCTTACAACAATTGAATTAAAGGGAGTTAAGAAATGATTAAAGAGTATGTTCCAAAAATTAAAAAGACTATTAAAAAACTTTTATATGTTTTAATAATTGAAATTATTATATTCGTTGTTTTTGTTGGATATGAGTTTCTTACATGGAGAAAATATATAAACACTCTTAATTCAAAATCAGAAGAACTCTCTCAAAAAAGCGAGAATTTTGTAATGCTTAACACAATGAGTAAAGAGAGCGAAAACATAAAGATCTATTTAGAAGATATGCAAAATAAAATTTTCAATAGAGATGAATATGAAAAATTTATATCAAATTTACCAAACACCATCTCATCTTTTGGATTAAAAAATGTTGATCTATCTATAAGTGAAGAGAAGAGAGTTTTAGAAAATAAAAATTATTTTGAGGTTAACATTTATGTTAATTTTGATGGAACTTTACAGAATACTCTATCCTTTTTAAACTATCTTGAAAATTTAAATAAATTTATAAATATAAATAATTTAAACTATTCAATAACTAAAGATGGGGTTTCGGTTGATTTATCCTTTTCAATTCCTATATTTTAGCCACCTTTTATCAATCTAACCATATCAAAAAGTGGGAGATAAATTGAAAATGCTATAAAAGCAACAATGATTCCCAAAATTATAGTTAATGTTGGTTCAAGATATGCTATAAATCTTTTTATATCATTATCAAGTTCGCTCTCAAAAAATCTCTCCATTTGATTTAGAACATCTTCTAGATTTCCTCCTGCTTCTCCAACAGAGATCATTCTTATAAAAAGCAATGGAAAAATTTTTTCCTCTATCATTGCCTTGCTTATACTCATTCCAGAAATAATTTTTTCTCTTGTACTCATCAAACTTTTTGAAACAATATAGTTTCCACTAACTCTTGAAAGAAGTTCAAATGAATCTCCAAGAGAGATTCCACTTCTAATTAATGTCTCAAGGGTGTGTGTTACTCTTAAAAAAATGTTCTCTCTGTAAATTTTTCCAATTATTGTTGGCATATTGAATAGAAACTTATCAATTTTACTTTTTCCATATTCTGTTTTTCTAAAAAGAGTGAATAAAATCATTAAGATCAAAATTAGAGGCAAAATTATCCACCAATAATTTTTGATTCCATTTGAAATAGCAATTAAAATTCTCGTTGGAAGAGGAAGTTTAACACCAGCGCCTTTAAATAGATTTACAAAAATTGGGACTATTGTTAATAAAAGAAAAATTATTGCAACAACAATTGTTCCAATAACAATTTCAGGATAGATTAAAGCATTTTTTACTTTTCTTCTCAACTCTTCCTCTTTTTCAAGAAAATCTGAAATTCTTGATAAAACTTCATCTAGATTTCCAGTAAACTCTCCAACTCTTACAACTTCAATGAAAATTTCAGGAAAAATACCTTTGAAATTTCTCAAACTATCTGAAAATGATTCTCCACCTAAAATATACTCTCTGACTTTTTGAACAACTCTTTTGAAATTTTTATTTTTTATGTTTTCCTGAATTATGTCAAGAGATTGAACAATTGTAACACCAGAGCGAAGAAGAAGTGAGAGTTGTCTTGAAAGAAAAATTAACTCTTGAGTTTTTAATTTTTGAAAATTTATTTCTCTTGTCTTTAACTCTTTTATTTCAATTATATAAATTCCTCTTGAAGAAAGTAAATTTTTTGCTTCATTCAAATTTTCTGCCTCAATCTCCCCTCTTGTTGGATTACCCTCTCTATCTCTTCCAATATATTTAAATTTCATTCTTCCAACCTTATTACTCTTAAAACCTCTTCAAATGTTGTTAATCCATTTAATACTTTTTCAAAACCAGAATTTAAAAGAGGAATCATCCCCTCATTTTCTGCTTCATATCTTATCTCATCAGTTGACTCTCTCTTTTTAATTAAATCTTTCAATTTTTTTGTAACAGGTAAAATTTCAAATACTCCTGTTCTTCCTCTATACCCTGTGTAATTACATTCAGGACAACCCTTTCCTCTTTTGAATTTAATTTCCCTTTCAGGAACTCTTCCAAAAACAATCTCTAACTCTTCTTTTGTTGGTTTATATTCTATCTTGCATGATGGACAAATTGTTCTAACCAATCTCTGTGCAACAACTCCAATCATAACAGATGAAATTAAATATGGTTCAATCCCAATATCAAGGAGTCTAACAAGAGTTGAAGGTGCATCATTTGTGTGAAGTGTTGAAAATACAAGATGTCCTGTTAATGCTGCTTCAACTGCTATTTTTGCTGTATCGAGATCTCTAATCTCTCCAACCATTATTATATCTGGGTCTAACCTTAAAATGCTTCTTAAACCAGTCGAAAATGTAATACCCGCTTTTGGATTTACCTGCATCTGAACTACTCCTGGAAGATCATACTCAATTGGATCTTCAATTGTGAAAATACTTTTTTCTGGTGTATTCAATTTGTTTAAAGTTGCATAAAGTGTTGTTGTTTTTCCAGAACCAGTTGGACCTGTAACAAGAACCATTCCATAAGGATTTTTAATTATTTTTTCATAAATCTTCCGCTGTTTCTCATTCAAACCTAATCTTCCAAGTTCAATTAAAACTCTCGCCTTGTTTAAAATTCTAATCTCCAACTTCTCTCCAAATCTTGTTCCAATTGAAGAAACTCTAAAATCATAATCTTTATCTTGTATTTTCATTGAAAATCTTCCATCTTGAGGTCTTCTTTTTTCTGCAATATCCATTCCTGCCAAAATTTTTATTCTTGATAAAACTTGATCATCAACACCAGCAGGAATATTCATTGTGTCTTGAAGCATTCCATCTATTCTATATCTAACTCTCGTATATTCTGGATATGGATCAAAATGTATATCTGAAGCATTTTGATTTATTGCATCTGTTATGACAGTGTTAACAAATTTAACTATTGGTGTCTCAACAGTTATTATCTCATTTTCTCTCTCTTCCCTTCTTAAACCTTGAAGTGTTTTTGATGCAAAAGATTTTATATTGAAATATTGATTTAACAACCTCTGAAATTCAGTATCAGTAACAATAATTGGTTTTATCTTCAATCCTGTCATTGCCTTTATATCATCCAAAACAATTGGATTTATTGGAGGAAGAATTGCAACATGAAGAGTATCATCCTCTTTTTTAATTGGAAAAACTTTTTTCTCTTTTATAACTCCTTCAGGAATCAAATTTATTGAATCAGGAGAGATATAAATTTCTGAAACAGGTTTATATTCAAATCCAGATTGAAGAGATAGAATTTCTCCCAAAACTCCAGGAGATATTAAACCTCTATCAATTAAAATTTGACCAAGTGGAATACCTGTTTTTTCCTGTTCTTTTAAAGCATCTTCAAGTTGCTCTTTTGTTACTATCCCTTTTTCTAATAAAATATCGCCAATTTTTTTCTTTGTTTCCATTTCTATTTATTATAAATATTTTTTGTGAATTTAAAAGAGAGTGCTTTTGGTGGACATATATCTATGCATTTTCCGCATCTTATACAATTTATGTTGTTTGGATCTTTAAATGTTGTTATTGAAAATGGACAAACTTTTTCACATTTATAACATTCAATACATTTTTCAGTATCAACCTCAATTTTAAGATATGAAAATTTGTTAAAAACTCCAATGAAACCACCTAATGGACAAAAATAGTGGCAAAAAGGTCTTTCTTCAAAAATAAACCAAATTGAAAGAAAAAATAAAACTAAAATTTTTGATATATAAAGTGGACCAATTAGATTTCTTAAAGAAGGATTTATTATTACCTGTGGAATACCAGCAGTTAAAGTTCCAGCAGGACAGATTTTACAGAAAAGAGTTTCATTTGTTATTAATGGGCCAATAATTACAAGAAAAATTAAAAAACCATATTTTGTCCAGAAAAGATATGGGATTTTTGGTTTTATTTTGAATTTTGTTTTTATTTTGAAAAGAAGGTCTTGAAAAAATCCAAATGGACACATAAAACCACAGGAGAGTTTTCCTAAAAATATATAAATCAATGAGATAAATCCAATTGTGTAGAATGGAAAATCTCTTACAACAATCAAATGCTGGATTGTGCCAACAGGACAGGCTCCAGTTGCAAGTGGACAGGAGTAACAATGTAAAACAGGCATAGGAACTCTTTTTAAAAAGAAAGATAAAAAGGGTAAATTGAAGAAAATTGTTGAAATTGTTTGTGTAAATATTCTAAATCTATTTGTGAAAAAATCTTTAAACTTTAATCTATTCCTATACACGAGAAGCAAATTAAGACAGCATTTTTTAGAACTTCAAGATATTCTTTATTCAATAATCCAATGCAAATTAATAAAATAAATAAAAATACGAGGATTAATCTAAAATCAAATCTTTTTTTCAATCTTTATACAAAAATCTAAGAAGATAATTTTTTTATTATTTCAGGAAGCATAAATGGAAGATCATCAGGAGATCTTGATGTTATTATATTTCCATCAACTACAACCTCTTTATCAATAAATTCTGCTCCAGAATTAATTACATCATCCTTAATTGTTATGGTTGAAGTCATTTTCTTTCCTTTTGTTATTCCTGCTGAAATGAGAACCCAAGCACCATGGCAGATTGATGCAACAACTTTTCCCTCTTCATACATTTTTCTTACAAAATCTGTAACTGATTTATGTGCTCTAAGATAATCTGGACAATATCCACCTGGAATGAAAACAGCATCAAAATCTTTTGTATCAATCTCTTTACTTGTCAATTCTGGTTTAACAGGAAGACCGCCATATTTTCCATGAAAAACCTCAATATTTGGAGCAATAACCTTTACTTCAGCACCTTCCTCTTTGAATCTAAAATATGGATACCAAAATTCATGCTCATTATATAGTTTTTCAACAAAAAGTGCTATTCTCTTCCCTTTTAGTTTCATCTTCACCTCCTTAACTTAATTTTAACAATTTTAATATTATATTAAAGTTTGAAATTTTTAATTTTTAAGAAATGATATTAAATCATCTTTTATTTTTAAAAGTGTCTCTTCTGCTATTTCAAAACTTTTTTCAATTGAGTTTTTGCTAAAGTCAAGCGCTCCTGGAAGATCTATCAATGGATAGATTAAAAAAAGTTTGTAATCTTCATAAATAAAAATGTTTTTTTCAACTCTTTTAAACATCTTTAAATTCTTTTTTGTCAAAGACATTGTATATTTTTCAACAATATTGAATGGATAAATTCTGATTAGATATTTTGTAATATTTAACAATTTTTCATATGGTTCATGAATTATTCCAACTATTTTTTTACTTTTTCCATAATCAATAAGGAATTTAATTGGAAATGTGTATTTAACTCCTCCATCAAGCAATGTAAAATTTTTATCTTTAATTTTATATCTAACTTCAGGAAAAAAATTTGGTATAGCACTTGTTCCAAGAATTGCATATATCAAATCCTCATCTGTCTCAATTTTTTTAATGTAAACCCCTTTACTCTCTTCTAAATCTTTATTTGTAAATAAAACTACCTTTCCATCATTTGCAACTGCAACTGAAATAAAAAGAGATTCACTATTTTTAATTTTTTCAGTTAAATTCAATGAGTCAATTGTTTTAACTGTGTTAATCAAAAAATTGTATGTGTTATATCTTATACCCTGCTCTTTAAAAATAAAATTATCAATATCTTTTATTTTTTCCCATAGGTAATTTAAAATTTTAAAACTATCATCAACAAGAAAAAATATATTAATACCCCCAACAGATGTTCCACAAAGTTCACTAAATTTTAATTCTTTGTAAATCTTTTTTAATTCATATAAAATTTTTGCACCAAATGCACCCTTTGCACCCCCTCCCTCCCAGCAAAGACCTAACATATCTATTTATTAAGGACCTCTTTTATTTTTTCAAAAGCATAAAGAAGTTCTTCTTTTTTAACTTCTCCCATATGTCCCATTCTGAAAACTTTTCCCTTTAAATCTTTGATTCCACTTGCAACTGTTATTCCATTTTTATTCAAATCGCTTCTAAACTTCTCATCATCAACACCTTCTGGATAGACGAAAAGAGAAAGTGTTGGAGCAAGATAGTTTTTATTTCCAAAAACATCAAAACCAATCTCCATCATCTTCTCTCTTATAAATTTTGCATTCTCATAATGCCTTTTATATCTCTCTTGAAGTCCCTCACTTAAAATTATTTCAAGAGATTTCTTTAAACCAAAAGTGTAGTTTGTGTTGTGAGTTGCAAAATATTTTGTTGCATCTTGAATTGTTGGTCTCCAGCGAAGGAGATCTCCATAATAAAATCCAATTTTACCCATAGCCTCTCTTTTTTTCATCGCTCTTTCTGATACAGAAAGAATTGCAAGCCCTGGTGGAACAGATAGGGCTTTTTGTGAACCAGTTAAAATTATATCAACTCCCCATTCATCCATCTTCTCCTCAACTCCACCTGTTGCACAAACTCCATCAAGAACAACAAGAGAATCATAAGAGACCTCTTTTATCACCTTCATATAATCTTCAATTGGAGCAAGAATTCCAGTTGAAGTATCAACATGGGTTATTGTTATAAGTGAAAATTTTTCCTTTTTCAACTTTTCATAAATTAAATTGAGATCAATAACTTCTCCCCATTTGCTTTGAATTTTGTCATAACTAAATCCATCTTCCTCTAAAATTTCGATGAATCTATCACCAAAAAATCCATGAGATAGAACAAGTGCCTTTTCATCTTTTTTCAAAAAATTCTTAATTGCAATCTCCATTCCAACTGTTCCTGAACCTGGAATTATAAAAATCTCACCACTTTTTGTTCCAAATATTATTTTTAAATTCTCAACACAACTTTTTAAATGTTCACCAAACTCTTTACTAACATGTGAAATTGGTTGACGAGATATCTCTTTTAAAACATCTTCATTTACTGGAGTTGGGCCAGGAATCAATAAAAGTTCCCTCATAGTGCCCTCCTTTATTAAAATTTAATTTATATCTACCAAAACCAAATAATAGTTATAATTGAAATTATTATTAAATAAAAAGAGAAAATCTTCAAATTTCTTTTATGAATTGAACCCCTGAATAAAATAATTGATATAACTCCAAAAATTAGTGATGCGAAAAATCCTAATAATAAACTATCTGCTGAAATTTTTATTGGACTTTTAATGTAATCAAAATATTTTAAAATTGTAGAGCCAAGAATTGTTGGAATTGACAAAAGAAAAGAGTATTTGAATGCATCATCTTCTTTAATTCCAAGAAGGGTTGCTGTTATAAATGTAAATCCACTTCTTGAAATTCCAGGAAGGATTGAAAATCCCTGAGATAGACCAATTATAATTGAATCTAATATTGTTATGTCTTTTATTGTTTTTGTTCTCTTGTTTTTAAAATAAAAGAAAAATAGATAAAAAGATGTTATTAAAAAGAATATTGGAATGAATTTGAAATTTGAAAAGGAACTCTCAAGAGGTTTTTTAAATAAAATGTAAAAAATTCCAGTTGATAAGATTGAAATTATTATTAGAAAAATCAACTTTAAATTTTTTATGTTTTTTATTATGAATGGAGAAAAAATTAAAAAAACAGCAAAAAGAGTTCCTAAATGTAAAAATAGGTCAAAAAAAATTGGAGGTTCATTTATATTTAAAAATTTTGAAAATAATATTATATGACCTGTTGATGAAATTGGTAAAAATTCTGTTAAACCTTGAACTATTCCAAGAATAAATGAATGAAAGTTAGACATTTAAATTAACTCCAAAATCTTCTTTTTCACTTCATCAGAAATTTTTTTATTGTAAAGAGAGGATACAATGTCATCACATTTTTTCATAAATAGATTCAAATCATCCCTATTTTTAATTGAATCAACCATATCCTCAAGTTTTTTTACCCTCTCTTTTAAAACCCCTTTTAAACACTCTTTTATCAAATCTTTCAATTTTTCAATATCATATTTTAATAGATTCAATTTTACCTCATTGAATTCTCTATTTCTATCAATTGAATATAGTGAAATTGATGTGTCTTTTGCCATCAATAATTTTGCAAAAGAGATAAGAGAAGTTGATTCGCTCTCTGTTGATAAAGGTGATTCAAGAAAAACCTCTCCATTTGATATATCAAGAATTTTTCCATCATAAATTATTAAAAACTCAATTTTTTCATTTTTTATTATAAGAAGGCCTGTTATATTTTTTCCTCCAAGAGAATCAAGAAATTGTGAAAAATCTACTATTTTTGAATCAAGATCTTTATAAAGAACTTCTCCAAAATGAAGAGAAAGGAGCGAGATAATACCTTTTGAATCAATTTTATATAATGAAAGA
>Ga0272449_1005340_pt1 | contig 10080 bp, 7 predicted proteins | sample YNPCB0241_FD_198679 | JGI IMG/M metagenome (GOLD analysis project Ga0272449, IMG submission 198679) | Hot spring sediment microbial communities from Yellowstone National Park, WY, United States - YNP-CB-024-1 | ecosystem: Environmental > Aquatic > Thermal springs > Hot (42-90C) > Sediment...
CAGAGTTCAAGATACATTCTGATTACATCGTCATACCCCTCTCTTGTATGCGCCATTTTCGGTACGACTCCTGCTTCCCTAAACCCGATTTTCTCATATACGTGACGCGCTCTAGTATTTGTAGACACTACGTCCAGTATTAACAGTTTTAAGCCAGCTTTCCTCGCCTCCTCTATAAGAGTTTCCAACATCCTGGTTCCTATTCCCCTATCCCTATATTCTCTCGCAACAATAATCCCGAGATGCCCCACGTGGCTTTGATGCCCTCCTAGCCTGTTTATCTCCGAGTTCCCGACAACTTTACCATTAACCTCTGCTACAACCATTATTGTTCTGCCTTTTTCTATATTCGATAAACGGCCAGCCAGCCACTCCGCCTCCTCCTCCCTCGTAATTATCCTGTCCATCGTGATGGGAGCTCCTTCTTCACCAAGCGAGTTGATGAGCTTCGTTAGATCATCGAGATCTTCCCATCTCGGGCCTCTCAAACTAGCTTGGAACCATTTTCCAAAAAGAATTCGCCGTATACTCTTGTCAAACCTCTTCCCCTATACTTTATGACTCCTTGTATTTTTAAAAATTCGCAAAATTCGCATTATCCTAGTATTTCTTTCAGCCTGCCCTGCTCAATAGCCTCCCGTATCTCCAGGGCTATTCTCCTGCCCGTAGTCATAGGTATGCCGTGCTTCAGATAAGCATACGGGGAGCCTTCCATAAATACGTTCGTGCCGGCAACTATCCTGGCTGAAATCTCGAAAACGTAGAATTTCAAGTCCGGTGTGACAACAGTCTCCAAGCAGAATGGCCCGAAAATGCCTGGCTCGCAGACTTCCCTAGAGGCTTCGACAACCCTCCAGCCCATTTTGAAAACCTCCGGCAGGAGTGATTCACGCAGGAACAGTGGGAAATTCCCGACAATAGTGTAGGTCACGTCAATGCCCTCCTGTAGGCCAGCAGGAATCCTTGATATCGCGTCAACATTCGACTCGTACCTTCTATCGAAACCCATCAGCTCAAGCTCCCCCCTGATTACGGAGTAGAAGTAGTGAATATAGACGGGGATGCCTACCACATACTCCTGGATGAAATAATCCTTTAAGCCCCCTATCTTCTGGCGGAACTCCTCACTGCTCCTCGCCAGAAAATACCCCTGCCCGCCTTTAGCACCTTGAAACTTTACTATGCACAGCCTATCTATCTCATCAGGATCCTCATAGACCCTAGGAAGGTTAAGCCCAGCTTTCTCCAGCCATTTCCTCTGCCTATCCCTGTCGCTCTCCCATAGGAGGATCCTCCTGTTACCGTAATAGGAGACTCTGATCTTCTCAACAGCCTCTAGGCCCATGTATGCTATTAGGGATGCGTGGGGCACTAGGATCGCGTTATCCCTCAGGAGCTCATCCTCCACTGTATGGAACTCGCTGTAGGAGGGGATCTCGATAACCCTGTCAGCAGCTCTGAAATGACGGTATACGAAGCTATGCTCCTTTTTGCAGACCACTATCGTCCTGAAGCCCTCGTCCTTCCCTCCTCTAAGAATTTGGAGCGCTGAGTGGCTTCCGACGGTTGCGATGGCGTGTTTACTCGTCACAGGCGGTTCAGCGACGCTTCCTAAGTTTTTAAATCTTGCTTAGAAAACGAGTTGCAACACAGTTCGGATTAGCATGAATTTTTAAGCATTTTTAGGAAGCTTAACTGGCGAAGCATCTGTAAGGGTTTAGCTTTTCGCTCCCTTTGCTCATGTATCGTCTTACTTTTTTTGGAGAATCGTCTTTCACTGTTCGTTTTCTGCTTTGCAGTAGATTTATAAATGAGGATTTTTTGTCTCCAATGGCCTACGTAAAGGAGTGCGAGAGGGATAAGCTATGGAGTGGTTCCAGATAACGCCGATAGCCGGCTTGGCGGCCGTAGGGTTGGCTGGCTACCTCTACAGGTACGTTGCGAAGGAGGAGAGCGGTACTGAAAGAATGAAGGAAATTGCAAACGCTATAAAAGAAGGTGCTAAAGCATATCTTAAGAGGCAGAATTTCACTCTGACTGTTTTCGTCCTTGCGATGGCGGCTGTTCTAGGAGTGCTTTACGCTTTCCAGATGAATGTTTACTACGGTACTAGCGTCGCCGTAGCCTATCTTTTCGGTTCTCTGTGCACAACCATTGCCGCCTACGTGGGGATGATGGCTGCCGTTGAAGCGAACGTTAGAACAGCAAACGCTGCTAAGCAGGGTTTGAAGAAGGCTTTTCCAGTGGCTTTCTACGGGGGGGCGGTCATGGGGCTGTTCGTAGTCGGCCTAGCTCTCCTAGGCATAAGCTTTCTCTTCTACCTTTACAATATTGTCCTGGGCTGGAGCGCTTCTGACGCCTCGAACATTGTTCTAGGGTTCAGCTTTGGTGCCAGTGCCCTCGCGCTCTTCGCTAAGGCTGGCGGAGGAATATATACGAAGACTGCTGACATCAGCGCCGACTTGGTGGGGAAGGTTGAGCTAGGTATCCCAGAGGACGACCCTAGGAACCCGGCTGTGATTGCTGACAACGTTGGAGACAATGTTGGGGACGTTGCGGGAATGGGAGCTGACTTGGTTGACTCATATATTGCAAGCATCGTGGCCACCTTGATCATCGGTTCAGAGCTGCATGAAAACGTGTTGACGGCGCTCCCCTTGATGATAGCTGCCGCGGGGCTTTTCGCATCACTCATAGGCGTCTTCGTAGTAAGGCAGAGTATAAGGGGGAACCCTGGTGCAGCGCTTAACAGGGGGTCGTTCGCCACATGGCTGGTGTTCGCAGTGTTCCTCCTAGCAGTAACTTATTTCTCGGGTTTAGAGGGTAACAGGTGGCTCGGAGTCTTCCTTCCAACAGCCGCGGGCTTAACAGCTGGAGTAATCATAGGAATCACGTCGGATTATTTCACGTCTATAGACAGGATGCCGGCGCAGAAGGTGGCTCAGGCCTCAACAACCGGAGCGGCGATAAACATACTTACGGGCTTCTCCTACGGTATAATCAGCATAGTTCCACCTGTAATCGGCATCTGCGCCGCTACTCTTGCAGCCTGGTACCTTGCTGAGGCCTTCGGCGTAAACCCATTCTACGGGATTGCAATATCCGCCGTAGGAATGCTCGCAACCGTAGGGATGACTATAGCGGCTGACGCCTATGGGCCTGTTTCAGACAACGCGAAGGGTATTGCTGAGCAATCCGGCTTAGGGGGGGAGGTTATTGAGGTTGCCGACAGGCTGGATGCCGCTGGAAACACTACGAAAGCCATCACCAAGGGCTTCGCAATAGGCGCTGCAGCACTCACCGTTCTAGCGCTTTTCGCAGCCTATGCCCACCTGGTTGACATAGAGACGCTGAACCTGATGAAGCCGGGAGTTGTCGCAGGGATTTTCCTAGGTGGAATGATGCCGCCGCTGCTCTCAGCCCTCCTAATTCTGGCTGTCGGCAGGAATGCTGAGAGGATGGTTGAGGAGGTTAGGCGCCAGTTTAAGGAGATACCGGGGTTGATGGAGGGCAAGGCGAAGCCGGACTACGCTAAATGCGTAGACATCGCTACTAGGGGTGCTATCAGGGAGCTAATGCTCCCATGCTTGTTAGCAATAGCAGTTCCAATTTTAACCATGGTGATCCTCGGAAAGGAGGCGCTCGCAGGCTTCCTCGCCGGAAGCATCGTAACCGGAATCATATTTGCCCTTTTCATGGCCAACTCTGGAGGACTTTGGGACAACGCTAAGAAATACATCGAGTCCGGTGCATACGGCGGCAAGGGCTCCGAAGCACATAAGGCTGCTGTCACTGGAGACACGGTTGGGGACCCGTTCAAGGATACCGCAGGTCCATCGTTAAACACGATGATCACCGTTATGTCGTTGGTTGCTGAGGTATTTGCTCCGTTAATACTTCTATTAATTTAATACCTCCTGCGGTTTAATAAAATTTACGTGCCTACGCATTTAACAGTTAATCTTATAAGCTAGCTTTTTCATAGGTTGCTAAAAACGGCGATGAGTAAGATGTCTACGCCTTGGCATGCTATGAAAACGGAAGAAGTCTTGGAATTTCTCGGCAGCAGCCCTAAAGGTTTGTCTGAGGAAGAGGCTTCTAGAAGGATTAAAAAATATGGTTATAACGAACTGGTTGAGAAGAAACGTGTAACTCCCATTCAGATTTTTTTGGATCAGTTTAAGGATATTTTTGTAATTATGCTTTTAATTGCAATCCTTCTCTCTATCTTCATTGGTTGGTATAAAAGTACATCCGTCGCTGGGACTAATGGTGGTTTTCTAGACGAATATGTTGACGCCGTAACCATCGGGGCCATAGTGGCTTTAAACGCAGTCGTAGGATTTGTTCAGGAATACCGCTCGGAAAAAGCCATAGAGGCTATGAAGAAGCTCGCAGCGCCTCGAGCCAGAGTTTTGCGTGAAGGGAAGGAAAAGTTCATTCCTGCAAGAGAAGTCGTGCCGGGTGACATAATTCTTCTGGATGCCGGGGACAGAATACCTGCCGATGCTCGACTACTTGAGACTGTAGAGTTGAAAATCGAGGAGGCCGTCCTAACCGGCGAGTCAACACCGGTAAATAAAACAATTAGCGTCGTCGATGAAAAAACGCCTGTTACTGAAAGGAAAAACATGGTTTTCATGGGCACCTATGTGACCTACGGTAGAGGGAAGGCTGTTGCGGTAGCCACTGGGATGCAAACAGAGTTTGGTAAAATTGCCGAGATGGTGCAAACCGTGGTGGAGGAGGAAACTCCTCTAAAAAAGAAATTGGAAAAGTTTGCGAAGAAGCTAGGAACGATAATCGTGTTTGTATGCATAATCGTTTTTATTCTGGAAATCTTTCGCGAGGGAACTCACCTGGAAAACATAGTTGATATGTTTATGACTGCAGTCGCACTGGCTGTATCTGCTGTCCCGGAAGGCTTGCCTGCAGTAGTAACGGTCTCGCTTGCACTTGGTGCAAGGGAATTGGCTAAAAGAAACGCTATTCTCAGAAGACTTGCCTCGGCTGAAACCTTGGGTGCGACCACGGTTATTTGTTCAGACAAGACTGGCACGTTGACTAAGGGAGAGATGACTGTCCGAAAGATCTACTTAGGAGGTAAAATTATAGAGGTAACTGGTGTGGGGTATGAGGATAAGGGTGAATTTCTGTTAAACGGAGAATCGCTTAATCCTGCTAATGATGATTTACGTCTGCTTTTAAGAGCGTCGGCACTCTGTACGAATGCCCAGTATGATGGAAAAAACGTCGTTGGAGACACAACTGAGGGTGCGCTGATTGTTGCTGCAGCCAAAGCCGGAATGATCAAAGAAGAGTTAGAGAAAACATTTCCACGGCTTCACGAAGTGCCTTTTACATCTGAAAGGAAACTCATGACAACAGTCCATAAATCCCCTGAAGGTAGGCTTTTTGCATATGTCAAGGGTGCTCCAGAGATTATTCTTGAGCGCTGTAGGCTCATAGTAGTCGGAGGGAAGATTGAAGAACTAAGTGAAGATAAACGCCGGGAAATTCTTAAAATAAATGAGAAAATGGCTAGCGAAGCCCTTCGCGTTCTAGGTGTGGCCTTCAAGGATTTATCCTCTTTCTTAACAGAGAAGTTTGATAATGAAGCATTAGAGTCTGATCTCGTCTTCATCGGGTTAGTAGGGATGATTGATCCTCCAAGAGAGGAGGCAAAAATGGCTGTTAAGAAATGTGATGAAGCAGGGATAAAAACAGTTATGATAACTGGCGACCATAAATTAACTGCCGTAGCAATAGCTAAAGAACTGGGCATTTTAAGAGGCGGGGAAGATATTGTTCTCACGGGGATTGAGCTTGACACCATGAATGAAGAAGATTTTGAAAAAATAGTGGAAAAAGTCTCGGTTTACGCCAGGGTTTCTCCAGAACATAAATTGAGGATAGTCAAGGCCTTGAAAAAGAAAGGCCATATCGTGGCAATGACCGGTGACGGTATCAATGACGCTCCTGCTCTTAAACAGGCGGATATTGGTATAGCAATGGGGATAACAGGCACGGATGTTACTAGAGAGGCTGCAGACATTGTTTTAGCTGATGACAATTTTGCAACAATTGTTAACGCTGTAGAAGGGGGTAGAACAATCTACGATAATATCCGGAAGTTCTCATTCTTTCTCATGAGGTGCAATTTTGATGAGCTTATGTTGATCGGGACCTTTGCATTGTTAGGCCTAGAGCTCCCGTTAACCGCCGGAATGATTCTCTGGTTAAACCTTGTGACAGACGGGGGGCCGGCACTCGCATTAACCATGGATCCCCCGGAAAAAGACATTATGAAAAGACCACCACGCAACCCGAACGAGGGAGTCTTGCATGGAAGGCTTGCCTCAATAATAGTCACTTTTATACTGCAATTCGTTTTAACAGGCGGCTTGTTCTACTGGCAGTACTACCTGCTACCCGGACCCTTGACAGCAGAAAAGTTGGCGCAAGCCAGAACCATGGCTTTTGTCAGAGCAACTTTACAGGAACTGTTTGTCGTCTGGAACTGTCGGTCGGAAAAACGCAGTTGCTGGAAGATGGGTCGAGAAAACTTCAACAATAAGTTCCTAGCTATATCTGTTATAGTTTCAGCTGTAGCAACCGTACTCGTGCCTTACTTCGGATTGCTGGGAACTGTTTGGTTAGACGACCCCATGGAATGGACGATTGCAATCGTAGCTTCGACTTCAGGCTTGTTTATACTGCCAGAAGTCTTTTATGGACGGAGAATATGGCGTTGGAAATGATAACAATTCTTAAAATAAATCTTAGAATCGCGCGCTACGTTAACTCGAGGTATATCCTGATGTTGCGGGCAGTTATTTTTCATGGCGGAACATAGAGATAATTAAGGATGCCTATAGAGAAATGGCTGAGAAAGCAGGTATGTGTAGCGATAGGCTGAGGTATGCTCTTAAAAAGGTTCTAAGCGGTCTTGATGTTATAGAGAAAACTTTTGGCATAAAAATTGGGCCCAAAGCATACATGGAAAAGAAGCACGAAAACTTTATAAATAATTTTTTGCTATCTTACATAGAAGGTGAAAGCCGGTTGTTTCTAATTCTTTAGTAGAAGCAGCTAAAATTAGGATATGCCTTGGATAAAAAAATTTAAAACGTCTCGCGTGGGAAGGTCAGGGGGATCCCTATGGGAAGCGTAAAGGACCTTGAGGTTATCAAGAGACCTACTCGAGATTGCATGGGTATTGGCCGATTCCACTTTTCAGACCGGTATTCTGTTTTCGACTGGGGTGAAATGCCTGACCAAATTGAAGGGAAGGGAACTGCCCTGTGCCTTATGGGTGCCTACTGTTTTGAGAGACTTGAGGAGAAAGGCATTAAAACCCACTATCGTGGGCTGGTAGATGCGAAAGGGCGAATTGTCCATTTCGGCGAACTAGAACAACCCTCGCACATCATGGAAATTAGTCTTGTGAACGTGTATAGGCCTAATGCTTACGTAGAAGGAGGCAAACTCAAATACGATTACAGTTTCTACACGCCAGACTTGAGAAATTACCTGCTTCCATTAGAAGTAATCTACAGGAACAGCCTGCCGGAAGGCTCATCAGTTTTCAAAAGACTTGAACGAGGGCTTGTAACCCTAAAAGATCTGGGCCTAGATCACATGCCGAAGCCCGGTGAAAAACTTGCTAAACCCATTTTGGATGTTAGCACGAAACTCGAAGAAGGTGATAGATACATCACATGGGAAGAGGCTAAAAGAATCACTGGACTAACTGATGAAGAGGTCGAAGAAGTTAAGGCTTTGCTTTTAAAGGTCAACGAAACAATAACCGAAATAGCTCTAAAGGCAGGCTTGGTGAATGAGGATGGGAAAATCGAACTGGCCTTTAATCCTGAAAGACGTCTGATGGTTGTAGATGTTGTGGGTACGCTGGACGAGTGTAGATTTACCTATCAAGGTATTCATGTAAGCAAGGAAATAGCTCGTGTGTATTATAGGCAGACAGAATGGTATAATGTTGTAGAAAAAGCAAAGCATATGGCTGCAGAAACAGGTGTAAAAGATTGGAAAAGCCTATGTAGCATTGAGCCTCCCACACTTGACCCACAGTTAAAAACGATTATCGGCGAAATATATATGGCGGCGGCCAATGCTTTAACAAGCTCCAAACTATTTGATGCCCCAAGTCTTGCGGAAACTGTTAAAAAGTATAAAGAGTATATTGATAATTGGTCATGATTAACACATTACCGATTCTCAGCATGTTTCAACATCTGCTTAACAGGTGCAGAGACAATAACGAATCAGGATGCGATTATTCTATAGGCTTATGCGTGTCTACTAAAAGAAGAAATCCAGTATTATCAAAACGAACACGGCTACGACAAGCGTGATCCAAATGCTCCTGTTCCATTTAAGTATCTTTTTACCATCCCATACGAAGCCACCTGCCGCCCGTATCGGAATCAGATTTAGGATGACAATAAGCAGGTTGGTCACATATCCGACTGTTGCTGGCACCGCGATCAGACTGTTAGTCGTAAGGTTTGACACTGCCCAGAAGGCGAAGCCGAGCATCAGACTTATGAGCAGGCCTATTGCAAAGATGATTCCAGTCTTGTCTTTCTCCGGGTTGTACCACCAGTCAAGTTTTTTCACATACGATGAGCCATAGGCTGGGAAGACAATGCCTACTGTCGCCAGCAGCCAGCTGAATAGGATTCCTGACCCCCATGCTTTGAAAGTTGTTTCTAAGCCAAATTTTCTTGCTGCAAGCTTTTGCGAAAGCTCGTGGGCCAGGAGGCTGACCGTTACAATCATGAAAACCATTAGGATAAGCATTAGTGGTCCTTGGCCACGCAGTATTTGTATCCACCACACTATTGACACACCCAGCATGGCAGCCAGCCAATGCCACGCTTCTCTTGTTTCCGAGCTTTTTCCTTGCTCTCTGCCCCGCCTGAGAAAGAATGTTCCGAAACCTATGAAATGGAACTCTGCCAGCCAGAGTCTTAGAAAGCTGAATCCATAGTCCCTGAGTTGCCCAGTTATTTCATAGGGATGGAATCCCCTGTGAATAAACATATTCCATGAGGGAGAATTATACCTGTCGGCCGTTGCGTAGATGACTTCACACCCGTGCTCCTCTAGCCATGATATGGCTCCATTCACCAGAGATTTGCCGATCGCTCTCCCCCGAAGCTCTTTGTCCGAAACCAGTGTGTCAATATACCCTGTCCTCACGCCTTTTAAAACTTGGATTCTCATGGAGACTGTCCCAACTATCCTGCCCTCCAGCTCTGCAACTAAGGTTCCCCCGCTTTTCTTGAGTGCACTCTTCCGCGCCTCCTCAAATGATAACTGGAAGATGATCCTATCAGTAATGCCGAGGCTTCTCGCAAAAAGTTTTTTGACATCCTCCTCCTCATTTGGTTGCATCTCGCGGACAACAACTTGCATTTGTCAGCGTTTTAGTGTGCGCTATAATAAACTTTTCTCGGCATACTAGTGCTTTAAACATAAAATTAACTACTCATCAAACTCACCATAACTTTCCGCACCATTTGCTGATGATCAGGCTTGATCACTATGATTTATCGATTAGAAATACGAGCACTAGCACGCTCTATAGCGCGCGCAATGTTCGAGCTCTTCGTCGTCTGGAACGCCGTTCAGATAAAACACAGCGTCTGGAGAATGTGCAGGAAAGCATTCAAGAACAAGTTCTTTATCATAGCCGATTTAGTGTCTGCTGCATTAACTCTTGGAATAACCTATATACCCCTAACGCAGCAACTATTCCATCTAACAGTTCTAAGCCTAATAGATCTAGCATACATTTTAGGCGTAGCAAGCTGTGGACTCTTTATATTCCCAGAGCTATTCATGGGGCGGAAAGTCTGGAAGTGGGAGTAGCCGAAGGCTAATACCGGTTTCATACTGTCAAGATTTATAATTAAACTGTGAACCTGATCAAATCAGGTAGGTATACCTTCTTAGCGCGCGCTATTTCTCGGGTGAGTCTTGGATGGAATCCTAAGCAGGAGCTTAGTTACTTCAATGCTGGCTAGGGTTATTAACGATAGGCCAATGGCCCAC
>Ga0272449_1005343_pt1 | contig 10077 bp, 11 predicted proteins | sample YNPCB0241_FD_198679 | JGI IMG/M metagenome (GOLD analysis project Ga0272449, IMG submission 198679) | Hot spring sediment microbial communities from Yellowstone National Park, WY, United States - YNP-CB-024-1 | ecosystem: Environmental > Aquatic > Thermal springs > Hot (42-90C) > Sediment...
CGATGACTGGGTTTAGGTCTGCCTCCCTGATTTCTGGGTTGTCCTCCACGAGGCGGGAGAACTTGATGAGGATATCCACGATGGCTGGTATGTCGCGCGGCGGCATCCCTCTGAAGCCGGTGAGTAGTTTGTAGGCCTTGACCTCGCGTATCATTTCTACTGCGTCTTGTTCGTCTATTGGCGCAATGCGCATGGAGATGTCTTTGTAGAGTTCGGTGAATATCCCGCCGAGGCCGAAGGCCACGACGTGGCCGAATATCTCATCGTACACCGCGCCGACGATGAGCTCGACGCCTTTGGGCACCATCTTTTGGATGAGGACGCCTTCAAGCTCGGCGTAGGGCACCCTCTTGACCACCTCTCCGAGCCTCCTACATGCCTCCCTGACGCCTTGTGGGTCTGCTATGCCCAGTATGACGCCTCCGACGTCTGTCTTGTGGACTATCTGCGGCGATATTATTTTGGCCGCTACCGGGTACCCTATCTGTTCCGCGGCTTTCACCGCCTCCTCCTCGTCGCGGGCCACGGCGTAGTCCGGCGTCGGTATCCCGTACGCTTTTAGAAGTGCCAACGCCTCGTCTTCTCTCAGCTTGCCTCTGCCCTCCGCGACGGCCTTAGCAACTATGGGATGGGTCATAACCTCCTCTTCACCTCCCCGTATTTATACAACGCCCACAGCGCCTTCGCCGCTCTGTCTGGCGTTGGGTAGACGGGTATGCCATGGTCCTCAAGCTCCTCTTCGAACCTCTGCACCAGCTCGCTCCCGCCGAAGTTGACGACGGCTATGGGTTTGCCGTATCTCTTGCTGTCTATCACGTACTTGGCCAAGTTCTTCGTCAAGCCTGGCACCTGCATCAGCGTGACTATCAGCGCCATATCGAAGAAGGCCGTGGGGAGCAGGGCGTCAAGCACGATTTTGTAGTGCTCGTCGGTCGCGCTGCCCGTCACGTCGATGGGGTTAGACACAGCGGCGAAGGGGAGGAGCTCCCTCTTGAGCTCCTTGGCGATGCTCTCCGGCACCTCCGGCACCTCAAGCCCCAGCGCCTCAAGCGCGTCGACTGCTTGTATGCCCATGCCGCCGCTGTCTGAGACCACCAGCACCCTCCTGCCACGCGGCGTGGGCTGGGTGGCCAGAGCCTTAGCCATGTCAAACATCTCCCTAACCGAGGAGGCCTCTACGACTCCCGCCTGTTGGAAGAGGCCGTGGTACATCTCGTAGGCGCCGGCCATAGCTGCCGTGTGGCTCTTGACAGCCCTCTGCGCGGCCCCGCCCCTCCCGGCCTTATACGCCACTATGGGCTTCTTGGGTACGATCTTTCTCGCCGTTTCTAGAAACCTCCTCGCCTCCCCGGGGTATTTAAAGCCCTCTACGTATACGGTGATCACCTTCACCCTGTGGTCCGCGGCGAACGCCTCCAGTAGCTCCACCTCTGTGACGTCTGCCTTGTTGCCGTAGTTGGCGAGGAACCCCAGCCCCAGGCGGCGTCTTGCGGCCCAGTCCATTATAGCGGCTGCAACTGCGCCGCTTTGGCTAATTAAGGCGAGGGGGCCTGGGGGAGGTCTGCCTGCTCTGTCTGCCGGGAGGAAGACCGTGTCGAAGTTTGTGTAGGCGTTGTAGATGCCGATGCAGTTGGGGCCCAAGACTCTTACGCCGTATTGCCTCGCCACGGCCTTGACCCAGTTTTCAAGCTCCGCGTTGCCCGCCTCGGCGAATCCGCTACTGATAATGATAGCCGCCTTAACGCCCTTCATCCCAGCCTCCTCTAGTATTTTGGGCACGGTGGGAGCCGGCGTGGCTACGACAACAACGTCGAGCGGGTCGCCTATTTCGCTTACCGACTTGTAGAACTTTATCCGGCGGCCCCACAGCTCCACCTCGTCGTATTTGGGGTTCACGGGGTACACCTGGCCTTTAAACCTAGTCACCAAGTTCTCAAGGATGACGTATCCCACGGAGCCGGGCTTTGTCGACGCGCCGACAACTGCCACGCTTTGTGGATCGACGAGTTTGGAAATCACGGCCTCTCTATGAGACATATATAAATATATATAGGCCTTTTCTAATTAGCCGTTGAGTAGAAAAACTCGGTCCCGCGTTTCTACGTTGATGCGGATTAACCTGCTCCACGCGCTGGGGGCGTTCTCCGCGTCGAGTCCATCCAGTCGGGCGGATGAAAGACCGCGTGTGGACGCGGCGCGCTGGGAGCGATCCATAAAAATCCCATAAACGGCGCTGGAAGGTTGCATCGGCGGCTACCAGCGGTTTGTCTCCTCCAGCCACCCCTCTATGGCATCTGCGAGCTCTGCGTAGCGCCTGAAGCCCTCCAGGTGTTCCCCGCTACACTCAATAATTATCCTGCCGCCCTTCATGCGGTACACCCACGGCTCCATCCCCGTGAGGGCCTTTATAAGGGCGGCGAGCCTCTCGGCGTCTGTCTCTCTGCCGTCGGGGGCGTCGGCCCTGGCGTATGCACGTCCCATGGCCGCGTTGCGCTTTCCATATCTGCCGTAGGTAATCGTGTATTCGCTCTTTACGCCGTCTACCTCCGCCGTAATCTTAATCCTCAGCAGGGTCTTGCCGTCTTGCCTCTCCTCAAGCTCGGTACCTCCGTCTATCACCTTCACAACGTATGTCTTGCCGTCCACTTCGACCTCCTTCTCAAAGCCCTTCAGCGTCAGAGAGCCCCTCGACATCCCCTCCTCCGCGATCTCTTTGGCTTTTTCGTAGACCTCTTTGCCAGCCTCCCAAGCCCTCTGGAGTATGTAGTTTACAAACTCCGCCGCCAGCTTCCTCTGGTCTTCAGAGCCGTATACGGAAAGCCACGCGGCATACGCCATGAGGACGCGGGATATATGCGGAGTGGATAGGAGGTGCGGCATGGCTGTACACAGCCTCATGATGAGGCTTGTGGAGAAAGGACTCACAAAGAGACACAAGAAGGGAGTCTACCTAATCGAGAGGAGGGCCGTGGAGGAGGTCTTAACAGCCTTGAAGGAGTGGATATGACGACGGCCAGAAGGATTAGGGCCACGGCCTCTGTTTTTGAACTGCCTCAGAGGCTGGGTATTCTTCAGTATGTGGAGTATGAGCCGTCTCCGAAGGAGTGGTGTGCGGAGGACGGATGCCTCTACGAGGGGCTTTTATCCGCGGAGGGGTGCCGTAGAGGCGTGTGTATAAAGTACCGCGTGTGGGTGCATTCGAGAGATAGGAGGAGGTGGGAGGCGAAGGAGAAATGGAGGAGGCGTAGGGATGAGGAGGCGGGTGGCTGTATTAGGCAACAAGTGGCTGACGCGTTATGGGAGTTGGCTGGGCGGTTTGACGTGGGTGTGTGGTATGAGTATGTAAGGGTGGGTACGTGGTCGCACCAGTTTGATGTCTTCTGTGGCGTTGTCGTGAATGGGGTGAAGCTGGATCAGCCGTATTGCCGCGCGGTGGATGAGTGTGTTGAGGAGATGCTGAGAGACTATAGGAGGGAGGTGGAGAGACTTAGGGAGCCGCCTGAGCCGGCTTTAGTTATCAAGACCGACCCCATGGAGGAGCTCCTTCAAGAGTGGCCTGAGCTGGGGGCGTTTGGTACGGAGTGGGTTAGGAAGTGGCTGGATCTTAGGGAGAGGCTGGTGGAGATTGCCAAGGTTATGCGCAGATATCCGTGGATGGTTGAGGTGGTAAAACAAAGGCCCATGAGCATCCTCCACCCCTACGCGGTGGAGGTGTATGTGGCAAAGGACGGGTCTGAGGTATGCCTCTCGCTGAACCCGCCGAAGGCTTTCTGTGCCCGAAACGGAGCCGTAAGGGAGGTCAAACTAGAGCTGGAGTTTAAGCGATACGAGACATACGGAGACAAGATTAGAGAGGTGTACCGCCCCAAGGGACTGCTGGCATTCAGCACGGCGGCGAGAGAATACGTGAGGATGCTGTAGCAGCCCCTTCTCCGGCGACCGGCAGGTCGCATAACCTGCGGCAAGTCCCTACGTTGACTCATCCATAGGCGCTTAATAATTGTACGTTGAGTAAAAAAATCTAAATCCAACACTTGGCGTTGATGCGAATTAACTTGCTCCACGCGCTGGGGGCCGAGCTGGGGTACGTGGGCGAGTACATCTTCGCAAAAGCCCTGAGGGGGGCCGCCGCCCGAGGCGAGGCCGTGGCCATGCTCCTTGAAGGTCTCTACTCGGCGGGCAGGGTGGGGCCCCGCGGTTCTGCGTTGCCGAGGGAAAAAGGCCCAGACACATACTCCAGGCACATAACCTCCGAGTGGCCCATACACAAGTCGTGGTTTGTGCCAGCTATAGACGCCGGAGAGCCCGTGGTGTTGATAGACCCGCCTAAGGGGCTTGTGAAATACATGGGAAGAGACGTGGAGGGTGCCTACGCCTTCCTCCTCTCCCTAGGCTTGGAGGAGCTGAGAAGCTACGTGCTGAAGGGGGCAACCCCCGCGGTGCTGAGAGGCGTGGAGGCGTTCACGGCGGCTGAGGTGGACATCGCCGCCGCCCTCTACGAGAGGCTCTGGGGAGGGCCCGACTTCGTGACCCTTGTGGTTGACACCATACGCGAGGTGGACTTCCTGCTAGCTGACGGAGATGCTATTTATCACGTGGAGGTGAAAACCACGACGCATCCCACAGACGCTAAGCTGAGGAAGAAACGTATGTTGCTACAGAGGAGGCAACAGGTGCTTGAGAAGCTCGGGCTGAGGCCCGCCCTCGCCGTGGTTGTGCCAAAGGAAAATTGGGAAGTTGAGGTGTGGATTGAAAAAACTACTGTTTCTTGATCTTCAATATGTCGCCCACCAGCTTGGTGCTTGGGATAAGCACCTTGTTGCCCTCTGCGTCTCTAATAACTGTGTACATAGCCGTTATGTCCTCAACCACGCCCTCTTGACCGGCACCCACTATCTTGTCGCCTATCTTGAAGGGCCTTGCAAGCAGCAGGAAGGTACCAGCTATTGCCTGGCCCAGGACCTGTTGCGTGGCGAAGCCTATGACGAGGCCTATGAAGCCGCCGAGGGCAGCCGCCGCGGGTCCGCCGGAGACAGCCCCCGCGAGCGCAGCCACCAACGCGCCTATGCCGAGTAGCTTCATGAGGTTCGACACAGCCTTCCCGGCCGCCTCGCCCTGCTTCTTGGCGACGGGCCACGCCACGACGTCTGCAAACGCCTTTACTATCTGCCAGCCAAAGAAGAGAGTGAGCAATATGTCCACGTAGATTTTGTAGTCCATTATAGGGGCGTAGATGCCCTGGATGAACTGGAACGCCGCTTGTAAAGCCGCCATCACCACCACGTATAGTATTATCCACGTTACAAGTCTCCCTATTGGCATGGCCCACACTTTTGGTGTATTTTTAAATGTAGCGGTGACTTAAACTCACTTTTATATATGGCGGGGGAGAGGTTGGCGATGCGGCACATCGTTGTGCTTCTCGGCGTCGGCGGCGTTGGGAAAACCACGCTTGCGTACCGGCTGATGGGGCTCTCCATAAGGCCTACGGTTACGTTGCGCCCCGGCGTCTATAGGCTTTACCTGTCTAACAAAGAGGTTAACCTAATCGACGTGCCTGGGCAGTACGTGGTGGAGGTGGTGCAGAACTTCGCGCGGATGTGGACCTTCTACGTGGACAAGGCGGTGTATATGTACGACGTGCTCCACTACGACACGTTGAGGGCGCTCGTGGAGATACACAGCGGGCTTCTAGACAGGGGGATTAAGCCGTTTAAGAGGCTCGCAGTGGTGGGCAACAAGATGGATCTCGCGCGGGAATACGGCTTCCATGTGGAGGCTGATGAGATCGCCGCCGCCGTGGGGGCCCAGGAGGTTCACTACATCTCCGCGCTTAGAGACGACCCTAAGGACCTAGTCAAGGTGATACTTTAGAGCAACGCCTCCAGCGCCGCCTCTCTATACAGCTCCTCCAGTTCCTGTATAAACTGAGGCGTAGGCTCGTGACGGGGGTCGCCCCTCTTTGCCTCCGTGAGGGCCGTCTCGAGGAGTTTGAGAGCCTCCTGGTGGTGGCCCAGCTCCACGAGCCGTCTGGCGACGCTGTAAGCCACAAAGGCCTTGAGGAACGGGCAATCGCAGGATGGGAGTAGCCTTCCGGTCTCGTCAGCTGTGATGGACGCCAGAGAGGATAAGGCCGCCGCCGCGGTCTTGAAGTCCTCAAGCGCCGACGCCGTGTTTACTAAGCGCTTTAACACATCCTCAGCACCTCTCGGCGGGGCGCCGAAGTAGTGCGCCAGGGCTAAGTTTCTGAGGGCTGGCGGCGTGCCTCTCTCAGCCGCCGCCTCCAAGTAGTCTTGATATAGCTTGTAAAACACATCGAATGCCTCCGGGCGCCGAAGCGCCACACTATAAAGAACCTCGGCGAATTTTTCAAGGCAGGTAAGGGGGACCCTCCTCGCGTCTGTAAACGCGAGTTGCGTCAGTAGCTCCTCGCCGTCTTCAACGCAGTGGGGAGACGGCAAGGCGGTGTACGTCTCCAGAGTTATCCTCCTCCCAAGGGCCAAGGCGTCTATAACCACTTGTGGCACGGCGTCGCCGTAGCAGAGGTACCTGCCCACCTCTTCTCTGCACATGTCCCCTCTACCCGTGGCTATCATTGCCATCGCCTTTGCGAAGTCGAGGGAGTACTCAGGCCTTAGAGCAAGAAGTCCTCTGTAAACCACCCTGATTTTCTGGGCAGGGCTGTCGCGCATAGAGATGCAGGGGTGTTCGCCCAAGGTTAACTTAAGCGATTCCCTAACCACGCTTTCTTTAGGCGATACGGCCCACTCCACGGCCTTGGCCAGCTCCTCCTGCGGCCTGTAGAGCTCCCGAAGCTCCTCCAGCACCTCCTCTCTAGCCAGCTTGGCGGTCTCGGTTGCTGGGGTGATTTTGCCAAGTATAGAAAGCCTCCTGGCGATCTGATCCACGTTGGCGAGGGGATACGCCAAGTCGGCTGGTATGTGCTGTCCCTGGATGCTAAGGAGAAGAGGGGTAGACAGAGCCTTAGCCTCCCGGCAGGTGGGGAAGAACAGCTCTTGATACAGCTCGTGGTACAGCCTAGATAGTTGTTGCAAGGCGTCTCGGTAGAGACTCTCCGGTTTATAGGCGGCGCATCTCTGTTTTGCGTAGAGCCGACCCCCATATGCGGCCAAGGCGAACACGCCGCTGAAATCGCCGTGTTTCCTCAAAAGGTACTCGACGTAGGGCTCCGGAGATCCCCTCCTGCAACCCAGCGCCGCCGCGTGGGAGGAGAAGACCTCCCCCAGCGCGGCTGGTAGATCGATATACCTCAAATACTCAGCTATGTCCACAACCTTCATGTTTCTCTCCACATGTTCTCTGCAGGTGGAGTGGCGGAGCAGGTCATACGGTAGTACTAGGAGCGTCGGCGTCTCGCGGGTGTTGAGGTAGAGAGCTCTATCTATCACGTATCGACAACGCCGCATCCAAGGCGCCGCCAACTCGGCCCGGGGGACTAGCGGGTTGTCGTAGAGGGTGACGCCTAGGGGGTCGTAGAGGCCCAAGGCGCTGGGCACCTCGTGCAACATCTCAAGCAGGTTGTCGAACGTCACCGCGTCGACGCCCAGGTCTATTACGGCGTGGTACTCGCTGACGAGCCTGGCGGCTATTTTCCTGGCCACCACCGATTTGCCGGAGCCGTGGGGCCCCACCAGCACCACGGAGGTCCCCGCCTTCAGGGTGGCAACTATACGCTCCTCCAGGTCTTTAAACCAGTGGACGAGCCGCGCCTTGTAGTTGTCTGTGATGTTGAGAACGTAGAACTCATCGCCCTCTCGGGCGATGCCGAGCAGAGAGGTGGACACGTAGAAGGCTTGTGGCGACTATAAATATATAAACTGACGAAAATTGAGGCTGATATGCCCATCACGCTTGACCCCGAAAAACTGGCTATCGTAATGAGGCACAGATTCCAGTACAAGATCTGCCGCGAATGCGGCGCCCGGAACCCGCCCGACGCCGAGAAATGCCGTCGTTGCCGCTCCAGGAACCTGCGGCCTAAGAAATTCAAGAAGAAGTAACTAGTAGAGGGGCTTCACGTAGAACCTCGGCGGGTCGATCCTCTCGCTTTTGCAACGGGGGCACCGGCTCGGCTTCTTCAGCCTCTCTCTGTCTGTGAACTGGTAGCCGCATTTTTTGCACGTGGCGGGCACGACATCCAGCCTGTATCCCTGTCTCTTGAGCGTCTTTCTAACATGTTCAAGCTCGTCGTATAGCTCGTTCGGCTTCAGGTCTGTCTCGACAAGCGCCTGTAGCTGGTATATCGTCAAAGGCTCGCTGCTTGCGAGCAGGACCTTAATAAGCCGCTCCCTAACGGTCTCGTCCATTTATTTTTCCACCACGGCGGATTGAAGCCACAGCGCCTTGTAGACGCCGCCTGGCTTAAGCACGGCGAAGGTGAAGATGTGGATGTTTTTATCGCCTTCTTTCCGCGCCTCTATCCGGATGAACCGCGCCTGCTCCGGCCTCTCGGCGGGGTCGACGTTTGCATCAAGTAGCTGTGTACCTGCGGGAATGTAGCCGGCTGACCTCAGTTGCTCCGTGATGCAGTTGAGCAGATCATGCGGGGAGGCTCCGGAGCACTGAGCCTTTTCGACCAGTTCCTTCACCCTTGCATGTTCTATGCTGTATCCCATGTGTTAAGATTTTTCTTCGGTATTTAAATGTAGGAATGTCCATATCGCTTCCAGCGTTGCCTCTGGGGCCTCTTCGTGCGGCAGGTGGCCGCAGTTTTCCAGCAGTTTTAGCGTGGAGTTTTTCAGCATGTAGTGGAGGTGGGCCCCCTCTTCATACGGCACGATCTCGTCTTGCGTGCAGTGTATAACCAAGACAGGTGCCGTGATTTGGTCTAGGTCTATCTCCACTGGCCTCCGGTACTTTATGAGCCAGTACAGCCCCCTGTCCCAGTCGCGGGCGTTGAGTGGATATTTATAGCCATCAACCACATGTTGCGTAAGCTTGTTTTTGTTATACCACGCTTTGTATAATATCTGCTCTAGGTAGGGCGCGGCGGCTCGGAGAAACAGAAGGCCGTATTTATCAGCCAGGGGGAGGCTGAGCAGAAACCTCTGAAGACCGTCCTCCCTCATCCTCCACGCAGGCGCTATGAGCACTAGCGCCTCGACGGCCTCCGGATGCTTAGACGCTATGTAGAGAGCCGTGTAGGCGCCTGCTGAATGACCTATAAAGACGGCCTTGGATATGTTCAGCGTCTTCATAAGCCTCAAGATAAGGATTGCCTCGCCCTCTACCGTATAGGGGTTATAAGGCGTCTTCGTGGGGTCTGCCCTCTCTGTGAGCCCGAACCCCGGCCTGTCGAGTGCCACAACTCTGCCGTGTCTAGAGAGCGGTTCAATAACCTCTCTCCAACTGAATACGCTTGCTCCGAAGCCGTGTAGCAACACAAAAGTCTTGTCGCCAGAGCCCTTATCTACGTAGTGGATTTTGACGCCGTCGATCACTATGAAGCTACCGCTGGCATTTAGCTCCTCCACGGGCTTTCCCACAGGCGGTATGGGAATAAAGACGGCGGCTAGAATTACGGCGAGGACGACCAGAAGCTTCGGCTTGATCAGGTGCTCAGCCGTCTTCACCAGATCCGACCTTGTAAGCTTCGTCACCTATATTTAAAAACGAGATATGTTAAATACCTTATGAGGTGGGTGGGTTTACTTGTTATTTTTATTGCACTTTCAATTATTTTTCTCATTCCTCCCTACGTCTTAAGGTTCGCCGACCCCTTCCAAGGCCCCATGAAAGCCGTGGCGAGGCCGCCGCCTCCTGCGCCGGTTGAGAACTACGTGTTGGTGGTCAAGGCAGGAGACGAGAGGGAGGCTTTCTACAAGCTGGGTTACGCACATGCGTACTACCGCCTCTTCCAGATGGACGTCATGAGGAGAGTCGTAGAAGGGCGGCTCTCGGAGCTGTTGGGCGAGGCCGCGCTAGATACCGACATATACTTCAGGTCTAGGGGTCTCTACAAGGCGGCTGAGAAGACATGGATCTACATAAAGTCCAACCACCCGGAGTACGCCTCCTTAATAGAGGAGTACACACGCGGCGTTAACGACTTCCTAG
>Ga0272449_1005347_pt1 | contig 10073 bp, 7 predicted proteins | sample YNPCB0241_FD_198679 | JGI IMG/M metagenome (GOLD analysis project Ga0272449, IMG submission 198679) | Hot spring sediment microbial communities from Yellowstone National Park, WY, United States - YNP-CB-024-1 | ecosystem: Environmental > Aquatic > Thermal springs > Hot (42-90C) > Sediment...
CGGAGGAGGACTGGAAGTCCAAATGGGCCAACGGGGACAGTCGCTCATGGAGGTACAAGCTCCACGACGCTCGAACGTGCCGGAACGGGAACATTCGTTGAGGACAACGAAGCCCCGAACTCCTTCAGCAAGAGACCGGACTCGGTGGTGTCGGGTTCATTCGTCGAACGAGCAGCTGCCGCCCGCGCGCGCTCGACTGCGTCCCGCACGGCGCGGCTCTCTGTGGCCGCATGGTGAAGCAACAGGATTTCCGCCCCCAGGATGAGCGCCAAGCCAACGCCCGCAAGTACTTCGAGGGCGCTCACGCTTCGAGCCGTGCGCGGCAAGCTTCGGCGCCACGACGTCTCGAATCTCAATTGCACACTGCCCAGCTCCACGCGCGCGCGACGGACTGCAACGGCCTCGCCAATCTCCACGACTCGGCCATTCACCGTCACCGGCGCGGGCCCTAAGCGCACCAACACCAAGCTGCGGCCCTCATGCTGGCACTGAAGGTGACAATCGGCCACGCCGGACTCAGTGATCCTCACCGCGCAGTTGGGTCCCGAACCAATCGTGATGATGGGTTCGTCCACCCACACAGCGCGTCCGCGGAGTCGGCCACTCAAAAAGTGGATGCGGTACATTTCCAAGGCACCTACGGACGGTGGGCGAGTATACGCCGTGACCGAACTACATCCAACCCAGGGCCGGCGCAGGAGAGCGAGCACGTCAAGGCTTGGACCTATCCGATCGGCCTGATCTCTGCACTCGGCTCCTGCCCAGTTGCCTGCATGCTCTTCCCGCCGGTGTCCACTGCAGCCATTGTGTCCATGGGACGGCTGAACCGGGGCTGCACCGGTGTACCGGTGCCGGCGTACCGGTGCCAGACACTTCCGACAAGGTACGGGGGTACGGGTGCCAGACACTTCCGACACTTCCGACAAGTGCACGAAACGCACGGAGTCTCAATGGGTTCCGAGCGTTTTCGAATGCGCGGTGTTCCGGGTGTTCGGAGAGTGCCGTTCGGCCCATAACCCCCCCGGCCGCGAGCGATGCCGCGACCGCGGAAATCTGGCGTCCCCATTCCTTTCATTTAGTGGGAGTCTCCGCGATGACAAGATGCAACTTGCCACCCGCCCGCTAGGGCAGCCAAAAATCGCATAAGCCTTGGGACAACTACCCGCCCGGTGCGGATGGTGGGGCGGGTGGCTGGGTTGTACTCGCGACTCCGCCATCGCGCGGGAGGCCGCGACGGAAAGTGGAATTTACGCGGCGCTCGACCCGGTGGATTGCCGCCTGGCACAAAGGGTCGCACGGCAGGTTGCACCCGAAAAGTCGACCTGCAGCTGTTGTGGAGTGGGCCGCCAGACGCCGCGCCATCTGCATGACCACGTTGGTTTCCCATCCCCTGGGACGCAACGTGCTTTTCAGCTGGGGTTTTCGACAATCGCGCTGCCCCAGTGGTCACCGGAATAAACCGAGCCACTAAACACCGCGAAACCTTCTGCCGACCCACGCCAGCGATGTGCCCCAAGTACCCAAGTCTTCCTCGAACTTCGCTGGACTCTCATGAACCCTCTATGACGACCGTATCCTCCACCACGGCGTGGGGGTTGCATGAAGTCGCTCAGCGGTGGCAGGATGGCTTCCGCGATCGCAGTCACCCAAAGAGTAGGGCAAGGAGACCCACAATGTGGCGGAACATCACTCTCGTGGCGTTGTGGTGCGCGGGTCAGGTCTGGGCGCGCGAGTACCACGTCGCAGTCACCGGCAACGACACGAATTCCGGCACGGCCGAATCGCCATTGAAGACCATTCAGCGAGCTGCCGATTTAGCGCAGCCGGGGGACGTGGTCGTCATCCATGGAGGCATCTACCGAGAACGCGTCAATCCCCCACGCGGGGGCGACTCGGACGAACGGAGGATTGTGTATCAAGCCGCGGCAGGCGAACGCGTGGAAATTCGAGGTTCCGAGCCCGTCACGGGCTGGCGTCGGGTCACCGGCGATGTGTGGTGCGTGACATTGCCACTGTCGTTCTTCGGATCGTTCAACCCTTTCGCGGAACCGCTCCGAGGTGATTGGTTCAATCCGCGCGGCCGCGTGCATACCCGCGGTGCGGTCTACCTCGATGGCGAGTGGTTAGAGCCAGCGGACTCGTTGGAGCAGTTATGGCCGACGAATGCGGTGCTCACTCACGCTCCGCCGCGCGCGCCGACGAACATTGGGCGATGGTACGCCAAGGTGGCCGAAACCGGCACCACGGTGTGGGCGGAATTTCCCGGCGTAGATCCGAACCAACGGCTGGTTGAGGTCAATGTGCGCCCTGTAGTTTTCTATCCAGACCGCCCGGGCCGAAACTTTATCACAGTTCGTGGGCTCATTTTTCGCCATGCGGCCACGCAGTGGGCCCCGCCCACCGCGGAGCAGATCGGAGTCATCGGCACCCACTGGAGCAAAGGATGGATCATCGAGAGCAACGTGGTGAGTCATTCGATCTGCGTCGGAATTTCCCTGGGCAAGTACGGGGACGAGTTTGACAACACCTCGGCCAACACGGCGGAAGGCTACATCAAGACCATCGAGCGCGCCCTCGCGCATACGATTCCGTGGACCCGCGAGCACGTGGGCCATCATGTGGTGCGCGGCAACTACATTTCCCACTGCGAACAAGCCGGGATCGTCGGCAGCCTCGGAGGAGCGTTCAGCCGAATCGAGGGCAATGTGATCCACGACATCCACGTACGCCGCCGGTTCACGGGCGCGGAACAAGCCGGCGTCAAGCTCCACGGGGCAATCGACTGTATTCTTGCGCGCAACCACATCTTCCGCTGCAACCGAGGGATCTGGCTGGACTGGATGGCGCAGGGCACGCGGGTCACCGCCAACTTACTGCACGACAACGACGAGGCCGAGGACCTGTTCCTCGAGGTCAACCACGGTCCGTTCCTGGTGGACCACAACCTTTTGCTCTCGCGCCGGAATCTTCGGGACTGGTCTCAAGGCGGGGCCTTTGCACACAACCTGTTCACGGGCCACATCGAGGCCCGACCCGAGCTGTCGCGCGCGACGCCCTGGCACGAACCACACTCCACGAAGATCGGAGGACTGTCAGTAATCGAAGGAGGCGATCACCGTTTTTTTAACAACCTTTTTCTCGGCGGTACGGGGCTGGCAGTCTACGATTCAGCGACGCGGCCCGTTCGCATGGCGGGCAATGTGTTTGCCGGGAATGCCCGGCCATCGGTGCACGAACCGGTGCCCGTCGTGCACACCGCCACGGCCGAGTGGCGTTTAACAGAAACCAACAAGACTTGGTGGATCGTAATCACGTTCGATCCATTGTGGCGGTCCACAGCGCGGCGGCCGTTGGTCACGACCGAGTTGCTCGGACTGGCCGTCGTGCCGAACGCACGCTTTGAGCAGCCGGACGGCTCACCGGTGGAACTGGTGGTGGATTATCTTGGAGCCCCTCGAAATCGAGAAAATCCCGGGCCTGGCCCATTCGAGTGTTGGCAGGGTGGGTCCGTGACATTCCGTGTCTGGTGAGTTGATTTGGTGAACTCTTGGTCAATGTTCCACTCAAACGTCCCACCGCAGCGTTCGAATCGCCCAATGAATCTGGCGGCGACCTCAGCATAACTTGTCCAGGCCCGCCTTATCACGCCCAGGTGAGTCCGATCCAGCTGAGCTAGTCGCACCGCCGGCCTCCCGATGCGCTACCCGGACCTGAGGGTGTTGGGCAAGGCATGTGAAAAGGCTGTTCGATGACCACTCGTCATGGGTTCAGGACGGAACGATTTTCCGTTACGACTTTGACGTTCAGACCCTGCGGTGGGACAGCGTCTCAGCCATAGGACACTTCGGCAACTTCAGGCCGTTGCCGTCCACCTCGTGGCGGGCTTTTTCCCGCATTTCCCACTTCGACAAGTCCCGGTTGAAACCTCCACGCTGTCTGGTAATTAATAATACCGGCACGAGGAGAATGCACCATGAACCAAACAAAGTTCCATACAATATGCATGGCTCTATTGGCTGTGTCTGTAATGGCCGGAGCAAACGAGGCGTTCGTCTACGGAATGCGGTTCGTAGAGAACGGAAACGAAGCATACCGCGGCGGATTGAACTTGCGCGTGGAAGGTATCACGGCGGCCTCCTATTTACGCTTGGGTGGTGGTTTGGACTGGATTGATCTCTGGATAGATTCAGAGAGCGAAAAAGCCGGATTCGAGGTGGGTGCGGAGACGCTATCGGCCTTCAATGAGCTTTTTCGCGGCACCTATTTATTACGGATCCTGCGAGATTCGAGTGAAACGATGTACGCGTTCACGATCCAAGATCTATCCGCAGAGTGGTTGCCTGCGCTTCCGGAACTTGGATCACGCCCTTCCCAGATTCCTCCGCAATATCGGTTCGAGTGGAATTGGGACGATCGCGCCGATCTGAAGGTAGTTGAATACCGCAGCGAGGGCAATACCGTGAACAACGAGCAGTGGCTCTGGAGCAGTGATCCGGGGTTTGACGACTTGTATCGAGATGTGGACTTCGGGACGTTCCGCGGAGTTGGAATCTTCCGAGTGATTTATGGCAACCAGAGGACAGACTGGATGATCGGTTGGACTTTGACAAGTGGAGACGAGCTATTCGACGGACACCCCCCCGCCCAGTATGCGGGCGCCGGTGAAGGGTTCACGTTCGAAGTGATTCCCGAACCGTCCACGGTGGTCCTCGCACTGGTGGGTGTGGGTGGAGTGCGAGTAGCACTTCGACCTCGCGGGCGACGCCGGTGGATCCTTTGAACGTTGGTCTCGATTTCGAGCAGGCGCCGACCCTCCCCTGAACTTGGCCGCCAGAACTTCATAGGCTGGGCGAGGGTTCGACCCCTGCAGCGCAAGCGGGTGGCCAATCACGCCAGACCTCGGGAACGTCTAACAAAGGCTCCCCCCAATAAGGTGGTGGGTGGAGTGGAGCGGACCATCCTTCGCGATATCCGGCGAGAAACGGTCGCACACCGTAGGGCTTGCCCTCTGCAAGGATACGGGCGAGCACATAGGCTCGATGCAACGGCCCGGTCAACCATGGCCAATCCGGGTGTTTGCGCGCAAAAAGCGCCTCGCTGCGGCCATACCAGCGCCAGGCCTCCGGATTCCGCGAACCGCCGCGGGTGGACAAGGAAACTTTGTGCCATGCCCGCGCCGACGGCACGTATCGGACCCGCCACCCGGCCGCGCGCACTCGAATGCAGAGATCATAGTCCTCTTGAAACACGTGGTAATCGGTGTCCAGCAGGCCCACCTCGCACAAACATTGCCGCCGAAACATCGCAATGCAAAAGGTGGCGAACTCCAAATCGGTGGAGCGGTCCCATTGGCCACGGTCGGGGCCGCGCGTGCGGCGCAACACCACGGTGGGCGGCCAGCGGCGATACCGCGATCCCGCTGACCACACCCGGTTCGGTGCCGCATGGTAGTAGATTTTCGGGACCAAAATGCCCGCGGTAGGCTCGCGCAAGGCCGTCGCGGCCAGTTCGGCGACCATCGCGGGATCCACTACCACGTCATTGTTCAGCATCAACACCAGTTCGGCATCGTGGGCGAGTGCGTCCGCCAGCCCAACATTGAAGCCTCGTCCCACGCCCACGTTCTGTGCGAGCCGAAGCACCCGCGCGGTGGGCACCGCCTCCAGCACGGCGCGGCATTCACCCTCCGTGCTCCCGTTGTCCACGTACAGCAGCCGGGGCGCGCACGGTTGGGAGACCGCCAGACTGCGAAAACATTCGATCGTGTCGTCGGGATGATGGTATCCCACAACCACTGCCACCACTCGCTCGCGAAGGACAGATGGATCAAACGACGTCATGCTGGACTTCGTCCTCCCGTTGGAGCTGCCCGGACAACTCCGACCAGGTGACCGACCGCGTGAGCAACGCACCCGTGGCGGTGATCGTCAACGTGGCCGCCAATGTCCCGGCCGGGCCAAGCGCTTGCACGTACGATGCCCCGACGACTGTCATGCACAGCACCGCGGCGAACGTCGCCACGCGGCCGAGCCGAAAGTCCGTCCACGACCACCAGCGGCGCACGTCTAACCGCACCATCCACGCCACCAGCAGAACGGAGAGGCCCGTGAGGTTGGCCAGCGCGGTTCCGCGCGCACCCATCGTAGGCGCCCACCACAGGTTGAGCGCAACGGACACCAGCAACGCCAGTAGCGTCCACCGTCCGACTTCACGCGATCGCCCCTCCGACGCGAGCGTGCGGGCGCCAATGAGGTTGAGCATGAACAGGATCGGCTGGGCCAGGACCCACGGAAAGAGATCGGCGGCCGGCACGTAATCGGCGCGGCTCAGCCAGCGTACAAGGGGCCGTCCGGAAGTCAGTAGCAGCGCCGCGAGGGCCATGCCGGCGACCAACGCCCACCGTACCATGGCCGTAAAACTGCGCCGCAACGGCAGCGGCACCACGCCGGTCACCCCGCTCGCCCCAAGCTGGTTGCACTGTCGGTAGAACTCCACCGTCATCAGGTCCAGGATGGTCGTCCCTACGAAATAGCCCACCATGGCGATGTTGACCGCCAACGCGTACAACGCAACCGTGCGTACGTCCTGGATCGCCAACAACACGTATTGATCGGCGACTCGAAATAGCCAATCCCCTACCACCATGGGCAACAAGGGAACGCCGAACGCGACGGCTTCCCTCACTGCGGCGCGTTCGGCGGGTGCCCGAAGCCAGCCCAGTGGTGCGGTCCAGACGAGGCCGAGTCCCACCACTCCGGTCCACCAGGCCAACCAGGCCCATTCCAACCGGAACGACTCGGATGCTCCCCACGTGGCCGCGATCGTGACCGGGAGAAACCAGAGGTCCGTCCCGAGTACCTGCAACGCACGTGCCCGGCCTGGATTGCCCGTGCTGAACAGAACGAAGACAAAACCAAGATAGAGAATGGAAGCTGCCATCAACCCTGCCCACGCCGAGGGCCATACCAGTAACGAGGGGTCCAGTTTTCGCGGTGGCCAGATACGGAGGCCCCCCCACACGATGCTTGCCACTGCGACCGCGACGGCCAGCAAAAATTCCACCAACGCGCGAACGATGCGTGCCTGGTCCGCCGGCGCCCGGCCAGGAAGTTTGCGCAAAATGAACTCGAAGACGCCTCCCGAGGCCAACAGCGAGGCCACCGCCACCGTTGAACTGGCCACCATCAGGCTCCCGTAAATCTCCTGCGTGGTGACCATGGTCAGCACTTTGATCCGCAGAGGCGTGAAGATGAACCGCGCCGCGATGAAGCCCAGCCCAGCACCCAGTCCGTACCATCCCCGTCGGCCGGCCGGCGCGGATGGTGCCGAAATGGAGCTCGTGCATGAGTGAGATGGCTTCAACGCGCCGGCAGTATACCTCGGGGCAACAGTCCTACGAAATCGCCGTGTCGCTCTGCGCCACTTGACCGACCCAGTCGCCCACCAAGTCCAATGGATTCCAATGGGGAGCCCATTGGAGTCCATTGGTGCCAGACACTTCGACAAAGTGCGCGAAATGCGTTGAGTATCAAGCAATTCCAAGTCATTTCGAATCTGCGGATGTTGGGGGTGTTGATCTTGGGATCCTCACATGAGCCGCCGTGGGGTGTTCGCCCAAAAACGCGCGGAAATTTTCCCGTGCAAGTTCTTTCATTGGGAAGAAGGAGACCACAGCTATGAGAAGATGAGAACCCCTACTGCGCCGGCGTAGCCGGCACCAACATCGCAAGAATCGGGCTGAAATTGCGTGGCGATGCGGCACCGCCCATAGGTGCCCAGGATGTGCGCTGTGGGCGGGAGAGCTCTGCTCATCGCGCTGGAGGGTCCGCGTTACTGGCGAGACAAGGAACGCCGTGGTCAGGGCTAGCCTCCGAAGTCGGCCAGCAAGGAACCGATTGGTGCTGGCTGGACCTCTCTTATGTTGATGGCCATCCACTCCCAGGGCACATTTCGGCGATCCGCGATCCGGGTGCACACCCCCCGCCAGCAGGCTCGGATCCGTTCAGTCGGTCTACTCTCCGTACTAGATACTGCCCACGGGCAGCCAAGCTCATACGGAGCTTGCGCGGTCCGTGCGTGAGGCGAGACATTGTGGCTAGCATTGGCGGCACCACGGCCAGCATTGGCACCTCGGCGCCAGACGCTCGCGTAAAGGCCCTCGCTGTCCACTAAGTCCGATGGAGTCCATTGGCGAGTCCGTGCGGACCAAACACTCTCTCCCGCATCGATGGCGGACACTTGCTCACTCGGATGCCGGTCGGCTCGACGTCCGCTATCCGTCTGTGGGCGATTCTCCGCACCGAAACCTCGAGATTGAGTTTCCTTCACTACGCAATAGCTTCGGCCGTGACCAGATGTAGGTCGGCACCGGTCGTCTGAAGCAGCAACCAAATCGTAAGAGCCTTGTTGGAACCACAGAGAGGTTCGGTGGGGAAGGGTGGACCTGCGGTATCACCAACGGGCTGCACCACACTGAGACTTTCGTTGCGGATTTGCGCATGACGAACACCACCGCTCGGCACAACCGAGCCCACGCCGCACGCCTGTGGATTCGCACCATTCAAGGATAATCAACTCAATGCACGGTAGCGTTGGTAGCCCCGGCTCGCAAGGGCCTGAACCTTCATCTCTTGCTCGAACGGATTGCGGCCGAATCTGGTGCACTCGATAGAGAAACCATCCTTGGAACCGTATCCCACCCCAGGCGGGTTGAGCAATCGAGGCGCGGACCGCGAACCCGCCGAGCTGTGCAGTTCAGCCTTTCACAACGCCCAAGGGGCGTAGGCGCAAGACAGGCTCGACCAAATCGGTCTGGGCCTCGATCACCTGCTCGATCGGTTTGTAGGCTTGAGGGGCCTCTTCGAGGTCATAGCGCCCGGCCAAGTCCCGATGCTTCCCCGTTCCGCTCAGGCGCTTCCACCCATCGAACACGATTCCCCGCATGGCGGCATCGGCTTCCTCTCGACTCAACGTCCGGCAAGCTTCCAGGCGCCCCATCACGCGACCCGCTCCATGCGAACAAGACATGAACGAGTCGGGATTGCCAAGCCCTTGGACGATGTACGACGGCGTTCCCATGCTCCCGGGAATGATCCCAGACTCGCCTCGGCGCGCCGCGGTGGCCCCTTTCCGATGCACCCACACCTTGCGACCGAAGTGCTCCTCGAGCGCCGCGTAGTTGTGGTGGACGTCGATGTCCGACTCAAACTCCGCCTCGGGCACATGGCGGGCGATCGCATCGCGGAACCGTTGACTCATGCGCCGACGGTTTTCCCGCGCGTACTCCAGTGCGAAATTCATGTCTCGGATGTAGCGTTGGCCATCCTCCGACTCGACCGGCAAACACGCCAGGTCGTGGTCCGGCAGTTCGATCCGATTTCGCTTGCAGTACTCTTGGGCCCGACGGTGATAGTAGTTGGCGATCTTCAGCCCCAAGTTTCGCGAACCGGAGTGAATCATGTACCACACGCGGCCATCGTCGCCGGCCTGCAACTCCAAGAAATGGTTGCCGCCCCCGAGCGTACCCAGGTTACGCTGCGCGAGGTCCCACGTCTCTCGATCGCACCAGCCGGGCCGTTCGTCCAGCCCCTCGATGAACTCGAAGCGCTCCCAAGCTTGCCGATCCCGGTGTGCATGGCCCTCCCCAACCGGCACCCACCGCTTCAAGTCCTTCAAAATCTCCCGGATCAACTCGGGGCTCATGCGGTCGACGGGAATATTCGTGCGTACGGCACGCATCCCACAGCCAATGTCCACGCCCACCGCGTTGGGAATGATGTCCGTGGGACACGCCACCACCCCGCCGATCGGCATGCCGAACCCGACGTGGGCATCGGGCATGAGCGCCACATGGTGCCATACAGCCCGGTGGCGAGCCAGGTTGGCCGCCTGTTCGGCGGCCTTGGAATCCAACGGCTCGCACCAGGACATTACCGGGACGTGGCCCCAGTCATGTCGCACCCATTTCATCGCCCAACTCCTTTGGAACAATTCCCGAAGTGCGCAAAATTTGCAAGAAACGCGGAACTGCCATACTCTCGGACCTGTCGGCGACCGTCGACGACACCACGGAG
>Ga0272449_1005349_pt1 | contig 10065 bp, 8 predicted proteins | sample YNPCB0241_FD_198679 | JGI IMG/M metagenome (GOLD analysis project Ga0272449, IMG submission 198679) | Hot spring sediment microbial communities from Yellowstone National Park, WY, United States - YNP-CB-024-1 | ecosystem: Environmental > Aquatic > Thermal springs > Hot (42-90C) > Sediment...
GAAGTTAACACTTTCAAATAATGATTGTTGGAGATGGTTGTTATTTTCTCTAAACAAGTACAACACCCCATTTGTCGTAATTTTTGCTCCTTTGATTCTAACATAATTCTATAAAAATTTGTACTACGTATATTTTTATGTTTATTTATTCAATTATAATTTTATATTTATACTTCTTCATAAAGAAAAAAGGCTTTTTACACCAGAATCAAAATTTATTTTTAATCAATTTTAATTAGCCCCCTTGCTTTTGTTAAATTTTTTACAGTGAAAACTCAATATGAGTGTTATTATAAGAACTTTCTAAAAGTTTTTCTTTGTCTATATTCCATTAAAACAATTTAAGAAGATCAAGGTAACAGTTATTACTAATAGTTATTAATGTCAAAATTGTTAAAATAAGCCTTGTTAGAATAATAAATTTTTAATGTTAATTAATCAACTTTGAGTCCTTTTTTACGGGAAATAGTTTTGAAGTATTTAAAAGGTGTCATATATACAAACAATCATCAACTCCTTTCATTGGATAAAGTAACTGTAAATAGTTATATCAAAAAAAAAAAAAAACATAATGCAATGGGCAAATTAGATAAATTTTTTATGTTATAATTGGAAATTTTCATAAATTAAAATTAATTTTTTATTTACAAATCCTAAACAGTTTTTTGCAAATGTAATATATTTTTGCTCTATCATGAATTATAAGTTAGATAAAAAGATCAGATACTCTTTTATTAACATTTTTATGTTATAATACAATCTGTCACAAAACTAACACTGAACCAAAACAAAGCTTTAAACGAAAGGAGTAAAAAGATGGTAAGAGTTAGATTTGCACCAAGTCCGACCGGTCAGCTTCACATAGGTGGTGCAAGGACAGCACTTTTTAACTATCTATTTGCCAAAAAACACAATGGAAAATTTGTTTTGCGCATAGAAGACACTGACCTTGAAAGGTCAAGAGAAGAGTGGGCAAAAGGTATTATGAAAAGCTTGAGATGGCTTGGAATTGAATGGGATGAAGGTCCTGATGTTGGCGGTGAATTTGGACCGTATTTTCAATCTCAGAGAAAGGAAATCTATCTTGAGTACATTGAAAAGCTTTTAGAAGAAGGAAAAGCTTATTACTGTTTTTGCACACAGGAAGAAATAGAAAGGGAAAGAGAAGCTGCAAGACAGCAAAAAATACCATACAAGTATAGCAAAAAGTGCAGAAACATTGGTTTAGCGGAAGCAAAAAAGAGAATCGAAAATGGTGAAAAGGCAGTTGTTAGAATAAAGGCACCAATGGAAGGAACAACAGTTGTGCATGATATCATACGTGGAGATGTTGAATTTTCAAATGACCAGTTAGACGATTTTATAATCCTAAAGTCTGATGGAAATCCAACATACAACTTTGTGTGCGTAATTGATGATTATCTTATGAAAATATCGCATGTTATAAGGGCTGAAGAACATCTTTCGAACACCCCAAAACAGCTAATAATTTATGAAGCTTTAAATATTCAGCCACCACAATTTGCACATGTCCCAATGATTTTAGCACCTGATAGAAGTAAGCTGAGTAAAAGACATGGTGCAACCTCTGTTGAAGAATTTTTCGAGAATGGATACTTAAAAGAAGCAATTGTCAATTACCTTTTACTTCTTGGCTGGTCGCCTGGAGAAGATAGAACTATCATCACTCTTGACGAAGCAATACAGAAATTTGAACTTGAAAAGGTTTCAAAAAATGCAGCTATTTATGATATAAATAAGCTGACATGGATAAATGGATATTACTTGAAGGAAATAGATATTGACGATTTATATGAAAGAATGAAATATTTTTATTCAAAAGTGGGAATTGAAATAACTTCGTTTGATAAAGAATATGTAAAGTCTGTTTTAAAGCTTGTGCGTGAAAAAGTCAAAACACTTGTTGAAGTAGTTAGTGCAAGCATTTACTTTTTTGATTCCAATTATGAATACGAACAAAAGGGTGTGGAAAAATACTTCACTCCTGATAACCTTAAAAATCTTCAACTTCTTCTTGATGACCTGAAAAATATAAAACCTTTCTCAGCAGAAGAAATTGAAAAGCTTGTGAGAAGAAAGTCTGAAGAGCTGAACACAAAAGCTGCAAATATAATTCATACAATAAGAATGTGTATAAGTGGAAGGACTGTAACACCCGGTCTTTTTGAGATGATGGAAGTTCTCGGTAAAGATGAAGTAATAAATAGAATAGAAAAAACACTTAAAATATTTGCGTAAATACAAAAAGGGTTGGAAGGAAAAACATACAACTTCTTCCAACCCTTATTATTTGTTTATTCTTCATATCCATGGGGATGAGTTGAATGCCATTTCCACGCTGTAGAAATTATTGTCTCCAAACTATTATATTTCTGCTGCCACCCAAGAAGCTTTTGAGCCTTCTGTGATGATGCAACCAAGATTGAAGGGTCACCTGCTCTTCTTGGTCCAATTTCATATGGGATTTTCTTGCCTACAACCTCACTTGCCTTTTCAATTACCTCCATTACCGAAAATCCCATTCCATTTCCTAAATTGAATATTTCACTTTTATTATTCCTCTCCAAATACTCTAACGCTCTGAGATGAGCATCACATAAATCTATAACATGAATGTAATCCCTGATACAAGTACCATCTTTTGTATTGTAATCATTGCCATATACAATAACCTTTTCACGAATACCAAGCGCTGTTTGAAGCACTATTGGAATAAGGTGTGTCTCAGGATTATGGTCTTCTCCAATAATCCCGTCAGGGTGGCTACCTGCAACATTGAAATACCTCAGTGACACAAATTTTAGCCCATAGGCAACATCCATCCATTTTAACATTTTTTCAATTGCAAGTTTTGTCTCACCATAAGGGTTTGTAGGCTCTGTTTTGTCCTCTTCAAGTATAGGGATGTTCTCTGGTTCTCCATAGACGGCTGCTGTTGAAGAAAACACCAGTTTTTTTACATTGTGTTTTATCATTGTTTCAACAAGATTTAGAGTACCATAAACGTTGTTGTAGTAATACTTTATAGGATTCTGAACGCTCTCTCCCACCAAAGAAGAGGCAGCAAAATGGATGACTGCTGAGATGTCATTTTCCGCAAACACATTTTCCAAAAACTCTTTGTCTTTAAGATCACCACTATAGAACTTTCCACCTAAAACTGCTTTCCTGTGACCTTTTTCAAGATTGTCAATAACGACAACATCATATCCTTTTTCAAGCAAAAGCCATACCATATGGCTTCCAATGTACCCTGCTCCACCTGTAACCAAAATCATCTTTCTATCAACCCTTCCCTTATAAAAGAATTTTTAAATCTCTATTTCCCTTGCCCCATCGTCAATTTCAAATGTATAAAAATCTGCCACAAGCCCTGTTTTTGTATAGTAATTTTCCCCTACTTTTCTTACAAACTCTTCTATAGCATCTTTATGAACAATTGAGACTGTGCAGCCACCAAAACCAGCACCTGTCATTCTTGAGCCAATTACCCCTTCTATCTTTAAAGCCTCATCAAAAAGTGTGTCAAGCTCAAGTCCTGTTACCTCATAGTCATCTCTTAGCGATATATGAGATTGTATCATAAGCTTGCCAAAAGCTTCAAGGTTTCCTTTTTGCAAAACGTCAATGGATTTTAAAACTCTGTCGTCTTCGTACACAACATGTCTTACTCTTTTTAGAATTATTTCATCATCAATCAAATTTTTATATTTTTCAAACGTCTCAACGTCAAGCTCACCAAGGCACGAAATGCTAAGTTCTTTTTTCAAAAGTTCAAGCCCTTTTTCGCACTCTAGTCTTCTCTCATTGTATTTTGAGTCTGCAAGACTTCTTTTCTTGTTAGTGTTGCTTATGACAATCTTGTAATCACCAAGTTTTAAAGGTACATACTTGTACTCCATAGTGCGTGTGTTGAGAAAAATGGCATGGTCTTTTTTCCCAAGACTTGAAGCAAACTGGTCCATAATACCACAGTTTACCCCCACAAACCTGTTCTCAGCCCTCTGACATATAAAGCTAAGTTCAATCTTGTCAATTGGCTTGCTATTGAAGAGTGAGTAAACTGCAATTCCAGTTGCACACTCAATCGCAGCAGATGATGAAAGCCCTGCTCCGTGCGGTACAGTGTCGTGAAAGAGCATGTCAAGACCTCCAACTTCATATCCTACCTCTTTTAGCTCTTTTATAACACCAAGCTGATAGTTTCCCCACCTGATATTTTTATACTCATCAATCTTATCGATGTCTGCTTCAACAAGCTCTTTTAGGTCTGTTGCATACAAGCAAATTTTTTTGTCGTTTCTTTTTCGGGCAAGAACGGTAGTACCAACATTGAGTGCTGCAGGGAAAACATACCCGCCGTTGTAGTCTGTGTGCTCACCAATTAGGTTTACTCTTCCGCTTGAAAAAAAGCACCTGATAGGCTCTTTGCCTTCACCATAAACCTCCTCGAATATCTTCAAAAGCTCTTCAATCTTCATTTCCTGTCTCCTCCTTGCATCTTTTCCATAAATCTTTTATAAGCCTGTCTCAGCTCTTCTGCCTTTTCCTCGGGTGAGGTGGTGTTACACGGTGCCCATGCCCCTGTTTCACTCGATGCATTGAACTTTTGCTTGTCTTTTGACCGCATGGGCGGGTAAAATTCTATATGAAAATGGTAAAATTTAGAATAGTCCTCATCGACATTGACAGGGAGCTGATGCATACACATCATGTACGGGAATTGATAGTCAAAAAGACTGTCCAGCGTTCCTGTTGTCTCTTTTAATATCTTTGCAAAGCTGTCTTTTTCTTCTTCTGTAAGGTCAGAAATAACACCAACATGTCGCTTTGGAGATATAAATACACCATAAGGATATTCAGTAAAGAAAGGCAGGTATGTTACAAAATGATCGTTTTCTATGATTATTCTCTTTTTAAACTCCTTCTCTTCCCTGTCAATCCTGCAGATTAAACACTCACCATACTGCTCATAGTGCATCCTAGCACTTTCAAGTTCACGCAAGATTTTTAGTGGTATCCATGAATATCCATATATCTGACCATGTGGATGCGGCATTGTAACACCCACTACCTCGCCTCTGTTTTCAAAGATGAATATAAACTTTATGTTTTTATCTTTCTTTAGAGTTTCAAATCTCTCAACCCACAGGTCCACAAGCTTTCTTATATGAGAGACCTCAAGCTCGGGCAGTGTTATCGTGTGATTTGGAGAGTATAAAATCACCTCACACTTACCATAGGCAGGTGCAACCTTATAAAAAGATGTTGTAACATCATCTGGCTGTGGCGGATTTTGCATAAGGGCTGGAAAGTCGTTGTCATACTCTAAAACATCATAATTATCTGGAACTTTTCCAGAGCCAGGACAAAACGGGCACCAGTCTTTGGGCATCTGAGGTCTTTCCTGTCTGTGCGATGCAATCATTACCCAGTCACGCAAAAGAGGATTCCATCTGAGTTCTGCCATTTTTTCTCCCCCACATCAAATAAAATTTTTTCTCCTTTCTTCCTAATTTTCATTCTAAAAAAAAAGAAGTGCAATTTGAATGCACTTCTTTTCTATGTATTAGCATTTTTTTTAGGTGTATCATAAATATATTTATCCTTTTTGTAATTCATCGGAGACACTCCATATTTTCTTTTAAAAAGCCTACTAAAATAGTTCTGGTCTTCTATCCCTACCAGTTTTGATATCTCTCCAATCGGAAGGTCTGTTGTTTCTATTAGCTCCTTAGATTTTTTTAGCCTTATATTGATGAGGTATTCCTTGAATGTCACACCAAGCTGCTTTTTAAAAAGATAACTCAAGTAAGTTGGTGACAAGTACACCATTTTAGCCAAATCATCAAGTGTTATCTCTTCCATGTAATGATTCTTGATGTATTCAATTATTCTTTCAATTGAAGAAAGTGAAGAAATTCTTATCATCTCAGAATCTATAATATATTTTGCTACAATATGCATCATATCAAGTACACTTTTAAGTTTTTCCTGGTCGATGAAGGTAAGCTTGAAAAAGCTCTCTCTTGCTCTTTGTATATCAACTGGCTGACCATCTAATTTTTTTGCAATTTGTTCCCACATCTTTTCTGATGGCGGCTCTAAAAGAATCTGACCAATAAAAAGTGAACCTATATAGCTTGTGTTGAAAAACAGAGGAATAACAGCCTCAATAAGCCCCATGTGACATCTGTAAACATGTATACCCTTTTTCTTTTGAGCAGTCTGTGCACCGTTCAAATCAGATTCTCTGCACGCTTCACCATTTTTGTAATAGTTTTTCATGATGGTGCAGAACTCGCACGTGCCTTTCTTTTTATTCTCAACCCATTTGTTGTCAGCTGTCAAAAAGTTTGCTGAGATTCCTGTGATGTACGAAAAGTTGTCTAAAACTGAAATCAAATCGTCGTACTTGATAATCTCTTTAAAATCCATATCCTTTTTACACCCTCTATAATCTTAATCAATACAGACCACTTTGATACCATTTTGCATGAAAATAGCTGCTGTGATGCCGCTTCCTTCAACCAGTTTTCCTGAAAAGCTTCCATCATAGATTTTGCCACAACCACAAGAAGGACTTTTAGACTTCAAAAATGCAATCTGGGCACCGAAAAACTTTGCAAGCTTTAAAGCCTCTATAGCACCTTTATAAAAATTATCGGTAAAATCCCTACCTGTTGTATCTATAACCCTGCCATCTTTTATCTCACATGGATTTCGTGGTGTTGGAAGTCCACCAAGCTGTTCAGGACAAATGGGAATAAGAATGTACTCATTTTTCAATCTTTCAACAACTTCTTCTCTCAAATTGTTTGTCCCATTATATTTTGTGTTAAGACCTATAAGACAGCTGCTGATAAGTGCATACATCATTTTTTACCCTTCTTCTGCAATATTGCCTCTTCCATAAACTTGATTATGGCATACTGGACCTGCTTTACTCCCATGCCAGACTTAGCAGAAAATTGGTAAAACAGTTCCTTTTCAATCCCTAGTTCTTTTGAAATAAGTTCTGTATTTTTTGCAAGTTCATTATTTGAAAGTTTATCACACTTTGTTAGTACAATCATGATAGGAATTTCTTTTTTGTCAAAAAAGCTTAGCATTATTTTATCATCTTCTGTGGGAAGATGTCTTGAATCTAAAAGCAAAACAGAAAGTTTTAGCTCCTGCCTTTCAAGCAGGTACTCTTCAATCATTTTTCTCCATCTTCGTTTTTCTTCTTTCGAAACCTCAGCATAACCATAACCTGGAAGATCCACAACCCTGAACTTATTGTCTATATTGAAAAAATTGATTGTTCGGGTTTTACCCGGTGTTGACCCAACCTTTGCAAGCTTGTCTTTGAACACGGCATTTATAAAAGAAGATTTCCCCACATTTGACCTTCCGCATATGCACATCTCTGGCATTTTAATCGGCGGATAGTCTTCTTTTTTCACAGCAACCTTTTCAAGCCTTGCATTGGAAAGATTGATTTTCAAATTAGCTTTCACCCCCTTTACTTTACAATTGCAATATCAAATACCTCATCAATTGTCTTTACAAATATAAAGTTCATATCTTTCTTCACATAGTCTTCAAGTTCATCCACATCCTTTTTGTTTTCAAAAGGCAGGATAACATTTTTAATACCCACTCTTTTTGCTGCTAAAACCTTCTCTTTTACCCCGCCAATTGGAAGTACTCTGCCGCTCAAAGTAATCTCACCTGTCATAGCAACGTCGTACCTTACTTTTCTCTGTGACAGTGCTGAAACCATTGCAGTTGCCATTGTCACTCCAGCAGACGGCCCATCTTTTGGAATAGCACCTTCCGGAACATGAATGTGAATATCGCAGTCTTTATAAAAGTTCTCGTCAATCCCAAGCTCCTTGGCCCTTGACCTTATAATGCTCACAGCGGCCTTTGCCGACTCTTTCATAACATCTCCAAGCTGGCCTGTGAGCTCTAACTTGCCGGACCCTGGCATCACAAGCGCTTCGACATAGAGCGTCTCACCGCCAAAAGGCGTCCATGCAAGACCTGTTACAATTCCTACCCTGTCTTGCTCAATCAGCTCATCTCTTCTGTACTTTCGCGCACCCAAATACTTTTCCAAATTCTTTTTAGTGACTCTTACCATCTTCTTATTTTCTTCTAAGATTTCTTTTGCAACACGTCGGCAAAGCCTTGCAATTTCTCTTTCTAAATTTCTCACACCAGATTCTCTCGTGTAAAATGTTATGATATCTTTAATAGCTTCCGGGTCGCATCTTAACTGAGATTTTTTAAGCCCGTTTTGTTCCATTTGCTTTGGCAAAAGATATCTCTTTGCTATTTCAAGCTTTTCTTCTTCAGTATACCCTGTAATCTCTATCACTTCAAGCCTGTCAAGTAGAGGTCTTGGAATTGTCTCAAGTGTGTTTGCTGTTGCAATAAACATTACCTCAGACAAATCAAACGGAATTTCAATATAATGGTCGCGGAATGCAAAGTTCTGTTCACTGTCCAAGACCTCTAAAAGTGCAGATGCAGGGTCCCCTCTAAAATCGTGCGACATCTTGTCAATCTCATCCAAAAGTATAAGAGGGTTTTTTGTCTTTGCTTGACGAAGAGCATAAATTATTCTTCCTGGCATTGCACCAACATAGGTTTTCCTGTGTCCTCGTATTTCTGCTTCATCCCGAAGACCACCAAGTGAAATTCTCACATAGTTTCTGTTAAGTGCACGTGCTATCGACTTTGCAATTGATGTCTTCCCAACACCAGGTGGTCCTACCAGACATAAAATAGGTCCTTTCATGTCGTTTTTTAGTTTCCTTACAGCAATATACTCAAGTATCCTTTCTTTTACTTTTGTAAGCCCATAGTGGTCCTCATCAAGCACATTTTTGACCACATTTATATCAATCTTCTCATCACTTCTTACATTCCATGGAAGATCAACAATCCAGTCAAGATATGTTCTTATAACTCCCACCTCGGGCGAGTTTGGAGGCAATTTCTCAAGCCTGTCTATTTCTTTGAACACCTTTTGAAGACTTTCCTCACTTAGTCCTAACTTTTTTATCTGTTCTCTATATTCCTGGGCTTCAGAAAAAAGGCTGTCTTTTTCCCCAAGTTCGCTCTGGATTGCTTTTAATTGCTCTCTCAAATAATATTCTTTTTGGGTTTTATCAATCTGTTTTTTTACTTTGATAGCAATCTTTCTCTCAATTTCAATTATTTCTTTTTCTTTTAATATCATCTCATATAGCTTTGCAAGTCTTTCTTTCAAATCTACCTTTTCAAGCAAAAGCTGTTTATCTTCAAGTTTCACAATAACATTTGCAGCTATAACATCTGCAAGCTGGTCAGGGCTTTGAATTGTAGTGACAGACAAAATAGCATCAGGGGGAATTTTGTTTGTAAGTCTTGCAAACTCTTCAAATGCTCCAATCACATTCCTTATGAGCGCCTCTAATTCAGGGTCATCTTCTAATTTGGCTTCACTTTCTTTATATTCTTCAACCTCAACTAAAAAATAGGGGTCTGTTGACAAATATCTTAATACCCGTGCTCTGTAGAGACCTTCAACAAGTATTCTTGAGGTCTCCCCTGGAAGTTTTAGCATTTGTTTAACCTTTACAATTGTTCCAAATTGATACATGTCGTCTGGCTCTGGTTCTTCCTGTTTGGGATCTTTCTGGGCAACAAGCAAAACAAGCTGATCATTCTCCATCGCCTGTTCGAGGGCTTTGAGAGAAATCTGTCTCCCAACATCAAAGTGAAGCATCATGTATGGAAAAACTACAAGTCCACGCAGAGGAATCACTGGTATTGTCCTTGTAGATACTGTGCTGCTCAAATTTTATCTGCCTCCGTTTTTATAATTTTACTTCTGGGTGTATAATTATATTAAAATCTCTTCAAAGGAGTTAGTTGCTATGATGGAAAACTTGATAGACAAACTTATTCAAAATCCTATTATACCAGCTATAAGAGACAAAGCAATACTCGAATGTGCAATAAATTCTGAGTGCAAAATCATTTTTCTTCTTCACTCTTCTATTTTAA
>Ga0272449_1005352_pt1 | contig 10061 bp, 9 predicted proteins | sample YNPCB0241_FD_198679 | JGI IMG/M metagenome (GOLD analysis project Ga0272449, IMG submission 198679) | Hot spring sediment microbial communities from Yellowstone National Park, WY, United States - YNP-CB-024-1 | ecosystem: Environmental > Aquatic > Thermal springs > Hot (42-90C) > Sediment...
AGCGCGGCTGCGAGCTGTGGGAGCTGCCGCTGGCGGTGTATCGGGAGATCAGCCCGCGCTTCGAGGCCGACGTGCTGGAGGCCGTCACGGTGGAAGGGGCGGTGGCAGCCAAGGCGGTTGCGGGCGGTACCGCGCCCCATCGGGTCGCGGCGGCGCTGGAGGCCGCGCAGGCGGCGCTGGTGGTCGAACGGGCCTGGGTGGAGCAGGCCGTCAGCCTGCAGCGGGAAGCCGAGGGGCGGTTGCTGGCAGCCGCAGCGGCCTGAGGCACGGCCGCGCCGCCCGCAGCCTCGGGGTGCTGGACTGCAGGCCGGGACGTGGAGGCCGGCACCGGGTGCGCACGACGCAGCAGCGACTGCAGCGTATTCTCGAGATCGTGGCCCGCACGCCCATCGCCACGCAGCAGGAGCTGGTCCGGGCGCTGCGGGCGCGGGGCATCCGCGTGACCCAGGCCACCGTGTCGCGCGACATCAAGCGGCTGGGGCTGGTCAAGGTGCCCACGGGCCAGGGGGCGTATCGGTACGCCGCGCCCTCGCAGGCGCAACCAGCGGGCGAGGAGGTGCACCGCCGCCTCCAGCGCGCCTTCGCCGACTACGTCACCGCCGTGGAGGAGGGCAGCGGGCTGGTGCTGGTCAAGACCGCTGACGGCAGCGCCGGCCCGGTGGCGGAGGCGATCGACGACGCCCGCTGGCCCGATGTTGCCGGCACGGTCGCGGGCGACAACACGATCATCGTCGTGCCCCGCCGCACCCGCGACCGGGCAACGGTCCTCCGGCGGCTGCGCAGCCTGCTCTGACCGTCCCGCCGCGACGTCCCGCCAGGCGATCGGCCGGAGGGTCGGGCACCTGCCGCCGCCCCCCGGACTCGGGGCACGGTGGACCTGGCCGGAGGATGAGCCCCCCGGTCGCCGAAGGGAGGTAGATTAGGGTAGGGTCGTGAGAGGAGACCGGGTGGAGGAGCCCGCGCCCCAGCAGGCGACGATCCAGTTGCCGTCAGGGCCGGCGGCTGTCGCCGTCCTCGGGCAGCAGGACCTCCTGCTGGCCATGGTCGAGGAAGAGGTGGGCGCCACCGTCCGCGTGCGCGGGGACACGCTGGTCATCCGGGGTACCGCCGAGCAGGTCGACCGGGCCTCGCGGGTGTTCGAGGAGCTGATCGAGCTGGCCGGGGCGGGCCAGACGCTGGCTCCGGCCGATCTCCGGCGGTTGCTGCGCGCCGCCGCGCCCCCGGGGGCGGTGCGTGCGGCCGGCGACGTGCTCCTCCAAACGCCCAGCGGCAAGGTGATCGCTCCCCGGACCCCCGGGCAGGCCGCCTACGTCCAGGCGATCCGCACCCACGACCTGACCTTCGCCATCGGCCCCGCCGGCACGGGCAAGACGTACCTGGCGGTGGCGATGGCGGTGGTGGCGCTCCGCACCCGGGCCGTGCAGCGCATCGTGCTCACGCGGCCGGCCGTGGAGGCGGGTGAGCGCCTGGGGTTCCTGCCCGGCGACATCGCGGCCAAGGTGGATCCGTACCTGCGCCCGCTGTACGACGCCCTGTACGAGATGCTGGGCCCCGAACGGTTCACGCGGCTGTCCGAGCGGGGGGTCATCGAGGTCGTCCCCCTGGCCTTCATGCGGGGACGGACCCTGAACGACGCGTTCATCATCCTCGACGAGGCGCAGAACACGACCCACGAGCAGATGAAGATGTTCTTGACGCGCATGGGGTTCGGCTCGCGCGCCGTCGTCACCGGCGACATCACGCAGATCGACCTGCCCCGTGACCGGGCCTCGGGACTGGTGGAGGCCCGCGAGATCTTCCGCGGCGTGGCCGGCATCGCCTTCGTGGAGCTGCGCGAAGGCGACGTCGTGCGCCACGACCTCGTGCAGACCATCGTGCGCGCGTACGAGCGCTACGAGGCGGCCCGCGGCGGGAGCCCCGCCTGATGGCCCGCAGCGGTCCCCGCCCCCCGGCACCGCCGGGGCGCCTGGTGTGGGCGCGTCGGGGGGCCATCGCCATCGGCACGCTGCTGGCGCTGGTGGCGATCATCGGCGTGGACTACCTGCCGCCCAGGCTGGACCTCCAGCCAGGGCGGCCGAGCCCCCGCGACATCCGGGCGCCACGCACGGTCGAGTTCGAGGACCACGTGCGGACCGAGGCGCTGCGGGCCGAGGCGATGCGGGCGGTGCCGCCCGTCCTGCGGCACGCTCCGGCCGAGGCCGCCGCCGCGCGCCAGGCCGTGGTGACGGCGTTCGCGGCCGTGCGCGACCTCCGCACCCGCAGCCGCCTGACCTCGGTCGTGGCCGGCATGGCGGCGGTGCGGGCGGCCGTGGCGCTGCCGCTGTCGGACGTGGCCGCGGCGGCCGCGGCCACCGCGCCGCTCGGTCACCTCGACCGCGCGGCGAAGGCGGCGGAGGCGGCGGTGGACCAGGCCATGGCCGCGGGTGTGCGGTCCGAGGACCTGGCGATGGCCCGCGAGCGGGCGCGCCAGGCGGTGCGCGACGCGGGGCTGCCGCCGGGCCTGCAGGCCCTGGCAGCGGAGGTGGCTGCGGCCGCCGTGCGGCCGACCATGGAAGTGGACCAGGCCCGCACCGCCGCGGCGCGCCTGGCCGCCGCCAGCGCCGTGCCGCCCGTGCGGGTCCGGTTGGAGCGCGGCCAGATCATCCTGCGCGACGGCGACGTGGTCACGCCAGCACACCTGCGCATGCTGGCCGCCGCCGGCCTGTATCCGCCGCGGGTGGGCTGGGCGGGCGTCGGGGGCGTCGTCATCGTCGTGGCCCTGGCACTGGCGGCCACCGGCGCCTACCTCTGGCAGTACCAGCCGGAGGTGTGGGCCAGCGAGCGGTTGCTCGTCGTCTGGAGCCTGATCGTGGTCCTCACGGTGTTCCTCGGCCAGGCGCTGGGCGCTCCGCGGTTCAGCGACTTCCTGGCGCCGACGGCGATGGGCGCCATGTTGCTCGGGATCCTCCTGCGACGCCGTCTCGCGCTGTTCTCGTCCGCGGTGGTGGCGGTGCTGGTGGGCCTGGCGTCGGAGCGCCAGCTGGCCGCTGCGGTGGTGGCGTTCCTGGGCGGGCTGGCCGGCGTCTTCGCCACCCGGCAGATCCACCGCCGGGCCGACTTCGGCCTGGCCGGGCTGGTGGTGGGAGCGGCCAACGCCGTCGCCATCGTGGGGATGGGGCTGGCCGAGGGACGCGAGCTCTACCCGGCTGCGGTGGTGGCCGGCGCGTGGGGCGTGGCCGGCGGGCTCCTGGCCGGCGTGGCGGCCATCGGGGTGTTGCCGTTCGTCGAGCAACTGTTCGGGCTCGTGACGCCCATCAAGCTGCTGGAGCTCGGGAACCCGGCCCACCCGCTGCTGCGACGGCTGCAGCTGGAAGCGCCGGGGACCTACCACCACAGCATCATGGTGAGCAACCTGGCCGAGGCTGCCGCCGAGGCGGTCGGGGCCGACGCGCTGCTGGCGCGCATCGGGACCTACTACCACGACATCGGCAAGCTGCGACGGCCCGCGTTCTTCGTGGAGAACCAGCTGGGCATCGACAACCCTCACGAGAAGATGACGCCCAGCCTCTCGGCCTTGACGGTGGCGGCCCACGTGCGCGACGGCCTGGAGCTGGCGCGTGAGTACGGGCTGCCGCCGGTCATCCAGGAGTTCATCGCCCAGCACCACGGCACCACACGGCTGACCTACTTCCACCATCAGGCGCTCGAACGTGGCGACGCCGTGGACGAGGCCACGTTTCGCTACGAAGGGCCCAGGCCGCAGCGTCGGGAGGTGGCCATCGTCATGCTGGCGGACGCGGTGGAGGCGGCCGTCCGCTCGCTCACCCGCCCGACGCCCGACCGCCTCGAGGAGACCGTGCGCAGGATCGTCCGCGAGAAACTGGAAGACGGCCAGCTGGACGAGTGCGGGCTCACGTTCCGCGACCTCGACCGCATCGTGGGGGCGTTCGTGCGCATCCTCTCGGGGATGCTGCACCCGCGCCTGGAGTACCCGGACCTGGAGCGGGAGCTGGCGCGGCGCCGGTCCCCCCGGGCGGCCCGCTGGCGGTGGCGCTAGCGGCGGCGCCGTGCGCGTCCACGTGGTCACCCATCGCGTGCGCGGCCGGATCGAGCGGCGGCCCGTGGTGGCTGCGGCCCGGGCGGCGCTTCGGGCCACGCGGGCGCCGGCTGATGCGGAAGTGGAGGTCGCATTGGTGGACGACGCCACCATGGCGCGGCTGCACCGCCGCTACCTGGGCCGCCGGGGCACGACCGACGTGCTGACGTTCCCCGACGACGGGGCCCCGGTGCTGGGCGAGATCGTGGTCTCCGTGGACCGCGCGCGGGCGCAGGCGGCTGCGGTGGGGCATGCGCTGTGGCGGGAGCTGGCGCTGCTGGTGATCCACGGCGTGCTGCACTTGCGCGGGTACGACGACCGCACCCCGGCGGCCGCGGCCCGCATGCACCGGCGCGCTGCTGCCGTCCTGGCCACCCTCGATCGGCGCGCCGCCCGGAGCCCGCGGAGGCGCCGATGAAGCACTCGCTGGGGCAGAGCCTGCAGTTCGCCGGACGCGGGCTGTACGACGCCTGGCGCTCGCAGCGGACCATGCGGATCCACGTGGCCGCCGCCGTGGCGGTCGGGGCCGCGGGCCTGTGGCTGGGCGTGTCGCCGGCGGAGACCGGGGTGCTGCTGCTCACCGTGGCGGCGGTGCTGGCCGCCGAGCTGTTTAACACCGCCGTGGAGGTCCTGGTCGATCTCGTGGTGGGGACGCAGCACCACGAGCTGGCGCGCCGCGCCAAGGACCTCAGCGCCGCCGCGGTGCTGGTGGCGGCGGTGGCCGCGGTCGGCGTCGGCCTCGTGGTGCTCGCCGGGCCTGCGCTGGTGGCGCTGCGCGGCGGCGCGCGCGCGGGCCCGACGGTGGTGCGGCTGCTGGCGGCCGCGGTGCTGGTGGTCGTCGCGGGCGCGGCCATGGCTGCGGTGCGCGCCCCGGGGCACCCGCCGGCGTCGGCGGCGTCGGCGCCTGCCCGCGGGTCCGCCCGGCCGCCTGTGGTATAATTTTTTCCCGACTGCACCGGGTCTCGCTGGCCCAGAAGGCAGGCACGACCGCGGTTGGACACGTCAAGTACCACACCGGGCAGCTATGGCGTCGAGGTGGTGATCCTCGGCCTGCTCCTGGCGCTGTCGGCGTTCTTCTCGGGTGCCGAGGGCGCGTTGCTGGCCGCCGGCCGGCTGCGACCGCAGCGGTCGGAGGAGGGGCGCGGGCGGGCGCGGGCGGCGGGGACGCGCGACGATCCCGCGCGGCTGCTCTCGGCGCTGGCCGTCGGTAGCACCATGGCGCACACCGCCCTGGTCGTCGTCGCGACCACCGCGCTGGTGCGCGTGCTGGGACCGGCGCGCGGGCCCCTGTACGCCTTCGTGGCCACGACGCTGGTCGTGCTGATCCTGGCCGAGATCGCGCCCAGGACCATCGCCGCCCGCCACGCCGACCGCGTGGCCGTGTGGGTCGCGCCGCCCCTGCGGGCACTGGCGTGGCTGCTGACGCCGGTGGTGCGGGCGGTGGCGCTGCCCGCGAACCTGCTGGCGCGGCCGTTCGGCGGCCACGTCCGGCGCGACGCCCCCATGGTGGCCCAGGAGGAGCTCCAGCTCCTGGTGCGCATGGGGGAGGAGCAGGGCGTGCTGGAGCAGGACGAGCGGGAGATGATCCACTCCATCTTCCAGTTCGGCGACACCGTGGTGCGCGAGGTCATGACGCCGCGGATCGACATGGTGGGCGTGGAGGCCGATGCGCCCGTGGAGACGCTGCTGGACGTGGTGCGCGAGCACGGTTACTCGCGCATCCCGGTCTACCACGAGACGGTCGATCAGATCGTCGGCGTGGTGCACGTCAAGGACCTGCTGACGGCCTCGCGGGACGGCCGACTGCGGGGGGTCGCGCGGGACTTCGCACGGCCGGCGTTCTTCGTGCCCGACAGCAAGCGGCTCGACGACCTCTTCCGTGAGATGCGCCGCAAGCGGGTACACATGGCCATCGTGGTCGACGAGTACGGCGGCACCGCCGGGCTGGTCACCATCGAGGACCTGCTGGAGGAGATCGTGGGGCCCATCCAGGACGAGTACGACGCCGAGGAGCCGCCGATCCGGGTGGTGGACGAGCGGGTGGCGCTGGTGGACGGGCGCGTGCACCTGGAGGAGGTCAACGCGGCCCTGGGGCTCCACCTGCCGGCCGGCGAGGTGGACTCGCTGGGCGGGTTCGTCTACACCCTCCTCGGGCACGTGCCTGCCCAGGGCGAGCGGGTCACCTACGACGGCGTGGAGCTGGCCGTCGAGCGCGTCGACGGCAACCGCATCACCCTGGTGAAGGTGACGAAGGCCGAACCTGCCCCCACGTCCCGGGACTGAATGCGCGCGCGGTTGCGGACCTACCTGATCGCGGGCCTGCTGGTGGTCCTCCCCGTCGCCGTCACCGTGGCGGTGCTGCGGGCGCTGTTCCGGGTGCTGGACAGCGTGCTGGCGCCCGTCTTCGCCCTGGCGGGCCTGCGCGTGCCCGGTCTGGGCCTGCTCAGCGGCGTAGCGCTCATCCTGCTGACCGGGGCCATGGCCAGCAACGTGTTGGGGCGCCGCCTGGTCGAGGCCTTCGACCGGTTCATGCTGCGCATTCCGCTGGCCCGGTCGGTCTACGCCGCCACCAAGCAGCTGGCCGACTCCATCCTGCATCCCAACCGGATGGCGCTCAAGGAGGCCGTGCTGGTGGAGTGGCCCAGGAAAGGGCTCTACACCGTCGGCTTCGTCACCGGGCAGGAGCGGGGCGAGATCCAGGCGGTGGCGGGCGAGCGCGTCGTGAACGTCTTCATCATGACCACCCCCAACCCCACCAGCGGGTTCCTGTGCCTGGTGCCGGAGAGCCAGGTGGTGCGCCTGCAGATGTCCATCGAGGACGCCCTGAAGCTGGTCGTCTCCGGCGGCATCGTCACGCCGCCCGAGGCCGGGCGTCCGGTGACGCTGGGCCGGGTCGAATGAGGACGCGCGCGCCCCGCCCCTCCGGCCGCGGGACCGCCCCGGGGGCGCGCGCCGCGGCGCCCCGACGGGCGGCGGCGGCGGCGTCCGGGGAGCGGCGCGCACCCCTGCGACCGGCGCAGGTGGCGGTTCTCGTGCGCGCCGCGCGCCGCGCGCGCCGGCGCGCCTACGCCCCCTACTCGCGCTTCCCGGTGGGGGCGGCAGTGCTCACCGCGTCCGGCGCCGTCGTGGCAGGCTGCAACGTGGAGTCGGCGTCCTACGGCCTGTCGATCTGCGCCGAGCGCGCGGCCGTGGCGCGCGCCGTGGCCGACGGCCACCGGCGGCTGCGGGCCGTGGCGGTGGCGGCCCGGCCGCCGGCGACGCCGTGCGGCGCCTGCCGGCAGGTGCTCCACGAGTTCGGCGTCGATGTCGTGGTGGTGGTGGCCCCGCGCGGGGCTCCGCGCCTGTACCGGCTGGCCGACCTGCTGGCCCATCCCTTCGGTCCTGCTGGCAGGCCGTGACGCGCGCGTCCGTCCCGTGGCGCGCCGGCTCTCGCGCACGGTGCCTGCCTGCACACCCGCCCGTGCGCGCGCGTGCGCGCCGCGTTCCTTGACGCTGCTGCGCGGGCGTCCGTATAGTAGTCGCGGCGCTGCGCACGTGCGGCCGTCCGGACAGTCCAGGGGAGCAGGATCGTGCATGTCACCTCGCTGCCCTTCAGCCGGCTCTTGGGACGGCGGGTCGTCGACGCCCGCGACTATCCGCTGGGGCGTCTCGCGGACCTGGCGGCGGAGGTGCACCCCACGCGGCCGCGCATCACGGGACTGCTGCTGGACGTCGACCGGCCCCGGGTGGCGCTCATCCCCTGGAGCGCGGTCGCCGCGCTGGAGCCGCAGGTCCGGCTGAGCGTCGACCGCGCGGCGCTGCAGCCACGCCCGCTGCAACCCGACGAGGTCCCCCTGCGCGAGGCCCTGCTGGACAAGCAGGTCGTGGACACCCACGGCCTGCGCGTGGTGAAGGTCAACGACCTGTTCCTGGCCCGCAGCGACGGTGACCTGCTGCTCAGTGGCGTCGACGTGGGGCTGACGGGGTTGCTGCGGCGGCTGGGGCTGGAACGCCCGGTCCGTTGGGCGTGCGCGCGGCTGCGGCGGCCGCTGGCCGACCACGCGCTGCCCTGGACCTACGTCGCAGCCCTGGGCGGTCCGGTGACGCCGCTCAAGCTGTCCATCTCGCGGGAGCGCCTGCAGGCCATCCACCCAGCGGATCTGGCGGACCTGCTCAGCGAGATGGACCGCGAGGAGCGGGTCGAGGTGATGTCGGCGCTGCGCGACGACGTCGCCGCCGAGGTGTTGGAGGCCGCCGAACCCGAAGTCCAGACCCACATCCTCCGGTCGCTGCCCGCTGACCGTGCGTCGGACATCCTCGAGGAGATGGAACCCGACGAGGCCGCCGACGTGCTGGGCGAGCTGCCGCGCGAGACCGCCACGGACCTGCTCGACCGCATGGAACCCGCCGCAGGCGCCGAGGTCAGCCGGCTGCTGGCGTACCCGCCCGACTCCGCCGGCGGGCGCATGACCCTCAACTTCATCGCAGTGCCCGCGGAGTGCACGGCGGAGCAGACCATCGCCCGGCTGCGCGCGCTCGCGCCCGACGCCGAGACGATCTACTACCTGTACGTGGTCGACGATGCCCGCCGCCTGCTGGGCGTGCTCTCCCTGCGGCGCCTGTTGATCGCCGACCCCCAGACGCCCGTGACCCGCCTGATGGCGCCCGACGTGGTGGCGGTGCGCGCCGACCAGAGCGACGAGGCGGCGGCCGGGCTCCTCGCGAAGTACGACCTGCTGGCGATTCCGGTGCTGGACGCCGAGGACCGGCTGCTGGGCATCATCACCGTCGACGACGTCGTGGACCTGCTGGCCGACCGGCTGGGCGGCCGGCTGCCCCGCCGGTTGGAGCGCATCCGGCGGCGCCGGGAGTAGCCGGCGTGCGGGGTGTCCGGCGCCGCTGGACGGCGCTGATGGCCTTCCTGGCGGTGGCGGGGCCGGGGATCGTCACCGCGGCGGTGGACAACGATGCCAACGGCATCGCCACGTACGCCACCGCGGGCGCCCACGTCGGGTACGCGCTGCTGTGGACCCTTCCCCTGGCGGCGGTGGCGCTGATCGTGGTGCAGGAGATGACGGCGCGCATGGGCTCGGTGACCGGCCTGGGGCTGGCGGACCTGATCCGCGAGCAGTTCGGCGTGCGGGTCACCGCGGCGATCATGGCGGTCCTGGTGGTGGCCAACTGGGCCAACACCATCGGGAACTTCGCCGGCGTGGCGGGAAGCCTGGAGATCTTCCGCCTGCCGCGGCTGGCGGGCGTCCCCGTCGTGGCCGCCGTGGTGGCGCTGCTCGTGCTGCGCGGCGGCTACCGGCTCATCGAGCGCGTCTTCCTGGGGGCGTCGGCGCTGTACGTCCTCTACGCCATCTCGGCCGTCCTGGCCCGGCCCGACTGGTCCGCGGTGGCGCGGGCGGCGGTGGTGCCCACCCTGCGGCTCGAACGGCAGTACCTCTACCTGCTGATGGCGCTGATCGGCACGACGATCGCGCCGTGGATGCAGTTCTACCAGCAGGCGGCCGTGGTGGACAAGGGGCTCACGGCGGACGACCTGCGGCTGGAACGGGCGGACACGGCGCTGGGCGCGCTGGTGACGGCGCTGGTGGCCGGGTCGATCATCGTGGCGACCGCGGCCACCCTGCATCCGGCTGGCATCGCCGTCACGCGGGCCGAGGACGCGGCGCGGGCGCTGGCGCCGCTGGCCGGGCTCTACGCGTCGGCGTTGTTCGCGGTGGGCCTGTTGAATGCCGCGGTCTTCTCGGTGGCGATCATCCCCCTGTCCACGGCCTACAGCGTCTGCGAGGCGTTCGGCTGGGAAGCCGGGCTCGATCGTCCGCTGCGCCAGGCCCCCGTCTTCTACGGGCTGTTCCTGACCGTGCTGGCCACCAGCGCGCTGGTGGTCCTCTGGCCCGGCCTGCCGTTGATTCCCGTCATGGTGTTCTCCCAGGCGCTGAACGGTGTGCTGCTGCCCGCGGTGCTGGTGGCCATGCTGCGCCTGATCAACGACCGGCGC
>Ga0272449_1005353_pt1 | contig 10052 bp, 11 predicted proteins | sample YNPCB0241_FD_198679 | JGI IMG/M metagenome (GOLD analysis project Ga0272449, IMG submission 198679) | Hot spring sediment microbial communities from Yellowstone National Park, WY, United States - YNP-CB-024-1 | ecosystem: Environmental > Aquatic > Thermal springs > Hot (42-90C) > Sediment...
CTGGGTAAGGTCAACGCGCGATCGTCGGAGGAGTCCCCGCCTTCGCCATTCATCGGGTATCCGGTTTTTGAACCGAGGCTAAAAAAGCATGCGAGATGAGGGGTGGGGATATCGGGCATTTCGCTCGGCTCACTTGTCGAGGGTCTTGAGGATGTCGTACAAGAGACCTAGGAGAACCTTCTTCACGTCCTCCTTGTCCAGGGCGTTGCAGGGGATTACCTGGACATCCCCGTCTATGTTCAACTCCTTCCTGATCTTTTCTATCACCTCTTCCCTATCCTGGTCCTCGGGGATGCGGGTGGCGCCCACCACGAACGGGGCGTCCGAAAGAGTGGAGAAGAATTCCAGTATCCTTCGGCCTTCCTGGAAGGTCTCCGGACGGCTGGCGTCGAGCATCAAGATGTAGCCTAGCATCCCCTCCGAGAGGATCTGCCACATGAAATCGAACCTCTCCTGTCCCGGGGTACCGAATAGGTAGAGGACGATGTCCTTGGATATAGTGATCCTGCCGAAGTCCATGGCCACCGTGGTCTCCGTCTTCACCCTCCTGGTGGCATCGGAGATGGCCCTTTCGGTGGAGACGATGGCGATCTCGCTGATGGTGCGGATGAAAGTGGTCTTTCCAGCGCTGAAAGGTCCCGTCACCACTATCTTGAACGATCTCACGACCTAGCCACCTCTTGTTACCTTAAAGTCTCTTTATCCCCTCGATGATCCTCATGATGATGCTCTTGGTCACCGTCTTGTCCCGTTTCACCTTGGGGACGGGTTTTTTCCTCTCCTCTTCCATATCCTGCTTTTCCTCGCCCTTCTGCTTTACCGGTATCTTTATCTTCTTGGTGGGCTGGGGTACCGCAGCCCCCGTTAGCTCTGCCAGCTCCCTTTCCAGCGTGAAGGCGTCTATGTCAAAACCAGCGGCTTCCTCAGCCACCTCCTCTCTATCCCTTGCCTGGGCGATCGAACCATCCCCTTCCCTTTCCTTCTGCCCCGCCGTCGCTAACTCCTTCCCCGGTTTTTCCGCCGCGGGGGTTTCTTCCCTCGAGGAGACCTCCTCCCCAGCCTCAGTCGCCTCCACGCCTCCCGCCTTCTCCGTCCCGGTCTCGAGGCCAGCCGATGTCACGTCCCCATCTCCGGGGAAGGGTGTCATCTCGGAGACTCCCACACCGATCCCTTCCGCGGCGCCCTCTCCTAACCCCACCACCAGGCTCTCCGGCCCGGCAAACTTGCCTTCCGTTCCTGCCCACGTCGTGGTCTCTTCCTCGATGGCCTCTATCTGCGAGACCCTTCCTTCCTCCAGCATCACCGATTCCAGTAGCTCGGGGGAGGTCTCGGGGGAGGGGGTTTCCTCCGCGGCCCGCTCCATCATCTCCAGGGCAGTGGGCTCGGGGGTCTTCGCGGTGGCCTCGGCCTCCCTTATGTCCTCCAGCATCACCGATTCCAGTAGCTCGGGGGAGGTCTCGGGGGAAGGGGCTTCCTCCGCGGCCTTCTCCATCATCTCCAGGGCAGTGGGCTCGGGGGTCTTCGCGGCGGCCTCGGCCTCCCTTATGTCCTCCAGCATCACCGATTCCAGTAGCCCGGGGGAGGTCTCGGGGGAGGGGGCTTCCTCCGCGGCCTTCTCCATCATCTCCAGGGCATTGATTTCCAGCACCTCAGCCCCATATCCCTCTATCCCTCTCGGCTCCCGTTTTTCCAGTAGTCCCTCCAGCAACTCCTTCTCGCTGCCCATCCCCTGGGTTGTGGTCTCCCTTGTCTCTCCTATGGGCATCGATTCCCCTAGGGTGACCCTTCCTCCCTCGAGTTCCGTTATCTCCTTTGTCTCAGTTTGCTCCTCCTTCGAGAAAATCTCCTTCTCCAGGATGTCTATCTCTTCGTCTAGGTCAACTATCCCCGTCTCCTGGGCATGCATTATCTCCCTTTCCAGTTCTTCGATCTCCCTCAGAAGGTCCTCGTTCACCTCCTCGCTTTCCAGGATCTCCTCCTCTACCGGTGCCTCGGTTCCAATGTCGAAAAAGGTCTCCTCTTCTTCCTGTCTAATCCCCCTTTCCCTTTCTGTCGAATAAAAGATCGCCTCATCGGCATCTATAAGTATCTCGATGCCCCCTTCACCAGCCTCTTCTACCTTTTCTTTAACGTCCTCCAGCATCACCGATTCCAGTAGCCCGGGGGAGGTCTCGGGGGAGGGGGTTTCCTCCGCGGCCCGCTCCATCATCTCCAGGGCAGTGGGCTCGGGGGTCTTCGCGGTGGCCTCGGCCTCCCTTATGTCCTCCAGCATCACCGATTCCAGTAGCTCGGGGGAGGTCTCCTCAGGGGAAGGGGTTTCCTCCGCGGCCCGCTCCATCATCTCCAGGGCAGTGGGCTCGGGGGTCTTCGCGGTGGCCTCGGCCTCCCTTATGTCCTCCAGCATCACCGATTCCAGTAGCTCGGGGGAGGTCTCCTCAGGGGAAGGGGCCGAGATCTTCTTTTCCTCTTCCTCGATGAGCAGGGAAGCCTCCCGCAGTTCCTCTCCTTTCCCGGGCCTCCCGGCCAGGGAAACGTTCCTTTCCTCCCGGGAAACCTCGTGCTCTTCCTCCTTGTCCTCGTCCATGCGAAGCCCGTACTTCTTCGCCAGGTAGGACATCTTGGCCCTCCTGGCGCTTTCGCTCTCGTGCAGGAGGTCCCCTTCCCGCTCGGGCCAACTCTGCTGTACCTCTCCGGGACGGGATGGCCTGGACCCCACGATCTCGTCCGCCTCCACGGGCTCCCCGGGAACCTCTCCCCTCCTTGTCCCCTTTCCCACTTCGATCACCGAGGAGGCCTCCAAAGACTCGGCAAGGGCCTGGCGCTTGAGCTCCTCCAGCCTCCGTCTCTCCTCCTCTATCCTCTTTCTCAGTAGTTCCTTGGTTTTCTCCTTGCTCTCTTCTAAGGCCAAGGTCCCCTTCCTCGCAGCCTCCTCGGGGAAGACCGCAACCTCCGGCTCCCCTTCCTCGGCCTGCTTCACCACGCCAGGGGGGAATTCCTCCACCCAAACGGCAGCTTCTTCTTCCTCTACTACCAGGATCTCCTCGGCCTCTTCCGGCGTCACCAGGACCTCCTCCTGGGAGACCCCTACCGGTTCCACGATCCCCTCCACACCGGCAGGTACCGGCTCCTCCCAGGAAACCACCTTCTCCGCTGCCCCTGGCACCTCCTCGAGGCGGGCCCCGCCTGCCGGCTTCCCTTCCTGTCCCTCCGGGATGCCTGCCACCTCACCACCGGGCAATTCCTGCCCAGACTGGGCTTCTTCTCCGCCCGGCACCATACCCGATGGTTTCTCCAGCTCCCTGAGGAGGTTTTCCACCCTCTCGGTGAGGCCCATCTCCGCCTCTTCGAGAGCGGCCGTCTCGCCGGTACCCGTGACCTCCTCCACCTGTGCTTCCACCGCCTCGGTCGACGGCTCCCCCGTCACCTGCACCTCTTCCACTCGCTCCAGCTCCTGGGCCAGTTCCTCCAGTTTTCTCTCCGATTCCAGCTCCCCCTCCTCGGGGGTGACGTTCTCCAGGAGTCCAGCGCCTATGAGGCCGTAGAGGATCTTGCAGGTTTGGAGGGTGCTCATGCCCGTCAGCTCCACGATCTGCCGGACTGTCCTTTCCCCGTCCACGTAGGTAAGCACCATCCATTCCTCGGGGGTGAGGCTGATCTGGGCCGCCTCCCTCCCCTGTATGGTCTTCATGCGGAACACCACGTCCAGGTGGGGTATCTTCTTCTCTATGCGATTCCACTCGTCGAGTCGCCGGGAACCCTCCATTATCAGCTCCTCAGTGCTAATGGAAAGGCCTATGTCTTCCTCTGGGAAAACGACCCCCGGCTGGAACTCGAACTCCCCATCGGTCCACCGCAGCATCTCGAAGACGGCGTCCTGGATCTGCTCCTCCACAAAGACCTCCAGTTGCTCCTGGGTGATGTATCCCAGGCGGACCAGAATCTGCCCCAGCCTCTGGCCTTTGGCTTCCGTACGCTGAAGCTCGAGGGCTTCGTTCAGCTGTTCTTTGGTGATGAGACCTGCCCCCACCAGCTTCATCCCCAGGGACTGCCTTTTCCAGCTGGTGGTGGCGAAAAAGACCTCGCCGTTGCGGAAGCAGATGTAGCCTCGGGAATTTCCCCGCACGAGGTTAAGGGTGCCGTTCTTCTTGCTGAAGTTCAGCAATTGGAACAGGTCGGGAAGGCTGAAATCCCTTAAGCTGCCCTTCAGAGCCATCGCCCATCATCTCTTGTAATTCACTCTAAGCCCTGGAGGATGGAGGGGCTACTCATGACCCGCTGATCCATCCTCCATATATAAAATATGTCGATTTATTCGTACTCTATCTTGAATTCGGAGGCGATTATCTCCGCTATCTTCTTGGCGGCCCCTTTGACGTCATATAGGACCAGTCCCAGCTTGCTGCCCTTCCTCACCAGGGCGGTGAGCACGGCGTCCGGACCGGCGGCCATAAGGAAAACGTAACCCTCCTTTCCCTCCACGAAGACCTGGGCTAACTCCCCCCGGCCCAGTTCCTCGCTGGTCCTCTCGCCCAGACTCAACAGTGCGGCGGACATGGCCCCCAATCGGTCCTCCTCCAGGGTATTGGGAAGGACCGAGGCCATCACCAGGCCGTCCATGCTCACCACTGCCGCTGCATCCACCTCGGCGGACTTGGATATGAGTTCCTGCAAGGCCTTCCTGAGTCTCTCCTCCCGCGACTCCGACAAGGACCCAACCTCCTTCTCTATACCCGTGAGGCACAGGGCAAGGCTATTCGAAGAGTCTGGAAAGCTCCTCTACCGTCCTCTTCGCTTCCATCAGCACCACGCCGAGCTTTGCCTCGGGTTTGACCATCAGGGAAAGCAATGCATGGGGTCCACAGTGCATCAAGAGCAGGGAGCCCTGGTCACCTTTGATGAAAACCTGTTCCAGTATCCCTCGTCTCAGGTCCCTGGCTGCCCTTTCGCCCATGTTGAGGACGGAGCTGGAGAGGGCGCTGATCATTTCCTCGTCGGACTCGTCGGAGATATCCGAAGCCAGGGCCATGGCGTCGCTGCTGATGAGAACGGCGGCCTCCACCTCGGGTAGGTTGGCCCTAAGCTCCCGCAGAACCGTGTTCATCCGCTCCAGCCTCTCGGTTGCCACGCTCCCATCACCTCTGGATCAACGGTAAGGTTCGTCCTCATAGGGCCTTCTCAATGGCCGGTAGGAACTTGCGGATGTCGTACCTGGCCTTTCCGAGGTTGGCGCCCGAGGGGAGGATGCTCACCAGGATGGCGTCGGGACCTACCGCGCTCATGAGGATGGCGCCCTTCTCGAACTCGAACATGGCCTGGCTCATGGGCCCCTGGGCCAGTTCCAGGCCAATGACCTCCGCGGCTCCCAAGGAGCTGGGGGCTATGGCGCCCACCGCCTCCAATTGGGAAGGGTCACTACCCACTGCTTCGATGATGAAACCGTCCCTTCCCACCACCAGGCAGGCCTTCACGGCGCCGGTGGCCACCAGCTCTTCTAGGACTCTCCTGAGATCAGGCAAAACCTACCACCTCCCGCCCGTTCCCGGTACACGAACCAAGTCGCCAGACAACAGTTTAACCCTCAGTTACCTCGTACATAACCCGGGCGACGCCTATTACTGTATCGTCAAAGTAGTCCTTTTGTTTAGTCCGAGTCGAAAGGTGCTTGGGGGCAGGGACCCTCCGAGCCCAGTTTCAATACATGGAGGAAAGCTTGAGGAGAAGAATTCGGTCCCCCAGGGGAGCAGGGGGAAGACGCCTGCCGTTAACGCGGATGGCCACGGCCCGGCAGCGCACGGTACAGTCCAGGCAGAAAATGCAGCTCTCCGGGTGGGCCACCTCCGGCCGCCCCTCGCCCGATACCCGGAACACCGGGCGGGATATGCCAGAGGAACGCGGGCATACCTCCAGGCATTCCAGGCAGGCGACGCATCTTCCCGCATCTAACTCCACCCTGGCTCCCCTCTCCATAGATAGTCCACCACCCCGAAAAAATCATCCCGAGGCACAGAAGAAACAAGGCGCGTAACACCTGATCGCCACGCCCAACCTCCCTAGCTGCCGGGCCTCCGAGACATCACCAACCGCCCTCTGCGCCTCCTCCTGCACCACCTCCAGCAGGCCGGGGAGGTTCCAGTGGAGTGGGGAAAGGTATCCCACCTCGGAGATATGCCCCCCCTCCACCTCCACCCTGTAAAGGTGCAGCCCCTCCGCGCCCTCCAGGGCCGCCCATGCGGCGCCGATTCCTGGGGGAATTACCCTCCTCGTCTCCCCGCCAGACCAGGAAGCGGCTTCCGCCAGGAGCTGATCGATCCGCTCCAGGGCCATGATCATCTCGGCCAGGCGGAGAGCGTGGGACAACAGCATTCCCCGGAGGGGGAAGCCCCAGGTCTTCCTCAACTCCTCCAGCTCTGTGTCGGCCAACTCAGACCCGTAGGACCCCGTCAGGTTCACCCGGGAGAGGGGTCCGGTCAAGACGCCCGACTCCTGCCCGGGGAGCCTACAGACTTCCAGGAGGGAGTCGCGCCATGATACCATCTCCACCCGTTCCAGGAGGTCCTCCTCCTGGACTTCCCCCACACCGCCCCTCTCGCCGGCCATCCTGATCCCTCCCCAAGATTCACCGAAGGGAGGTGTCGCTGCGGCCAGGGGGGTCGCGGGGGTTTTCCCCAATTCCCCCACCAAGTCCTCGTTCCGGCGGAGCAACATCCTAACCAGACGCGAGGTCTCCCTGGCGAGCCCCATCACCTCCGGCAGGGAGTTCCTCAATCCTATAAGAGCCTCTTCCTCCGGATAGGCCGTCAAGCCCCCCGGTACGGGTAGCACCGGGTGGACGGCCCTCCCGGCGATCCTCCTCAAGGCGCTTTCACCCCAGGCGTTCAAGGCCATCATCCTCCCGACCACGTCCCTGTCCACCCGGAAGAGCCCCACCAAGTTCCTCAAGCCCGGGTCGGAGGCGGGAAAGAGGAGGTCTGGGAGGACGTGGAGAGTCATGGTCAGGGAATGGCGGCGGAAGAGTTGGCAGGCCAACAATAGCTCCCTCGCCTTCTTTGCGCCCTCGGGGATTTCCACTCCCAGGGCTCTTTCCAGGGCGATGCAGGCCCCCATCCGGTGATAAACGGAATCCACCCCACACCGCCGGGAGAGGAGGTCGGGCAGGAATTCACCGTGGGCGCCCCGGCACCACAGTTCGAACCCCCGGTACCCGTGGGAGGCCAGGCCCACCACAGGCCTGCCCTCCTCATCAACCTCCACCTTCAGGTAAGCCTCCCCGAACACCCTGGCTAAAGAGTGGGTCACCATATCCTCAAACCGCCTTCCCAGAAACCAGAGCCTACCGTCCCATCATGGGAAACGATGCACGCCAATCCACTCATATACGGAAAACCAGGCCAGATGTCCCGCCCCTCCTCCTTCCCCGGAAAGTGGGCTCCGCCAGGGAGAACATGAAAAAGGCCTGGGGAGCGTCCATGAAGAGCTCCACCACCTTTTCCTCCTTCTCGCCGGTGGAGCGGGAGAGCCTCCTCAAGGATTCCCGGAGGGGGTCCAACTGCTGGAAGGCGAGGGCCCCGTCGGAGGGCCCTCGGCACCCCCGGCAGGGATAATCCCATGACCCTGGGCATCTCGAGGCGCATCCGTCGCGGGTCAATGGCCCCAGGCACAAGTATCCCTGCTCCAGGAAACAAGTACCGGGCCGGGAGTCTTCCTCGATGAAACGGTGGGGTCCACCCCCCTCTCCCCTTCCTGTCCGCGGGCACTCCGCGCACACTGTGGCGGTTTCCCTGGCCGGCCTGCCCCCCTCCCCCACCTGTTGGAGGAAGCTCCAAAGGAGCTCCGCTGGGACCGGGCATCCCGGCAAGCGGAAGTCCACTGACACATAGGCATCCAGGGGCATGACCCTCCGTGTGAACATGGGGATGTCCTCTCCTGCACCCGCACGGGACAATGATTCCTCCCACCTGCCCTCACCGTGGGCATTGCACAATCCCTGCACTCCCCCGAAGACGGAGCACGTCCCTAGGGCCACCAAAAGGTTAGCCCTCTCCCGGGTCATCCTGGCCATGGCAAGGTGCCGGGCATGCCTCACCGTACCCTCCACCAAGGCGATGTCGACCTCCGGCGGCGCATCGGCTTCTTTGATCATGAGAAAATATTCCATGGAATAACTTTCCATTATTTCCAAGAACCGCTCCCCCAGGTCCAAGAGCGAGAGCTGGCAACCCCCACAGGAGCCCAACTGAACCACTGCCAATCTTTTCACTCCGTCCCATCCTTTCCGGGATAGCTCCTCAGCTCGAGGTGGTCCTCAGTCGCAAAAGGCAGCTGCCGAAACCGGCGTGCCCGGTGAAAAGGTCGACCTTTCGGGCGAAAACGCTTTCCAGTAACCCCGCCCAGTACCCGTGGACGGCCTCGCAAACGGCCCCTCCCAGGTCAACCCCCGTAGCCAGGCAGGCCTCCCTGACGGGGCAGTCCCTGATCACCAGGTGGATGAAGGCGAACTTCCCCTCCGTAACCCAGTAATCCTCTTCATCCAACTCCTTCCAGAAAACTACCGACCAGCATCCCTCGTCCCATCGAAGAATCCAGCGAAGCGCCTGCTCTATGTCGTCGGTGTGATCGAAACGCGAACCCTCCCTTACCCCAAGGTCCTTGGCCGAGAAGTAGATCACGCGGGGCGTGGAAGGTCCGATGGCCAGTCCGGCAGAGAGGCCCACAACCGCCAGGACCTCAGCCAGTGACCTCTCCCTGGCCGATGCCCTCTCTAATCCCTCGTCCATGTAGCTCTCCTTATCACACCTCTTGCCAAGTTTAATTTGACGCCGTCGCGTTTATCTCCTTCAAGATCGGTTCCCGGCTTCCCGGGGATAAGCCTCCCTCTAACCCACGCGGGCGAACCCACGCGGGCACCTACGATCTTATTACCATGCTTGCGGGTATAGGGGGTTGACGCTATTTTCTCCAGCCACCCGGTCACGGCTGGTACCGCCTCTTGGCCTCCAGGAATTCACCGTAATCCGAGGTGAAGAAATGGCCTCCATCGCCGGTGGCCACGTAGTAAAGGTAATCCACTGGGGCAGGCTCGAGGGCGGCCATGAGGCTACTCTTTCCCGGGCTACATATGGGACCGGGGGGGAGACCCTTTCGTCGGTAGGTGTTATAGGGCGAATCCACCTGGAGATCCTGGTAGGTCAAGCGGGGTTTCCACTCGGGCAGGGCATACTGTACTGTGGCGTCTATCTGCAGGGGCATTCCCAACCGGAGGCGATTGTAAATGACCGCCGCCACCAAGGGTCTCTCCGCGTCCAGTTTGGCTTCCTTCTCTACCATAGAGGCTACGATCACGATCTCGTAGGGTGAAAGGCCCAGATCCTTGGCCCTCTCCCATTTCAAACCGGCCACCTCCCTCTCGAACTGTTTGAGCATCATCTCCACCACCTCCCCCGGGGAGGCGTCCGGAGGTATCTCGTATGTCTTGGGGAACAGGAAGCCCTCCAAGGTCACGTCCCGACCCTCGAGGAAGGAAACGGGGTGCAAGGTGGAGTGGCATTCCGCCAGGAAATCCCCCACGGAAAAGCCCAGCGCGGAGGAAAGTCGCTCCGCCGTCTGCCTCAGGGTAAGCCCTTCCGGTACGGTGACCCTCACTTGGTAATTGGGCCCCTTCGCCAGCAGGTCCAGCACCTCGCCGTACCTCATGCCCTTCTCAAAGAGGTAATGCCCGTGAAGTATGACCCGGTCCCCACCCTTCATCACCGCATATATGCGCAGCAGCAGGGAGCTCCTGATCACCCCCTCCCGTCGCAATCTCCCGGCCACGCTTCCTAGGCTTTCGCCCTTCTCTATGACCAGGTGCACGGTCTCACCGGTTTTACCGGGGAAGAAAAGGTGATTCACCAGAAAAGCCAAAGCGATCGCGGAAACGAGGATGAGGGCGGCTATTGCGGCCTTCTTGTGGTGGGGCCGGAGCCCGTCAGGTAAGATCCCGACCTTCGACCTTCGGGCCCCTGGTTTTCGCGTCCACATCTATCCTCACGGCCTTCGCATCGAGGTACGACTGC